>Ga0180007_10002573_pt1 | contig 21414 bp, 11 predicted proteins | sample MM_PC_MetaG_FD_121122 | JGI IMG/M metagenome (GOLD analysis project Ga0180007, IMG submission 121122) | Groundwater microbial communities from the Aspo Hard Rock Laboratory (HRL) deep subsurface site, Sweden - MM_PC_MetaG | ecosystem: Environmental > Aquatic > Deep subsurface > Groundwater... | reverse complement strand
TCTCCTTTATCGTCATAATTATGACGATAAAGGAGAGAAAAGTCAAGCTCTTTTAGGGTGTAAACTTAATAATTCCAAATAAATATCGTTTTCATCGTCATAAATTTACGGGAAATTAGGTGGCATCGCGCTTTTTTAGTTTCTGCTGTATTACAAGGTGTTTCAATTTGCTTTCACTGCTCGACAGTCCGCCACAGAATTCCCGGATGCTTCTGACTTACCCCTGGTCGGCAGTGCCGTATTGATACGAATTAATCCCAGCTATTGAATCACTTTGAATAACGTTCTGCATTATGTTTTTCACTAAACGAATGAAAACACTTCTGTTTATCTGGCATACCACTTGACTGAATATTCCGCATTTGTCAATTCACAGAAGTAAAATTAGATTTAATGCTTTTAAATTATAGTAGCTGGAGAATATAATGATTATACCAATGCTTAATGATATTTATGCAAAAAAAATTTTCAAAACTTTAGAACTTTTTTCAAAAAATAAAATTTCTGATAAATTAATTGAGTTGAAATACAATCAAAAATTGTCAGAGACTCAAATTAACGAAATAGCACTGAATAAGCTAAAAAAATTGATAAAGCATTCGATATATTACAGCCCATTTTATAGAAAACAATATGGACATTTAGATTTGTCAAGTTTTAAAAATTTAAGTGATATTAAGCAATTGAATTTATTGAGTAAAGAAGAATTACGTTATAATGTTAAGTCTATAGTATCATCACGGCCTGTTTCATTATTGAACATTGCTAAAACCTCAGGATCAACAGGTATACCACTGTTATTTCCAAAAGATGTTTTAAGTTCATCATATCATTATGCCGCAATGTACCGAGGCCATTCATGGTATGGGTTGAATATTGGTGATAGAGAAGCTCGCTTGTGGGGAGTTCCAGTTGATTTTAAAAATAGAACAAAAGTTATTGTAAAAGATTATTTGTTAAATAGATTTAGAGAAAAAGAATACAACTTATCAGAGAATGTTCTTTATGATTTCTATTGTAAAATTAATAAATATCATCCGAAATATATAATGGGATATGGGAAGATGTTAACTGAATTTGGATTGTATTTAAAACAAAATAATAAAAATTTAGAACATCTTAATCTTAAAATGGCTAAATTTACTTCTGAAAATATGGGATTAGATGGTATAAATGTTGTTCAAGAAACTTTTTGCTGCCCAGTCGTTTCAGAGTATGGATCTGCAGAAACAGGTATTATAGCTTTTCAGTGCCCAAACGGAAGTAACCATATAATGAGCGATTGCGTACATATAGAATACCTGGATGTTGATGGTAGTGACAATTGTTTTAAGGAAATAGTAGTTACTGATTTAAATAATTTGTCATTTCCAATAATTCGATACAGGATTGGGGATTTAGTTTCCCCAACAAATAAATATTGTAGTTGCGGGTTGCCATTTCCTATTATCAATAAAATACAAGGCCGTGTAAGCGAGTCTTTTACAGTTAATGGTCAAAAGAAATTTCATAGCATCATTTTTTATTATATTATGAAAGGTATTTCTGAAAAAAATACAAATTTAAAACAATTTAGGGTCATACAGAAATCAGAAAATATTTTTTCTTATCAACTTGTAGGTGACTCGGTAGGCAATGTAATTGAAAAATATATTATAAATAAAACTAAAGATGTTCTTGGCGATGATATTATAGTTGAAATTAAATATGTTGATTATTTACCTCGAGAAAAATCAGGTAAATTTCGAGACTTTATACCTTATAAGAGACAATACTGATGATTAAAACTTTATTCGCTGGCGATGTTTGGTTGGCTCCAAAATTACTTAATAAGAAAAATGGTATTAAAAAATTTATTACAAATATAACAAATGATCAAAAATTTGATATATTTATTTGTAATTTAGAAGCTCCATTTCGATCAGATAATATGCGGCCTCAAAGAAGAGCCGTTATTTATACAGAACCAGAGTTGTTGGAATCAATGAGAATCGCAAATATAAATGTTTTTACACTTGCTAATAATCATATGAATGATTTTGGAAGTGAGGGACTACTTAAAACAATAGATTGTTGTAAACAAAAAGGATTTTTATTTGTTGGGGCTGGTTCAACTCTTAATGAAGCACGAAAACCTTTGATAATTGATTTAAAGGGACGAAAAATTGCAATCATGTCTTATGCTGATACTTCACCTTATGTAGGTTCAATCGCTGCAACAGAAAATGAGCCAGGAGTTGCTCCTATGGAACTTCATTTAATTCGTGAAGATATTTCTAAAGTTATAAATAAGGTCGATGATATTTGGGTGTTTTTGCATTGGGGAAAAGAGTATATTGGGCATCCTATGCCTGAACAGCTTATGATTTCAAGATTTCTGACAGAATGTGGGGCAACTATGATTATTGGGCATCATCCCCATGTTCTTCTTGGCTATGAAAAACTCAATAATACAGAAGTATATTATAGTATAGGAAATTTTATTTTTCCTGACATTGAACTTCAGGATAATTGTGTTCATAAATGGAATTCTTTATCCAGATCGTCAATTATTTTAAAAGCATATTTTAGAAAAAATAAATGGCGGCTTGATCGTAAATTTTTATATTTAAATAAATATGGTCTTCCTGAAATTGATGATAGTGTCAAAGCAATTAATCGTTTTAATAATAAAAATCGGATTATTAATAATTCTGCTTATAAAGTAAAATATCCTTTTTATCATTTATTCTGGAAAATAATGGGTTATTTGTATAAATTTTCAAATATACGTAAAATATGGATGGACATATTGTGGCGTTTTGGGAGAAAGGGAATTTAAATATTATGGATAATATACGAAATATAAAAATATCTATTATAATACCTTGTTATAATGAAGAAAAGTTCTTGCCTTTATTATTTTCAGAAATTAATAAACTATCTGTTGATAAAAATGATTTTGAAATAATATTGGTTGATAATGGTTCTACAGATCGAAGTATTGAAATCGCAAAAAATAATAATGCTAAAGTTTATATAGATGCTAAAGCCAATATTTCAAAGCTTCGTAATATTGGCGCCCAAAATGCCGAGGGTAAAATATTTGCTTTTTTAGATGCTGATTGTCTTCCTTTTTCAAATTGGTTAGAAGAGGCTTTAAAATATATCGATCAGACTAAAATTGGTTTATTTGGTAGTATTCCTATTTGTCCACATAATGGAACATGGGTTGAAAAAGTATGGATAGGAGGGATAAGCCCTATTGGTGTCAATGAAGTTGATTTTCTTTGTACTGCAAACATGTTTATTTTGAAAAGCGCCTTTATTAAGGTCAATGGATTTAATGAGGATCTCTTAACAGGTGAGGATTATGATATTTGCCAACGAATAATAAAGGCTGGGTATAAAATTATTAAAGATAGCAATATATCTGTGGTGCATTTACGTTATCCCAAAACAATATTAGATCGTTTTAGAAAAGAAATTTGGTATGGTGAAGAAATGTTCAACATTCTGAAAGTTAATCCATTTTATAAACCGTTTTGGGCAAGTTTGATTTTTGGGCTAAGTTTTTTTTTAATTATTATATGTATATGTTTTCGGCTTTCTGATTTAATTTTATTTTTAAGCTTGTCCATTTTTTTAATTCTGCCTGTCATTAGTGCATCGTTTAAAATTCATCAGTCAAAAAAAGTTGAATTTTATTTTCAGTTAATAATTTTATATTTTGTTTATCTTGCTGGTAGATTTTTTTCAATTATAAAAATTATAAAAAATAAGGTCGTCCCCAAAAAACTGAAAGATATGAAGAATAAATAAGGTATAATATTTTTTACATTTGCCCTTGTTTTATTCTTAACGGGAGGGGAGTTCCTGAAATAAATACACATACGACGACGATGAAAGTCCTTATGCACTCATCTCCGTAACGTTTACCTGTCAGTTCATCCTCATAATTAGATCGATTCTGCTGATAGCTCTTCTCCTTTACCGGACCTACTTTTTGTTTTTACGGATGGTTTTTTTAAAATTCGTTTCCAAATTCGATAAACGAAAGACATCTCTGATGTTAGGTCATATTGCGATGGACCCATTTGTTTGGACAGTCCCCCGAAGGGAATAACCTCTAAACGGTGGGCTCTGTCAGGCTATGAATAAAGTAAAAATAAATCGATGATGGCGACGGCGTTTTGCAGACATAATGAGAAAGTCATGTTAAATTAATCTATTGTAATTTTTTTGGTAACCACAAAAGCATTTTTGTTAATAGAACATTTCAAATTTTCTTAGTTTATTATTATTTTAAATAATTTTAATATCTTTTAGACTGAGTCCAACTCAAAATGTCTTGGTGTTTATAATTGGACAGCATGTTATTTTTATTTATATATATTTTAAATCTAATGTGGTATACGATTTGCATGTTTGAAATTTAAATATTTCATGGAGGATGTTTAATGAAAAAATACTTTATCATATTAGTTCTATTGTTTGTCTCATCAAATGTGTGTTCTGCGTCTAATAAAATTATTGATTATGGTTTTGAAAATTGGGGCGGGGGCATTTCATCAACCCCTGGTTATCCTTTTTCAAGTTCTTACGCTGAATATTGTCAAAGTCATGAAGATGGCTCGGAAGTTATCAGATCTTACCAAGACTGGACCCCCCATACTGGGAATTATTTTTTTATGAGAAATGACGGTGGTGGAAGTTTTTCACCTTCAATTCCAGGTATTTCAAGTGGGACGGTTAATGATAATGGGAATATTGGTATGAATGGTTCTTCATGCAGCCAAAGTCCTATTGATTTCGAGAGAGATATCAATACAGGGGAGATATTTATAAGTTTTTGGGCAAGAATTGATGATTCTTTTGGAAGACTGCCCTCAGGTGGAAGGTGTAAATGGATAAGAGTACAAACCGATGGCGGAGTTTATGGGACCGTATATATGCATATTTACACTAAGCTTGGCTCTAATGATTCAAGAATGTACTTTTATAATGGTGATGAAGGTGGGTTTCTTGACGATGGGTTAGTAACCCCGCTTGTTAATGCATTTGATGGGAATTGGCACAAATATTCATTATATATTAATTTTAATTCAGGTTTAATTAGAGGATGGTATGACGTTGATAGAGAATCTTCATTAAATGTCTCCAGGGAATGGCAAGCGCCTGATGGTAAAATCGGAAGTTCATCACGTCCGTCTTATTTTTTAGTGCAAGCAAATTTTAGCGCTGACTCCCCGAATGAACTAACATATCATGCATTGGATGACATTCAGGTCTGGGATGGTATGCCAAATACTGATGGTGTTATTTCCCCCGTTATTTCACCGCCAACTGATGAAACAATAGATGAAACAATAGATGTTCAAGCATGGAATGCTGAAGAACAAACAGGGCAAACAGGTTGGAGCGATTCGACTTCAACTTGGTGTGTTCGTGTGCCGGTTAACGGGAGTTCAATTGTGAATTCAGGTAATCAGGTGAAAATTGAGTTTAACGGAAGGAATTCAGGTGATTACAGAATAAAAGAAGTTTCGATTGCAGAAAGGGACGCAAATGGTGGCGTAGGTGCCGTTGTGGATTCAACTTGGACTAAAGTGACATTTAGCGGGGCTTCAATTATCAATTGGGGAACAGCAGAAGTGACTGTTCCTGCCGGTGGTGACGTTGTGAGTGACCCTGTAACGTTTAATATTCAATCCGGAAAAGATTATTATGTGACCTATATGTTGGTTAGCCCATCAGTATACTTATGTCCCTCAACAGATCAGAGCGAATTGTATTTTAGTGGCGCGGACCGCTCTAACGATATCGATTGGACAGGTTTCAGTACCCAAACTGGCAGATTACATGCTTTATCAAAGATCTATGTTGGAAGCTGTGGGCCAGTAGTGCCTATGGCAGGTGTCGGATTGAATAATACTCCATAATTAAAAAAAATCATGTTACAATTAAAAAAGGAGGCCATATGGCCTCCTTTTTTATATCTTTTCTTTGATTATATATCATGAATGATGATGATATATAGATTTATTTTGATAATTAGGCATCTTAACCCGTTGATTTACGAGTGAACGTATTGAATAAGAAAGCAGTATCTCAAATTAAGGATGACCAGCAAATGCAACAAAAGAACGTTCAATTAATCTCAGTGGGTGATATTTCATTTAAAGGACGGTTTGAAGACAATCCTTCGGATAGCCTGTTGAATGAAATGCGCCCATTTTTTTGTTCTGCTGATATGGTTATTGCGAACCTTGAGTCTCCCCTGGTGGATCAATCCATGGATTCAGTACCAGGCAAGTGTACCTTACGGGGAAGTACAAAGTGGGCAACCATACTGAAACAAATGGGCGTTGGACTCGTAAGTGTTGCCAATAACCATATGATGGATTTTGGTGAACAAGGGCTTTTCAGCACAATTAAAGCCCTAGATGATGCAGGGATTATGCATGTCGGGGCTGGGCGAAACAGGCATGAGGCTTGTTCGCCAGTTGTTGTTGAAATATCTCAAAAAAAAGTTGCATTTTTTGGACGGAGCTCTGTTGAGGTTTCATCAAGGTGCTATGCTGGTGATCAAAGTCCAGGTGTAGCATACCTGCAGGAAGATGAACTTTTGGATACGATTAAGAACGTTCAGGAAAATGTAGACATAATCGTTGTCATGTTACATTGGGGAATTGAAAACTATAGTTATCCCTCACCATCCCAGCGAATATTGGCAAAGAAAATTATTGAAGCCGGTGCGAATGTTTTAATTGGACATCATCCTCATGTTTTGCAAGGAGAAGAATATATATATAATTCAGTAGTCTCCTATAGTGGCGGTAATTTCATCTTTGATGAGTTTTTCTGGCCTATTATAAAGGAAGATGGTAGTAAGAAATATTATAAATCAATAATGAACATTCAAAACAGAAATAGTATGATGCTTAAATTTGATATAAATGAGAATTGTGTCATAAAAACTATACAAATTTATACCCGAATAAACGAAGATGCAACTGTATCAATTGATCTGGACAAACAAAGAGCTATAAGATATCAAATTTTATGCAAGAATTTACATCTTGACCGCTATGATTTTCTATGGAAATTATACTCTATTAAACGAGAATGGGATTTGCGATTTAAGAATGAGATGACGCCATGGAAAATTCTTAAAAAATTCTACAAGATACGTCCAAGGCATTTCAGGGAATATGCTTTGAAGCTTCGTCGCTCAATACGGATATCAAAAGGGACATCCACGAATCCGTATGAGGATTAAACGAATTTTAGCATACGCATTAACCTTATTTATAAATTTTTAACAATTTAATAATGCTATGAAAATATTACATCTAATTGACAGTGGCGGCCTATATGGTGCTGAGATCATGCTTCTAAATCTTGCAACAGAACAACGTAAAATAGGTTTAAGCCCTGTCATCGGAAGTATCCGGAAGAAAGGAATTCCGGAAAAACCTATTGAAACAGAAGCTATGCTGCGTGGATTGATCCTAAAAACATTTGACATGAAACCAGGCCCCAATATTATGGGAGCTTTGGATATTCTAAGGTACGCTAGACGTGAGAATATTGATATTCTGCATTCCCATGGGTACAAAACAAATATCATGCTGGGATTTTTGCCATTATGGGTCCGCCGAATTCCAATTATTTCAACCTTGCATGGGTGGACCAGCACAGGTGGCTGGTCGAAAATGAGAATCAATGAGGAGTTAGATGCATTCAGTCTTCGTTTTGTTGATCAAATTGTTTTGGTGAACCAGGGAATGCTGGATAAACCTAAAATCCGGTCACTCCCCCATAATAAAATATCAGTCATTAATAACGGGATTGATTTTTCTTATCATGAAAAATCAGAAGAAGATACACGACTTTTTGCTAAGATAAGGCAATTTACCAATACGGGTCACATCATCGGTTCAATCGGCCGTCTTTCAATTGAAAAGGGTTTTAACTATCTACTTGAAGCTGTTCGGACATTACGTCAGGAATATAACGAGGATGTTCGATTACTATTGATCGGTGACGGAAAACTACGCCAGGACCTGGAGAAAAAAACGATAGCGATGGGTCTGGAAGAATATGTGATGATAACCGGTTTTATTAAAAACGCAAAAATCCTTTTAAATATAATTGATATTTATGTGATTTCATCATTAACAGAGGGGTTACCAATTACACTTCTTGAAGCTATGGCATCAAAAACCCCGGTTGTAGCCACTGCTGTTGGGGGAATTCCCTATGTCGCTCAGGACGAAGTCAATGCTCTTCTGGTTCCTCCTATGGACTCACATGCTATTGTGTCTGCAATCCGAAGGCTGCGCAATGAGTCAGAATTAAAAGATACACTGGTAAGAAATTCATCCTTCAAGGTAAAACGTGAATATCATAGTTTGCGTATGGCTGAAAAATATTATCAATTATATTCAAAGATATTAAAATAATGAACGGCTGATAATTATAAGTATAGCAGCATTTTAATATATTTTCATCAGTCGTCGATTTTTTCCAAAAAAACCAGCAATGCCAATCGCTAAAAGGACAAATGAGGCAGGTTCCGGTACAGGAGAAACGTCTGCGGTTACATTCCCTTGCATACTTAACGTTACAGAACATTCGGCAAGATCTATAGGCCGAGCAAATGCAGAGATATAATATGAAACTTCAAAATATTCATTGATACCAAAAGTTCCTAAATCAATTTCACCATGGGTCTCGTTTTTAGAAAAAAGTGAGTAATTAAGTGGTGGGTTGAGATTTTGATCAATTGCATCGATATATTCATTAAATTGGTCGGTAGTATCAAGGAGATATGATTCTTGGAAAATAGAATTCCCATTTAAAAGAACCCCTATCTCGTACTGAGTTTGAGTTGGAGAACAATAAAATTTTGATTCCATAATAATATCTGAAATGTTATAATTAAAGTTGTAACTTTTATCAGGTGAATCATTCAGATAGGTTTCAGACCATGTTGAATATGATTTTAAAAAAGTAATTTCGCCATCGTTATTATCACAAAAACCATAAGCTGATACGGATAACAGCCCTTCTGAATTTGCATAAGCCGATGAATTGCCTTGCAAGAAATGTTCTGGTAATAAGTCAGACTCAACCAATGACTTAACTTCACCCGCATTGTTTTCATTTAAATGTGTTTTGTCTAATGCTGAAATATGCTCCTTCAAGTGCGAGTGAGCCGTAATACTTAATGCACGACAATCCTGACCATATAACAATAAGCTAAACACGACTATGATCAATAACCATTTCATAAGTTTCTCCTTAATAATTACCAGGGTGCATAAATAGTATGTTTAAAAGCTAATTTTGCAGTTTGAAGAATATTGAAATTTAAAAAATAGCAATAAGTGTTCCACTTTTATGAAGGTCATAATTTTCTGAAAAGATAATTCGTAATTAGCTAATATTATAAGGAACAATATTGTTTTTTATGGGAGCTGATTTTTTCGTATAATGGAATTAATTATGTAATAATAGTTCCATTATGTATTATATGCCCCATTTATTATGTAATTTATTTTATAATTTTTAATGATTATTCGATTTAGATTGGTAACCTGAATATTAATTTATTCTATTTTGGATAACATTTATATTAATGAAGCCTCTGATTTTATGAGCCAGTTGTTAACTGTATGATATAAAGAATAATAAATATCCTGATCTATAAGGTGGATAAACAGGTGTCAGAATTTACCATGGAGTCTGGGATCGGCCGAATCGGATTTTGAACGGTGGTGAACCCTGAGAAAAAAAACATGGTGATTGTAAAATAAATATTTATTTTATAGACAGGAACTGACCCTAAATTTATGATCAAAAAAAAATAATTTGATTATTTTATGGATTTAATTTAGGAGCACATTACCATTCATACCGGATGAACCATTAATTATTATTCGAAGTGAATTGTTTCTGTGATAGAATGAATTAAATAGTGCCCGCCTTTGATAGATGAAAGAAAATCATGGATATCAGAAAAAAAGCATTGAATATTTTCACCCAATCGGGTGTTTTTTATTTTGCTCTTTCGTAAGAATGAAGATAAGAAGAACAGAAATGACCTTTCAGGGTGGTTCTCATGTTTGAAAACCGTCTGAACCTTGAAATGAAAAACCCATACGGGTGTCTTGCTCGTTCGGTCTTTGCCTTTGCTTGTGGATCCCTGGACGGAGGAGGCCTTCATCTAATCAAATGATTTGATGATGAGAACAATGCTTTTTCACCGACTGAGCAACAGTGGCGCAGTTTTAAGCGTTAATTTTTAATCGATCTTCCACTTTTTTGTGGCGGTTTTATCCTCCGCTCGTCGAGTGAAGGATCGTTAGAGGAATTTTTTATGAAACAAACAACTCTATTAATCATATTGATAATTTTATTTTTTAATAACGCCTATGCTCAAACAGCAAAAAAATAAACAAAGTTGGAAATGAAGCACTTAATCCTGAAAACTATATTGAAGAAAATGATGAAATATTTTTGTATGGTATAAAAACCAATGGTGCTGATACAAAAAATGGCCAATGGGCATGTGCAAAAGTGGCAACAATAATCCTCAAGGAAGTTGGGGTTGTTGATAAAATTTCTTTAAGTATACGTCATGTTGAAGCAGCATTAAAAGATTGGGAAAAGATTAAAAACAAAAAGGATCTTAACCCGGGAGATGTTGTCATTTGGATAAATAGATTTACTGGAAGAGATGACGAAAAATGTACTGGTGGTGGTAACTGCCATCTTGGAATTGTTACGGATAATGGATACTTTCATAATAGTCCATTATCATGTGCTCCAACTTTTGGTGGAATATCATTGTGGGTATTTTATTTTAAAATGGGCTATCGGCCCCCAAATTAACAACTGAATCCATAGATATAGGGTCGCTCATCACACACCTCCCACACCACTTGGAATACGGATCGCGTATCTCGTCGGTTCGGCTGGTCAGAAAGGTTAGTTTCTGGGCTGGTATAATCCTTTGATGATGAAATAATGTTCGTGCATAGCCATGGCAAATCACTTGACTTTGGTTCACGGATTCTTCCATTGCTTACAAGCAAGGCATTTCAGCCGTCTGACAATACAAGCCTTCAACGATTTGAGTATGTATTTTCCTCGGTCAAACGGTAATAATTCCATCATCTTCAAAGATACATATTCAGCTCTTTAATAACCTGATCCAGGTTTTTCTCGTAATTGCGATTTGTCATCCATCCAGAGATGGCTTCTAATCGCAGTCAACTCTCCTGGGTTTTGGAAGCCCGAGGACACAGGCTGCTATTTATGGATATAGATACGTATTGCCGAAAGTCTTTAATTTATATTTAACGCGTTCAAGGAGGTATGGTGTTTAACGTTGTACAAACAAAATCATTTATTTTTATTATAATGTTTCATTTGATGATAATTGTCAGTGTTTATGGTGATGCTCAACAAGAAACAAAAAAATTTGTAGATGAGAATAAATCCAAAAAAAACATTATTTTTCTACATCATTCCATTGGTGAACAGGTATATTATACCGGTTTAGTTGCTGAATGGATAAACGATTATAATGTTAAAAATAATACTGAGATTAACCTCACTGAAAGAAAATTTCCCACAAAACCATATGCTTGGAACAATTATCCATACGACTTTTGGAATTTGTGGGTTACTGAAAATAAGCCAGGTATTATCCGGAAAGCTGCATGTGATTCTTCAAATATAAATATTGAGTGCCTTGATACTCTTGCGATAAACTTTGATGTTATAATTTTTAAGCATTGTTACCCGGGTTCTGATGTTGAAGCTGATACGGGAAATCCTGATGTATCCTCAAATATAAAGAGCATAGAAAATTATAAATTGCAGTACAGGGCCTTAAGACGCCAGTTTGAAAAATATCCTGACACTTTATTTATTCTATGGACACTTGCTCCAAGGCATCGTTTAAGAACAACTCAGGAACATGCAGCAAGGGCAAAATTATTTGTTGATTGGGTCAATAATGAATTTTTATCTGAGGGCGATACTGACCATTTAAATATTTATATATTTGATTTTTGGGGACTTGTTGCGGAGAAAAATGTATCAAGTCGCCAAGTTAATACGTTGAAATATGAATATGAAAGAAGTCATACAGATAAAGATTCCCATCCCAATGACTTGGCGAATGAAAAAGTTGGTCCTTTGTTTGCTAAATTTATTGTTGATTCAGTGTTTAAATTTAAGAAAATTCGACATTAATTATTATGCGAAGTGAATTGTTTTTTGAGATAGAATGAACAATGTAGTGATATCCTTTGATCCTATTTTTTAGAACTAATAACGATCCCGTTGATTTCTGATATTTTAAAATATCAGGATATTAATGTATTTTATTCTATTTGTATTACATGTATTTCACATATTAAAGATAAAATTATATAGTTAGATGAATAAATATATGATATAGTTTTAAGGTAATTATCTTAAAAAATAGAGTATTTTATTTAATTTTTATATATTTTAATTGCGGCATATTTTATGCAAACTAAGTTTGCTTATTATGTTGTTGCTGGATATCTTTACATGTTGGGCTGGTATGTTTATTCGTGAAAATATTACAAGGAGATTTAAGATGAAAATGTGTTTGTCGTTGTTATTAGCAGGATGTTTTTTATTAATAAGTGCAATTACACCGTGTATGGCCACAACGTACAATGATGCTGCTGTTGTTAGTGAAGTCCAAAATAGTACCGCTAACTATAATACAATCGCGAGTGTTAATCGAATTGATGATGGTGTCTACTTAAGTCATAATAGGTACTATGTGTGGGCACTTGATGATTTGACAACAAGTTCAAACCTATCACGTATTGATATCATTTTTAGTGGCATGTATGACGAATCAGGGGCTGAAAATTTTCTTAATGTGTTCCTTTTTGACAATGCATATGAGTCTGGTTTTATTAACGGTTATCAAGAAGCTGGGCGTGATGAATCTGATCCGGCATTACCTGATTGGACCGAAGTTACTAATGATGGTGTTACACACTTAGGTGAATGGCAATATGATTATTCAACCTATAATTACGATGAAGATAATATTCGATTTGATGTTGTTTTTTCAATTACTGATCTGAATTTGTTGAGCTATATGGTAAATGGGAATTCATTTGGTATTGGAATCGATCCTGACTGTTATTTCAGAGTTGATTCAATCTCTATCGCTAACCCCGTTCCGGAACCCGCTACCCTTTTTCTTTTAGGTGTTGGCATCCTTGGTTTTGCAAGAAAAGGAAGAAAAATATATAATCAATAATTTATCTTATTGAAATAATGTTAAATAAGCCGGATTAATATTTTTTAATCCGGCTTTTTTTTTAAAAATCATTTACCTGTTATCAATACATGTTGTCCTGTGTGTAAAAATCCTCGTAATTTAATTTTATTATTTTAAGATAACCCTCATTTTTATGTATCCGAAAGTTAATTTATTATGATAACGTTTTTTATCATTAATCATGCATAATTAATTACTTTTTGAAATATAAATTGGATCATAAAATACCTAATAGATCATATTGTCATTACGTTAGTAAAAAATGAACTTAGAAAATTGGGTTATGCAGCCCGAAAAGTAATGAATATTTGGCCTTAAAGGGTAGTGTATTATAGATTCATATAAATTGAAGTTTTCGGCACATTTCTTGCGCATGACTTGAACATTAATTCCGCAATAATTACTGTGGAATATAAAGGTAACAAGCTATACTAAAGATGAATAAAGAAGATACTCATAAAATCCTCGTGGAATGGAATGAAACAACAACACTATTTCCCCAAAATCTTTGCATTCATAATCTTTTTGAAATACAAGCTAAAAAAAACCCCGAAAAAGTTGCGGTTACATGTGCTGGGGAATCATTAACATATGATCAGCTTGATAAAAAATCGAATAGTCTTGCTAATTATCTTAAACGGCATGGCGTCGTTACCAATGTGTTTGTTGGAATATGTGTTGAACGATCTTTAGAAATGATTGTCGGCATTCTTGGTATATTGAAAGCCGGTGGGGTCTACGTTCCTCTTGATCCGGAATATCCTGCAGACAGGCTTGCTTTCATGCTTAACGATTGCGGCGCATCGGTCTTGCTTACATTGAGAAGAATGTCTGTTGAATTGCCGGAGATAAATATATCAACTATATATTTAGATGCTGACTGGGATAACATCAGGTGCGAATCCGAACATTTCGATGACAGTTCTGTCACTTCTGATAACCTTATTTATGTTATATATACGTCAGGGTCTACGGGCAGACCTAAAGGGACACTTATTTACCACAAGGGTTTTGTTAACCTCCTTCACTGGTACACGACAGAGTTCTTTTTTGGGGCTGACGCCAAGGTTTTGCTCATATCATCAACAAGCTTCGATTTAACCCAGAAAAATATATTTGCTCCTCTTATTTGTGGTGGACATCTTGTTTTACTGGAATCACAGGTTTTTGATGCCGGGATTATTCAGGATACTATTGAACGCCACGGGGTAACCTCATTAAATTGTACGCCAAGTGCTTTCCAGGGTCTTGTTCTTGATGGCGATGAGTTTTGCTATTTAAAACTTAAAACTCTCAGACAAGTGTTTTTGGGTGGTGAACCTATTATTGTGTCTCGTTTTGAATCATGGCGTAAAAACCCTCACTGTGAAGCTCAAATTATTAACTCCTATGGCCCCACAGAATGTACCGATGTTTGCGCCTATTATCGCCTCATTGATTATGAACGTTATAATGAAACGTCAGTCCCCATTGGGCGACCAATTTGCAACACACAATTATATGTTCTTGACAGCGATCTCAAACTCATGCCGATTGGTGAAGAAGGTGAGCTGTGTATAGGAGGGGCAGGAGTCGGTGCAGGTTATCTGAATCGTAGTGATTTGACATCGGAAAAATTTATTCCAAACCCATTTGGCACGAATAAATCTGACCGATTATACAGAACAGGCGATAGGACAAGATATTTAGTTGATGGTAATATTGAGTATCTCGGACGTATTGATCAACAAGTTAAAATAAGAGGGTTTCGAATTGAACTGGGTGAGATTGAATCAGCTATTGATAAGCATCCGGCTGTTCGGGAATCAGTCGTTATTTCAAGTGAAAATAGTTCAGGTCAAAAATATCTTGTTGCCTATATTGTAATCTCAAGCGATAAATCTCCCATTATTAATGAAATACGACGTTTCTTGCAAAAAACATTACCGGACTATATGCTTCCTACAGCCTGGATGTTTATTGATAAAATGCCATTGACCCCAAATGGGAAGGTCGATCGGTTAAAATTACCCGCTGTGGGAAATAAACGTCCCGAGATATCCCAAGAATACAGGGCTCCTTTAAATGAGCTTGAAAAACAATTAGCTGATATCTGGTGTGAAATTCTAGGATTTGATAAAGTTGGTGTGAATGACCCTTTTTTTGAGTTGGGCGGGACATCTATACAGGCGATACAATTCATATCCCGAGTCGGTCGGCTTTTAAGCCATTCTATACCCATTGTGAATTTTTTTGATGCGCCAACCATATCCTTCTTTTCATCTCATCTCCTAAAATTTTATACGAATCAGGTCATTGAACTGTTTCCGTCACTGAGTCTTTTAGAGGGACAGATATCCCCCGAGTATAGATTAAATTGCACAAATAAATGTTGTGAAAGTAAAAATCCAGACAAGCTTTCGTTTATGAACAATAATTTGAAAATTGATGATGATATTGCGATTATCGGTATGGCAGGTCGATTCCCCGGTTCTTCTGATGTGGGTGAATTCTGGGATAATTTATGCAAAGGGAAAGAGCTTTCCACACGTGTTTCAGAAAAAGATCTGTTAGATTCTGGTTTAGATCCTTTATTATTGGATAATCCGTCATATGTGAATGTATGTTACGCTCTGGATGCTTATGACATGTTTGATGCTTCTTTTTTTGGTTATACTCCCAAAGAGGCGGAGATCATTGATCCCCAACATCGGTTGTTTCTTGAATGTGCTTGGTCGGTTCTTGAAGACAGCGGATACGATTTGAGTACCTGTAATGCAAAAGTCGGTATTTTTGGCGGAGTTGCCCGTAACGGGTACCTTATTAATAATATAGGGAGTCATGATGATTTAAGGCCTGCTTCAGGTGAATACCAATATCTTTTAGGAAATGAAAAAGATTTTGTCACCACCCGAGTTGCCTATAAACTGAATCTGAGAGGTCTGGCACTTAGTGTTCAGACTGCATGTTCATCATCTGGAGTAGCACTTCATCTTGCCTGTCAGAGCTTAAAAGCAGGTGATTGTGACATGGCTATTGTTGGCGGATGTCGTGTGGAGGTCCCGCATAACGTTGGATATCAATATATAGATGGTGGAACATTTTCTGAAGACGGTCATATCAGAACATTCGATGCTAAATCCAGTGGCATGGTTCGAGGTAGTGGGGGCGGGTGTATTCTTTTAAAAAGAATGAAGAGTGCGGTTGCAGACAACGATAATGTGCATGTTGTAATAAAAAGTTCGGCTGTGAATAATGATGGTTCAGATAAAATTGGTTTTTCAGCGCCAAGCGTCAGGGGGCAAGCAGAAGTAATTACAAAAGCATTGTCCGTGTCAGGAATAGATCCCGAGACCGTTCAGTATGTTGAGAGCCATGGAACAGGGACCCGGTTGGGTGACCCAATTGAAATAGCTGCATTAACCCAGGCATATAGAAATTTTACTGATAAAAATAGTTTTTGTGCCATAGGCTCTGTAAAAACAAACATTGGTCATCTGGATGCAGGGGCTTGCATTGCAGGGGTAATAAAAACAGCATTATCAATAAAATATAAAAAAATACCTCCAAGCCTTCATTATGAAAACCCAAATCCGAATATCGATTTTGTAAACAGTCCGTTCTATGTCAATGCAGAATTACAGGAATGGCCTGCTAATGGTGTTCCTCGACGGGCAGGTATCAGTTCCTTTGGAATGGGTGGAACCAACGCTCATATTATTATTGAAGAAGCAGATATTTATTCTGAAAGCTCTGCTTCGAGGCCATGGAACGTTGTCATGCTGTCCGCTCGGACAGAAATATCACTTGATAAAGCAATTTCTAATCTCTTGTCTTTCCTTAAGAAAAATTCTGCAGTAAATTTTTCAGATATGGCATATACCCTGCAAATTGGGCGGCGAAATTTTGAACATCGAGCGTGTGCTGTATGTCGGAGTGTTGACGATCTGATTTTTAGCTCGGATGGGAATTCACGATTTCAACGTCGTATTTTGCACGAAAACGGAAGAGTTCCTAAGGTTGTTTTTATGTTTCCAGGGCAGGGATCTCAGCATGTTAACATGGGCAGGGATCTCTACGAAAATGAACCTGAGTTTAAGAATACGGTTGATTACTGCGCGGGTCATTTTAATAACTTACTGAATATTGATCTTATTGGGATTTTATATCCTGAACCTGACAAAGCAGAATTGTCATCCAAGCTTTTGCTTGACACACAGATTACTCAGGCAGCCTTGTTCACTGTTGAGTTTGCCTTATCCAAGTTATGGATGTCCTGGGGGGTAAAACCCGCAGTCATGATTGGGCATAGTATAGGTGAGTACGTTGCTGCGTGTTTATCCGGGGTTATATCTCTTGAGGATGCGTTGGAAACGGTTGCATTGCGAGGCCGGTTAATGCAGGCCATGGATAAAGGGTCCATGATTGCTGTGCAAATGCCGGCAAAAAAAATACAGGATATTCTTGAGCCGGGGACGTCGGTATCTGTTATCAATGCTCCGGATCGTTGTGTCGTTTCTGGACCCGAGAATATAATAGAAATACTGAAAAATAAGTTGATTACGAAAAAAATCGGGGTTGTGCAGTTACAAACATCCCATGCGTTTCATTCAGAGATGATGGAGTCTGCAATGGCTCCTTTCGTTGAATATTTAAAACGTATCAGGTTGAACCAGGTGCAGATTCCTTTTATTTCGTGCTGTACTGGGCAACTCATTACGGACAAGGATGCTACTGATCCACACTATTGGTCAAGGCAACTTCGTCAGCCAGTCCTTTTCAGTCAGGGGATTCAAACTATTGTTTCAGATGAGAATACCGTACTGCTTGAAGTAGGGCCAGGAAATACACTGAGTTCCCTGTCGAGAAGACATATCAGGAAAGAAAGCCTGGTGAAAATTATCACATCCTGGGCTAATGTTAATTCTGAACATTCGGCGTACGGAAAAACGATGTCAGCCGTCGGTGAATTGTGGTTGGCAAAAGTAGTCATTGATTGGCATGGATTCTATCACTATGAAAACAGAAGAAGAATCAGTTTGCCTACCTATCCATTTGAACGGAAACGTTTTTGGATAAATGCTGCTTTAAAAAGTAATAATGAAACACCTATACTTCCAAGAGACGTAAAACAAATGACGATTAATCAAAACACTGCCACATCGCATACTGTGGAATACCCCTCCCAGAACCCGAGTGTATCCCGTAAGGATCGCTTAGTCATAGAACTCCGTAACATTATTATTGATTTGTCGGGACTTGAATTGAATGTATCGGACGGTTCCACCTCTTTTCTTGATCTGGGACTTGATTCTATTTTTCTTACACAAATTATTGGTGAACTCCAGAAAAAATTTGGGATCAAAGTTAAATTTAGACAATTATTTGAGGAGTATACTAATATTGCCTCTCTGGCTGATTTAATAAACAAAGAACTACCTCCCGATAAGATGACGCCAAAGGAACTTCCAATAGAACAGCCCCGTCAACAGGATTTTGGAGATGTTGTAAATAAGAGACAGCTACCGGTTAACATGGATTCACTTTTGGTTGAATTGATTCAATCAAACGACAATCCGATTAACCCAAATTCTTCAGTTGGTCTTGAACGTGTTATCGCACAACAGCTGTTGATTATGCAGCAACAACTCAATGCTATGCGTGGATTATCAGCTGATTCCGGAATGGTTTCTTCTGTACATACAGTGAATAGGGAGCTGTCCACTCAAGGAAATATGGTTATCAATTCACCTCCTGAACCACCATCGAGCGAGTCAATAGATAAGAACGACAACCAGAACGTTGTCTCTAATAAAGCGTTTGGTGCGGGCGTACGAATTGAAAAATCACATTCGATGGGCATGACGGGAATCCAGAAAAAAACATTGGATACCATTATTTCAGGATATATAGCTAAAACCAAGGGCTCAAAAAATTATACTGAACTGAATCGGCCCCATCTTGCCGATCCCCGGGCTGTCTCAGGATTTAGTCCATTAATGAAAGAGCTTGTTTATCCCATTGTTATTAATCGTTCTTTTGGCTCTAAAGTCTGGGATGTTGATGGCAATGAATATATTGATATGACAAACGGATTTGGAGCAAACCTTTTAGGGCATTCCCCTCCCTTTATTACAGAAGCCCTCACCGAGCAATTGAAGCTTGGTGTAGAAATAGGTCCACAGCATCCGCTTGCAGGTGAAGTTGCTCAACTGGTGTGTGAATTTTCCAAACTTGATCGCGCCATATTCTGTAATACCGGTTCAGAGGCTGTTATGGGTGCAATGCGAATAGCCAGGACGGTAACAGGACGTGATAAGATTGTGATGTTCACCGATGATTATCATGGTATGTTTGATGAAATCATCGTCAGGGGGACAAAAACACTTCGGTCCATACCAGCTTCGGCCGGCATTCCCTTCACGTCGGTGGAAAAAATGATGGTTTTAGAGTATGGGGCTCAAGAATCCATTGATATCATAAGCGAAAATGCTAAAGATATTGCGGCAGTGTTAGTTGAACCGGTTCAAAGTAGAAACCTGGATTTGCAACCTGCAGGTTTTTTGAAAATATTGCGGCAAGAAACTGAAAAATTAGGGATTGCCCTGATATTTGATGAGGTAGTTACAGGTTTCAGGTGCCACCCGAATGGTGCGCAAGTTTATTTTGATGTGAAAGCGGATATCGTCACCTATGGGAAGGTGGTTGGGGGAGGAATGCCTATTGGAGTTATAACAGGCCGTTCTAAGTTTATGGACGCTCTGGACGGTGGCCAGTGGCGATATGGAGACAGTTCAATACCCGAGGCAGGCGTTACATATTTTGCAGGAACCTTTGTCAGACATCCCCTTGCGTTAGCTGCTGCCAGGGCTACCTTGAATTATCTTAAAATAAGTGGCCCGTTATTACAGGAAAATTTAAATAAAAAAACAGCGTCTTGTGTTGCAAGTTTGAGAGATTTCATCCGATCCGTGAAGGCGCCGATAAAAATTCTGCATTTTAGTTCTGCATTCCAGCTCAAATTTACAGAAGACATCCTTTTACCAGGGCTGATTTATGTTTTTCTTAGACACAAGGGCATCCATATTTCAGAGGGACGAACATGGTTTTTTACAGCATCTCATACCGATGAAGATGTGGATGCCGTTGTTACTGCTTTCAAGGAAAGTATTTTAGATCTTCAAAGGGGCGGGTTTCTTTCCGGGAATCCGGAGATAGGAAAATTTTCTGTAAAAGACGATGATTCAGAGCGTATACTCTCAACCAAGCCACCTGTCCCTGGAGCAAAATTAGGGCGATGCCCGGATGGAAATCCCGCCTGGTTTGTACCAGATCCAAATAAACCCGGTAAGTATTTGGAGGTGAAGTAAAAAACATGACAGATATAAATAATCAATTTAAAAATGTTGAAATGAAACCTGTTGATTTTGATCCGTTTGCACACGGAGAAATTCTGATAACTGCGCCAGCAACAGAAGCACAAAAAGAAATATGGGCTTCTGTCCAAATGGGACCTGAAGCAAACTGTGCATTCAATGAGTCCATGTCAATACAGGTTCGTGGCAATATAGACGGACAGGTTTTCAATAGTGCCATGAATGACATCATCGTTCGCCATGAAGCCTTGCGTACAACGTTCAGCCCTGACGGTACAGTGTTAAGTATAAATAAAGAGTTACTTATTGATGTCCCCGTCATTGATCTTTCCGGGTTAGAACAAAATGATAGAAATAAACAGCTTCAAGATCTTCTTATACAGGAAGTTGTGGAGCCGTTTGACTTAGAATATGGCCCATTAGTAAGGTCTAAAATCATCAAGTTGCAGGAAAAATTGTTCAGAATTCTTATTACTGCGCATCATATTATTTGCGACGGATGGGCGATGGCCATTGTCATGCAGGACCTTGGTAAAATTTACAGTGCAAGAATAAAAGGTTTTAAACCTGAATTACCGACACCTTGTCTTTTCAGTGATTATGCCATCGAAGACAAGCTGCACTTTAACAGTGAAAGTGGGTATGAAACTGAAAAATATTGGATATCTCAATACAATGGTGCCGTCCCTGTACTTGACTTCCCGACAATTCACACAAGACCGTTAATGA
>Ga0180007_10002572_pt1 | contig 21423 bp, 37 predicted proteins | sample MM_PC_MetaG_FD_121122 | JGI IMG/M metagenome (GOLD analysis project Ga0180007, IMG submission 121122) | Groundwater microbial communities from the Aspo Hard Rock Laboratory (HRL) deep subsurface site, Sweden - MM_PC_MetaG | ecosystem: Environmental > Aquatic > Deep subsurface > Groundwater... | reverse complement strand
GTGGCTATTCTCGTATGGGCTCCATAAACACTTGACGGTTTACGTCAGGATTTTTGGTATATTATTCCAATGGTATCACGAATCAGCGGAATGGTATCCGCCAAAGTTAACCGCTTGACACCCGAACAAGAAAGGAAGAACCAATGAACACTTGGCCCGGCGGCAAACGACATGCAATACACCAGGATGAACACGAAAAATGGAATGTAAGCCATTACCCAGGGACCCGGCAACTTTGTGTTTTGTGTGGCGAGCCTACTGGCAAGTGCGAAGACGATGCGATTAAAAATGCCGACGGTGAGCCGATATGTGAAGAATGCAAATCCAACTTGACACCCGGATGATTTTGTGCAAAGGTGAGGGATGCTAAACTTCAAGAATCATATTAACTATTCAAATTTCAAAAGAGTCTTGGAAGCCGTTAGTCGAAAGGCGCGGAGGGTTTTCTTGAAGCCCTGCATCTTCCAAGGCTCTTTTGTTTTTTGAGGCCACCTTAATGCAACGTGGATATATCAAGTTGTGGAGAAAAAGCCTTGATTCAGCTTTGATGCGAAACCCCGAGTTGTGGTTGTTTTGGACATGGTGTCTATTAAAGGCGTCTCATAAAGAAAAAAAAATTATGGTTGGGTATCAGGAAATAACACTAAACCCAGGAGATTTTATATTTGGACGCTTTAAAGCATCTGAGGAATTGTGTCTGAGTGAGCGTAAAATAAGGACTTGTCTCAAAACTTTAAAAAAAACTGAAAATGTGACCATCAAAGTGACCAACAAGTTTAGTGTAATATCTGTAATAAATTGGCCGCTTTACCAGGGCGGCGAAAGCGAAAGTGACCAGCAAAGTGACCAGCAAGCGACCAGCAAGCGACCAGCAAGCGACCACAAACAAGAATGTATTAAGAATGTAAAGAATACCTTTAGTCCCGATTCTTTGGAATTTAGACTATCTTCGCTTCTCTTTAAAAAAATAAAAATACGCAATAACGGACACAAGCCTCCAGACTTACAAAAGTGGGCAACACATATTGATTTAATGATCCGGATCGATAAACGCAAACCTGAAAAAATACAAGACATGATTAATTGGTGCCAACAAGATGAATTTTGGCAAAACAATATCCTGTCAACCGAAAAACTAAGAAAACAGTTTGATAAATTAGTTTTAAAAATGGGCAAATCACAAGAACCAAGACCACAACCAAAAGTCATTCGGGCCGGTGACGAAAGCATATTAAGAAATGAATAAATTTTACAAACTACCACCACAGAATTTAGAGGCAGAAGAGTCTTTATTATCCGCCTGCCTGATTCGCGGCGATTGTGTTAGAGAGATTATCGATATTCTAAAGCCCGATGATTTTTATAAGGCGGCTCATTTAAAAATATTTTCCGCGTTTATTTCCCTTTACAAAGCCTCCGAGACGATTGATCTGGTGTCGGTTGCCAATAAACTGATTGAAACCGGAGACCTGGAAGCTATCGGCGGCGGGTCTTATCTTAATGATTTAACAAGCAATGCTCCTATGTCGTCTAATCTCGAACATACAGCGAAGATAATAAAAGAGCGGTCGGTTTTAAGAAAAACCATTGAGTTTGCTCATAATATTACACGTCAATGTTATGAATTTCATATTAAGCCCGATGATATTTTAGGGCAGGCGATTCAAAACATAAACACAATTGAACAATCATTATCCGGCGGTGATAAATGGTTGAATATTGGGCAGGTTTTAGAGAACAGGATAGATGAATATGAACAGATGAGGAATTCTCAAACCACAATCACCGGAGTTCCGAGCGGGTTTTCTGATTTGGATTTTTTAACATCCGGTTTTCAGCCAGCCGATTTTATTCTTTTGGCGGCCCGTCCGTCGATGGGTAAAACATCCCTCGCTCTAAATATAGCTGACAATGTCTCTGAAAAATATGGGGTCGGGTTGTTTTCTCTTGAACAGCCTATAAATCAGTTGTTTGACAGGTCTATGTCGTCTCGGTCTCGGGTGAATATGCAACGGATCAGGACCGGTCGTTTTAGTGAGGATGATTGGAAAAAAATGAATGCGTCTGCCGGGGGGATGACGGACCTGTTGCTGTGGGTTGATGATTCTCCGGGGCTACATTATTCGGAAATTAGGCGAAGGGCCAGGCGGTTGGTGCGCAAATATAATATAAGGCTGTTTATTATTGACTATTTACAGTTATGTCATGGCGACGGGCCGGTTGAAAGCAATGAATGCATCACGTCAATATCCAGGGGGTTTAAAGAATTGGCGAAAGAGTTGGGGGTGCCAGTAATCGCATTGTCTCAACTCAATAGAAAACTTGAAGACCGGGGTGGCGGGCACGGGAAAAAACCAAGACTATCAGACCTAAGAGGGTCCGGGTCTCTAGAACAAGATGCAGATGTTGTGATGTTACTTTACCGAGACGAGGTTTATAATCAGTCTGAAAATATTACAAATAAAGGGAAAGCTGAATTAACGGTCGCAAAGCAGAGGAACGGACCGACCGGATCGATTAATTTAATTTGGTTTGAACAGTTTACACGGTTTGAATCAATGGAATGGAGGACTTAATGATAATAATAAAACCCTGTCCGTTTTGTGGAGCGGAGGGAATGATTACATGGATAGAATTTGATGGGACAAGCCTGTGGTGTAAGTTTTGTGGGGCGATTGGGCCGAAGCCGAACACTAACCATGAAGATTGTATAGAGAAAGACGCAAGAGAAAAATGGAATAGGAGGGTATTATGAGCGAAGCCTACGAAGCCCTTGTTGTACCAAGTGAGATAGCATTTTTATTGTATAACATCAACGCCAGGGCCCGGAAGATCCAAGGGCTTTATGACGAAAACCTAAAAGACACGGCTAAAATAGCTCAAATCGAGAAAGAACAGAAAACAAAGAAGGGGGAGAAACATGATAAACGAAATAATCGAAAAAGCAATGGCAGATGTGGAGATGGAGCTGCGGGCCTCGGCGCGGAAACTGAAAGAGGCGTGGGACAATAATCAGGAACTTACATTGTCGATCAGCGTCAAGGCAGAACCGAAACAGACGGTATCCGGCGATATTATCGTTGTTAATACTGCGGTGACGTTTGTGGTCGAGAAAATCAGCCGGAAAAATCAGAGCACGTTTCGGCCAAACCAAAAGACGCTCGGATTGAGGGTGGCGGGCGATAAGGAATGAGGCGGGTTGAATTCTTCATACCAGGACCATTACCTGGGAGAAACGAAGCCGAGAAGGCGGCCAGGGGCCATAAAATGGCGGCGGCGAAGCTAAAGGAGATGTGGACCGAGAGGATTGCGTTTCATATTTTGGTCCAGTTAGGTCATCCAAAGATAAAGCCACCCGTTTTTTTATCGTTCCTGTGGATCGAGAAAAACAAGCGAAGGGATCCCGATAATATAATTTCTGCGAAAAAATATTTGTTGGATGGAATTGTGAGAGCCAAGTTAATACCCAATGATGGGTGGAAGGAAATATTTGGGATTCAGGACAAATGGGTGGTTGGCGAAAAACCTGGGGTGCTCGTAACCGTTAGTGAGGTAACAGGGGTTAATAATGACCCCCCACCCTAAACCCATAACCCATACGGATAAAAAATATGAATTATGGCTCCGTAGTCAGGCGTGTGTGGCGTGCGGTAATAAGGCTGTTGATGGTTACCGTGGTATTGTCCCTTGCCATACTGGGGGTGGCATTGCCAAGAAGGGTGATTCAAAAATGGCGCTGCCCCTTTGTGTATACTGTCACGCCGAGGAGCATCGGGGATTTAAAACATTTTGGGAAAGGGTCAGAAGGAAAACAGGAAAGTCTCGGGGGATGCACGCAGAAGAAGCCTGGGGCAGATACCAGGAAGAGAGGAAATATAAATGAAAGAAGCCTATGCAGCTCGTTGCGTCAAGGGCGAGATAGAATTTTTATTATTAAATATTGCCGCCCGGGACCGGAAAATCCAACAGCTCTCTAAAGCAAACAAGAGAGCCAAGGAGCGAATTAAGGAGCTTGTGAAGTCTGGAAAACCAAATGCAAATGCCATGGGGTAAACATAGGGGCGATGAAATAGAGGATATTCCGAGCGAGTATCTCTATTGGTTGGCCCAAAACTGCGAAGACGACCGGATCGCAACCGAGGCGGACGAAGAATATCGGTTTAGGACCGATAACGGTACGCATATATGGGAGGATTAATTCAAGCGAATGTACGGCTATGAAAAACGCCCTAATATACATCTATGCCTTCATCAGCATGTTATTTTATGAGCCCGTGGTGTTGGATCATCCGGCGGGGATTGTCCGGCCAATAGTCAGGGATGCGCATCGATATCACGGCTTAGATGCTCACAATAGAGGGGTACAATACAGCATGGAGGACGAAACGGGGGCGTATTTTTTTCGTAACGGGCGAAGGTGCGAATTATTAACAAAGCGATTTTTAGGGGTATGGTATGAAGCGAAAAGACGGAGAGAGTTTTGAGGATTACAGAAATCGGCGCAAGGCGGCGAACATACAACAGAAAAACTGGTGGAATGAGCGCCTTGTAAAGATATGGCGCCCGAAACCGAAGCCGCGGCCGCCGACGAGGATTACGGCGATACCCGACAACCCGGCATCCGGGAAAAGGCACGCCCGTGAGACAGCGGCGGCCTTCAGGGCCAGGCGCAAGAAATGCAATGCTGGCCGGAGAGCTCGGGAAAAGACAAGACAACAGGAGGTTTTAGATGCCACTTAGAAAAGTTAAGAAGGGTGGGATGATGTTTTCGTTTCTTGACTATACCTTTAACAGCATAAAGGGACGCTGTGAATATGGATGTCCGTATTGCTATCTCCGGAGATGGCCTCTTAAAAAGCCCCGTCTTGACGAAAAAGAGCTGAAGACCGATCTCGGCCAGGACAATTTTATATTTTGCGGGTCTTCAATCGACGCCTGGGGGGATTCGATTCCCTCGGATTGGATATCAAAGATGCTCCGGCACTGTTCTGCCTACGACAACAAATATCTTTTTTTGAGTAAAAACCCGAATCGGTATCTCGAGTTCCTTCGAGAGAAAGACAACCAAGGCGGGTTGATTCCAAAGGATTCGACATTTGGCGTCACAATGGAGAGCAATCTTGACCACTTCCCAGGGCCGCCTTCTATGGATTCAAGATTAAATGGGATCTGTAAAACCCGAGAATTCGGATACGATATTTTTCTTAGCATCGAACCCCTTATGGCTTTCGATCTAAACGACTTTATTACAATGATAACCGACATCGATCCAAAGCTCATAGCGATAGGCGCCGACAGTCAGCGGAACGGATTGCCGGAGCCGGAGCCCTCTGAAGTAGCGTTGTTAATTAAAATGCTTTCACAGAAATACAAAGTGGTTGTCAAGCCGAATCTCAGGAGGTTGCTGCCATGATTAGTGATAAACAAGACTATGATGCGGAGTCTTTGCCGTACCGGGAATTGTTCCGTGCCGTAATTGAGCAAGCGTTTGAGGATCTAGAATACAAAATTAAATTTAACTCCCCGAAGAAGCTAACCAGCAAGGTGCTGTTGTCTCGAATCGCCAAAATAAAAAACGAGGCCAGGATATCAAGCGGCGCTATGTTTTGGATTGCCAGGAAAGATTTTACGGATCTCTTCTCTTTTGAAAACATTTGTGACTACCTTGCCTGTAATCCAGATGGTTTAAGGGAGGCCGCCAGGGATATATACAAGAATGGCAGTATATACGATGCCGAATTAAAAAAAGCGGAGGGGCTTCTGGAAAAGATCTCTGTCCGGGAAGAAGGGGGTGTTTAAGGTGATTGTGGGAGAGTGCGGCTATTGCTGTAAAAGGCATGATCTTCTGGTTCCATGCCAGGAATTCAAAGATGAAACGGCGCGTCGCGACTTGCCGCCCGGCTGCTATGGCCAGGACTATGACCCTGGGTCAGAAATGTGCGATTTTTGTGATTGGGAAGATACTTGTGGGTGAATATTATATAACAACCACACATTTTAGGGACATATACGGCAGGTTCCTTTGGCTCGAAGGTCTGCAAGAGGAGCACCGGCTGTTTGCCCCTGGGGAAAAATTTACAGAGGATGGGGTGCAATACAGGGTCGAGAGGATGGCGGTTGCCGAGAACACTCAACATGTGAACCTGAGTGTGATCGAGGAAGATGTTAATATAACCGAGGGGCCGCATTTGTAGCGGCAAAAAAGGAGACCCAAAGTGAAGAAGCTTAGCTTTAAATCCATCAAAAAAATAAACGCCGGGGACGTTGTAGAAGTAACCCTCAAAGATGCCAAATTTTTTGAGGGGTTGTTTTCGAGAGCCAACGAGTTGTGCAGAGCCGCAGAAGTCTTTATGCGAATGCACAACGAGGCCTTTGATGAAGCATGGGAGTCGTTTTACAAGGTGTACCCTGTGTTTAGAGGGTGTCAGATGTTTTTTAATCCTAAAAACAGAACCATTTCAATCGCGGCAAGCCCAAAGCCTGAGCGGCGGACCTGACAAAAGGTGTGAGGCGCCATGCTTACAGATTGAGCTATTTCGCGATCAGCTTTAATCCCTCGACCACCGCCTGATTAATACTACGGACCTTTCCCTCGGTTTGCAGCTCCCGAATGCGCTTCCAAAGTCCGAAGGGGATTCGGACTGTCAGTGTTTTCGCGTCCGAAACCTCCGGCTTCCCCTGGATTTTGTTCATAATTTCGTTCATTGTTGGCATTTGATACCTCCACTTCAAAGTTTTTCCCATCAGGGTCATAATAAACCCGCACTGGGGAATCCGGTTGGTGGTTATTGATTAAGTATCTCATAGTAATTTATCCCTCTCTTTAATTATGTTTCCCCTATAGCTGACAATTCATGCCTTAAATCTTCGATCGCCGCCACCAATGAATCATCAAGTATTATATTCTTAAGATCTTTATGGGTAACCGATACTAATTCCATCGCCGATCTGATTAAATCCTTATAATCTTTATGGATTTTATCTATGTTTGGCTCAATGTCAATCTCGACGACTCCGGCCTGGGAGTTTTTACCAATACCGATCTCCCCTAAAAAATATTCAACCACCCCATCTGGATTTTTTGCGCAAACCTTGCAAATCACAGCCCGCACAGTCACCAGCCCCTTTGCTATTGTAACCTTAAATTCTCCCTGCCCCCCTCTGCACACCATACAAGGAAAATTGTTCGGCTTCTCTTGCCTCCATTCCATCCGATGCACTGCTATCAATCTGCCTTTTTCATAGACAGGCATTAAAACTATTGCGGTTTCTTTGTGATACCTATCAATTTTCTCCGGGCACACCGCCTGACAGGTATGTATAGCTGCGTCCATTGCGTATCCGCAATTAATCCAGCATTCCGGGAACTTTACTTTTTCAAGTTGTGGAGTTTTCATGATTTTCCTTTCCGCCCGGTATCCAGTCCTTGCAGATACCGGCCGATTGCTCGGTAATGCGCCTTTGAGTTGCCCGATAAAACGGGCGTTGATGTCAGTTTTTGTTCCAACATACAACCATGATGTCGTGGTGTCAATCTTCCCCCTGTCTTTTAGACAGGCAGGCGTTACACTCCCCCCCGATCCCATCATAGGGAGAGTACGACTCTTCTTTAACCAGGATACCGTCTTCGTCGTAATGGTTCAGCGGCGCTTTGGTCCTGATATTCAGGCCGCTTAAATGCACGATCGGCTTCCCGCAGGTTTTACAGTTTGGGTACATTTGTCCTCCTTTATTGTATCCTGTTTAGTTACGTTGTGTAACGACACCCAGGTCGTTACATCCTGCCTTAGTCCATTGTAAGTGATCTTGACTGCGGTGTCTCGCCGAGCCAGCACAATCCCTGGGTACGTGTCCCCATTTTTGTGGTGGTAGTATATCATGTCACCTTTTCTTACTCTCATGCCTTTCCTTTCTGCCCTCGCTGTTATGGTGAGGGCCATTGTGTCAACCATAAATGTACCCACGGCAGTATACCGACGGGCCGGTTAGTATTTTTCTTACTTGCCCCCTGTATTTAACAGGGACATACAGCCTTGGGAATCCAATGCCAGTCTTAGCGGTGTCAAGCCGCCATTTGGTGGCCGGTAAGCTGGATTTTTCAAGCCGGTCGATGGCCGCCATAATTCTGTCGAGTCGTGTTTCCATTTTTCTCCTTTCCTTTCTGCCCGGTATCCGCCGGGCTCGGCTTAGCTTTAATCATCATATGAAGCTATCATGTGGCTAATTTGTTTGAAGTGCCTCTGATAAAACTTTGAATTAACTTGATAAAAACGGATTCTATCGGTCAAATGGCTTCGAATAGCTCGGCCATCTCGACGCAATTCAATTTCATCAAGGGTCAGATCATTTCGCCATTGTTCCTTGCCCCGTGCGTTAATTATTGCATCAATACCAATTTGATGATGCCGTGTGATAGTGCATCCTATTTCAATCGGATATTTCATTTCTAACTCCTTTCGTTTTGGGTTTAGGTTAGTCACTCCCCAAAACCCCCGTCACCGGGGGCTTCAGGCAGGGGCTAATTGCCAACGGTAGTCTCTCCGTCGTGCAACCTACCGTAGCAATCGCAGTCCGTGCTTTCGGGATGTCCGCATCGGACATAACGTCCATTAATGACCCATGCTTGGTTTTCGTAATCATAGCCATTGATTAACCGGCCGTCGGTGTATTCATCACGTGATGTTCTGGTCATGATTTTTTCCTTTCGTTTCGTGGGTTGATGTTACAAACGATTAAAGCAATCCGCGTGCCAACTTTGCAGGGAAAATGATAACTACCCGATATTACAAGGATTAAAAAATAACCGCACAGAATTATGTGCAAAAAAGCTGATATAACCCTGGATATTTTTTACCCGAAAAGTGGATACCTGGGTAATTCCTCCGCAGACAAAATATCCACTTGAAAATAAAAAAGAAGAATTTTAGTGCAAAAAATGGCAGATTTTTGACCCTAAATTGTCACAAACTAATTCATAGAAACCGGAAAAATGATAACATTTTGTCATGTGTAACATTTTGTTATTGACAAACCGGAAAGTATCATAAATAATATTTCAATCTGTGTCCTCCTTATCCATTCCGGGAGCCGGGACTCATCCACTCGGTTTCCGGATAATCTCCAACAAGGAGTTTTTGCATGTCGAAAGATGATACCCGGCCAGAAAATAAACCCCTCGATGAGCGCGAAAAGCAATTTGTCCATTATTATCTGATACTTATGAGCGCTGAAAAAGCTGCTCTTAAAGCGGGATACTCCGAAACGACCGCCAGATCTAACGCTCATTTGTGGGCAAGCTCGAGCAAGCACCCGCGTTTATTCAAGGCAAATGTCCACGCAGCGATCAAAAAAGCACTGAAACGCCGAGCAAAGCGGATGGAGGTTACAGCCGATAACGTGCTGAAGGAACTGGGAAAACTGGCATTTGTCGAAAAAAGAGATCTTTTTACGAGTGACGGGACACTGAAACCGATTGCCGAGATACCCGATCATGTCCTGGATGCAATTACCAGCATCGAAGTTGTCGATCGACCTGGAGGCGTCCTGAAAAAGATCAAACTGGCCGAGAAGAAAGGCGCCCTCGAACTGCTCGCCAGGCACCTGGGTATGCTGAACGATAAGTTGGGCATTGGCGGCATTGGCCCGGGCGGTGCAATCACGGAGATACCGATCACGTTTGTGAGCCCTCCGAAGCGGGAAGAGGATTAATGGCAAATAGTCGATCCATCCCAAACAGGCCTAATCTCATACTGATTGTATCGGTCCCAGGCTTCGCGGTGAGGCCCTTTTGAGGTCAGCCGGTTGGCATATTCGTCTCTTTTCGTATGGTGGTATCGTAGATGATCGCCTTGGTTTGCGAAGACTTTCAAGTTGCTTGGGTGGTTATTATAATTATTTCGGTCGTCGTGATGCACAACATGGTCGACTTGGATATTAAAGTATTTGGCTACAACGGCTCTGGCAATCCGCTGAGAGTGTCTATTTTTGGTGTACATTGACTTGCCAGCGTCTAAAAATGATGAATAACAGGCGGTTGAACAAAAATGGTTCCGTTGAGTCCTGACACGCTTTCGAGTCCTCTCTATCGTTTCCCCGCAGGTGGTGCAGGACACTTTAATCTTGTGCTTAGAGGTATCTACACCGCTCTTGCGGAGAAACTTATGGACCGCTGCCTTGCTTACATGAAGGACATCAGCGCATTCTTGCAACGTCCACAGGTCAATGGTGTATGCTTCGATTATGTCTTTTCGTGCGTCCGGCGTGATCTTCATGGCGTAATCTCCTTTGTTTTTAGCCTAAAAGGTAACACAGTCAACGCAAGGTGTCAATAGTGAATTGTCGTCATAATATATCTTACGGGACGTTGTAAAGAGGAAAGATGAAGAATTCCAGCACCAGACAGCCCGCAGCCGAAGATCAGGAAGCCGATAGACAGCCGGCAGGTCGGGTCTTCGTACTTGTCCTGTATTTCGTGGGAGTTATTACAATTGGTGGAGTTGTGGCCTGCGTTGTAGCCGAGCTCCTGGGTGTCGGACCATGATGGCCGGTCATGACATACCGTTGACGCTCGCAGGAGTCGAGGTAGTACCCATGAAAAGGAAAAAAATAATCAGACCGGCAAAAACCCACAGAGGAAAACCGACCCCCCATACCCCCGCTCACACAGGGGAAGTTAGGAGTCCCAATATATGTAGGCCCTATGCATCGAAGCTACAATCAGCGAAATGCTTCTATTTTTTCTGGCGCCGAATATTTCCGGCCATATTGCTGAAACAGAATATAGTTGCTCTAAAAGGCGGGTTTTGAGGCATGTATATCGTTGAAATGGAATATAGGGGCAAATAATGGCTAAAACTGATATTATGTGAAAAAAGTTTAATTGTTCTTTGGAAATGGAGAATACAGAGGGGGGCGCCACACAGTAGAGCAAATAGTCAGTTTGGTGCTGCGTGACCTCCTTGCGGAAGCCATTTGAATTTTCCAAGTAAAGCGGATTCATTGGCGGAGCCGATGGTTGACGATACCAACTACTCCGGCATTGCATATTAAGTTGATGGGGAAGCTTGAGCGCCTCCCTCTCTAATCTTCATTTTAGAAGAACATAACGTCCGGCATCAGTGGCTCTAGTCCACTGAATGCCGTTGTTGTGCTTTCTTTTTGCCAAGTGACACATAATTTTTAGGAGAATACAATGAATGCATCATTTTTATATAAATTTTTCTCCAAAGTTTTACGTACAACAAAAGAAGCGCTACGAGAGAAACCCCTGATAGTGTCGACACAAGAAGAACATTTTTTAGCGCTTCAGAGTGGTAAAAAGCATTTATTGACAAGAGAATATCTTGAGGGAACAAATTCAGCATCCAGAAAAGAAAAAAGAGAATTAGAAAAACGATTGTGTGAAATAGAGCGAAGATTGTCCACATTAGAAACCGAGACAACTTGAAGGCTACTTCATATATGACTGGGTCAGGTTCCATTTTTTTAACTTATATTTTGGAGGAAGGAGTTATAACCCATGAAAATTCGGATTCCGAGAACAACACTTGAGATTTCAGACCATGAGCTTTTGCGTGAGCGACGAGCATTGCTAAATCTTGTAATCCCGTTCGCAAATCAAGTTCCCAAACACCTGGGAGAAGCATTTTATTACTTTCGGGGTATTCTTCGTTGCTTTGAAAACTTGACACGAATTCAGATACGCCTGATATACCTTCGCTGGAAGGGAATGCTACAAATAAGGCATGTTTCATGATTTCTATCCTTTCAATTTTATATGAGCATAACGCTCCGCATCAGCGGTGCGAAGTATCCGACTGAATGCGGTTGTTATACATTAGGAGAAAAGGAGAAATGAATACACAAAATATTAGTTTCGAGCTACACCAGCGTATAAGGCAAGCCGTGGACCAGGCACGCAAGTTCCAGGTAACCATAATGTTGACTGACGGTACAAAATTCACTTACCCCGATGCAGCTGCGATGGAAGATCTTGACGCGATAGATGAGCAGCTGGATCATTTATCAAGACGATGTGATTGGAGCTGATCCATTATGCCGGAAATTCTATCGGTTCCATCTTCAAAGGTTTTCGCCAGAGCTTCACCGGTGTTATTGTCTATGCCTCCGGCTTCCATAAATAAATGCAAGTTTTTTGTGGCGATAGCCTGCGATTCATACTCTAATTTGAGTTGTTCAAGGTGAAAATGAGAATTTAGGAGTCCCAACATTTTCAAATATGGTGTAAAATGAGCAAATTAGAAGTTAAGCCTTACGATCCGGAGAGAGATGAGCTTGAGATTGAGGGCACGCGATATTCCGGAGCGTTTTTTCGTCAGTTGGGTTGTAATTTCCCGGAGATGGTTGGCCAGACTTTTCAGATAGACAAGAAAGAGGACGGCCTTGTTACTGTTACGAGGTTGTGAGCATGGACCCGGCTGAGTTCCCGGAAAAATTAAAGTTTTTATTTCGGTCGGCGCCGTACAAGGTGGCGTATGGTGGTCGAAACGGTCTGAAGTCGTGGAGCTTTGCCCGGGCGTTGCTGTTGTTGGGGGTAAACAGGCCACTGCGGATTCTGTGTGCCAGGGAGGTTCAGAAGTCCATTGAGGCGTCGGTGCACCAATTGCTTAAGGATCAAATAAGCCGCCTTGGACTTGGTAGCAAATATGAAATTCTTGACCAGAAAATTAGGGGTCTGACCAGTGGTGTTCGTAGCGGGACCGAGTTTATCTTCACGGGATTATCAACACACACCGTTGAGACTATAAAGTCTTATGAGGGCATCGATATTTGTTGGGTCGAGGAAGGTCAAACGATTTCGGAGAGAAGTTGGGTAATTTTAGATCCCACGATTCGGAAAGAAACATATTCGGAAAAACTTTATGAAGCCTGTAGGAAGCGTGTATTTGATGACTTGGAAGGGATGACCCTAGAGATCAGGAGGTCTTTTGGTTCTATGGCAGATGCCGTTCTCCGCGACTTAATTGCCGGGAATATGACGCCCGCCGTTGAATCCCTCGCGTCCACATCTCCGGAGCTATGGGTATCGTTTAACCCCGACCTTGAAACCGATCCGACATACCAAAGATTTGTGGTTAATCCTCCCCCAGGGGCTGTAGTTGTTAAGATGTCGTGGCGAGATAGTCCTTGGCATAACAAGACCATGGAGGCGAAACGGCTCCACTTTCTGAAGACCAAGCCGAAAGAATACCCGAATATTTGGGAGGGCGAGTGCAAGGCGGCGGTTGAGGGCGCTATTTTCTTTGACGAGCTCGCGGCGATGAAGCGTGACGAACGGATTAGAAACGTGCCATATGATCCGATGCTCAAGGTTCATGTTGTGCTTGACCTGGGCTGGGGCGATGCGATGACCGTATCCTTGGTGCAAAAAATGACATCAGAAATCAGGGTGATCTGGTACCGGGAGTTTATCAATGTTAAATTGTCAACTATATCAGTTGATTTAAGGGCATTGGGTTATAATTGGGGTAAGGTTTGGTTGCCGCGTGCCGATGGGTTCTCGAAGACATCGAAGGGCCAGGACACGGCCGAAGAAATTATGATGAAGTTAGGGTGGGACGTTGCAAAGAAGCAGGACGTTTCCCCCATAACAGGAGTCGAGGCCGGTATTCGGGTGGCCAGGGAGCGGTTCCCAAGAATGTATTGGGACAAAACTGAATGTAAGCGTTTAGTTGAATGTGCGGCGAGATATAGGAGAACGATTAGCCTGGCGAATAAGACTGCGGGTGCACCGTGCCATGATGAGTGGAGCCATGGCGGTGATAATATCAGATATATTGGCATTAACGCGAATTTAATGGCGAACGACACTGACCGGCCGAAGCTGCCCCATCCGTCGATGGTGGCATCATACGAGCCGTTGGATGCGGGGGTGAATTATTAGGCATGGCTTTTAAAGACCTGTTATTTAAAAAGATCGATCCGGATCATGGTGTTTTTAAAAAGAAAGAAGATCTTAAGGAAGCAGAAGTAGGCCCGCCTACCGAGGCTATTTTGAAGCTCCGGACGGACGCCTACGAGGGCGAGGGCACCAACGCCGAAATGGAAACCGCGGTTGGTAGCGAGGACCCGGAAGCGGCCAAGAGGCAGGAATACCTTCGAGTTGTTCAAAACCTGTCTGAAAATCTCGTAAAGAAAAGGGATCTGGCCGTGACCGCAAGGGCGTCGTCCGGAATCGAACAGATATGGCGAGAAGATGAGCTCGCCTTTGAGGGTTTTGACGCCGCAAGCTATCGATCGAGGATGATCGATTACGCCACACAGAACGCCCCGCCAAAGTCCGGAAGGAATGAACCCCGAAGATCCAAGGTCGTTATCAACATCGTGCGGCCGAAGTGTGAAACGGCCGAAGGTCGGTATTCGGACATACAACTTCCTACCGACAATCGCAACTGGGGCTTGAAAGTCACCCCCGTTCCGGAACTCGTAAAGGGCTTGAAGGACGATGAGCCCGCGTTTGATGAAAAATCCCCTGTCGATCCGAAAACCGGGAAGAAATCTCCGATTATGAAAGACCCGAAAACGGGCAAGGTTTACTTTGTCCACAAAGCCCGACCCGGTTCTGCCCAGGCCACAAAGGGAGACGTTGCCAGATCCGACAGCAACGCAGCTGATGAAAAGATGAAACTGATGGAAGTCGAGATCGACGATCAGCTTACCGAGTGCGAATTCAACGGAGAGTGCCGAAAAGTTATAAGAAACGCTGTTCGTCTTGGTACCGGGGTTATTAAGGGGCCGATTGTCGTTAAGGATTTAAAAAAGTCGTGGGCGCCTGTGACCGATGGTCGTGGCGTAACTGTTCGGGTCCTCGAGATGAAGGAAGATTTCAAGCCCTCCTCGAAGTCGGTTGATCCGTGGGACGTCTTTCCGGACCCGGAATGCCGGGACAATATTCGAAAGGCCGGGTATATTTGGGAACGAGAATCTATCCAGCCCCGGGAACTGCGGAACCTGCTCAACGTCGAAGGGTATCTTAATGATCAGATATTAGAAGTTTTAATGGAAGAACCTACCAGGGTGGCTGTGGCAGAGGAAAAGGATAATCATCTTTTGGTCCGGTACGATCGATCGAACCGAGGGTCTACATTCGAAAAGTGGGAATATAACGGCGATTTGGATAAGAGCGATCTCGAAGCCCTTGGCATTGATACCTCCGACATCTCCGAGATGAAAACATCAATCGGGGCCTGCGTGGTCATGGTCAACGAGCATCCCATAAAGGTGATGCTGAATCCATTGGATACGGGCGAATTGCCTTATGACTTTTTCGTGTGGACCGAAAGGGCCGGACTTCCCTGGGGAATGGGCGTGGCCAGAGAACTCGCATGGCCGCAACGAGTACTCATCGCGGCGTGGCGGGCCATGATGGACAATGCAGGAGATAGCGCGGGCGCAAATATTGTGGTGGGAGGCGGTATACAACCTCTGGATCAGTATTGGACAATCGGCGGCAAGAAAATATGGCTTGGCGACGGCGATCCAAAGTTTGACGCCAGAAAAGCCTTTCAGCAATTCCAGATTATGAATAACCAAAAGGAATTACAGGCAATTATCGAGCTTGTCTTACGTTTTACCGATATCGAATCCGGCTTGCCGATGATCTTCGGCGGCGAAAAAGGGGAGCTTCCGGAAACCCTGGGAGCAACCAATATCATGGTCGACTCGACTAACGTCGCGCTCAGGTCCAGGGTTAAAAACTGGGATGATCATATCACCAAGAGGCATATCGGCAGATATTACGATTATAATATGCAGTACAGCAAGCGGGAAGAAATAAAGGGTGATTACAAGGTCGATGCGCGCGGTATTTCCATCCTGCTCGAACGAGACATGGAGGCGCAGGACTTGAAGGAAATTCTCGAACTCCGCAAGGATCCCGAGATGAGCGTTATGATCGATTGGGAAAAAACCATTGACCAGATAATGACCGCGAAGAACCTTGATGTTTTATTGCCGAAGGATAAGATCGAGGAAAACCTTGAAAAACTCCGGCAGCAACCACCGAGGTCCGATCCTCGAATTGAGGCGGTAAAGATCAGGGCCGAAGGCGATATTGAAACGGCAAAAATAGATCATTCCGGCGACATGAAGGAGATCGAACGGAAGGAGGCGGCGGCCATACGGCAAATGGAGCACGACGAGAGAATGCAGAAAATGACTCTTGATATTAAGGTTTTAGAAATGTCGATGAAGTCTAAGGAGAGTGTCGACAAGATCAAAGCGAAACTGGCAGAAACCGGTGTTAAGCTGAAAACGCAGGTCGCTTTGGCCAAGGACAAGAACGTCAAACCGGCCGAGCAAGTCGCTGAGCCGGTTTCGGAACCCGCGGGTCGGGCAGCCGAGGGAATGGCGTTTCAAGCATAACGATGAAAGGATTATAGGATGGCGCTACCGCATCAAAAAGAATGTAGATGTGAATTAATGGACCCTTACTTTCAGGACAAATTAGTCAAAATGCTTTTAAAAAAATCGGACCCTCGTATGGTATTTCAGTCTTTTGGCGGGCCGGATTACCCTGTGCTGACCAGGCTGCAAAAAATGCGGCAATTTTTCTATCGTCTTTTCTGTAAGGGCGATCCTTATCGGTCGGTTCCGTCACTTCCAGAAAATAAAGGCAATACAATCAAATTCAGGCGGTTAAAGCCGTTTGGTTTTGGCCACGTTTACCCATGCAACCCCGAGGAGAGGCCCGGGGGAGGGACGCCGAACCCGGCCTGTTGAATCGAGAATAGAGGAGTTAAAATGGCAACCCAAAACTATGGATCAGTCCCATCAAGAAACACTTCAACCAATTCGTCACCACCGAAGCCCAGGAAACCGAAGAAGCCGAAGAAAGGCAAAAAATAGCATAGGTCTATTAACCTCGAAAGGAGAATGATCATGGACTTTGTTACAAGGGAAGAATTTGAAGCGCTCGGAAAGCGCGTTGTGGAGCTGGAGTCAAAGATAGCCCCTGAAAAAGAGACAATTTACATGCGACCGCCCTTTCTTGACGATCCGATTGTTGACGATCCGAAAGTCCAAGATGCCAGTGGGCCCCTTATCCTTGACGACGAAGAAGCGTAAGCCCGGATCGTGAGGTATGAAAATGGGTAAGCGGATACACATAAAGCGTGAAAAGCAGATGATCAAGTTTGAACCCGGGCGATTCTATTGCCATGAAGGCGGCAGAAATATCGCGGTCCTGGGGATGGTCGAGTCCTACAAGTGGGGAAAAATGTTCGTGATCGAGGAAGCGGACAGAACCGGCCACGCCATAAGCTGCAGCGAGATTAATGATTTTGCTGATATCGCCGCCCTGGGATGGGTTGAGATCGGGTTAAACGAATGGATGCGAAACTTTGATGATCCGTCTTGCCCGGTGTGCGGGAAGATTTTCGAAGCGGGCACGAAGTTCGTCAATACGGATAAAGGTCCGACTCATTTTGAGTGTTTTGCAGAAGTCACAAAGGAGCAAGGGCCGAATAAAATCATACTTCAGAGCGGGAATGAAAAGCCACTACTGGTATCCGGACAAAATTAAGGAGGACCAATGAATCGCACAGAAATGACTAATGGAGAAATAGAAGCTTTTATGGCCTTAAAGAGAAAAGAGCAAGAAGCCTTTGATAATACTCCTGAACAGAAAAAGATTAGCGCAATGTATGACCTGTCCGAAGAACAAATAGACCGCCGCGTCTGTGTGGACTCTGGGAAATATGCTCTTGGCTTTGGGGCGATGGTTATGAAAGATTTCAAGCCACATTCTTTTGACACTTTTTGCCGAGGCATGATAGAGCGGTTTAAACACCGGAGGCGATTTCGTGTCAAACGCCAAGGATGGCAAAAAGGGTGGCGCGGATATGTTTAATTTTTTAAAGAAGCCCAAGGTTGTGACCGCAGGATTCGATGGGGAATCAGCGGGCGGGACGCTTAATCCTCAGTCTCAAACCTGGGCGTTTATTGTGAAGTGGGCAAACAATGAATTGAATGCGGCCAGGGAAAAGAACGATTCTCTTTCCCATGGCGTGATTGAAACAACGGTAATACGTTCTCGAATTGCATTATTAAAGGAAATCTTGGCGTTGCCGGAAGGGAAGCCTACCGCCACCCTCAAGGGGCTTTTAGCAACTGATTTCGAGGACAGCGACACATATGCGGGTTATTAATCACGAGCCGGGTAAAACCGCCTCATAACAGACCGCCAGAATGCCGGTCAAAGAGAGGTATAATGAAGATTTTTCTATTTAAGGCAGAAGCCGAGTATGTCAAGACCATTAACCGACTGGATGAGGAGCGCCTTGAATTAAGGCGATCGGTGGAGGACCTTACAATAAAGAGAAAGATAGAGAATGAAGATGTCAAGCATCTCATTCGTCTACAACAGGACAAACTCGAATCGGAATTTAGGCAGGACAAACTAAATACCGAAAAACAGTTCCGTGAGCAGGTCATGCAAATCAGGGAAGAGCATCAAAACAAAAGAGAGAAAGATTTGTCAGACCAAACCGCCCGGCTGGAAAAGATGTATTCGGAAATCCTTCAGCGGTTGCCAAACATAGCCGTTAAGTTAAAAGGGGGGGCATAAAAATGACCCCATACCAGTTATTTAAAAAAAATAAACCCGGCAGCAAGGTAACTCAAATGCTTAAAAAAAGCATAGATAACAGTTTTTTCAGCGCTGAGGGCAGCATTTCTATTACGAGTTCGTCCCCCGGGTTTGGCGCGGGACGCGAAGAGACCGGTCGCGATTATCTTCAACGCCAGGTTGACGAATGGCTGCAAGTTGTCGACGCGGCCTATGGGTGAATATGTAAAATGCGGAAAAACAGACCGCCAAAACCCTATTATGCCTGAAGTCTCTAGAGACATGAACAAGAATGACGCGCTCGCATTTGTGGCCGAGATAGAAAAATTGTTGACTGACAAGGGAATATGGCACATAATCAGCAACGTAAGAGAACCAGACTTGAAATTTATAAAGATCGAGGTGTCAATAAAGATAAGAACTTAAGAACTTAATAAGCCAGGATCACTATTTAGGGCCGGCTTTAGGAGAAATCCTATCGTCGGCCTTTTTTATTTTACGAGCCGGGAAACCGCCTCAAACGGAATCGCCTTAAAGCCGATTCGGGGGGGAATAGAGCAAATGGGTGATGTAACTGAGGAAATGGTGAAAGATTCAGCGTATCTGGCGATGAGAGCCGAGATAGCGGAAGATCTTGAAAAAGGGGAAACCGGCGAGTCGGACCAGGAATCCTTTACAGCTGAAGACCATGCCGAAACATCGGACCGCCATGTCGAAGACGATGCCGTGACCGATGATCCATGGGAAGGCGTGAACCCTAAACTAAAGGACGCTTTTGTCTCAATGACAGAACAGGTCAAGGAACTGGGGACCGCTAATCATCGCGTGAAACAGCTTGAGTCCAGAGTTGGAGCAATTACCAATGAATTGCATGCGGCCAAGGCCGCGGCGGTGACCGAAAAGGTTGCTCCGACTGAAGAACAAATGGCGGCGGCTACTCAGAGCGACGAAAAATGGGAACGTCTGAAGGGGGATTTCCCCGAATGGGCAGATGCGATTGACGGTCGGCTGAACGCCATAAAAGGCGGCAGCGAAGATGTCGTAGCGCTTAAAGCGGAAATCGAATCCATTAAGACGGGCTTGGCCGGAAAGGCTTCTGAAGGTGTAACCAACAGACTTATCGCGGAAGCTGTTACTTCCTATGCCCATCCCAAGTGGAAAAATACAATTCAAAGCGCAGATTATGCGGCTTGGCTTGCCATCCAGAAGCCGGAATTTATCACACTCGCTGAAACCAGCACTGATTTCTCTGACGCCATTTCAGTATTAAGCGCCTTTGAGGCATCCAAAAAGAAGCCGCAAAGGACAGCATCCGAGATAGCAGCGGCAAGGTCGGACAGACTAAGGGCTTCTGGATTGCCAGAAGGAGGCAAAAGCGATGCACCGAAGTCAGAAAGCGACATGTCAGAACAAGAACTCAGGACGAAAATCGGTAGAGAGATTTTCTCCGCGGACTAAAAAAAAGGAGGTAGCTCATGGCTATCCAAAAATATGGAACAGTTGCAAGCCGGAACCTGATCCGGGCCGAAATGAAAATGCTGAAGCACGCCGAACCGATTCAGGTGCTTACGAAGTTTGGCGATCAGAAAGAACAGCCGTTGAACAAGACCGATACCATCGTCTTCCGGCGGCTAAAACCGTTTAACGCAACCGCGACAGAGACTCCGAATATCACGGCGGTCAACTTTATGACCGCGGAAGGCGTGACCCCGACCGCAAATACCATCAGTTACACCGACGTTACCACGGTGCTGAATCAGTACGCAGTCCTTTTCAAGTTCAGTTCCAAGGCTTCGTTGATGTATGAGGATAATATTCCGGACGATATGTCAAAATTGACCGGTGAAACCCTCGCTGAAGTGGCCGAGCTCATTTGTTACGGCCAGGTCAAGGCTGGAACGTCGGTTATCTATGCCAACGGCACAACCCGTGCAGGCATCAATTCCAAGATCTCGCTGAATGATTTCCGTTTGGCGGCCAGAACCATGGAGAGCAACCGTGCGAAGCAGGTTACATCTTCCATCAAGTCCGGCCCGGATTTTGGGGTTTCTTCAGTCGAACCGGGTTACATCGTTTTTATCCACACAGACCTTCTTGCAGATATTCGTGACATCGCCGGGTTTACCAAGCGCGTCGACTATGGAAGCGCGATCAAACCCGTGCATACCCGAGAGGTCGGTGCTGTTGAGGAATTCCGGGTTGTAACATCTCCGCTGTTCGCGCCTTTCCTGGCGGGGGGAGCGGCTGTCGGCGCCACCGGAATGGTAGCTGCAAACGATACCAACATCGACGTCTATCCCTCGATAATCATGGCAGAAAGTGCCTGGGGCCAGGCGTCCTTAAAGGGTCATGGCTACTCGGGGGTGTCCCCGACCATCATCCCGGCAAACGTCAAAAACCACGCGAATCCGTCAGGAATGTTCGGGTACGTTGGTGCCGATTTCTGGTGCGCATCCATCCGGTTGAATGAAAACTGGATGACTCGTATAGAATCGGGCGCTTCTGAGATCAGTGGGTAACTGAAATCATTAGGTATTTTTAAGATATGCAAACTTTATCATTGACCAGATTAGACGATTTTGGTATAGCGGGACCAATATTAACCTGTTTACCAAAGGAGTCTATTATGCCAATTGATAAAGTTTGCGTTGTGTGCGGCCGAAAATTCCAGGTTCCACCAGTGAGAGCATTAACTGCAAGGGCTTGTTCAAATGAATGCGCTATGTCGGTACGGGCCAAGTCAAGAGAAAGGAAAGTTTCTCGAACTTGCCCCAACTGCGGGATATCATTTGAAATCCCCCAATCTCATATCGATCGGCGAATTTATTGTTCAACCG
>Ga0180007_10002571_pt1 | contig 21433 bp, 21 predicted proteins | sample MM_PC_MetaG_FD_121122 | JGI IMG/M metagenome (GOLD analysis project Ga0180007, IMG submission 121122) | Groundwater microbial communities from the Aspo Hard Rock Laboratory (HRL) deep subsurface site, Sweden - MM_PC_MetaG | ecosystem: Environmental > Aquatic > Deep subsurface > Groundwater... | reverse complement strand
CTCTTCATCTTCTACTCGACCAGGAGCTTCGCCAATAAATACAACTGGGCTATTGGGGTTACCATCACCGGGAACAGCTTGGGTACACCCATTACGCAGAGAACATTGGTGTTGTTTGATATCTGCAATAATTGCCTGTAAGGCGATTGTTTTATCTTCCATCCATTAATTCACTTGTCTGATAATCAACCGCCAGAATTTGATAAACATCTTGATAAAAAAACCAATAATACACGCCTGATACACCAATTAGCAAAGCTACTCCAATAACAATCACTGGATGCACTCGGTGTTTTTGCTGGTAAGCTCTAGTCAAATCTCGATCAGAAATTAATTCGTCAATAGTCTGCGGGGGCACTACTGCTTTCCCTGGTTGGCCAGCTAAAGTATTGGCCAAACCAGCTCCACAATGGATGCAGTATTGATAATTTGACCCATTGTGCCGCTGACAATCACTACACCGCATAGTTAATTTCGTTTTTTAGGTAAATCTTTAGAAGAATCATCGCCCTTATTTAAAGCGGCTTTGCGAGAAAGATTAACTCTGCCTTGAGAATCAATCTCGGTAACAATAACTGGGATAACATCTCCTTCTTTTACTATATCAGTTACCTTGTCTACTCGGCTATTATCTAACTGAGAAATATGTACCAAGCCTTCCGTGCCAGGGAATATTTCCACAAAAGCACCAAAATCCATAATCCTAGTTACTCGGCCTTGATATAAAGCACCTACTTCTGGCTCTCTGGTGAGATTTTTGATCTCTTCGATAACTTGTTTGGCAAATTCTGCATTGGCAGACGAAACATAAACCATCCCGTCATCTTCGATATTAATTTCGGTAACATTTTTACCACCATACCGATCAATAATCCCATTAATCATCTTGCCACCCGGGCCAATCACATCACGAATTTTGTCGGGATGAATTTTAATTGTTTCTACCCGGGGAGCATATATCGAAAGCTCTCCCCGTGGGGCAGATAAACAACTAGTTATCTTTTCCAGAATTTGTTGCCGAGCTGGATAGGCTTGTTTTAATGCTAATTCTAAAATATCTATATCTAAACCAATAACCTTCATATCTAACTGCACTGCCGTGATACCATCTTTTGTCCCTGCTACTTTAAAATCCATATCCCCATTAAAATCTTCGATACCAGCAATGTCAGTCAGGATTTTGAATTTACCATCTTGCCCAGTAATCACCCCCATAGCAATACCTGAAACAGGTTTTTTGATCGGCACCCCTGCATCCATCAAACTTAGTGTGCTACCACAAACTGCCGCCATCGAACTACTCCCATTACTTCCTAGAATTTCTGAAACTACCCTAATAGTGTAAGGGAAACCTTCTTTATCTGGAATCATTGGCGCTAAGGCTTTTTCTGCCAAGGCACCGTGACCTATATCCCGACGGCCTGGCCCCCGCATTGGACGAATCTCATTAGTGGCATAAGGCGGGAAATTGTAATGATGTAGATACCTTTTAGTAGTGCTGGCATCCATAGTATCGATCAACTGCTCATCAGACACCGACCCTAAAGTAGTAACGGTGAGGGATTGAGTTTCACCGCGAGTGAATAAACCTGACCCATGCGTTCTGGGCAACACCCCTACTTCGCAATCGATAGGCCTAATTTCATCCAGTTTGCGCCCATCGGGCCGACGCTCAGCTTCTAAAATGTTCTTTTGCAATTCATCAGACACAACTTTATCAAACGCTTCTGCCACTGTGCGTCCCAGCACATCATCAGCAACAAATTTTTCCATTACCTCTTCCCGCAAAGCATTCAACGCTTCATTGCGATTAGTCTTATCTGGATGATAAATAGCATCCTCAAGCTTAGTTTGCATTATCTGTTTAACTGAAGCCATTAATTCTTCTGATGGCAAGCTCAAATCATACTTTTTAGGAGTTACTTTTAATTTTTGAATGAGTTGTTCTTGGATTTTAATGGTTGGTTGCATGGCTTCATGAGCCAACCTAACAGCTTTGGCAAAAGTGGCCTCATCAACTTCGTTAGCACCCGCTTCAATCATCAAAACTTTGTCTTTAGTGCCAGCTACCACCAAATCTAATTGACTAGATTTAGCCAAATCTTCATATGACGGATTAATTACAAGCTCACCATCAATTAACCCAACTCGAATTGCGCCAACTGGCCCCGCGAAGGGTGCGCCGGCCATCAACAGAGCGGTAGACGCCCCCACAATAGACAAAGTATCTGGATCATGGATTAAATCTGCTGACAACACCGTGATAACAATCTGTACATCATTATAAAACCCTTTAGGGAATAGTGGGCGCAGTGGACGGTCAGTCAACCGAGCAGTAAGAGTAGCATTCTCAGACGCACGGCCTTCTCTTTTTATAAATCTGCTTCCAGAAATTTTTCCTGAAGCGTACATTTTTTCTTCGAAATCTATCAAAAGAGGGAACCATGCAGCTCCTTCTTTGGGCTTATCGTTAACTACAGCAGTGACCAATAAAACTGTGTCGCCTAATTGTACAGTAACAGATCCCGATGCTAATTTAGCTAACTTACCGGTTGATAAAGTTAAAGTGGCATCGCCAACTTTAGTGGTTAATTGTTCCATTTATTCCCTTGTCTAGAGGAACAGGCTATCAGAACCGCACGAGAAAGAGTATAAAGCTTAGAGTCAGATCAACTTCACAAAATTAACTTGACTCTAGGCTCTATGACAATCCTGCTAACCTTATTTCCTAATTTTTAATTGTTTGATTAAGGCCGAATATTTGCGCGGATGAGCCTTTTTTAAATAATTAAGTAACCGGCGCCGGTTACCAACAATCTTAAACAAACCCTGGCGAGAATGAAAATCCTTTTTATGGGTTTTGAGATGTTTAGTCAGCTCTTTGACCTTTTCGGTCAATAAGGCAATCTGCACTTCCGAAGAACCAGTGTCTTTCTTGTGCGACTGGTAACTCGAAATAATTTTCTTTTTCTTGGTAATCGTTAAAGTCATACTTATCTAAGTATACCACTTTTATTGTTCTTTAGCAAGTTTTTCCTCTTCCACAGCCACTTCTTCTTTGGTGGTGGAGTCCGTTTCTGGGGGGTAGGTCATCGGAGCTTCGGGGGGTATAACATCGGTTTGGCTAGCAGTTTCTAGTGTAGCTGGTGCCAATTTTGGTTCATCAGATTCGGCCCCCACCCCATTTTTAGCTTGGTATTCCTTAATTTTGTTGATGATAATAGATTCAACCTGATCAATCCCTACATCAACCAATTTAAATCCAGCCGCTCCGGGATGGCCGCCCCCACCAAACAAACCAGCAATCTCGGCCGCATCCACACCTTTTTTAGTACGAATACTCCCAGACAAGACCCGAGATTCTTTTTCTGACACCAAAACTACTACATCTGCTCCTGGCACACTTGTCATTAATTCGTCGATCAGGCCACTAGTTTCATCTGGGGAAGAACTTGTTTCAATAAAAAAATTAGATGGTACTACTGTCCAACTCAATCTATGTGCAGGATCGTATTGTAATTGAGACAAAACCTTACCCCAAAGCTTGAGTGTGGTATAGGCTTTAGTTTTAAACAAGTTTTTAATAATCTCTTGTTGTCTAGCACCAAAACCTACCATTTGAGCGGCTACTGTCAAAGCTTTTGGCGTAGTATTGCTATGTTGGAAGCTACCTGTGTCACTAATAATACCGGTCAGCAGGGAAGTGGCGACATCTTCGTCCACTAAAGAGTTCCCCAATGCTTCGACTACTCCAACTAAGATTTCGGTAGTAGAAGCGGCTGTCAGATCGACCAGATTAACCGTGCCAAAATAATCATTGCTAGAATGATGGTCTATATTAATTACCGGGACAGCTTGGAATAATTTAGTGTTGTCGGCATAAATTCTACCCACCTGATCCCAATCGGCGCTATCTAACACGATAATTAAATCAAACTGGAAACTCCCTTCGGCGAAAGATACATCTTGAGGCCGGAAATTACCAGTTTTAGGAGTAATAACAATATTGAGCTTGCCGTCTTGAAAATTATAAGCCAACTTATCAGCCGCCGCCGTGGTACAATCAACACTAATAATAAAATCACGCAAAGCCGATAATTCCTTAGAAAAATCTTCGGTTTTAGGGATAAAGCGATAATTCGGGGCAATTTCGTCTAATACTACTGCTGTGGCTGATTTGCCTAATTTGCTTAAAACTAAATACAAACTGGTGATACTCCCGAGAGCATCGCCGTCTGGTTTTTCATGGGTAACCAACAAAATCCGTTTGGCTTTATTGATTAATTCTAGTGCTTGTTGTTTAGGGGTTAACTCCATAATTAATATTAGCTTTAAGAAGTTATCATATTAAATCACTGGGGAAGTGTCAAACCTAATATAAAAAAAGTATTTACTGTTGCTAATTTTTGGCTTAGAATGGCAAAAGTAAGATAAAAAATATGCCAGTAACTCATTCGGCTAAGAAAAAAATGCGGGCTGATACTCGTAAACGAGCTACCAACTTGACGCAGAGGGTCATGGCCAAAAAGGCAGTTAAAACTGCCCGACTCAACTCAACACCAGAATCACTGCGTTTAGCCCAAAAAGCTTTAGACAAAGCTGTGAAAACACATGTTATCCACCGCAATAAAGCAGCTCGTTTAAAGTCGCGCTTAACCAAAAAGCGGGGTAATTAGCTTTTAACGATCTGCGCCATTAAGATATCTAACCCTATTTTAGGGGGAGTTTGGCCACGTTTGCTTGCTTGATCAATTTTTTGAATTAATCTGACAATTCGGTGTAATTGAGGCCAACTAAAGTCGCGCGCAAATTTAATTGACTTTTTAACCACATATGGATGTATTGTGGCACGTTGAGCAATTTCGGACGAGGAGAGTTTTTGCGCAGATAATATTTTAATCAAAGCAACATTACGGAATTGGTAAGCAATTAAGGTAACTAACTCTAATTCAGATACGCCGACCATGAGTTGAGTGTTGATGAGTCGATTCGCCAAAACAAGATTGCGCCGAGCCAAAGCATCGATGGTAGCAAAAACATTATCGCCTAATATAGGAGACACCACTTCCTTCACCATAGCTAATGAAGTGGTTTTATCAGCAAACAACCATTTTAATTTAGTTAATTCATTGGATAATCGCCACAAATCATTTTCAAAATTAGCCAATAACCATCCACTCGCTGAAACATCCAAGTCCATTCCTTCTGCACGCAGTTTTTGTTGCAACCATTGGTGTGATTCAACTGTTGTCAGCATGGGATAGCGCTCAATTTTTATTGTTGGCGTCTCTAACAAATTTTGGAATATTTTTTTGGGGGGGTCATTTTCTTCAATCAAAATTAAATTGGTTGGAAAATCGGTTTGTTTCAACCAAGTTTGAATAAAGGCGACAACAGCCTTATCTTTGCTAGACAACAATTCTTCTATCACTACTAATTTTTGTTCGCTCCATAATGATTGGGTATCGAGATGCTCTGCTAATTCAGTTAAACCCACCACAGACGAAATGTGTACTTGTTGCAAATTAGCAAATTCAGCTGTTAATTCGCCAACAATAGCTTTAACTCGTTCACGAATCCTAAATTTATCTTTCCCAATCAAACAATAATTCATATGGTTGGATTGTTAGGTGGGGGAGAAGCGGTTTCTTGGCTAGTTGCTTCGGGTGGAACATTCCCAAGATTAGTTTCTACTTTAGGCGCCTCACTAACTCCCACTAAATATTTCTCTGGCCACGGCACATAATGACTTTTAAAAGTATCTTTGCGAATTTCTCTACCTTTTTCATTGAAAATATGTCGGTATAGGATAGTGTCTGCCCCTTTATGGGCAGTATCAATCTTTTTTTGTTCTCCTTCTGGCAAAGTTGATGTTTCAATATATATCGGTGGAGGAGGTTCGGTAATATCATAAATCCGCGGGCCTTCTAATTCAACTCTGTATCCACTAGAAGTGCTATAAAAATCAAAATACAAACTATCTCCTTCAATATAAGTATGAATGAGTATGTGATAAGGAGTGTCATTAAGAAATTGCAAATCTGGATAGGGCTGGTACACAGTAGCATCTGTGCCAGCCGGCTCATAATACGACACTCTATACCTGTGGTTTTGCCGAGCCACTATTGGATAACCACCGGCTAAGGCCGCTCTAAAAGTAGTGGTGGAAACTTGACATAAACCTCCACCAAATTCAGGAGTAGTCTCATCACCCTTAATGACTAATTCTGGCAAATATCCCGTACTGGCGTCTACTTCTCCTAATATTTTATTAAAAGAAAATTTTTCATCAGGTTTAATAATCACATTGTTAAATTTGCTTGCCCCCACTTTAATGTTATGACGACGATTTTTGGGGCTCCCAGCAAAATTAGATTCTCCTTGGGCAACTAATTCTTTAATGCCTAGTTTATTAGATTCTCCTAGCGTAATTTTTGGTTCAGTGTAATGGGCCGGTAAATCAATTTGGCGTTGATCAGTTAATAAAGTTTGCTGGATTAATTCGACAATTTTATCTGTATCTAATGTAATACCTAGTTGGTCTGGTACAAATTCAATCACTCGATCATTTTTTATAACAAATACTGCATTAATAGCTGGTTGATCTGTAGTATTTTTTAGGGTTTGCACATATTTATTTACTTCTTTAGAGCGCAATCTCACCAAAAATGATTCTGGTTGCTTGATAACTTCTGCCCAATCCCATAATTGGTTAGCAGTCAACTCAATTTCTTTAATGCGAGTTTTTAATGTGTATGGTTGAGCAAGATTTTGATTAATCCGATCAGCGGTAGCTTGAGCAATCTCGCTGGTAAACTTGGGTAGAGTTGTCTGCACTGGTAAATCTATCACCGTGAAATTCAACTGGCTTAACTGTTCTCTGGTAATTTGCTCTAGCCGATGCTCATCCACAGCAACCCCAGTCACAGCTGGTTTAATAATAGCTTCTCGTCCCACAATTAACACTTCACCATCTACACCAGCTTGATTAATCGCTTGGCCAATGGCAATAATATTTTGGTTTAATTTATCCAGCTGATCTTGATAAACAGTTGCTACATGCACCCCAGTAATAACAGCGTGACTTCTTTGCCAAAAATTAACAAACGCATTATTGCCCCGACCAAATTTAGCAATTGCTGTGGATGTTTCAGAAGGTATAAAATTAATACCAAGGGTTTTAAGGCTATATATCTTCTCCCAATCTCCCGATTTAAAAGCTAGTTGTTTTTGAGTAGCTTCTTTTACAATCGCATCAATTACTACAGGAAGATCGTTTAGCGATTCTCCGCTTAAATTAACCTCTCCCAACCACACCCCCGGTAAAACTCTGTTTGCATAGACTAAATCCAATGACACATAAAATACTGCCGCGATTATTAACGCGAAACCTAGTACCCAGATCCATAGCTTAACCGGATTATGTTTAACCAACATGTCTCTATTCTAACTGAAGAATCTCTTGCAAGACCAGTTTAGCTAATTCCTCTTTAGATGGTATCTGGGGTTGATGAGATAAGTTCAAATAGTATCGCCCAGGGGATAAGCCGGGCAAAACAGCTGGCCAGGTAATTGCTTGACCATCTGTTAAAATAACTTTTACCACACCTGCTTCGTTGGTTATTTCAACTATAGTTTGTGAATTAATCACTTCTTCAGCAGATAATCCCACAATAGAATTATTTTACGATTAAACCAATGATCAGTAGGGCAACTATATTGACTACTTTGATCATCGGATTAATAGCTGGCCCAGCTGTATCTTTGTAGGGGTCTCCCACTGTATCGCCCGTAATAGCTGCTTTGTGGCTATCTGACCCCTTACCGCCGAGGTGGCCTAACTCAATATATTTTTTAGCATTATCCCAAGCTGCCCCGCCAGTAGTCATAGATATGGCAACAAAAATCCCTGTAACAATACTACCCACCAACATGCCCCCTAAAGCTATTGGCCCCAACAAAACCCCCACCAAAATTGGTGCAACTACTGGGATTAGTGCCGGGATAATCATCTCTTTGATTGCGGCTTGAGTAACTAAATCAACTGCCTTAGCATAGTCAGGCTTGGCATGACCCTCCATAATGCCAGCAATTTCTTTAAATTGGCGTCGCACTTCCAAAACTACCGCCCCAGCCGCTTTACCAACTGCTTCCATAGAAATAGCGGCAAATAAATAAGGCAACAAACCGCCTATAAATAGACCAATTAAAACTAAGGGATCACCCAAAACAAATTCATAGGCTTGGCCAGAGATATGTTGTAATTCTTCCGCGTAAGCAGCAAACAAAACAATAGCCGCTAACCCTGCCGAACCAATAGCATAACCTTTGGTGACAGCTTTAGTAGTATTACCAACTGCATCTAATGGGTCTGTTATTTGCCTAACATTCTCCGGCAACCCTGCCATCTCGGCAATGCCTCCAGCATTGTCTGTAATGGGTCCATAGGCATCAATAGCCACAATAATCCCAGTCATAGACACCATAGCCATAGCCGCAATAGCAATACCATACAGACCGCTTAGAGCATATGCACCCCAAATCGCCGCGATAATGACTAACACCGGCAAAGCAACCGATTTCATCCCTACGGCTAATCCAGCAATAACATTAGTGCCATGCCCAGTTTCTGAAGCCATCGCAATCTGCTTAACGGGAGGATATTGGGTAGATGTGTAATATTCTGTAATCCATACTATCAACGCTGTAACTACCAAACCAATCAAAGCCGCCCAAAATAAATTATCTACTGGCAAATCAATTTTTCCAGCAATAATGCGATTAACTATATAAAAACCAGCTATCGCTAAAATACCACTGACTGCTAGCCCGCGATATAAAGCGGCCATAATTTTTTTATCTTTGCCTAAACGAACACATAAACTTCCGACTACCGAAGCCAATACTGCAACACCACCTAGAATTAATGGATAAACTGCAAGACTTTGACTATCACCATATAATAAACTCCCTAAGATAATGGCGGCCACAGCAGTAACAGCATATGTTTCAAATAAATCTGCTGCCATCCCAGCACAATCACCAACATTATCACCAACATTATCAGCAATAACTGCTGGATTGCGCGGATCATCTTCGGGGATGTTGGCCTCGATTTTACCTACTAAATCAGCTCCTACATCAGCGGCTTTAGTGAAAATACCTCCGCCTAAACGAGCAAAAATCGAAATTAAGCTTCCGCCGAAACCAAGACCAATTAAAGCCGCGGTGTCGCGGAAAATCATATAAAACACAGTGACTGCCAACAGAGCCAGCCCCACTACAAATAAGCCTGTAATAGACCCCCCTTTAAAAGCTATGTCCAAGGCTTTTGCCATACCCTTACTGGCCGCCGCTGTAGTTCTAACATTAGCTCTAACCGATACAAGCATCCCTACTACCCCTGCTAACCCAGAAAAGATTGCACCAACCAGAAACCCTAGCCCAATTTTATAGCCTAGTACCCACCAAATTATCACGAACAGTATCACGGCCACGATACTAATAGTGGTATATTGTCGATATAAATAAGCCTTAGCGCCTTGCTGGATAGCTTCTGCGATTTCTTGCATCCGCTCATTACCAGTTGGTTGTTTAAGAATCCACCAAATTAACCAGCCCGCATAACCTAAAGCAATTAATCCACTAATAATGGCAAACCATAACGCATAATCCACTAATCCCATATTTGTATATTAATTATTTAATAAAAATAATAACTTTGTATTATATATCCTTTTGCCGGCCAGCAACATAATACTTACCTTATACATTATTATAAGTTATTTAGCACTTGTTGATAAACCGCCATAGTTTGTTCAGCCATTTGATCAAAAGAATATTTTTTGACTTGGCGCAATCCTAAATTTTTTAATTCTTGGCGCAAAGAATAATTCTTTATAACCTTAGCGATTACTTTGGCCATGGCCTCGATTGACAGGGGGTCAAAGTATTCTACTGCTTCGCCCAAAACTTCCGGCATACAAGAGGCTGAGGATGCCACTACTGGCGTCCCGCAAGCCATGGCTTCCAAGGGGGGTAACCCAAACCCTTCATACAAAGATGGGAAAACAAACAAATCTGCCCCATTGTACAAATAAGGCAGATCATTATCAGGAATATAGCCAGTCAAAACAACTTCCGATTTTAATCCAAGTTTTTGGATAGTCGCCAGCACTTCTGGAGCCTTTTGATCAATTTTACCGGCCAAAACTAACTGATAATCAATTTTATATTGACGCTTTAATAAATAAAAAGCCCTAATTAATCGAACAATGTTTTTATGTTGGCGCCATTGCCCAACATATAACAAATACGGATGAGAAATATTAAATTTACGCTTTAATTCTTCAATTTTGCTAGCATCATTAATGGGTTTATAGCGATCAGCAACTGCTTCGTGAATCACTGCAACTTTACTGGGATCAATTTTTAGTAATTGAACTATATCGCGTTTAGTTGTTTCGGTAATAGCAATGATTGCTTTAGCATTTTGACAAGCTTTTTGAATAGCCACCCGATAGGCCAATTTTTGCCACCATTTTTTTTGAGTTCGGCCAGAAAACCACCATAAAGTTAAATCATGGATAGTAACAATACTGGGTATTTCTCGCCAAAAAATTGGCGAATTAAAATTAGTATAGTGAATTAAATCTAATTTTGCCTTACGCAAAACCAAAGGATACCCAACTTGCTCGGCCCATGAATAGTGCGGGTAGACTGCTTTAATTTTGTTGAGATTCGGGGCATAGATAGGAAAACCCAGCCAAGCTTTTGGCGACACAAATACCGAATAAGTATTGTTGTGGTCGTGTTTTAATAGATGACGCACTAGTTCTTCGGTGTACTGGCCAATCCCTACTGCTTCAGCAGTACCAAACATCCTTGCATCAATCCCGATATGATAGTTTTTGTCCATGCACCATTATGCCTAAAGCAAATATAATCCAGAATAAGGCCGATAAATCATTCTTCCAATAAGCCACATCCAACATACCGTGAACCAACAAAGCTACCATGGCTGTAACTATGGTAATTGCTATCATATTATGTTCCATGACAAATGACCAGACTAGCTTAAACCATATTGCCAACAACCAAATAAAGCCGACCAACCCTACGATACCTAAATTAAGCCAAAATTGGAGAAAAATATTATGGGAATGCAACATAATTAACTCAATTGGCGGATGAAAGATCTGATTGGCAAATTCGAGATATCTCTGCTCAAACAAACCCAACCCAATGCCCGTCAACCAATGTTGCTGAATCATTAGTAGTGCAGTTTGCCAAACCTGCAACCTGACATGTGAGGATGAACGACCAATCAAATCCAGCATTTGTTGGAATTTGGGATGCTGCCACTGTGAAGCCACTACTAAACTGGCACCCAACCCCCACCACCACAAATTTACCCAACGCGGCCGTACTAGCACCCAAAAAATTAACCCACTTATCAACAATGCTAGCCAACCAGCATAAGACATAGTGAAATATACAGCCATTACCATGACTATCTCGGCAATCACCAAGCCAATGCGTTGCCTCTGTTGTGTGATTTGGTTAAACAAACCCCACCCCAACACTATAATTGGCACTAAAAATAATGATAGATAATTAGCTGATGTAAACCAAGCTGAAGCTCGTTGATCGAGGGTAATAAAATTACCGGTAACCACTTGGTAAATAGCCACTACGCTCAAAATTAACCCCGCAATAACTAACCCAGTGCTAACTTTTATAAAAACATGTTTAAGTTGCTGTTTGGATGACACTAAAATGACCGCTAACAATAGCGGGTCAATGAACCACCCTTTAATGATGCCCAGCGACATTATAATTTGGGTAGAAACTGCTAAACCAACACCCAAACTAATACCGAGTAATATTAATGGGACTTTATACACTGACCACCAACTTAAAAATTTTGGATAATTTTGTCGATGTTGAACTAGCCAAACTATAAAGACTGCGTAAATAGCTAGTTCCAGCCAAGTAGTAGGGATGCCCAGCACCCAAAATTTGATTAAATAGGTTGGCAAAACCAACACTAAAGCAAATGGTATTTTATCTGGATGGCGAACAGCCAAATAAATAAAACTAAGAACCCATAATAAAGTTAACCAACTAATCATCAGTATTATTTTTACTCCACGCTAACCCTAATATAACCCACCACAAAGCCAAGACAGGGGGATACAGCCAACTATTAACAAATAACGAGTGACTAATCAAAGCCATGGTACTGGCTAGCACTCCTAAAGCAAGAAATTGTCGTTTCGCCCAAATCTTTTTTAATAATCCAACCAAAATTAATAACACCATCGCCAAGTAAGCCGCTAACCCCAGACTGCCAGTAGTTGTGGCGATTGTTAATAAACTACTGTCAAACCCTGAATAAGCGTGGCTTCGGGGTTGATAGATAAATCGAGCTTTAGTGTATGGGAGGGTATTGTATCCCACCCCCAAAAATGGCTCTTGTTCAATAATAGTGAGAGCATCCCGCCATGAATCTAAACGATGTTGAGCAGTAATATCCATATTAAAAATCCCCACCACTCTTGTTTGCAAGCGTGGAGAAACCAATATCACTAAACCAGCTAGCAACAAGCCAACTAGCGCAACCCGCCAATAGCGCAACCCGACAATTAGCCAAAAAACAACCAAAGCCAACAAGGCACTACGAGAATAAGTTAAAAATATCGCTAAATTAATTAAGATAACTATTAATAACCATACCCACCACCAATGTTTTCTAGGAGAAGAGTTAAGCCATTGACGAAGAGGGATAACCAACCCTAAAACCAAAAATCCGCCTAATAAATTTGGGTCTAAGAATGTAGAAACTAGGCGATTTTGATGGGGGTCCCATCCTAATCGTTCCCAAAAAGCCAAATTAGGCGAGATTATCAACTGCAATAATCCCAATAAAACAATTAACCCCAGAGACAACCCAATAAAATTGAATGCACGGTGGTGTTGTGTCCGGCTTAATGAATACGCCCACACAAATAACCCCACATAAACAACCCACCTCGCTAAAAATAACCCAGATATTAACATTTCTGGTAAACCAATCATGCGCAAGCTACTCAATAACGAAATTAGAGCCAACAACACAAATAATCCCGCCGCCCATAATATTATAGGGAGCTTGATTAATTTAATTTGGCGTAATTGCCAAATGCCCCACATTACCATAGTTATGGTGGCTAAATCCAAGACTGATATTTTCCCGATTCCTGGCAATGTTATTATTAACAAACTACCTCCCACTAGAGCGAGACAAAACCATACCAGAATGAGATCAAAAAATTTATTGTTTTCCAACTTCTTCTAAAACTTTTAGTGTAGCTTGAGCAGTTTTCTCCCAGCTAAATTGTTTAGCACGGATTTGACCTTTTCGGCCCAATTCCTCCGCTAAACTAGTATCGGTTAGTATTTGTTTAAGCGCTTGTGATAATTCTTCCTTGGAGGTGGGGGGGATAAGAATACCAGCATCACCAACTACCTCCGGCAAAGAAGCCACATTAGATGACACCACAGGCACCCCCAAACTCATAGCTTCTAGTGGTGGTAAGCCAAAACCTTCATAAAGCGACGGAAAAGCCAATACTTTAGCTTGCTGATAAATAGATTTTTTTTGTTCTGGGACAATATTAGTGAGAATGTAAATATCTTTTTTATATGGGCTCTGGGCAATTGTCTGTTTAAGCCCTGCACTTTGCCACCCCCATCGTCCCACAATAACTAACTTAGCTAATGGTACCTCTTGTCTAACTTGATTAAATGCTTCTACAAGCAAACTTATATTTTTGCGTGGTTCGAGTGTCCCGACAAACAGAATAATTAATCCGGCCGGCAAAGAATATGGCTCATTTTGTTGCGAAAAACTAGCCGCTAACAAGGTAACTACAATTTTATGCGGGTTAACTTTAAATAATTTAATCGCATCTCGTTTAGTTGCCTCTGAAATTGCAATGATTCTACGCGAACAAGCTAGGGCTGGTCGCATCCACATCTTTTCCAACAAAACCGACTTGGCATTATGAGTTACGGGGAACAAAAAACTCACAAAATCCATCACAGCAGTCACTACTGGCACCCCCCGAACCAACGCTGGGACAATCAAGCTAGTGGGAGAAAAATATACATCAATCGGATGGACAAACTCTAAATACAACCACGCTAAAATTTGCCACCAGATTGGATGCATCAACCAAATCTTTGTTTTTACATTAACTCGCTCCCATTCCAATGGGATAGGTTGATCTGAAAAAAGAACAAATTGATGTTGACCAGCCTTGATTAGCTCACTAACAACTTGATAAACATACTCTCCCTTGCCAGCACGAGATTTTTTTATTCCTTCTCTAACATCAATCCCAATAATCACTTAATTCCTTTTGGTAACATTTCTAATAGCTCTTGTTTGGTAACAGCCTTGGTTAATAACATCATCGAACTATAGATAACCCCCCCAACCACAACTAACCAAATCAAGTTTTCTGTTCTTATAAAATATAACCCTCCTGACATAACTACACTAGATAAGAAAGCCAACCCAAAAACTCGCCATTTAATTTTGAATTTTAATTTCCTAAGCACTAAATAGCCACTCGCCAACAGTACCCATATCTCGGTTACAACTGTTACTAACGCCGCCCCCCAATAAGAATAATGGGGGATAACAATTAGATTAGCCACGATATTGAAAATGGTAGCCCCAAGATAGGGTACCAATAATTGTTTTTGTTGATCGGCGGCAATCATAGTGTATATCATCACGCTGTTAATAAACGACCCGCCTAGCGCTATCACCAATATCTTTAATAAGGGGCCTGAGGCGACAAAATCACCTCCAGCAATAAGCAACATAATTTGAGTAGAAGCAATAACAGTACCCGCAACTAAAGGCAACGCAGTAATGCTTAAGAAATTAAATGCTTTTTGGAAAATAATTTGCGCATCTGCCACCGATCGATTCATGGCGGCAGTAATTACCGGCAAAACTGAACTCATAAAGATACTGGGTACCACTAATAATACCTCTAAAATTTTATAAGGGGCGCTATAAATACCCACCGCTTCAGATCCCTTGATACCTGCCAACATTAGTGTGTCAATCCGAAAATAAATTGCCCCCAACACCATAATAATACCCATAGGCAAAGCTTCTTTGATAATTTTTCCCCATTCTTTCAAATTAAATTCCGGTCTTAGCCAGTAATTAGCCCTCATCAATAAAATATTCATACCAAATGCCACTATATTAGCCGCCACGACCGTGAGCACCATATCTAAAACAGTGCCGTTGTGACCAACAAACCACCAGACCAAACCTAACATTAAAAACCGGGCAATTACATCAGAAATTGTAGCTTTATACATAACTAAATTAGCCTGGAATGATCCTAGCGGCACTTGGTTCAAAGAAATGAAAAACTGTGATACCGCTCCCAGTAAAATCCCTTGCCTAATTACATGCGAATAAGGGAGCCCCCAAGTAATGCCATAGGCTAATGCAAAAATTGCTAAGCCAAAAACTATTTTCAGCCCCAACATATTACTAAGAATAGTAGCTTCTTGGTCAGGATGTTTGGCAATTTCTCTCACGCCAATGACAAATAACCCTAAATCCACTACTACCCCGAATATTCCCAAATAAGCAAAAATTGTAGCATAGTCACCATAACCAGCTACGCCCAAATATCTTGTTAAATAAGCCACAATTACTATAGAAGTGGCTACTGTGACAGCCTTGCCAACTAATTGGATAGCTGTATTAAACGCAATTTTACTAGTATTGCTCAATGAGAGGATATTTTAGCCATATATTGAATAGGAGCCCGCGGCAGATACCATTTAGGGAATATTTTAAGACTGTAATATCGGCTAATTTCTACATGGTAGAATGACAGAATACTCTCCCAAATTTGTTTATTAAGCAGTCTTTCATCACCTAGATCTTTACACGAATAGAATTGATTAGGCACACTTAACCAAACAACTGGCGCCACCCGCAAATGTTCTTTTAACAATTGATGAATTTCTTCATTGGAGAAATGTTCTAAGAGACCTTGATGGAAAACAACATCAAAGCTTTGGTCTGGAAAGGGGAGATGAAAAGCATCTCCTTCAACAAGAATGTTTTTGCCGCCAAACCGCTGTTTCATTTCATCAGCTTGGGCCAAGACCTCTTGGTTGTTGTCAAGCGTGGTCACCTCTAATCCTAAATGCGACAAAAATATGCTCATTGTGCCAGTGCCAGCACCCACTTCAAGTATTTTTCTAGGTGCACTGCTAGTAATAGCAATTAGAAAGTCTTTTTGCCCATACAAATTCCGGATATAGCCATCTATATCTATACCTTTCGCATAATATTCTGACCAAGTCTTCACTACTTTTCACTTAACCGGATAATCACATGGCGATTCAGCCCCATGCCTTCACTCTCTGATGTAAACCCAGTCTCTTCTGCGACTTTGCTATGAACTAATCTTCGTTCGAACGAAGACATCGGGGCCATGTGTACAGCATTGCCACTCGCTTTTAATTGCCAGATTGCTTCTGCAACTAATTTATCGATGTTTTTCTGTTGAGTATCTCTAAAATTTCCGATATCAACTATCAACCGATACGACAAATCGGGAAATTTATTTTTAAAAATTACTCTCCACAAGTGTTGCACGGCTAAAACTGGTTGCGGATTAGGTTGGATAAACATAAAATCACGACCAGTACGCACTGTGATAGATATATTAGAGTCATCCTCTATCAAATCTACCTCTGGCCGAATCGGCCATTCTGCAAAAAACGACTTGACCATCTGTTGTAGAAAATCCTCAACTTCCTGCTTCATTATTTTTTGGTTTAAATTGATACATCACAATAATCTGTTGAATAACTGTGAAAACAGTGGTTGCCACCCAGTATAAAGCCAGGGCGGCTGGAAGGCTCAAACCAATCAACACAGTAATAATAGGGAACAAATACATCATTTGCATAGTAATAATTTTGGCGGTACCCCCACCTTGTTTTATCGGATTGAATTTAGTCATTAGCCAGCTTTGTACAAGCTGGGCACTACCAGCTATAACGGCCAAATAAACATTGGGGGCCGCCAGATCTATTTGTAAAGCCGCCACCCCAGTGAAGCTCAAAAAAATGTTGTTCACAGTGGTGGGGACATGAGGGAACCAACCATACAACAAATTGAGGCTCTCTGTGTTCAATCCCACCATAAACACCCGGTAGAGAGCGAATAAAATCGGCAACTGAATAATCATAGGGAGACAACTGCCTAAAGGATTGACCTTATTTTCTTTGTACACCCGCATTAGTTCTTGTGATTGTTTGGACTTATCCTCTTTGTGCAAATCTTTTACACGATCAATCTCTGGCTGGATACTTTTTAATTGTTGCTGGGCACGCAATGTCTGCACATACGACGGATACAAAATCAACCTAATAATCAAAGTAAGGGCGATGATTGCCAAACCCAGATCGTGACCAGGGATATAAACATACAACAACATCAGCACATTGAATAATGGCTGGTATAGTAGCTTGGTTATCAACGAAGTTTTAGAAAGTACTATTGTGGGAGTTATCATTGTTTATATTATTTCACTAAATCAATCCCGCCCGAATTATAGGGGTGACATCGCAACAATCTTTTAATAGCTAACCATCCACCTTTAATTAAACCATTCTTCTGGATAGTTTCGTAGGCATACTCGGAACAAGAAGGAGAAAATCTACAGTAGCCATATGAGTGATCACCCCTAAGCCAGCCATGATCTAAAGATAAACTGGCTTGGTATATTCTAATCAATTGTAAAACTAATTTTTTAATCAACCCGCCTATTAGTTTAATTGTTTGGATATATTGGTTAAAATGGTTTTGATTTCTGCAAACGATTTATCTAGAATGGCTGATTTAGTATAAATAGCAACAACCAAATCAGTTGGGATAGACAATTGCCGCCAAACCTCTTTGACCCGACGGCGTATAAGATTACGGATAGTGGCTTTTTTAGCTATTTTAGTACTGATTACTACCCGCAACCGCTGGCTAGGCAATCTATTGGCATCACTCTTGAAATAGCGCAATGTCAAAACCGAATGGTGGATCACGCGTTCAGGGTATCTTTTTAACATATCTATACTGATAGTTTTGATCTACCCTTGGCGCGCCGCCGAGATATCACCTTACGACCACCTTTAGTGGCCATCCTAGCCATAAAACCCAACTTGCGTTGGCGACTCTTTTTCTTGGGTTGATAAGTCCTTTTCATAAGATTTAATCGATTAAACTACTTATTTAAGTATAGCTGTAATCCTTTTAAAGCGTCAATTTGTTTTATAATAAAATGTTACTGTAGTTGTAATATGTGGATAACTTTAGTAAAATTACCTTGGGTGGAGAAAATTTATGGTGGATAATAAGCGTCTTTGGCAAAATGTTTTAGGGGAAGCTGAAATTGCTTTAAGCCCAGCTAATTTTAGCACCTGGTTTAAAAACACGGAGATTATCAATTCATCTGATACCGTGGTACTTATTCGCGTACCTAATATTTTCACTAAAGAGTGGTTTGAGAAGAAATACGAAACAGAAATTATTAAAAAATGTTTACTGCGCAATTTGCCTAATCTCGAAAAGATTGAGTATGTAGTAGGAATTAAGTCACAGAAAGAGATTATCTTCAATGAACCCATCCCAACCACCACGAAAGCTTCTGGGCGCCCCATCGAACGCCCCCCCGTTTCTACTCTCATCAAAACTAGAAACACTGGCGAAACCCTAGAACGCCTCAATCCTCGCTACACCTTCGAAACGTTTGTAGTAGGCGAAAGCAACCACTTGGCCCAAGCAGCCGCCGAAGCTATCGCTAAGGCACCTGGGATTGTCTACAACCCCTTATTTATCTATGGAGGCGTCGGTTTAGGCAAAACCCATTTGCTCCAAGCGGTAGGCAACGCTATTTTAACCAATTACCCTAAGAAAAGAGTGGTTTATGTGACTAGCGAAAGATTCACTAACGAATTAGTTGATTCTATTATGAAAAAAACTACTCGAGAATTTAAAGAAAAATACCGCCGAGTAGATTGTTTGATAATTGATGACATCCAATTTTTAGAGGGCAAGGATGCTACTCAAGAAGAGTTTTTCCACACCTTCAACGCTTTGTACGAAGGAAATAAGCAGATTATTTTAGCATCTGACCGTCCTCCTAAAGCTATTTCTGCATTAGAAGCCCGTTTGCGCTCCCGTTTCGAATGGGGGATGATTGCTGATATTACTGCTCCTAATTATGAAACCAGATTGGCTATTCTTAGGTCCAAAGTGGCGAATTTAAAATTTGCTTTATCAGATAGTATATTGGAGTTAATCGCTCAAAAAATCAAAAATAATATTAGGGAATTAGAAGGGGCACTAACGAGGATTGTAGCTTTTGGCCAACTTAATAATACCGTACCTAATATTGAGGATGTGGAAGGTTTATTGGGTGGAATTTTGATTAACCCTGGTAAAAAAATCTTACGGGCTACTGATATTATTAAAACTGTCTCAAAATACTATGATCTTAAAAGAGAAGATTTGCTAGGGAAAAGACGTAACCAAGAAGTAGTAGTCCCCAGACAGATTTTAATTTATCTAATGCGAGAAGAGTTGGATTTACCTTATACTGCTATCGCTCGAGAAATTGGAGGCAAAGATCATACAACTATTATTCATAATTATAATAAAATAAAAAATTTGGTCTTAGAAAATATTGATTTAGAAGGTGAGATTATAAACATTAGAGAGCGGCTATATAGTGTGGATACTAGTGGGAGATCTTAATATTAATTTATTTATCAACATCCTATCCCCAACTAATCAACATAGTAAATTATAAAAATACCACCAACCACACTAACTAATTAGAGTTTATAAACAAAAATCACACTTATACTATTTACTAATTAAATACTTAAAAGAAATAATTTAAATCTATAACCAAAGAAACTATGAGGATATCTGTATTGTTGGAAAAATTTAAAAAGGGATTAAATGCGGTTGATAAAATTATAGCTAGTAAAAACACTCTGCCAATTTTAAATAATGTTTTAATTAAAACTGAAGAGGGGCAAGTGGTGTTATCTGCAACTGATTTAGAAATTGGGATTAATTATTATTTAGGGGGGAAAATTGAAGGCGAAGGGAGTATCACGGTGCCAGGGAAGGTATTAAATAGTTTTGTTAATAGTTTAAATGAAGAGAAAATTACTCTAGAAAGTGTTAATGGAGTATTATCTGCAAAGACTGAAAAAAGTGAGGCTAATATTAATGGAATGGCTGCTGATGAATTTCCTATTATTCCTAAAATAATTGGTAAAGAAGTTTTAGAGATAGATGGAATGGTGTTGAAAAGTGCCCTTAGTCAAGTTATGTTTTCTGTTTCTTATGATGAATCTCGACCAGTTTTAACAGGTGTTTATTTTATGGTTGGTGATAATACATTAAAAATGGTAGCAACTGATAGTTATCGGTTAGCCGAAAAAACCATTAATATACCTACTAATAATAAAACTAGTTTTATTATCCCTATAAAAACTATCCAAGAATTACACCGGATTATTAGTGGGGGAGAGAAGATTAAAATTATTGTGTCAGAGAACCAAGTAATGTTTTTACTCCCAGACATGGACATTACTTCACGGATTATTGAAGGAGATTACCCAGACTACGAACAAATTATCCCTAAAGCCTTCAAAACTCATACTATAGTGTCTACTGCGGAATTGGCCAACACAATCAAAACTGCCAGTTTCTTTGCTAGAGAGAATGCCAATAATGTTAAGATCACTCTCCACAAAGACCATCTTTTGATTGAAGCCACTTCATCACAATTAGGTAATTTCAAAGCCCAAATTAAATGTGTTGTCGAAGGTGAAGAAAATGAGGTGAGTTTCAATGCCCGATACTTATTGGATGCTTTGGGTGGAGTGGACAGCGCTAAAGTTAAGTTGGAAATGATTGGGAAAATCAATCCTGGTGTAATCCGCCCAGAAAGTGGTCAAGGGACTATGTATATTATTATGCCGCTTAGGAGCTAATGCAGTTAACCAAAGCGAAAATAACCAATTTTCGCAATCTTGGGCAGATAGAAGTAAATTTTCAAGATAGAAATTTTCTAATTGGAGATAACGCCCAAGGCAAGACCAATATTTTAGAGGCGATCCACTATTTGTCTAGTGGCAGTTCTTTCCGTAGTCGCCAAGACAATTGGCTGATTCAGCATAATAAAGATTCTGCTATGGTGGGGTGTGATTTTATTACCCAGCAACAAACCAAAAACATCACAGTTGCTTGGCAAAAATTAGATGAAAAAATTAGTAAGTTATTTAAATTAAATGGAACTAAAATTAGCCGAGCTAAATTAAT
>Ga0180007_10002570_pt1 | contig 21438 bp, 15 predicted proteins | sample MM_PC_MetaG_FD_121122 | JGI IMG/M metagenome (GOLD analysis project Ga0180007, IMG submission 121122) | Groundwater microbial communities from the Aspo Hard Rock Laboratory (HRL) deep subsurface site, Sweden - MM_PC_MetaG | ecosystem: Environmental > Aquatic > Deep subsurface > Groundwater... | reverse complement strand
CTTTTCGCAACCGTTCTCGGTGTACCCATGGCCGCAGGGGAACTGTATTTGAGTTATATCTTCAATACTGGTTGCAATTTTTACAAAAGAGGATTAAGAAACAACTTCAGCTCGCTGAAGTCTTAAATTCATAGTGCTTGTGCCGCTCATAAAAGTAATAATATTTATAGGACATCTAAATATGGCTCAAGAAAATATCCCTGAATTCATAGAACTCATTAAGGAACTGTCTTCGTACTGTTATTCACACGCAATCTACACGCTGAATGCCGAAAACGCAGCCTGTGATTTTGCCGGCAGACGATTAGAAGATGGGAATGTGCTTTTCTTCAGAAAAGGCAAGCTCAAAGACAACCAAGCCGAGGATAAAAAAATAAGACTTCAGCTCTATGAATGGATCACTAATTACCCCTACATTGTCGCCTTCGTAAAATCCTACTTACCGGAAATAGACGAAGCTACACACGAGTTTAAAAAAGAGGTTCGGGGATTTATTATCAAGTACGAGAATGAAAAAATAGTAACCACTCGTGCACTGGCCAAAGATGTTAAGAAGGTCATGTGCGTAGATTTCAAGACTGGGAAACCAAAAGAACCGAGCTCTGCCACCAAGTTCCTGTAAACAAAAAGACCACCTGATAAAAGGTGGTCTTTTACTTATCCAGCGCCCCCGGAGAGATTTGAACTCTCAGCCTTTTGATTCGAAGTCAAACGCTCTATCCAATTGAGCTACGGAAGCAATCAAAGAATTATAACTCACGTAAAGTATTACAAGTCAACCACATTTTTTTCAGGACCTGGCAGATCTTCTTCTGCTGCTTTCTTGAGAATTTCATTGAGCCTTGTTTGTCAATATTCTATTTCCCAATCATAGTTGAAATAGTTGTCGAATTTAAGGCAAATCCTCTATATCGAGCTCTATGAAAAGTATCTTTGAGTGTACGAAAATAAGGTTCCGCATGGGACAGTCAAAGAAAGCCGGTGATCCATGTGGATATTTTCTAAACAAGGGGTGCTTCGAGAAATCCGCAAGCCAGGCCGCCATCCGGTGACCGTGGTCATATTCTTGCTCATAGTCGCTGCGGTGCTGAAAATGTGGTTGTTTCCGCAAACAAAGGTGTCTTGATTCTTCGTTCATTGCCAAAATAAGGAGTCAACTCTCGAAACTGATATCCTTAGCACTACGTTTTTTTTCGTTTCGTGAGCTGACCCCAAGTAATCCCCATTAAGGTTTATTGATAAGTAATCAAGAATATTTTTTATTGGGGTCTTAGTACAACTTACATGTGATTAAACCAAAAAGCTGGTGTGCATTGGCTCACCAGCTTTTTTAGAATTACGATAAATCTTTTGTCCCAGCCGTTGGACCAATCCTTTTCACCACCGCAATTCCATCTTCCATCGCCTGCTTGGACGAATATCGTTCACTGGTACCCATAACTTCATGGTTTGCAGCCTTTAATACAAAATACGGCTGTCCATTTGCGGCCACTTTGCGGTCATACCGCTCATCAATGGGTGAATTTTTCACGATCGATTCGATTCCATCAAGGGCACCTGCTTTTTTGTTATAGCATTTACTTGTAAGGATCTTTTCATTATTAGCCGCAATAAGATTAATATAATATTTTTGATCAGTTGATCTTTTTATTACATATTTACTGTTTTCTAAATAATCATTGTTATTGTTTTTATTGTTCTCGATTAATTCGAGGCCGGGTCTGCTTCGCAAATACTTCAAGAGATTATCAACATTCGTGATATCTGTGGTTGAATCCAAGTCTTCAAATAATTTCTTCGAGGTTAATAATTCATTTTTTGCAATCGAATAATTATTGCAATATATATGTACGCGCCCTATCATTGCTCTAGTTATCGCCTCACCTTGTTTATCACCTAAATTCAATTGAATCTGTAAAGAATTATCATAATAGGATAAGGCTTTAGCCATATTTTTTTCATTAAATTCTACCCATGCTAATTGAAACAATGTAGCTGCCTGACCTTGGCGATTTCCAATTATTGAATTAATTTCTAATGCTTTTTTATAATAATTTCTAGCTTGTACGAAATTATTACTACTTATCATTATTGAACCAATTTGAAACAGAGCAGATGCCCTAGCATTTTGATCATTGGTCAATTTGCTCAAACTCAATAACTGTTCATAATATTTTTTGGCGGTTTTATTATCACCACGATCAGAGCAAATTCGTGCCATTTGGAATAGAATACTTATTTCGCCATTTTGGTCATCAAATGCTCTAAAAACTTCAATCCCTTTTTGAAAAAGTTGAAACGCTTGATTTACATCATTAGTAGTTAAATTGATATTAGCTAATTCAACATATGCTGCAGCTAAATCAATTGATTGTGTAGCATTTTTGTTTAGGTTTATACTTTCTTCAAATAATTGCTTCGCAGAATCAATGTCGCCGACTTCTTTTTTTAATGTTCCCAGTCGTGTAATTAACCTTGTTTGAGAAACCACATTTTTTTGTGATTTTGCTTTTTCAAGGGCATTAGTGTATCTTTTTAGAGCCCCTAGTGTATCCCCAATAACGAATAAATCGTCGCCTAATTGTTCTTCTTGATCAATATTAGTTTTTTTTGTTTGACTTATCAAAAAAATTAGTTTATTTAACTCTTTTTTTTGTTGTGTCTGTTCTCTAAAATCAATTAATTGATAATTTCTAATTTGTAACGGTATACCATTATTTTTTGAACCATGTAATAAAACTGGTACTATTATTTTTCCATACTCTAGACATTTTTCAAATTCTAAATTCTGAAAAGTTGTAAAACCTTCTGCTCCTATGCAAAAAATGCATGCAGTTGAGTTTTCAATTACATTATCAATGGTAATTTGCCACGATTCTCCAGGTGTTAAGATCCATCGATCAAAGGCAACATGTAAACCAATATTACTAAGAGAATTAGCTAAAAATTCCACTAACTCTACGTCGTGATTTGAATAGCTGATAAAAATATCAAATGGTTTGATTTTATTCATTTCGTATTCCAAGAACAAAAATATCAAGTGTTTTTTTTTGATAATCCGACGAAATTAAATCATCTATAAGATTTTCTCTTTGTAGTTGTCTGATTTTTGTTAAAATTACTCTTGCTTCTTTTAAACTGTCCTCTTCTAAAATATCCTTATTTGTAGTTTCTTCAATTGGTCCTCTTCCAGGCGGAACTCCTTTAATTCCGCAAACTAATCTATGAAATTCTTTTTTGTCGTTCAGTCCATGACTAAAATCAATCCAATCATGAAGAGAAACAAATTGATCAATATCTAACTTATTTGCATTAGGCAAAATAACTGGAATAACCCGAAATGTTTCATCTTGTGCTTGTCTAATTAATGCAGTTTCAACTTCTTCTCTAAACCATCCTTCCGTTTTCTTTTCACCGATAAAGACTGCACACGTTTTTGCTTGGTTTAATCCCTTTTGAATTTCTTGCTGCCAATGCTTGCCCGGTATTATTACCCACTTGTCTAACCAAACATGAAGATTTTTTTCATCCTCAAGTTTTTTAGCTAACATTTCAATCACTCCACTATCTTCATGAGAGTGACTTAGAAAAACATCATAAGATTCTTCCACCGAATCTTTAGGTACATTAAGTATCATAATTAATAGTCGACCTTGTACTATATTACATTGTTTGTTTGGGTTATATTTAACAACAGGTAATACCCACCATGAAGAACCATAACTATTATAGCCTTTTTAAAGTCTAGGAATTCATATTTTTCCTGAAGAAAATCAGGGCGTTTCAAAAGCAATTGCCTGAGCGAATCAGGCAGAAATAAGTAAAAAAAGACCTCCAAATCTATTACCCTAGAACAGGATAATAGGTGTATTAAAGTTCCGGTCGTCCAAAAAATCAATCGTATCCTTCACTGGTACCGCGATTTGCCTTAAAGTTGTGTTTGATCAAATGTTTCTTCAATTAACGCTCTTCCGTGTTCTGTTAGAATATAAACACCTCGTTTTATCCTCTTAAAAACATTTCGAAATTGTTCGCCAACAGCAGGTGCCCCACCAGGTTGATCTACTCGCATACCCTGAAACACAGGGCTGTAACTTGCCGCCCATTCCTCAGAATTAATCCCAAGGGAATCTCTAATATCTTCTCGTGTAAAAGAAGATTTTCCTTGCCTTTGGAATTCATTAACTGCAGAAAAAATCTTTTGAGCGTGTGTCATATGGTTCTTTCTCTCACCTAATTTTTAGATTATCGTCCTGGTTTTCTTATCCACTTTACTTTTCAAAGAGCTTTAATACTTTCACAAAAATGATTGATTCGGAAGAAATAGAACTTCCAATCAACCGCATTCTTAGCTCTTTCTTATCCCCATCCTTTTTCAAGCACTCTTCGTTTTTCATCTGCAGAAAGAACAGTCGCGCAAGACTCCCAATCGACCTTTTCTACTTTCGTATACCGGATCTCAAATGGATGCTCCTTAGGTAACGCATCAATGATTCGTTTAGCCTCTTCTTTTTCACCGATAGCAATATTTACCCAGACGTCTTCCAAAACATCGGGGATTTGACCAAATAGACTATGTATGTCATTCAACCGAGAAGATAGTAATTCGTGAACCCTATCCTCCACAGAATCTTTGTATCGCAAGTTGTAAATTTTGACCATATCGTGCATTTGCCCGATTCGCTGAATTCTTCCCTTGCGTTGCTCGAGGCGGGTTGGATTCCAGGGGAGGTCGAGATTGATCAGCGTTGCCAAGCGTTGAAGGTTCAATCCTTCCGAAGCTGCATCCGTTCCTAGCAATAAGCGAAGTTCCCCGGCTTTGACGCGCGCCTTAATGTTCTCCCGGGTTGTGGGAGTCCATTTTCCACCAAGCATGACCCCTGATGTCGTCGGACCCGAATAGAGGGCAATCGGTTCTTCGGGGAAGTCTCTGGTTAATTCGCGCGACAACCAATCAATTGAATCGCGGTATTGACTGAAGATGATGCAACCTAGTTCTAGCCAGCCTTTCTTTATCAAACAGTCAAGAATCACCGCAAATTTAGGATCGCGTTCCTTGTTGGCTTCCAGGGCAGCAACAAATTGTTCCAGCAGCAACCTTTCATTTTCGGTGAGCGTTTTCGAATTCTTGGGCTCCGCCTGGGTTGCGGTTTCGCTTTCTACATCATCTTCTGGTTCGTCTTCTTCTTCAATGATGGCTGCATCGTCCCAATTGACTAGCATGCGCTTGGCAGTTTCCATACCAGAAAAAATTGAACTGCCGACACGCCGTAGAAGCAAAGTTTTAAGAAAGCCGGCAGATTTCATCCTGTGACCGAGGATTTCGCAAAATTCTTCAGCTTTGGCATAAGCTGCCCGCAGATAAGCAGGCAACAAGACAGCGTCTTTATCTTCTTCGCCGAGTAATTCAACTTTGATGGGTTTAAGCAGTGGTTCGTTCGTTTCGGGGTCTATTTGCTTCTCAAGTTGTTCGCGGGTACGGCGGACGATGCGAGTGATAAATGGATTGTGTTCATCCACCAGATGAGGGAAAAGGGCATTTAAACGTGCCAGGTCAGGAGGTCCAAATTTAGAAAAGTGATCCCCAAACACAATCGCTTGACTATCCGGGATGCCAAGCTTACGACGAAGGATCTCAAAATCCTTGCCTTCGTTTCGGGGTGGAAGAGGGTTACGTGTCCATTCCCATTTTTCGTATTCGTCTTCGGTTCCATAGTCTTGATCCATCACTAGCTTTAATGCACGTTGACCATCTTGCCAGGGACTATGTTGGTTCCCAATCACCGAATCATCACCTCGGTTGAGTGTATCAAGTAGATCCCAGGCTTCAATTGGACGCATTTGAACAGGGGTTGCTGTTGCTAATAATAGACTACGAGTTTTTGTTGAAATTTGTTGCATGAATCGAAGCAGGTTATTGGGATCTGCGGTCTCATTATCATGTGTTGGTCCTAAGTTCCGCCGGCGTGCGTGGTGAGCTTCATCCAAAATGACACAATCATATTCAGAGCGAAGAAGTTGAGCGGCTGATTCGGTGCGACGTTTTATCAAACCACTTGAGATAATTCCTACTCGCCTGGGGCATCTGCGGATGCTATCGATACCGAAGTTGGGGTAAACAATCTCCCTTTCATCCACCCACTTGTGACCGTCCCATACCGCGGATGGCATATCCAGCAGGTCGAGCATCTCCGCCTGCCATTGCCAGAGCAATGTTTTCGGGCAGATGATCAGTATCGGTTTCTCACCGGTAAGTGCGATGAGTTGGGCAGTCATGGCAAGTTGAATGGTTTTACCCAGACCCACCTGGTCTGCCAGGACGAAACGAGCTTTTTTCATAGAACCGCGATGCGCCTCAAAGGCAGTTTTGACGAAGTATTTCTGATGTTCCCAGAGTCCGACCTCTTTGCGATAGACCGGGGTTTCAATGAAAGCAGAAGCAGGCTCCGGTTCAACTGTCCAGTCGTCGATATTCCGCAGCACGTGCCGGCGGGAAAGCCGTTCTATATCTTGTATGACCGCTTCTGATAGAGAGATCGCCATTGGATGACCCCAAAGGGCATCGAATTCTTCTTGCACCCAGGTGACTGCCTCAGGTGAAGCATCCTCCCAAACCAACTCGTAGTTCAGGCTCCAGGCAGATTTGGATTCGTTGACACTGCCCATGAAGCTGGTCTTGCTGCCATCCGGCAGGGAAATGACCCCAGCTTTGCCATGGATGAGCCCAAAGACCTCATCTGGCAACACCCGCACTTCCATCTTGCCCGAGTGGAGGTTTTCGTAGAGTTTTTTAAAACGACTTTGAAGTGCAGGTGCTGAAGATTTTTCCAACAACATTTCAGGTGAGGAGCCAGCCCAGGATTTCCAAAGGCCATTCTTTGCTGCCCGCGCAGTTTGTACATCCATGGGTAAAAGATCAGAGTTGCAAATGACGCGGATCTTGCCAGTGATGGACTCGATCTCTTCACCCGCCACTTCTAATAAAGAGGAAGAAAAATAACCGGCTATGCGGTCATAAGACCGGGCACCCTTGAGGCGTTCTGCCAAAAAGGTGCGGTCCAAATGCTGGCGGCGGGAAGAGAAGCGAGTGATCATTGATACTTCTTTCTGAAATTCCTACATATTAAACACAATCACGAGAACCAAATGTGTTTTGTTATTTGAAATAGGATCTTTTGGCGTTCAGCGACTGACTTATCATCAAAATCCACATATAATTTGAAATCCAAGTCATACCGTTTCGCGAACTCCTCAAACTGGGCATTCTTGTGATGGAATTCTTTTGAGAGGGTCTTGTTCCAATAAAGGTCGCGTGAAGTGTAGATTTTTAGTTTATCCAAATAGGGTTCATTACGAGAGAGATTGTTATCCTCTCCTAATAGGAGTAGCAATCCTCCCAAACGATTTCTTTCAACGTTAAATTTCTCTTCGTCTCCTCCAAATAATGTCAAATTATCTTCATTATTTGCAAGGATATGTTCGATTTGATATCCAGTTTTTGGTCCAGTTTTTAGAACGATATCGTTATATGAAATGGCTTTTTTTGAAATTTCATTTGCTATAAAATGATCGACCCTAGCAAAGAAGTATTTTATAAATTTGTAGGGTAGGTTGAGGCGACTGGCTGCACTGAAATAGGTCCAATCAAATGGATCGAGGACCTTAACTCCTTTAATATCCGACATGTCCGCTAATAATCTTTCATCAAAAATCTTTTGGATTTCAGAAAGGTCTTTTCCCCTAATTGCAGTATTCAAGTAACTAATTGTTTCGGTAAAGTCATTACTATTATATGAACTGGTTAATTGCAACATTGAATAGTGCCTATCAAATAACTTCGAAACTGTAGCTAACTTCTCTAATTCATAAGGATCTTTCACTTGCAGAGCTGATAACAAGAGTACAGATTGTCTATCCTGGTCGTTCAGGGCATTGAAATATATCCAGGGTGTTTTAAGATATTGTTTGGATTCTTTTAAAATTCGTACATAAATGTTCGAGTAATATTCCAGATCATTCTTGATGAATTCTTTAACTTTCTGAACATTACGCTTGAAGTGAATCTTCTTATCCCATTTCTCCTCATAGATGGCTTTATGATATTCACCGTCAAATTCGCGCCAATCGCTCAATGTTTCAACAAACCTGGACCTGAAGTAGAAACGGAAGAAATTGTCCACTTCATTTTCGTCTATTTCTTGGATCTGGTGAATGCATTTTTGCCATATATCAAAATAGGAATCAATTTCATCTTTATCGATCTGTCCAAGAAGTTTCCCCTTCAATACTTCGTAAGGATGTAATCTTTCACCGCGGTCGTTAATGACTTCAAAGACCATCGGAACATCTTTTGTGTCCTGGATCTGAATATTTACCAATTGCACACGAGTAAGAAAGTAAAGAATAAATGCATCAAGCTTGTGCGGGTCAGTAATAAATTCATCCATCTGTTTGTCGATCGTCTTATAATTTTCATAGAGGTTTCGTTGGCTAAGGTCATATTGGCTGCTTTCGAAGCTCTGACAACCATTTTCGAATAGATCCCGCAGAATTTCAGCCCGGTTGCCATAACCCATCCAGAATGTTTGACCGTAAAGCCCAACCCCACGAATTTGATTTTCCAGCAATTCTATTCGTTCAGAGTTATGTTTCTTGGCAAGATGATATAACTTGATCAAGATGAGCGTGAGGGATGTCAGCCTTTGTTGACCGTCCACGATGAAGATCTTTCCCTTGAATTCATTGGTTACAAAGGTGCTTAGATAGTACCAATCGAATTGGCTGACAGCTTCAACCGTGACGTCTAGTGAGGGTTTATATTCCAGGCTAAAGCGGTAAAAAATATCTTCTAATAATTTTAGAATATGAACTTTTTTCCATTGATAATCCCTTTGATAAAAATCAAGGAAGTACTGGATGTTGCCAGAAAAGAGCTGCATGATATCTCGATTTTGTGGGGTTATGCTCATTTTTTTCTCCCAAATACTTCAAATCATGTTTCACGAAAAAAAGGTTTCAAAATTTATTACATAACGATTGTAATAGTTTCTAGTAATTAGAGATGCAAGTTATCCTAATCTTCGCTGCAGCGAACATAGAAGGAATCACGCCATTTGCAGCTTGAAGAATTCTGATTCTATCCGCTCCCGTTGCAACATTTTTCTGAGATGGTTCAAAAAAATCGATATCTTCAGAAATAATTGTCACTAAAAATGCGTCAGGTAACCCATTTTTATTTAGCACAATACATTTTGCAGTTCTTACATACCATTTGTCACCACCTGCTTGAGGAAATCCATTATCGAATAGTTTTTGAGTGAGATGATGAGAGCAACTAACGTCAACCGTCACCTGTTTTATTCTATTTAGCTGAAAAAATTTTTCATACCAAGCTGCAAACCATTCCTTACCATCTCTTTGAAATGGTCGTTTCCACTCATTAATGATCTGCCCACGTTGCTCATCAAAATCATCTAGAAAAATGATATCTTTCTGCTGGTCAATCTTTTTAAAAAGAACTTTAGGCGATTCAGTCAGATTAATATCTTTTATAGGTATTTCTAGCATTTCTTCTTTATACAACCCAAATATTACATTTGCGTCAATTAGAATATCGTTCACAATTATTTCTCCGATTTGCCCACCTTTTTTTATCCTTGTTTAATAATATTTTGATCTAATTTTTGCTAAATTCTTTGCTTCCTCTAATTTCTCAGGAAAAAACCCTCCAGGCCAGTCTTGGATAAAGAAACCATCTTTGTCTAATTCTAGGACTTTAACTAATTTTCTCTCGAAATCAGCGTCAATATACAAGAATTGAATATCTTTTGCGGATATTTTTCTATCAGCGACGTATTGTTGAAGCCTTAAGATTAAGTGTTCACTATGGGTTTCAACAATCGATTGAATACCTTTCGCATATAAATCCAGAAAAAAACTGCCTAATTCAGCCTGTGCTTTTGGATGTAGATGAATTTCAGGCTCTTCGACTAGGTACGTAGAACCTGGATTAAGGTTATATCCTCCTACGAGAACAGGAAGTATCTGGCTATTCCCTAAACCCACATCCGCCAAATTCTCTGTTTCTTTGGTTTTAGGATGTTGAATTCTTATTTCATAAAAACTATCAGAGGTTGGAGTTACAACAAAACTTGATGCAATTTTGGCTTGTGATAACCATGTACTTACATATGTTGCAATTCGATTTGTTTTCCGATTAACTCGCGCATTATCCATTGCTAAAATGTTTGCAGCATTCTCACCAGAGGCACCTATTCGATTTCGTCTTTCTCCAGAATAGGTATATATCCTTGAAGGCGGTACCCTCATTGCCCCTAGATATTCAATATTTTCTATGCATCGCGATATGACTCGAAATGCATTGTTCATGTTTCTTAGTAGATTAGTCGGGTTCTTTTCAAATAAACCAGCAAATGATTTTTCGTTCTCAAAGAGAAACACCATTTGGGGAATAAAATTTCTCATTCGTAAATTTTTCGAATAAACAGATTTTTGCCCTGATGGAATAATGTTTCCAGCAATTATTTCAATTGAATTTTTTTCAGTATCTTCAGAGTATTTTGTCTTTAATAGGATCTGTTTGTCGATTTTTACTTCGCAACCACCCAGTATTAATTCGCGTCTTTTTGCACGGTATTTAAATGTCAAATTTATTCTTAAATCATTTTCAGATGACACATCCCATATAGAATTGTTTTTCAAAAAATTTAATTGCTCTGAATTTTTAGCTTTCTGGCTATCAATAACTCCTATACCAATTTCAATGGGTTTTCTTCGGTTATTTGAATAAACGATATCTTTGTATGTGCCTAAATCTCCCATAATTCCATTTAATAATAACGGAACGTCTGGATCACGGCTTTCTAAGGTTTGAACTAACACTCGTAAAGCAGATAATATTGAAGATTTACCTGAATTATTTGGGCCGATTATGAGGGTAATAGGTCTTAATTCCAAATCAAGGTTTTCAAATGCTTTAAAATTGTGCAGATGTAGAGAGGTTATCATAAACCCCTTCCTTTCCTTGTTTTACACATGATCATTTCTCACCGCGCCGGCGAGTAGACTGGCGGCATGTGCATCTTTATGCCAGTGCTCCATCGTGCTGGAGTGACCCAACGCAGTCAGATATTCCAGGATACCGGTGATCTTCTCGCGGTTGGACCAATACGCCTCACGCAGTTCGGTATGCAGGTAATCCATACCTTCTTTTGTGCCTTCGTTCTTGACCGTCAGCCAAACGGAGAAGAGACATTGCCGCACCAGGCTGTCATCAAAGGCTTCACCGGAACTGCCAAAAGTACCCAACCCCTTTTTGCCAAATTCAAAAGCGGTCTTAAGGCGGGTTTCGTTGGCTTTAGTGCTTTCCAGCAGGTCGGTGTAGTCATTGGCGCCAAAACCGCGCGCCAGTTCCTGATAGACACCACTTCGGTATTCGCCGTGGCTCTCCACTTCCAACCCCTTGATATAGAAGCGCTCCATGGGTCCCAGGGTTTTCCACAATTCCGGGTTGAGATTGCGCGGAATAAGATGGTCGCAGGCGATCTTGACCGCACGGCGGATGAGTGCTTCCACTGGACCAACTTCGCCGGGTTTACGCTCGCGCAGGATCTCTTTTTCAGGGTCAATCTCTTCAATGGGTTGCCCGGTAAGCACGCGCAGGGCGGCAGCGTAAGCGGCCAACTGGTAATCGGCGTCCCCAAAGTTGGGGTCGGAAGCGTCTTCAAGGCGGGTCATACTGTCCAACTGGCGGCGGACTTCATCTTCCACCTGGTGGCTGATCTCATCCAAAAAGAGCGGCGCGCTTTTGGTGCGTTTACGCAAAACCATTAAAACAGTCCCCTGAACATAATTACCTTCTTTTAACGCTGTAGAAATCTCTGTTGCTATTGTCCAGGCTGCTGTGACTCTCAGTCCAGCTGCCCACAATATTAAGGTTAAATCAGCCCAAACTCCTGAATCTTGGTGAGTAAACATTACCAATTGAAAGCCATTATCAGGCAAATTGCGAGTCATCTGCCTATAACAATCCAGCATTGATTTTCGAAAATTATGATCATTGCCTTTTACAGCTAATGATCGCTTTGAATCGGTATACCAATGTGGGAAGAGGCGCGAAATCCATTGGTCGTACCATGCTAGGAAGTACTCAGAAATTTCTTCATAATTAACCGCATCTGCGTAAGGTGGATCAGTAACCCAGATATCATTTTGAACTTGAATTGCTCTGGCATCTTGAACATTGATTTGGTGATTACCAATCGTTGGGGAATCAGTAATATTTCCAAACCATGTAGTATCTAATGTGTACATGCTTCTACTGGCATAAGTGCTTAATGTATTTAAGGCTTGGTTACTAAAGGTTTGCTCAGTTTTTTCGTTCGCAGCGTTCGGATTCCATCGGCAAAGTTTTGAAAACCAATCTGTACATTTTCCCAGGCTTAATAAGGCTCCAGCCAGTCCGATGGAGTCATCTTTGACCATTTCCAATTTTTCACTTAATAATCCCAGTACGAGAAGTTGTCGGGGCGTGAACAAGTGGTGCCAATATGTCCAGCCGCGTTCCCGTTGAAGCCTTGTCGTTTCTGAGCCGGGTTCAATTTTCCGTGAGGGAATATAGCCTTTCGTCTGCCAATCTTCAAACCTTTCGCCCAACAAACTTAAAACTTTTTCCTCACGCTTTTGGTCTTCTGTGTTGGGGGCTCGATAACGTTTGATAGCATTTGTCTTGCCATTCTTGCCCTCGATGAATTCCAACCAACGGATACAATACAATCGCTCATGAAAAATATCGGTCGGTCTCGGCGAAAAATCTGATTTTTCCCATTGTCGCAAATTCTTGCGGATGATTTCAATGGGGGTTGAATGATCACTACCCGGAATACAAACACGAGAATTTCGGTCAGTTCCTCCTTCAGCGGCTAGTGCCATTTCTTGTTCAGAAACCCCTTGGTGTATTTCTATTTCATAACGTTTATGTTCTGGGTCAGGTACTAATCTAACAACCGTATTGGTTTTCTTACCAATGATTAGAGAGGGAAGAAGCGGTATTTTCCAGCCCGTTTCAGGATCAATGACTTCAACGCAATAAAGAAAGGCGTCAGCACGCCATCCGAGCGAGTTAGTTTCAATTTCCCATTCGGAAACTTGCTTTGCAACATCGTCATAAACGATACGGCGAGCGTTCTCAACCCGTTTTATTGCTTCATCTCCACCGCCTACTAAATTTAGTGATGCCCAGGAAAGAAATGCTGCTACCGGGTTGAGGTCAGACCCGTAGGCGTCGCAACCTAACCTGGCCGCTTCAAAGGGGATGGAACCTCCACCACAAAAGGCATCCCCCACGCGCGGGTGGTGACCGAAACGCTGTTCGCCTAATTCCTGCACCAACTCGGGCAGACTCTGAGCATTCGTGCTTAGATAGGCGTTGATCTCAGCCCAGGATTCCGGAGAAGGTCCGTCAATTTGTTCCGGTCGGGCGCAGTACTCCAGTTTTTCGCTGTAAGGCAGGCGTTCAAAGACCAGACGCTGCAGTTCATCTTTTTCAGGTTTGGAGAATGATGAAAGGGAAGTGTTGTACTTCTTTTGAATGCCGGGTGGCATTTTTTTTAGTTCTTCCAACAGCCTGTCTTGCGAGATAGGTTTGTCTTTTCTCCTCAACAAGCCTTTGCTGTCCATTGTAAGTAGCTTAAGGAAGATCTCACGATCTTTTTCAGGGTCAACCGTTGCTGGCATTAGTAGCCCTAATAATACGGCTCGCACAAGGATAAGTGGCTTGCGTCCCCACCACTTGCCAAGTCCAGTTAGTGTTTGACTCTGTTTAGCCGTTCGTTCTTTATAGCTTTCAATCGACACTTTTGCCACAGGAAACTGGGTTTCAATAAAACAAGGACTTTCAATCGGTGAGGTTTCAAAAAAAGAGGGCTGCTGTGCGTTGGGTTCGGTCATAGTGTTTTCGGTTCCTCTTCGCTTGGCTCCTTGGTTTCTTCATTTACTGCAGGTTCAGTGAATAAATTCCAACTCGGTCCCCCACTGGCACGCTGGAAGTATTCCGGCAGCAGGGTATCAGCATTGCCCTGCACAGGGTTCTCGGTGAGGGCATAGCGCACCGCCTTGCGCCAGCCGCGTCCGCGGTCATTAATACCGTGACCAGTGGCAGCCGCTGTCTGGGTGTAAAGCCACCAGCGTTCCTCCGGCACAAGCCCGTTCCAGTTGACAATCGTGGTAGGGATGAGCGCGGGATCGGCATCTTCGATCGCCCAGGCCAGCAGCACCAATTCTTTACCCAGATCGCGCCTGATCAAATTCGGCCCTACCCGCCAGGCGCCGCTCTTCTTGGCCAACCGCTTGAGGCGCAGGTTAAATTGCGTGCGCGTTTCGTCCGCGATGGCATCCCATTTCAGGCGTGCCAGGATCACCCGGATCTGGCCGTCCTGGGTCGTACCGCTACTCACCGAGCTGGATCCCGTCTCGTCATCCCAGCTGAGGTGTTCGCTGATCTTGATGGGCGCGTCTCCCCCGCGTGGAATTTCCACCACAAAGTGATGGCGGCTTTCCGCGGGGTCAAAGCCGTAGCTGTTCTTTATCAAAGACAATATAGTTTCATTCATACCAGTAGTTTTCCAATTCCTCATCCATGCCGGCAAAGGGTATCGCGAGAGATCACTAAATTATTTACTAGAATTCACTCTGTTTAACCTCGCCAGGTTTCAGGAACGTTTTCATTTCTTCAACCCATTCCAGCAATTCTTGGCCAAGTGTGAAGGAGAGCGCTTCAGCAGCCAACTGCACCTGGCCACTGCCTTGGAGCTTGCGCAGCGAGGTCAACACTTCTTCCACCAGGTCAGGGGAGATGCGTTTTTCCTGGTAAGTATTCAACTCGATCCACTCATTATCACCGCCTTCACCCATAATGGTCAGCTTGACCCCGACAAAGGTGCCGTTGTGTTTGCGCGCCCGTTCAATGCATTCGTAGGTTTCCTTAGTGCTTTGCAGTTCAAAGGGACGCAACCAGATGGCTGGACGTTTAGGATCAACATGCACCGTACCTTTATCACCAGCTGCGGGAACCACGATTCTTTCCACTGACGAAGCCACTTCGTCTCGTTCAGCGTAAGCTAGCACCAGCATAGTTCCAGGGGGAATGATAAACGGTCCGTCATAAGAAGCACCGGCTAACTTGGGATCGGAACCATCCGTGGTGTAAGTGATGGGTGCCTGGGGAGCGGCGCGCAGTTCCAGCATGCGGTCTGAACCGCTTTGGTAAAAGCGGTACTTGATGGTAATTTGGTTTTTCCATGTGACTGGGTCACCTGTCTCGTGAACTTTTGTGGAGTCCACCACCAGGAAGGATGCGGAGAGTTCCCTAGTTTTCAGTTCCGACCCTTCAAGTTTTGCTGATGCCGTAGCGGCTGTGGCGCCGAAATCGTAGTAGATAATATCGCCATTAACCGCTGTAACTTTAAGCGTGGCTTCACCCGTGTCCAGATCACGTAATTTTTGCTGTACTTCTGCACGTGTTTTGGGTTGGGGGAAGGGTCCCTTATCCACGTAACCTCCATTCTCGCGCCAGATATCCTTTTGGATTGAGGAAGTTTTTAGATCATCAAGTGCAGCCGGCAAATGCCACTGCCATTTGGGCAGCATGGCGGCGCGTTTTTTGATCTCATTCCACGGCATGGATTGGATGGTGAAGAGGCGCTGCTCGCATTTCTTGCGGAAAGTCTCGCTGGCAATATCTTCGGTGAACTTTTGTTTTTCTTTCAGCAGCTCCAGGATCTGCTGTTCGCCGTTGTATTTATTACCGTCAAACTTCATGCTGAAGTCAGCACTTTCCAGGGTTGCCTTATCCGCGATCGGCGGATACCACAAACTCGTGAAGGTTTCGCGCACAGCCGAATGGAAGTTGCCGCGGATACGATCAGCCAGGTCTTTGGATTGCACCATTTGCGGATCGTTTTCCGGTGTTTTTTCCTTGACCAACTCGTCAATGATATGCTGTATGGCTTTCAGCCGTTTGCCTGTTTCGATGAGCGTGTCATAGGTGTTCTTGGGTCCGCTCAAAAATGCCACACGGTTTTTCCAGGTGGTCTGTTCGTAAAAATCACGGATCTCCTGGCGCAATCCACCACCGGTGTAGGGTTCAGTGACAACAAGGGTGACCTTGTCCTGCTCCAATTCGATCTCATCCATGGCTGGTAAAGCTAAAACTCGCTGGTAACACCAACTGGTGGCAGTCCTAAACAGCTCTTCCAACCGAGTGCGCAGTTCCTTTACAGCTTGTTCCGGCAGGTAAGCACGCACCAACGATTCGAGTTTGGCATTCAAGTTCTGGACGTTCTTGAAATAGAGCTTACCATCGCGGTCGCTGTGCATGTACCATGCGGCTGTGGCGAGTTTTTCGAGTACCTCGGTTTTTAATTTGGCGATATCCCGCCCCGGTTCGGCCAGGTAAGCCACCAGGGTGGGGATGGGCAGCCCGATCACGGCGTTGGGCACATTTGCCAGGGAAGCCATGAGCAGGAGCCGGCAGGCGTCACGGGTATCTCGACCGCCCAGGCTTTGATCCATTAATTCAGCCACAGCGTTTCCGTCAGAGGCGATATCGTGCGCAATGGCATTGTCTAAGGTGCTGTTAATTTGGCTGATCTCGGCGCGGGTCTCTCTGTCGTTAAAATCCAAGTCGTGCGCTGCAATCAGGTAACGCTTATCTGCTTCGCCAGAGGTCCACAGGCGTGCTACAACAATACGCATAATCCGGATCAAGCCACGGGTCTGCTGGAATCCCGGATTCTCGCGGAAACGGGCGTAAAGGTCACGGATGGCAGGGTGAAACGGATAAGCCGTCTGGATCCGAGCACTGAATTGTTCCGGAGACTCGTTGGTGATATCCATCTGCTTGGCATCACGAATGGCTTTAGCGTAGGCTTGAGAAACTTCAGTGATTTCATTTTCGGAGGGTAATTTTTCAAAAATGCGTTTACGTAAAATCTGATAAAGTTCATCCGAGTTCATCCGTACCGGTTCCAGACTCATAGCCGAGCGATGGGTTTCACGTTCAAAATCTGCCAGTACCTCCGATATTTGCTGACTGCCACCGGCATATGAAGCAGTCAAATCGGTAATTACCAGGCAAACCTTGGCACACGATTTACGTCCAATTGCCACAAGTAGATTTGATAACGCAGTAGCAGAAACACGAGCTAGGTCTGAATTGCCAATTGCTTTCGAACGGGCACTCTCAAAATAAGGAGCTAGCTCATCCAGTAAGATCAGAACGGTTTGTCCAGATAACAGCGTTTCCCAAGCAGTCTGCCCGGGCGCTTGCAGTGGGGAATAGAGGTCTTTGAAAAGGTCTTTCTTTCCCAATTGTTCTGCAATCGCCCCCCAAATTCCTAATGGTGCATCTGATTCGCGCCCGGAAAAAGCAACAACTTTGATAGTACCAAGGACTGCATCGGTTTGATAGAATTTTCCCATCACTTTCTGACGAAATTCTGGGTGTTTCGCTAGTAAACCTAACGTAAGTAAGTTGTGTGTTTTACCACCACCCATTGCCTGTTTCAGACGGAATACGCCTTGTTCGGATTTTCCTTCAAGACGGCGAAAACCTTGCTCCAGAAGGGTTTTCATCCCTTCTGTAAGAAAGTTTTCCTCGAAGAATTCCTCAGGGTTGATTTTATTTGAAATAAGATCCGAAATATCTAAGACAGTGTCTCGCCGTTGCGTATCAAAGACACTCTGACGAGGTGTACATAATTTTTGTAGAGTTTGCATAATGACAATCTCCTATTTAAAATAACCCCCAAGGGGTAAAAGCGAATACTGTTTCTACGAATTATAGGTATTTTTTCGTGTATTAAAAATTTTTAAACCGAAGTAACCTAATAATTATAGCATCTATGCCTTCACTGCAAAAAAATAATGGATAAAATTTGTCCGAAATAGACTTCTGCAAATGGACCTGAATTTAATATAATCAAACTATTTCGATTACAAGCCCAAAAACAAATTCAAGAAAAACCAACGCCATTTCTAATTACCTCTCTCCTTCAATGTAAATAAATTGTCTCAAAATCTAAAAAAAGTGTCTGGACACATCCAGATAAGGATCTTTCTATTGCGAATTCTTATGTCGTCTGGATGAATCACTGGTTGAAAAACAGCGTATACATAAAGCAGCTCGGGATGTCTTGATAGAGACTGCACAAATCACGAATCGCCTCCAAACGAACCTCTTATATCAATAACTTACGATCGCATATGAAGTAAAAGTTCCTTTCGGTCAGATTCCCTCCTGAATATGTACAGCATTTCCGTACTTTCCCTCCTCTCACTTACTGTTTGCTTTGCACAGATACCCGCGTGATAAATTATCCTTTTCCAGAATAATAAATTTTTAGGTCTTCTTTTGACTTTTTTCTGCCTGCTTCTCTCAAATAGACTCCTCTGAAAAGCTATTAATTTCTTCAGAAAAAATATAAGTTCCTAGACTTAAACTATATTATTTTTCTAATTCATAATTTCAATTTTCAGCCATGGCTTGCCGTGGACCGCAAACTTTTCACCACTAGCGCCCATGTCGAGCGTGATTCTCACAAGTTTATCAGTCTTCAACCTGGTCATAAATACATGTTCATACTCAACCATTTCAAGAAATTGATCACGGTCAAATTTCTCTGTCGGTAGAAAAGAATCCATGTGCGCGGTTGTCCTGAATGCAGTAATCTCCTGCAGGCGTCTATCTGCGGTAAATTCGGCAGTCTTGATATAGTAATAAAAGAGGTTTTTAGCTTTGAACACTTTACTACTCTACCCCATTCCACTTTCTTTATTCAAATTCCACATATAAATTTACGGAAGTGCTATTGTGAATTTAAAAGAACCCGCGTGACTATACGCAAGTTCTGAATTTTCGGTAAAATCAATCAATTACAGTACCATTACAAACGATCTTTATTCTCACCCCTGCGGCAGCTTCCATTTTTTCTACTGCATGATCTACAACCCACTTACCACCATAAGAGTTCATAACACTGACAGTCCATTCGTCAGCCGAAACATCTACTACTTCGAGCGGTTTAAGCCAGGTTTCAAACGAAGCTTTATTAAAATCTAAACTAATTGCTTCCAAAACCTTTTTAAAATCATCCTGGGGAATGTCAGATTTTGAATACAACTTATTCCAATTGTTCACTTCTTCATCCGAAGCAAAACGAGCTTTATATTGTTGTTCCCTCACCCATTTCTGACTAATTCGCTGATTGTGTTCAATACGATGAATGGCAAGACCTAATGTGTCCGAATCCTTAAGGTTTTCACAGTGAAATTTGATTAACTGTGGAGTAGTTGTTTTGAGCAAACTAAGTTTGGTTCTGGCCGGCTCATAAATGCCATACCCATCACAGGTTTGCATATTTTCAACGACACGGATTTTTTCCGTGTCCTCAAGTTTTAGTAGTAGTAGCCTTATTTCTTTATCTAAATTATTAATATATCTACTAATACTACTAGGGCAATCGACACGGAAATTTTCCGTCTCCGATACGGAATTATTACGAGTCCCGGTTAATTCAGTGTCCTTCTGATCAAAGACACGGATTTTTTCCGTATCCTCAAAAACATCTGTGGATACGGAATTATTACGAGTCCCTATTAATTCAAGATCATTTTGTTCATTGATACGGAAATTTTCCGTATCATCAAAAGAGTTACCGGATACGGAATTATTACGAGTCCGGTTTAATTCCTCTGATATATCGTTCTGGACTTCAACAACGCTTATTGGTTCAAGCACCCTATTTTCATTATTTCCTGATTCTTCTGTTAAGTTCTCCCCCAACAAGACAGCCATTAAAGGCAACTGATTAATGTTTCCTGCAAGGCACCAATTGTAACGATCATTCCTGACCACTAATCCCGACTTGAAGAGATAGAGTAAGGCATCTTCTGTTGTCTTGTCGGAATAACCGGTCATTTGTTGAATATATTTTTGAGTTACATTTTCAGTCTGTCCATTAATAACTCTGATCAAAAAAAATAAAAGAATAGTGCTTGGAGCGCCTTTTAATCCCCTCACCATTGTGTCTGTCAAATGTATTCCCATACGCAACCCTCCTGCCAATTAATACATTAAAAAACATCAACCAGGTTACTTGTTCACCTTGTTGATGATCTGCGAGAGGATTTTTATTGTTCACGCGGAAACAATAAACACACTTGACTTTTTATTTGAAATGCCGTATATTAAGCACATCAAATAAATAGTCACTTTCGCAAATCACCTGCCGGCCGCCAAGCTCAACAAGGTGATTTTTGCTTTAATTTACAGTTATTGTACTCTATTAACTATTTTTGTTATCATCAAAATTCCTTAAAAAACTACCGATTATTTCACTCAACAATACATAAAGCTGTATTTGCCTACTTCCGGCGATTGAATCAAGTTTTGCTACCTGATCGCTGCGCAGAAGCACCCCCACCGGAATATCGAAAATCTCTGCCGGATCACTCGGTAGCTGTTTGCCGGCTGGCGCAGGAATAACCACACGTTCCGTTTTTTTGAACTGTGCCGGCTCCCTTGGTGGGCTGGCATAGGCTTCTTTCAAGGACGCAAGGGCTTCTTTTATGAGATACGGATCTGTACCTTTTGGAACAGCTTTCGCATATCGGCGCATATATAATTCAGCCTGAACAACCGATAAGCGGCTGTCTCGAAGTTGAAAAGCCAACTCAAACCCGGTCTGATTTCGATTTCCCTGACGAGCTGCTACCACTGCTCTACCCAACCAGTATTCTCCAATATTATCTTGATTGGTTTCTGTTTCATAGAGGTGTTCTTTTTTCGAGAAATGGAGAGATTCTTGTTCTTTTTTTGAGTTATATTCTTTGATCTTATCGAGGAGCCATTCGGGGGCCTCGTGCAAAGGGGCGCTGATTCCGCAATCTCCTGTACCCCACTCGTACCCTACCGAATCCGTACAAATGTACCCATCACTTCTGAAATCAATTCCCTCAGTCACCTTGCCTGCGTTGTTAATAACTTTGATTCCCACCGGTAGTTTGTATAAATAGTGCATCCCCCTCTTGGGGTTTTCTGGCGCGGACCCAAACCAACCAAATTACCATTTGTCCACTCAGCCCAAGTATTGAGCCCATCCGGGTCAATATCTACGGCAAAAAAATAATTAGGTACGCAAGGAATGCCAATTTTGAATTTTGGATATTGCTCAAACCACTTGGCGATCACAGCCTTATTGTTACTGGCGGCCTTATAACCAGTTTTAGTTAATGGACGTTTATCTTGACTACACGGGAACACTGACCAACCACGCTTGATTAACAAGCTGACCAGCTCCCGGTTATCCATATTACCTGTCGCTCCCCAGCTCCGACAACTCTGAAGCGGTTTTGTTCAAG
>Ga0180007_10002569_pt1 | contig 21453 bp, 17 predicted proteins | sample MM_PC_MetaG_FD_121122 | JGI IMG/M metagenome (GOLD analysis project Ga0180007, IMG submission 121122) | Groundwater microbial communities from the Aspo Hard Rock Laboratory (HRL) deep subsurface site, Sweden - MM_PC_MetaG | ecosystem: Environmental > Aquatic > Deep subsurface > Groundwater... | reverse complement strand
CCCGAAAATCTGCATGGCCCCGGAAGCGCCTGTGAGATTGCAGGATTGATTGTCATCCCGGCCCACCCACACAACCGCCACACGGCTACCGGTAAACCCAGCAAACCAGCTGTCTTTCAACTCATTGGTCGTTCCTGTCTTCCCGGCAACGCCAAGTTCCCTGGGCAATAGTTTTTCAAGGGTTTTAGCCGTTCCATCCAGTACAACTGCCTGGAGCATCTTGTTCGCAAGGAAGACCGCGCCAGGGTCCAGGTGTTGTTCAATGGTCAACGGATACCGCTGCAGGAGCTCCCCTTCAGCAGTGTATATGGCCCGGATGCTCCTGACAGGGGAATAAAATCCGCCGGAAGCAAGGGTCTGGTATATCTGGGCCACTTCAACAGGGGACATTTCAAGGGTGCCCAGAAGGGAAGACGGATACAGGGACGGCTTTTCGGTAATTCCCATGTGCTTAAGGGTGTTCCATATCGCTTCAAGTCCGATATCCATCCCTATCCGCACGGTTGCCGAATTATAGGAATGGACCAGGGCAAGATAAAGCGGCACCTGGCCATGGTATTGCCGGTCAAAATTCCTGGGGCTCCAGCTGCTTCCATCAGGCTCCTTCAGAGTGATTTTTCCATCATCCACCCGGGTGATCAGGGTGTAGGTCTGCGGGCGGCTGAGTGCTGCCAGAAACACAACCGGTTTAACCAGGGATCCGATGGGACGTCTGGCATCCAGCGCCCGGTTAAACCCCATGGAAAAAGGATGCTTTCCTCCCACCACTGCCTGAACCTCATTGCTGCCGGAACTGGTCACCACCACCGAGGCTTCAAGGTTTTTTTCCGGAAGACCTTTGTGTGCGGCAATTTTTTTGAGCTGTCCCTGGGCCGCATTTACGGCTGCCTGTTGCACCTGGGGATCCAGGGCCGTAAAAATCCTTAGCCCCATGGATCTTAACTCCGCTTCCCCGTACTCTTTCAACAACTGCCGTTTGACCAGATCCAGATAATCGGGAAACAGAGAATTCCCATGAACAGGATCTTCGATAACCCCCAGGGGTTTTGCCAAAGCGTTTATCATTTGACGCTCTGAAATGATCTTTTGGTCATGCATCATCTTTAACACGGTATTTCGTCGGTTTATGGCCTGGTCGGGAAATTTTCTGGGATTATACTGGGACGGGCCCTTGAGCATCCCCACCAGGAGTGCTGTTTCATGAATTTCCAAATTGCGGGCAGCAGTCCCAAAATAAAAAACCGAGGCCAGACCAAACCCGTGGATGGACCGATCCCCATCCTGCCCCAGGTAGACCTCATTGACATAGGCTTCCAGAATCTCGTCCTTGTTATACTTCAGTTCCAGGGCAAGTGCCATGAAAAGCTCATTCACCTTGCGAATCCATGTTTTTTCACTGGTCAGAAAAAAATTTCTGGCCAGCTGCTGGGTAAGGGTGCTGGCGCCCTGGGACCGTTGACGGTCTCTGAGATTCACCCACAGTGCCCTGAAAATGGATCTTGGATCTACCCCATGGTGGGTATAAAACGCCCGGTCTTCCACGCAGAGAATGGTTCTGGGCAAAAGGGAGGGGATCTCTTTCAGGTATGTGAGGATCCTGTCCTCACCTGAAATGGGATAAAAACTGCCCACAAGGACCGGGTCCAGCTCCACCATCTCCGGTGCAATATCGTTATCCAGATTTTTCAGCACTTCAACCCTTCCGGCCTCAAACCTGACTTTCAACCGGAAGGAAGCAGATGTTTTATCCCCGAAATCAAAGGGTCTACAGAAAAGTGTGACCCCTGTTTGATCTTGAAAATATTCCCCGGCAGTTTTCAGCTCCTGGGGCTTTTTCACCTTGTGATAGGCCAGCAGCGAAAGTTCCTGAACAAACGCATCCGGAGAAAGCGACAACCCAGGATACAGGACCAGGGGGCGTGCGTATACCCGGGCCGGCAGCTCCCAGAGGCGGCCTTCAAATTTTTTCACAACCACCCGGGTAAATCCTGAAAAATAGAGATAAAAGGCAATTCCGCAACCCAGCATCAGCATCCCCGCAAGAACAAGGATCGTTATCAGGCGTGATCTTTTCATTTCAATATGAGGCTCCCTAAAAAAAACTGTGCGCCGGTAATCATGTTAACGGCGATCCACCCTACCACTCTTTTCAATTTGTGTCTATCTGTGTGCACGCTATTCCGAAGTGCCTCACTGTCTCCTGCATTAATTCGACTTTGCTGAAATGATTGACAATTATGGTGGTGCCATCAGACATTATGGAAACAATTATTTGCACATTTTTTATCCTGTTTTTGATATATGTTGACAAAAAGCAAGTTCCTATCCTATACACTCCCATTTCGGATGCCCCATGTGGGAATCAAGGCTGCCGGAGACAGGCAAGCGTATGAGAGCGATCAAGCACCAAACAGAAAATTGAGGAGTACCACGTGCGAAGCAAGAATGTATTTCAGATAGCTGTGATGACGCTGTTTGTTTTGTGTGCGGCAGCGCCGCTTTTCTCACAATCGAAGAAAGACCCCTGGCCGCCGCTGTATGAAGCCATTTACAGGGATGACGTTGCCAAGGCCAGGGACGCAATAGAGCGCGGTGCAGACGTGAACGCCATATACGATCGAGATTCCATGCTGTGCTGGGCGCTGCGAAGCAAAAGCCCGGACATCACCAAGCTGATTTTGCAGTCGTCGGGAGTGGACGTAAACAAACGCAGCGTGGGCTATGATGCCTGGGGCGAATGGGAGCGCACGCCGCTCATTCTTGCCTCGCACATGGGGCAGGCAAAGATCGTCGGCATTTTGTTGCAGATGGGCGCCAGGGTGAACGCAAAGGACCGGACGGACAGCACCCCGGAGTCGCGGGGCAATACAGCCCTCATCAAGGCCGCACAGCGGGATCATGCGGACGTGATTCAGGTGCTCGTCACCCAGGGGAAGGGCATGGACATCAATGCGCAGACCAGGGATGGCCATTCGTCGCTCTGGTTCATTTCGGAATGCGAGGACTTTGCAACGTTGAAGTTGCTGCACGAACATGGCGCAAGGATCAACATCACGGACAACTCCGGACAATCCGTGCTTGTGACGACGTTTCTACACAAGAATCGCGAAGTGCTTGAGTACCTCGTATCCAGTAAGGCCGACATCAACCATGTGGATAATGGCGGGTACACGCCCCTCATGACGGCCATAAGCTACCTTGGCGGCAAGGATTCAAAAACCATTTTTAAATTCCTGGAAAAGTTTCTTTCCTTCAAGCCGAAACTGGATTTGCAGCAGATCAAACCCAACGGTGGCGGCTATTCTGCCCTGCACCTGACCGGGCGCTTCGGGTTTGTGGATTTTGCCACGCTCCTGCTGGACAGTGGCGCCACCATCGATCTCAAGAGCCTTGATACGGGCGGAACGCCGCTGCATACCGCTGCAGGTGCGAATCAGATCGGCATGGCCGAATGCCTGATCAAGCGTAAAGCAAATATCGAGATTTTCGACAGCTCCGGCGCAACTCCGCTCATGGTGGCTGTGTACCATGCCCACAAGGACATGGTGAAGGTCCTGGTCGATGCAGGTGCGGCAATCAATATAAAGTCGCCCGTCAACATTCTTGTGACCCCCCTGGTGCAGGCCGCCTCAAATCCCGATCCGTTTAAGCACAAGGACAACCTGGCCATCATTGCATATCTCTTGTCCAGGAAAGGCGACGTCGACTTCCAGGCCGCAAACGGACGTACCGCTCTCATGGCAGCGGCTCAGCAGTCAAGCACCTCACAGGGGTACGAGCGCGCAGCCTTGCTGATCAGCAAAGGCGCAACGCTCGACATTGTGAACAACAAGGGCGAGACAGCGCTGATGCTTGCGGCCGGAGCAGGCAATGAAAAACTTGTAAAACTTCTCATGGACAAGGGTGCAGACGCTCAGAAGAAGAACGGCGCAGGCGAAACGGTCATGAACTACGCCAACCGCGCGGGCAAAAAGGACAGTGCGACGCTTCTCGAATCAAAGGGTGTCAAGCCTGAGGCCCCCATCGTCCGGAAGAGCGTCATCGTGGACGTCCTGCTCGGAACCTGGCGCGGCTTTCAGGATGGGCTTGCCCAGGCCGTATACACTATTGTTTTGAACAAGAACGGCACCTTTGACTTCAATTCAAAGTTGAGGCCGGAAGTCATGAAGCAATTCCCCAAGGGCGCCATGAATGAGACAATAGCCGCCCAGAAGGGGACGTACACGTTCAATGATGACACCATGATCTGGAGTCCTGTCGGCGCTCCGCCAACTTCCATGAAGTGGAAGCTTGAGAAGGGCATGCTAATCATCGACGATAAGATACGGTTGAAAAAGGTCAAGTAGGAAAGCGACCTGCACGCTGAGGGGGTTCCAGGATTTTCCCTGGAATCCATCTCCAGGACAAATCTATTTGTGCAAGGCCTGGTGATAACGATCCCCAATCCGAAGAGCATGATCTTTATTGCAGCATTTCTGCCACAATTCATCAATACGGCATATCTGCTTGAAGTGCAATTTGCTCTTATTGTTCCTGCTTTTTTAGTTATTACGTTTATGGCAAATAAATACCTTTATATTTCCTGTACATGAATCAGGTTTCTAAAAAGCATCAATCCCTACATTCTCCATTGTTTCCAGTTTTTGAATGAAAAAAGAAATATCTTCGGGTTTATACAGAATACTCCCGTGCTGAGGGGCAATGCGGTTTATGGATAAGGTTTTAATTTTGTTGATGGCATATCTAAGTGCCTTTGTACACGGCATTATCTCTTTATGAAAGGCGACCACTTTTTCAACTGGACATTCACTCAGGTGATCCGGGCATGTTTTATAATCATCGCAGGTAAAACAGCCTTTGTTCAGTTCAAGAAACAGGTCCCATTCTGCGGCATAACTGCCAAAAATATCACTGCTGAACAATGTCTTTGTGTTCTGGTCATAGGTCGCAAAACTACCGGGACTATGGGAATAGGGCGTTGGAATGAATTCAAATACCCGGCCGTTAAATTTGAATGAATGGTGATAGGTATCTATTGATTCCAAAAGATGGTGATTGTCACGGCTTATATAATACGAAATAAAAACATTGTTACGTTTTTCAGATATGATTTTTAGACCGGGGTTGTCACACATGTCAATAAAGTTAGGCATTGAACCGCAAAGATCAGGATCATAATGCTGGTATATGAGTCTGATTATATTTCTAGGATCCACCCCCGTTTGAAGTATTTTCATCATGACTGCTGAAAAATCCGTACGGCTGCCGCTGTCAATCAATACAGCCTGATCCCCCTGAACAACAAGGTAGGGGTTACAGGAGATAAAAGATTTTTCATCCCGGTATCCAACCCAGTATATGCCTTCGGCCACCAGAACAGGCCCATCATATTTTTTATTAATGCTCATCCCATCGGTTCCTTGAAACTATGAGTTGTTATTTTTCACCAAGAACAAAATAGGCTGTCATATCTTTTTTGTTCTTTAGCGCAATGGTCCCTCTTTTTTCAAATAGAAAATGATTTTTAGCAAGCAGGTAGGTTGTTTCAGACACATTTATTCTATTTTTTACTCCGGATGACTCAAATCTTGATGCAATGTTCACATCATCACCAAAAACATCGAACTGCATCCTTTCTTTGCCGATAACACCAGCCATAACTTTTCCAGAGTGTATGCCCACACGCATATGAAACGGATGGGCTGTTTTTAAATTGAATCGCTGTACACACTGAATCATGGAGAGCGCCATTCTTATACCTTTTATGGCGTGATCAGCGTATTCAACCGGGGCACCGAATATGGCCATGTAGGCATCCCCCATGGTTTTTATTTTTGTTCCTTCATAATATTCAATTTTTTCATCAAATTCTGTAAAAATTGTATTCAGTGTTTCAACAAGCACATCTCGGGGTATTATTTCGGCAAGTTTTGTGAAATCGATAAAATCGGTAAACAGGATTGTGCAGCTAAAAAGGCGGGGCGGGTATTTGCCCTCCATTTTAATTTCTTCAGCCACGGTTGTCGGCAGTGTATTTTTAAGCAGGGTATCTAATTTTTTTTCAAGGAATACATAATTTCGAATCAGATCGTTTAAAAATTTTTTTTGAAGTGCATCATCGTCAATTTTAGCCATTAATTCAAGATTGTCGGCTATCATTGAATCATATGCAAGGATACCTGGCCTGGATTTTATCCATTGGCGTAAGATCTTGTTTTTCATCGATAAACACCAGGTCCCGGGTTTTCCGGCAATGGAAAAATGTATTTGATTCCAATCCAGACCGTGATCCCTCGATTAATTCGGTTCATTTTTTTAGAGATTGCTGAAATTTCTTGACGGATTCCACATGATTCAACGTTTCCAATTGAAGGATGTTTAAAACCATTTTGGCTTTGTCATTCAATGAATCAAAATGGGTAAATATATTTTTTTCAATCAGGGATGTTTCATAATCCGCAGCATTGACGATAGCCATGGGCAATGTGAATTCTCGATTTTTCGTTTTTTGTAAAATGCCCTCAAGCCGTGTGATAAATATATCCAATGTACTTGTCTTGATTTTCCCTTCGTCAAAAAATATTTCATTTTTCTTTATGCTATCAAACAGTTTTTGGACAAGCATTGCATGCCGATCTTCCTCTCGGGAAAGATTTCCCCAGAATTCTTTATATTGGGGAAACTGTTCGGCAAAATTCCAGTATAGCTCGGAAAGCATTTTTTCTTGTGTTATCAGCTGTTTTATGATCGTTTCCTGGTATGGTTTCATGTCCATGGCAAACCTCACTGTTATGATATTAATTCAACTGGTACCTTAAATCTGCCAAATCCGAAAGTTGAAATATGAATATAGCCTGTTTTAACGATCCAAACCGTTTTCTGTTAACAGTCCTTGTGATACAGGATAAAGAAAAAAACAGAAACCGTTAAACTGTCTGATGATGCTGAATTTGATCTGCTATCGCTGTCTTATGGGGTACCAGGCCAATATCAAGCATTTTTTCTTGGAGTCCATGAAAATCACAGTACTATAAATTGTGGTGCGAGGCAAATCATCTTCCAAAAAAATATTCAATTGGATTCTATTGCTGATCAATCCCTGTGCCTGAAATTTTGGGAACACCTTTAAAAGGGCATTTGTTTATGGCTTGCTGCCGATAAACAGGGTGACAATGCCAAAGGTCATCTGTTTGAATCGGATGTTTTTAAATCCTGCCTGGCGCATGATTTTTGAAAATTCAACAGCAGAGGGAAACTTTAACACGGATGCGGGCAGGTAGGTGTAGGCATTGCTGTGTTTTGAAAAAAAAGAACCGATAACCGGCAGAATCCGTTGAAAATATAGCAGATATAATGACCGGAAAAACCCTTTTTCAGGTGTGGTCAGCTCCAGAACGGCAAGTCTTCCCCCATTTTTAAGGACCTTGAAAAAAGAGGTGATGGCCCGTTGCCGGTCCATGATATTTCTGATACCAAAGGCAATAAAGACGGCATCAAAAATCTGGTGCTTAAACGGCAGATCAAGGGCATCTGCGTTTAAGAGGAGAATATTTTTTTTTTGCTGCTCGATCAATTTTTGCTGTCCGAGCCGTAACATGCCAAGGGAAAAATCAAGCCCGAAAATCTGGGGATATCCCTTGAGCTGAGAATTCACCTCCAGGGCCACATCACAGGTTCCACAGGCCACATCCAGGACCCGGCTGTTTTTTTGAAGATTGACAGCTCTTACCATGTGGGTTCTCCAGACAATGTCCTGGCGCATGCTTAAAAGGCGGTTTAAAAAATCATACCGGGGTGCAATGCGGTCAAACATGTCTTTGACAAAATCAAGTTCATTATTCATCGTTGACATCCTGGATTTCTGGGTTATTTTAAATTATTTTCCAAGGCAGAAGGGTTAGTATCATAATAGTAAGAAGAATACAACGGGATGGTTGGGAGCTATATGAGTGAAAAAAGGGATTATTACGAAATACTTGGCGTTTCAAAAGATGTTTCAAAGGCAGATTTAAAAAAAGCATATCGTTCACTTGCCATTAAATATCATCCGGATAAGAACCCGGATAATAAAGAAGCAGAAGAAAAGTTCAAGGAAGCATCTGAAGCCTATGAAGTGATCAATGATGATAATAAACGCCAGATCTATGATCAGTTCGGTCATCGGGGGCTTGATGGTGCCGGGCATACAGGTCCGAGCGGATTTGAGGATATTTTCTCAAGCTTTGGGGATATTTTTGAGGATTTTTTTGGATTTGGTTCAGGTGGCAGTCGCGGTAACAGGGTTAGAAGAGGGTCAGATCTCAGATATAACATGACCATAGATTTTATGGAGGCTGCGTTTGGATCTGAAAAAACCATTTCCATTCCAAAGATGGATCTGTGCGACTCCTGTAAAGGATCAGGATGTGAGGAAGGCACAAGTTCTCAGACATGCCGGCATTGCCATGGGACAGGACAGTTTATTCAGAACCAGGGATTTTTTAAGGTCAAAACCACCTGCCCGTATTGCAAGGGTCAGGGCAGCATTATTCCGAATCCCTGTAGAAAATGCAAGGGGGCCGGCAGGGTTGAAATAACACGGAAGGTTCAGGTGAAGATTCCGGCAGGCGTTGATGTAGGATCAAAACTTCGGCTGACGGGAGAAGGAGAAGCATCTCCCTCTCCTGAGGGAACTGCAGGGGATCTGTATGTGGTTATCAATGTCAAACCCCATAAATTTTTTCAGCGGGAGAATACGGATATTATCTGTGCCATTGATATTTCATTTGTCCAGGCGGCAATTGGAGATGAAATTACAATTCCCACCCTGGTGGGCGAAGAAAAATTTACCATTCCCAAAGGGACCCAGTATGGAGACACGTTCAGGCTGAGAGGGGAGGGCATCGCCTCACTTAGAAGCGGGCAAAGAGGCGATCAGATCATCAAGGTAATCATCAAAACACCCACAAAACTGAATCAAAAACAGATAAAACTGTTAAAAGAATTTGATAAGCTGGATTCAAATAAAATTTCAAACAAATTGAAAAATCTTTTTAAACATCTTTAAGGCAGTCCAGGAATAAACTATGTTTGAACTTAAGGTCAAAACGCGTTTTGCAGGCGCTCATCAATTGACAATGGTGGGGCAAAAATGTGAAAATCTGCATGGGCATAACTGGTACATCGAAGTGTGCGTTAAAGGGGAAAAATTGAATCAAGCCGGTGTGCTCGCTGATTTTGGTGATATCAAAAAAGCAGTTCGGCAGGTTGTTAAAGGAGAATTGGATCACAAATTTTTAAATGAACTTGAAATGTTTGACGGTGTACAGCCGACGTCAGAGCGAATAGCCGTATATATTGCCCAGAGCGTCCAGGCGATTCTGGATCAGGGACAGGATAAAGGGGTAACGGTCTCAAAAGTCATGGCCTGGGAGTCAGATGATGCCTGTGCCACCTATTTCCCGGAGTGATAAGGATTGAGTAGTTGGTTGTGCCTCCCTATCAATTCACAACTAACCATTTGCCATTAATAACTATTTTCAATAATCCGTTTGGCCGGGATAATGCCTGTTGCTGCCGCAGATACAATATTGCCCGCCACCCCGGGGCCGTCACCGGCCACATACATCCCTTTGATGCTGGTTTCAAGATAATTGTTTGATTCCACCTGTGTGGCAAAGAATTTAATTTCCGGAGCATACAGCAGGGTCTCATCGTTGGCAACACCCGGAACAACAGAATTTAAGGATTCCAGGCCCTGTTTCAGGTTTGTCAGAATTCTTTCAGGAAGGGCCATGGCAATGTCGCCGCAAACCACATTGGTCATGGTCGGTTCAATATACCCTTTTCTGATTCTGTTCCAGGTCGAGCGTCTTCCCCGTTTTAAATCTCCAAATCGCTGTAAAATTGGTTTGCCGCCGCCGATAATGGTGGCCAGCCTGCCAATGGATTCGCCATAGGCCTGGTTATCCGTGACCGGTTCCGTTAAAACCACCTTTGAAAGGAAGGCAAAGTTTGTGTTTGATGATTTTTTATCTGAATAGGCATGACCGTTTACGCAGACAAATTCCTTGTAGTTTTCAAGGGAGATAAATCCACCCTGGTTTGTGCAAAAGGTCCTGGTCTGGTCATCATAGGTGGGTGTCTGGATAAAAAAAGTGGGATCATAAATCACATTGCACAGATCATCCATGATGTCATTGTGGACTTCAACCCGAACGCCCACTTCAATACCTCTCTGACTCAGGTTGATGCCGTGTTTTGCTGCAATGGAAGCCATCCAGTTTGCCCCGATTCTTCCGGGTGCAAGAATAACATTGGCAGCTTCGTATCGGGCTTTATCCGTTATAACGCCCTGGATGCAATTGTCTTTTTGGAGAATATCGATGACCGTCTCCCGGGTTTTTATTTCAAGCCCTTTTGACTGTATATATGATGCCATATCAGCAATATAGCCGGGCAGATTATTTGATCCCAGATGCTTTTGCCGGATCAGTAAAAGGTTGATCCCGAATCGCTTTGCATCTTTTCGGATTTGTTTTGCCGCTTCCATGTTGGTGGGGAAAACGGGTCCATCCATCTTAAATCGGGTAAAAATTTTTTCGGTTTCATCGATCAGGTCCTGGGCAGAATTCAGGGGCATGAACTGGGTCAGGTCGGTTTTTCCAAGCCTGGGGATAAAATTCAGTTTGCCATCAGAATAAAGGCCGGCCCCTCCGATTCCGGACAGAATATTGCAGGGATCACACTGGATGCATTTTTGAAGATTATGGTTCGGGCATTTTCGTTTTAACGAGTCTTTCCCTTTTTCGATTAATAATACCTTTAACCGGGAATGCTCGGTCAGATAATGGGCTGCAAAAAGACCGGCAGGGCCGCCACCCACGATAATTACATCATACACCATACGTCACCTGAATATTAAAAGTTAAAATCCTAGTTGTAATAAACCGGTTTGATGATGATAGCAAGCCTCTTTTTAATTGCAGAAAATCACAGGGATAACTGGGGAAACCCCCGGCAAATTTATTCTCATCATCCGGCATCTTTCAGACGGTGAAAGAAGCTTGATAGTCTGGAAAAAACCTTTCCAATAAATTATCAGCAGTCAAGTGCATAGCCCTGATTTCGTAATTGGTTTCAAAAATATAAAGACACGTTGCACCTATTCCAGGATGGCGCCCTCCACGGCGGGTCCAACCAGACGTCGGTATCGCTCCAGAATAGATCCCTTTTCAAGTTTAACATGATCCGGAAGCATCCATAGTTTACGCCTTTCAGCCAGTTGGGCATCACTGACTTCCAGGGTCAGTTGTCCATTGGGAATATCGATGGAGATCATGTCACCTTCCTGAATCAGTGCGATGGGGCCTCCCAGAAAGGCTTCAGGCGTAATATGACCCACGCAGGCCCCCCGTGTGGCCCCTGAGAAACGGCCATCCGTGATCAGGCCCACACTGTCACCCAATCCCATGCCAATGATGGCCGAGGTTGGCAGAAGCTGTTCTCTCATGCCAGGACCGCCTTTGGGTCCCTCGTAACGGATCACCACCACGTCACCCGGTTTGATCCCTCCGTTGAAAATAGCCTCCAGAGCGGGTTCCTCCCGATCAAAAACCCTGGCAGGGCCCCGGTGTGACATCATCTGGAGTGAAACCGCAGCTGATTTAACGACACTTCCTTGTGGTGCAAGGTTTCCATACAGTACGGATATGCCGCCTGTGTTGCGAATGGGGTGATCTACCGTGTGGATCACCTCATGATTCGTGATTTTTCGGCCTTGAATGTTTGTCCCCATGACCTTACCCGTCACCGTCATGCAGTCGGCGTTCAGCTTACCGCCCCGGTTCAGTTCCGACATCAATGCCGCTACGCCGCCGGCGTTGTACAGGTCTTTTGGAAAAAATTTTCCACCCGGTTTAAGAAGGGTCAGTTGAGGGGTCCGGGCGGCAATCTCCTGAAACGCATTCAGGGTCAGGGAGAGGCCCACTTCCCGGGCAATGGCCGGAAGGTGCAGCGTGGAGTTTGTGGAGCCACCAATGGCCATATCAACGGCAATGGCGTTTTCAAAGGACTTGGCAGTCATGATATCCCGTGGGCGGATGTCATTCTTGATCAGTTCCATGACCCTGTGCCCGGAATCGCGTGCCAGGGCAACCCGCCTGCCCCATGTCGCCGGGATCAGGGCGCCGTCCGTGGGTGTCATGCCCAATGCTTCGGTCAGGATGTTCATACAGTTTGCCGTGCCCATGAGTGCACATGCGCCGGGGCCCACGCTGGCGGCCTGCTCGAACTCCTCCAGGTCATCGGGTGTCATCAGTCCCCGCTGTACCACTCCTTCAGCCTCGATAAGGTCAGTGTAACAGACCTGCTGTCCCCTGTAGCAACCCGTATCCATGGGTCCTCCCGTTACGATAACGGCTGGGATATTCAGACGTCCCGCAGCCATCAACATGCCAGGGGTTACCTTGTCGCAGTTGGTGACCATCACCATGGCGTCGAACGCATGGGCCGTGATCATCAGGGTAATGGAGTCTGCTATCAATTCCCGGCTCACCATGGGCATACGCATACCCTCGTGACCAGTGGCAATCCCGTCGCAGACGGCAATGCACGGAAACTCCAGCGGCGTGCCGCCTGATTCTGCTATTCCGAGCTTGATAGCCTGTACCAGTGAATTGAGATGGATGTGACCCGGCATCAATTCGTTAAATGAGTTAACCACTGCCACAAGCGGCTTTTTGAGATCGTTCGGTCGCCATCCCATTGAGTAAAACAGGGATCGGTGAGTGGCTCGGTCAACACCTTCAGTGATCGTGGCGCTTCGAAGTTTTTTGGTGTATGAACTGTTATTGTGATCTTGCATACCATCTCCATGAATGTCGTGATGAAATAAATGGATCTCTTTTGAATCCGGTTGATTGTAGACAGACCTTCAGTCCGTCGGCTTCATCAAGGGCCCGGGCATCATCAATAAGCATCCTGGCTTCTTCCGGTGTCTTTCCCTGAACCTTGAACCCACCCAGGGCTGATGCACTCTGGGACGTCAAACCAATGTGGCCGATGACGGGAATGCCTGCCCTCACAATCCGTTCCACGGACGGGGCAACGTAGCGGCCCCCTTCCATTTTCACGCAATCAGCCGAGCTTTCTTTTATAATCCGGCCAGCCGAAGTCAGGGCCTGTTCAGGCCCCACCTGGTAGCTCATGAAGGGCATGTCCCCTACGACCAGCGTATTCGGGGCACCACGCCTTACAGCCCTGGCGTGATAAATAATCTCCTCAAGGGTGACCGGGTTGGTATGCTCAAGACCTTGAATAACCATTCCCAATGAATCACCGACCAGAATCATCTCGGCAGGAGATCTGTCTACCAATCGTGCCATTGGGAAATCATAGACCGTTATCATGGTCACCTTATTCCCATTTGCTTTACGCTTTTTAAATTCCGGGATCGTTATTTTTTTTGATTTGCTGTCCATTGTTTATCCCTTTTCATTGGTTAAATGGGTTTAGCATTTAATAAATCATCATCATTTCATTGCCTCATATACTCATCATATAAGCATGTCAAGAATAATATTTCCAAACTCCGGCAATAGATTGAACAGCGCTGACAGCGCCTGGTTTCAAGGGAACCAGGCTTAAAAATGACAGTATATTAATTCAGCTTTCAGACTCAAATCTGCCAACTTTGAAAGTTGAATATATTAATTCAAAAGGATGGATTGGATATCGAATGAAGATGACTCACCCGTGTGCGAATGGTTCATCTGCCTATCAATAAAGGATGAAGGGTGTACTAACTGCGGTGTGGTTTGGGGTAAAGATCGTTTACCCGGAGGATATGGTCGCTGACAGTTTTAGCAGCAGCCTCCGGGTTATTATCTGCAACACTCTTGAATATCATCGTGTGTTCCTCAATGATCAGAGTTTCAAGACCGGGTAATGTCAACAATTCGGAATGATACTGGGATAACCACTTGAATACTGCGCGCATGGCCATCCATAAGATTGGATTTCTGGTCATCTTGGCAAGGGCAAGATGAAAGCGCTGGTCAGCTTCCAGAAATTCTTTTTGATTTCCCTTGCTTTGACGCATTGAATCCAGATGTTTTTCCAGAATATTGACATCTGCCGGGGTGGATCTTTCAACAGCCAGCTTTGCTATGCTGGCTTCAAGAATTTGCCTGGCTTCTTTCAGAAATTCCACATTTTCAGCTGAATTGGCCAGCAATTGACGCGCAGAAAAATCGATTTGATCAAAAAGGCCGTCCCCTGTTGGCTGAAGCACTTTAGCCCGTTCACCGTGCCGTATCATGATCAATCCCAATCTATCCAGGGACTGCAGCGCTTCTCTGACAGCTGGTCTGCCGACCCCGAAGCGTTCCATCAGTTCATGCTCAGAGGGCATTTCATCATCTGGTTTCAGTTCTCCAAATTCAAAAAGAGAGAGCAGGCGCTCCATCACCTCGTCAGAAAGTTTTCGTTTTTTTATATGACCATCAGATTTCATAGATAGGATAAGAGCTTGCTTTTTGTTGACCAAAACATAAAAAATCTTTCAAAATCCACAATTTTACCTCCAGTTTGACACAGATGCAGATACCATATGTTATATTTGTATCAGGTTTAAGCAAGTTAAGACAAGAAAAAAATCAAAGTTTAAAAATCCCCTAACCTGAAGGCAGTTAAACCTGTGTAGGCCATAATCATCTTGTGGAAAATCCCAAGTGCTTGCCAAGTCACCCGTATGTTGTTATATGATGTGTTTGCGAATGGGAAAAATGAAGGATAAACGGCTGAGGGTTAAACAGGTGAGTGGGAAAATCCAGGGAAGATTTATTGTTTTTGAAGGCATTGACGGGTCTGGAAAAAGCACACAGATAAAAAAGATATCAACACATTTGGCGGATTTGGGAAATGCCGTTTATTCAACCTTTGAACCCACAAATGGCCCCATTGGAAAGTTGATCCGGCAGATGCTTTCCGGAAAAATTCCAACGGACCAGAGAACCATTGCCTCTCTTTTTGCGGCGGACAGAACAGACCATCTGGTGAATCCTGACAACGGGATCCGGCACAAAGTCGATCAGGGGAATATTGTCTTGTGTGACCGGTATTATTTTTCATCCTATGCCTATCATGCCCAATACGTTGATATGAAATGGGTGATCCATGCAAATTCCCTGAATGCGGATATTTTAAGGCCGGATGTGACGATTTTTATTGATGTTGATCCAGATCTTTGTTTTGATCGGATAAAATCAAGCCGCAGCAGTTTTGAGATGTATGAGAAAATAGATATCATGAAAAAGGTCAGGGCCAACTATTTTAAAGCCTTTGATGCATTAAAGGACCTTGAGAAAATTGTTGTTATTGATGGAAACACCTCCATGGAAAAGGTTGAAGACAGGATTTTTAATGAAATTAAAAAGTTTATTACGGATGATTGAAAAAATCTGAGTCTGACAAAGTAATCGGGCGGATTGTCCGGTTTTGTTCAGGCACTGAATATGCGAAAGCCAGATAAAAGGTGAGAGAGTGAAAAATCAAAAAAAGGTCTGTGTCATTGATGGCCAGGGCGGTGGCATCGGCGCGGCGATTATTAAGCGGCTTAAAGAGCGGTTTGAAGAGAGAATAGAGGTCATCGCCCTTGGAACCAATGCCATTGCAACGGCCCAGATGCTGAAGGCAAAAGCAAACAAGGGAGCTTCCGGCAGTAATGCGATTGTTCAGACCGTAAAAAAAGTTGATGTCATTATAGGCCCTGTTGGGATCATCATGCCCCATGCGATGATGGGAGAGTTGACACCGGCAATGGCAGAAGCCATATGTGCTGCCGAAGCCAGAAAAATTCTGCTGCCGCTGACCCAGGAAAACCTGGAGATTGTCGGCGTGAGTGGATTGCCCCTGCCCCAGCTGGTGGATGAATTATTGGATAAACATTTATTTTTTTTATAATATATGAAGGAGTTATGGTGTAATGTGTGAGGCAAATGCATATTTACTTGGAAATGATGGCAGTCCTGGCAAGCCTGTTGAAACATTGTTAATGGAAGCTGTTGACAAGGTTGAGCCGGATGAAGAGGGTATACTTCTGATTTCCATATTCGGCGAACAAAAATTTATTAAAGGCCATATCCACTCGTTGTCTCTGGTGGACCATAAAATCTATGTTAAACAGAAATAGTATATATAGTGTCTGACCGAAAACCCTGAAATATAGTTTGGCAATTTTGGTTAGAGATTTGCAATTATCCGAGAATGTTTTAGGATTTAGGTTAAAACTTAAAACCTAAGACTTAAAACCGTGCCTGAACAAGGTTTTCGTTCAGGCACTATATAAACGTATTGAGACATGAGTTTTGAGTAGTGAGGAATAAAGCTGCAGTTTTGTTTTTGTATTCCTCACATCTCATATGGGTTTACCAGCCCCGGGTCAGATAATCGTGTATTGAATCGGCAGCAGCTCTGCCGGCACCCATGGCCAGAATGACAGTGGCAGCTCCCGTGACAATATCACCGCCTGCCCAGACCCCTTTTTTAGAGGTTTTCCCGGTTACGGGATCAGCAACAATATTGCCCCATCTGTTCAGGGCAATATCAGGGGTTGAATTTGTGAGCAGCGGATTGGCATTGGAACCCACGGACACAACCACAAGATCGCAGTCAAACCTGAATTCTGAGCCTTTAATGGGAACAGGTCGTCTTCGTCCCGAGGCATCGGGTTCGCCCAGTTCCATTTTCAGGCATTCCATTCCCGTCAGGCGACCGTTTTTATCTCCAAAAAATTGAGTGGGGTTGGTCAGAAGAACAAATTCAATCTTTTCTTCTTCTGCATGGTGGAGTTCTTCCGCCCTTGCCGGCATTTCCTCGCGGCTTCTTCGATAAACCACTTTTACCGATTTTGCGCCAAGCCGCATGGCAGTCCGGGCAGAATCCATTGCAACATTGCCTGCCCCTAAGACAACCACATGTTTTCCCCTGGCAACAGGGGTATCATATTCAGGGAAAAGATACCCTTTCATCAGGTTGGTACGGGTCAGGTATTCGTTTGCCGAGTAGATGCCGATCATGTTTTCGCCTTTAAGGTTCATGAACCTTGGCAATCCTGCACCAACTCCGATGTAAGCTGCATCATACCCTTCTTCAAACAGCTCATCAATGGTGACGGAGGCACCAACCACGGAATTGCATTCTATATTGGCACCCATTTTCTCAAGTGTGGCAACTTCTGAGGCAACAATTTCTTTTGGGAGCCTGAATTCAGGGATTCCATAAACCAGAACCCCGCCGGGTTTGTGGAATGCTTCAAAAATGGTGACATCATGCCCTTTGAGTAATAGGTCTCCTGCAACGGTGAGGCCGGATGGACCAGACCCGATAACGGCTATTTTCTTGCCTGTTTTTTCAGCAACAACAGGAACCTCTCCAGACCCGTTTTTCCGTTCCCAGTCAGCGGCAAATTTTTCAAGATACCCAATGGCAATGGGGGCCCCTTTTTTGCCGAGAATACATTTGCCCTCGCATTGATCTTCCTGGGGGCAGACACGTCCGCAAACGGCTGGAAGTGCATTTGTTTCCCATAATTTTTTTGTCGCACCGGAAAAATTATTTTCAGCAATCAATCGAATAAACTCTGGTATTTTAACGGAAACGGGACACCCTTCCACGCATAGCGGCTTTTTGCATTGAAGACATCTTGATGCTTCCAGTATGGCCATTTCAGGTGTAAGTCCCAGGGGGACCTCTTCAAAATTTCTTCTTCTGACATCCGGGTCCTGCTCAGGCATTTTTGCCCGTTCCGATTTCACTTTTTTATCTGCCATTTATTCCTCCATATACCCCGTCGCAATGGGTTGTTTTATATTGCTCTGCATTTTTGATGGGCCTGATAACTTTTTTTCTCATCTTCAAGATAAGAAGCCAGGCGATTGGCCAGTTCATCAAAGTCAACTTTATGTGCGTCAAATTCAGGACCATCCACACATGCAAATTTGGTTTCATCACCGATAGAAACACGGCAACAGCCGCACATACCTGTTCCGTCCACCATAATGGGGTTAAGACTGACAAGGGTTTTGACATTTTTTTCTTTGGTGATAAGGCTGCAGAATTTCATCATGGGGATAGGTCCTATGGCAACGACAAGGTCAATGTCTTCTGTTTTCAAAACGGTTTTTAATACATCCGTTACAAAGCCATGGTGGCCTTTAGAGCCATCATCCGTGCAGATATGAAGCGTATGGGATGCGGCTTTCATTTTGTCTTCCATGATCAACAGATCAGCGCTTCTGGAACCCAGTATGGTTGTCACTTCATTGCCGGCAGCCTTAAGTGCCCGGGTGATGGGATGAAGAACGGCAATTCCCGTTCCACCTCCGACACAGACAACTTTTCCGACTTTTTCAACATGGGTGGGTTTGCCCAGGGGGCCGATCAGGGCAAAGTATTCATCCCCAACCATTAACTCTTTAAACCGGGCCGTAGATTTTCCAATCACCATATAAATAATGGTAATCGTACCTTTGTCCGGGTCAGTATCTGCCATGGTCAGAGGGATGCGCTCTCCTGTTTCATCTGCCTGGAGTATTACAAATTGACCGGGTTTGGCCTTTCGCGATATGCGGGGGGCTTCTATTTCATTCAGAATAATGGTCCCTTGGGCCATTTCTTCGCGATGTACAATTTTTGACATTCCTTCCTCCTGTTCTGTATGTCTGCAACCTAATCAACATTGGGCTGAAAAATTTAATTCAGTTTATGTTATTAATTAAAAGGGGTTCATAATACTCAGAATAATCTAATAAAATCAAGCAGAAAAGACAATCTGGTCCTGAATGAAAAGGATATTATTTTTCCTGTTACAGATTATTGATGGTTCACCTGAATTGGTGCTGTCATATTCCATTGAAATCATGTGAAATAACCAGACGTTAAAATTTTTTTTGCCATGATATTTTTTTTATTGACTTAATCATATTAAAATTGTAGGGATTTATCACACCAATTTGATTGGGTTTAATGAAATTGAGTTTTTAAAGAATCAATCAGGGGATTGAACAATGTTAAAAGTTAAACCATTTCAGCTGATTATCCTTACGATGAGTGCCTTGTTTATTCTGGTTCCCTTAATCGGGCAAGCCAGCACTGAAAAAACAAATGATAATAAAAGACCGGATCGTATCAATATTCAGCTTGGGGCAGAGTTAGGCAAAAATGAAATGCCGGCCGTGGATTTTCTGCATGATCTTCATACCCAGGCACTTGATGGGAAATGCACTGCCTGCCATAATGAAAAAGAGGGTGGTCTTGTCTTTAAATTCAAAAGGATTGATGAAAAACCATCCATGAATTTTTACCACGACGAATGTATTGCCTGTCATGTGGATAAAAAAGCATCCAATGAAAAAGCAGGGCCTGTTTCAGATGAATGCAGATCCTGTCATGTTTCCGGAAAAAGTGAATCATCTTCCTGGGAAAAAATTAATTTTGATAAATCTTTGCATTTTATCCATGAAAGTTCAGCCCAAATCATGGACAAGGATATTTCAATTAAAGATAATTGCAGTGTCTGTCACCATAAATATAATGAAAAAACAAAAGAGACCTTCTATACCAAGGGAGAGGAAGAGTCCTGCGTATACTGCCATAAGCCCGTAAAACAGGATGATATCAGGCCTATCCGGCAAGCATCCCACGATGCCTGTGTAAAGTGTCATCAGACTTTGAAAAACAAAAAATTTTCTGCCGGGCCGATAACCTGCAAGGGCTGCCATGATGCAACGGAACAGGAAAAGATAAAAAAGGTCCTTGATATTCCCCGACTCAAACGAAACCAACCAGATGAAGTCGCCATTGCAGGCTGGAAAATAGGCAGCCAGACAGAGAAAAATTACATGAAGGCCGTGGCCTTTGATCATCGATCCCATGAAGCCGCCGCCCAAAGCTGTAAAGACTGTCACCATGAGACATTAAAAAAATGTGACCAATGTCACGACGTCCAGGGGGGGGAATCAAAAGGTGGATTCGTCAGCCTTGGACAAGTCATGCACAAACAGGACAGCACAAGAAGCTGTATCGGTTGCCACAAAGAATTGACAAAGAATTCTGATTGTGCCGGATGTCATTTCCAGGCACCCGCTGAAAAGGGTGATTCTGATTCCTGCAAGACCTGTCATCGGTTAGACCCGAAACAAGTGGAATCCATGGAACCTGCAAAAGCGGCAAAAATGGCAATTGCAGACCTGTCCACAAATTACAAGCCCGTTCCCCTGGATAAAATTCCTGAAAATATGGTTATCGATGTGTTGTCCAAAGAGTATAAACCCAGTTCCTTCCCTCACGGGAAAATGGTTCAGGCGATATTCCTGCGGGTTGAACAAAGCGATATGGCCAAAGTTTTTCATGGTGATCAGGCAGGGCTTTGTGCGGGATGTCATCACAATAGTCCCAAAACGCTGGAACCGCCCAGATGTGTCTCCTGTCACAGTAAAACAGGCCCTGGTGTGGATGGCAGACCCGGATTAAAGGGTGCATACCATGGCCAGTGCATTACCTGTCACCAGAAAATGGATGTCCAGTCCGTTGCAGCAACGGACTGTGTAAAATGTCATGAAAAAAAGAAATAGAAATTTCATAGGATATAAATAAAGGTAAAATTATGGCTATTTCTCGTAGAACGTTTTTGGGCTCGATTGGAGCGACAATCGGTGTCACCACAACGGGTGCCCTGACAAAAGCCTATGGCGCATCAAACAAGCACTTCAAGGGATATAAGGGAAGTTCCGGGGTCCTGCATGATGTCACCTTGTGCATTGGATGCAGAAAATGTGAAAAGGCCTGCAACACCGTCAATGGATTGCCCCAGCCTGAAACGCCTTTTGAGGATTTGAATATTCTTGATAAAAAGAGACGTACCCAGGCATATGAATATACCGTTGTCAACCAGTTTTCGGCCAAAGAAAAAGTCTTTGTAAAAAAACAATGCAACCATTGCCTTGAGCCTGCATGCGCATCTGCCTGTTTTGTCAAGGCATTCAAAAAAACGCCTGCCGGACCTGTTGTGTATGATGCTGATTTGTGTGTGGGATGTCGGTATTGCATGGTGGCATGCCCTTTTGAGATTCCAGCCTATGAATATGATAAAGTTTTGACTCCCCGGGTGACAAAATGCACCATGTGTGCCCCCCGTTTAAAAGAGGGCAAGCTTCCGGGATGTGTGGACGCCTGTCCCAGGGAAGCATTGATTTTTGGAGAAAGAGAATCGCTTTTAAAGATCGCAAAAGCAAGAATCCAAAAATATCCTGAAAAATATGTTGACCATGTGTATGGCGAGCATGAAATGGGTGGGACAAGCTGGCTTTACCTTTCCGGGCAACCCTTTGCAACCATTGGCATGAGAGAGGACTTGGGAACCACATCAGCACCTGAACTCACCTCAGGACCGCTTTCAGCAGTTCCTATCGTTGT
>Ga0180007_10002568_pt1 | contig 21456 bp, 17 predicted proteins | sample MM_PC_MetaG_FD_121122 | JGI IMG/M metagenome (GOLD analysis project Ga0180007, IMG submission 121122) | Groundwater microbial communities from the Aspo Hard Rock Laboratory (HRL) deep subsurface site, Sweden - MM_PC_MetaG | ecosystem: Environmental > Aquatic > Deep subsurface > Groundwater... | reverse complement strand
TGGCCCCCGGCAGGGATAATCTTTTGCCCTTCTTCGATAATGAATCGGTGTGACAACTACTTTTTTTGTAACGTAATGCCCAAATTTACGTTAATAAGATAACGTGGAAACTTACAGAGTATTTTACATTGAGACCAAAGATAAGCTGTTTGGTTATCTTATGCGTTTGACCGGGGATTATCAGCTTTCATCGGATATCCTCCAGGAGAGTTTTACCCGGATGTTGTCCTCCTATGGGACAGGCGAGCAGAACAAGGCCCTTTTGTTCAGGATCGCAAGAAACGCACTGATGGACAGCAGGCGCAAAGGGAAACAGACCCGGGACGTGGAAGATTATGACCTGAAAGATGACAAGGACCCGGAGAAAGAGATGATGGTCCGGGAATCTTATCAGAGGGTCATAAAGGCCATGGGTCATCTTGAAGAATTGGAAAGGGATATCCTTTCAATGTCCGTGAGCTCTGATTTTTCTTATCGTGAGATAGCGAATATCGTTGGCATCAGTGAGGCCAACGTCAGGGTGAAAATTCACAGGGCCCGGGCCCGCTTGAAGGATATTCTTAAACGGGGAGGAAAAAACGATGTATGATATGGTAAGTCTGTTTATAGACGATGAATTGACTCTGGATTTAAAGCATGATTTTGTTGAAAACATTCATAATGATCAGGAGTTCTATCTTGAAACAATTGATTTTATTGATCAGGAAAAACTTCTGCGGGGAGACGTTGTCGACCGGGTACCGGACACCGGGTATGTGGAACAATCGTTTAAAAACAGATTTTTCAGATCCGTGATGCGCCCCTTGGCCTATGGACTGGCTGGCGCTGCTACAATGGTGCTTGTGGTCTGGATGTCGTGGGTGAATCATGCTCAGATCCCGGCCCATATGAATCGTTTTGTTATTTATCGTCCGGATGTGACAAAGGTTGAAATCGCAGGGAGTTTTACAGGATGGGAACGGATACCGTTAACGTCCCTGGGTCAAAGCGGATATTGGGAAGTTACCTTGGAAGTGCCAACAGGGGTTCACCGGTATACCTATATACTTGAGGGGGAAACCCCTTTTGCTGACCCAACCATTCTTGCGGTGGAAAGTGATGATTTCGGCGGCATTAATTCAATTCTTACGACGGAGTCCTGATATGAAACCCTGGCTGATATATTTAGGTGTGGCTGTTTTTTTTATTCCGGCATGCTCGGTCCACTATTATAAAATAAACGATGATTCCATTTCATTTTATCTTAAAGATAAAGATGCAAAAGATGTACATTTTCAATATTCCTATGATGGGTTTGAATGCCACGAGGCCCAAAAGATCAAGGGCGATACCTGGAAGATCATCGTTCCTTCCGTGAATGAGTTTTCATATTTCTACATGGTGGACGGTAAGGTCTATGTCCCACCCTGTCTGTTCACGGAACATGACGATTTCGGAAATGAAAACTGCATATTTTCAGAGGGCATGTAACCTTTTGCCGGGGAAAGCGTTATAGTATTAAAACCATCATAAGGAGGAGGGGATGATGAAAAAGTTTGGTTATGTTTTACTGATTATGTGCATCAGCGTGGCAGTGGCCTTTGCTGAAAACGGTATGGAAGAAAAAGAAAAAGCGGAAGGCCGCGTCATGACGCGTCAAATGATCGAGGCGGGAATACCCGCAGACAAGATCGAGCACATGTCACGCATGATGGAAGCAAATCATTTCCGGCATGCATCCATGGTATCTGCACAAAAAACAGTTATGGAAGCGGCCCAGGAAGGGCTGCCCACAGATCCTGTCATGAACAAAGCCTTGGAGGGCATGGCCAAAAAGGTTCCGGAGACGGCCATTGTCAATGCCATGGAAAAAACCCGTCAACGGTATGCCAATGCCTTTCAACAAGCCCGGCAGTTTAGTCTGTCCAAGGAAAAAACGAATCGGGTTGGAAATACAATTGCCGAATGCATGGCAGCAGGCTTGACTGAAAAAGATATGGCCCAGGTTATGACACAGCTCCAAAGCCGGGTCCGTGAGGCCAAAGAGGTCAAGGATCAGGACCAGGATCTGGTAGAACAGAGTCTTCTTGCAGTCCGGACCATGTCACGGATGGGTGTTGACTCTGACAAAACCCAGGCGGTGGTCTGCCAGGCTTTGAAGAATCAATACAGTGCACAGGATATGCAGGCCATGCAGAATCGTTTCCAGGAGCAGGTCAGGACACAAACAGCCAACATGGTTGCCAACGCCTATGCACATTCCATATCCCAGGGCGTGGGTGCTCAGAATTTGGGCCGATCCGGTGATGCCGGGCCGGGCTCTGGGTCAGGTGGTCCGGGAGGAAACAGCGGTTCCGGGGGGGGCTCAGGAAGCGGATCGGGCAGTGGCTCTGGTGGCGGTTCCGGGGGTGATTCAGGCGGCGGCTCAGGCGGTGGTTCTGGTGGTGGTAACGGAGGTGGGGGCTCCGGCGGAGGTGGCCGAGGTCGTTAATTCTGTCTTGGGCCGGGTTATAAATCTTTACTGACCCGGCTCATATCTTAAGCCCGATCACAGTAATATCATCTCTCTGCTCGTTTTGCCCCATATACTCTGTCAATGCCCCCAGTATTTTTTTTCTCTGAATATCAAATGGCTTTTGATGATTCTCCATAATCAGATGTTTGAACCGGCCTGTGGTGAATCGAAGATTTTTTTCCCCCCCCATCTGATCTGTAAATCCGTCTGTTTTTAAATAAATAAAACACTCTTCACCGGCTTTAATGGTGTGGTTTTTGAAGACAAAATGCTCATCGGAATGCTGGTAACCCAGGCTGTGCTTGTCTGCCTTAACCATGGTCAGTTCATTGTTTTCAATATAAAAAAGAGGGATATGGGATCCGGCATAACGGATCGTTCTATCCTGGTGATTGATATTGACCACGGCTGCATCCAGGCCATCATCGGCCATATTTTTATTCCCGTTTTTATACAGAACTGTTTTCATGGATCGATTCAGGCGACCCAGAATGCCTGAGGGATCATGACAGGCGTCTTCAAGGATAATTTTCCGTATTTCCATATAGGCGATCATGGTCAGAAACGCGCCGGGCACCCCATGCCCTGTGCAATCCATAAGGGCAATAATGGTGCTCCCTTGATAGGTGCAGGTAAAGAAAATGTCACCGCCGACAATGTCCTTGGGCATCCAGATAATAAGGCTGTTGGGGCTTTCGGTTTTCATGCGGTCAATGCCGGGAAGCAGGGACCTTTGGATCATTTCAGCATAGTGCATGCTTTCAAGCATCCTTTGGTTAAAGGATTCCAGTTCCAGGTGGGTTTCTTCCAACTCAAGGAAGGTTGTTTTGATTTTATCCCTGGACTGTTTGATTTCCCGGTGCTGCTTCTGGACAATACCGCACATATAGGCAATGAAGGTGGATGAGGGAATGAAAACAATCGCCATCAGGATATCTTTCCCGAAAATGATGGATTGACCTGTCTGGATGCTGTTTAAATAGGATATGGCAAGATAAGCCAGGGTGACAATGGCAATGACTGAAAAGGAAACAAGCAAACGCGACTGGATAAATACAAAAATCAGAACAATAAAACAGGTCACCAGAATCAGATAACTCAAGTCCTTCATCACATATAAGGTGAACATCATAAGAATAAAGCTTACGACGACTTGGAAGTACATCGTGATGGTAATAAACCTTAAGGTGATCTGGCCTTTGAGTTGTATGGCTGCATGTGTTGCGATATTGGCTATGACCATGGCCAGATAGATATGGATAACTGGCCTGTAGTCGTATTGGGCTATTTCCATGAATCTGGCTAAAAAGGCTATGCCCAGAGGGACATGGTAGACAAGAATAGCAAGGGCTGAATATTTGGTCAGGGATTTTCGTCTTTTTTTGTTGACGAAATCAGGTAGGGTGTTCTCCATGAAAAAACCTGGTCGAAGTTCGGGTTGAATGTCAGTTTGCTTAGAATAACCATCGCAAATTATTTGTGGACATCATAGCCCATGGTTTTTCAAATAACAAGTTCAAAGGTTTTTCCACAGAGCCACATAGAAATCCTTTTTGAGTCAACACCTGTGTTTAGAATTACATGCATGAATTCGTTTTAATGGGAAGCTTGTCGAAAAAGGGCATGACACAGTTTCTTCCATTTTCTTTTGAACGGTAAAGCATGGCGTCGGCTTCTGACAAAAGACTCTGGCTGTTATCACCTTGATTTAATGAGGACACGCCATAACTTGCAGTGACTTTAAGGTCACCCTTTGTGGGTGTTTGAAGTCGAAGATTTTCGATTTTCCATTTGAGCCTGTGGGTGATCTCAACGGCCACAGACAGAGATGTTTCAGGCAAGACCACCACGAATTCCTCCCCACCATACCGTGCAAGGAAGTCGCCTTTTCGGATAAATCCATGGATTTCATGGGAAATGGCCTGGAGGACCTTATCTCCGAACAGGTGGCCGTGGGTGTCATTGATGGATTTGAAAAAATCGATGTCCATCATGATAAGGGATACATCCCGTTTGTATCGCTGGGCATTGTTGATCGTGCGGTCCAAAAGATCATTGAGAGCCCTTCGGTTGTAGCAGCCGGTCAAAGGATCGGTGGTCACGGTTTTTTCAAGATCATTGATTTTAAGGATCGTGTTAAGGGTGTTTTTAAACGATGAGATCAATATACTGTAAGTTTCTTTCTCACTTGGGGTGGTGTGATGCTTGTGGATTAGATACAATTTTGCTTTTTGGGTGGCATTTGAGAAATCATAGGATAAGACGGATTCGGGTTTGTGAAAAAAGGTGCTGATGATATTGCTTTCGTTTTTTGAAATATAACGCAGGGTGCCGATGTCCGCAGATGGGAAATCTTTTCCCACGATGGCAAGGAGGCTGGACTTGCTTAAAAGGGGGTCAGACCAGATGTGGAGTCCGTCATCTCCGGAAAGCACAAAGGCAAAGAGTTTGTAATTGAGAATGACCTTCAGGATTTTGGATGTTTCCGATACAAGGTCTTCAATGGTGCCCTGGGAGTGGATTGACAGGATATGCCGATTCAGGGCTTTGGTCCTTGTATTCCAAAGCAGGTTGGCCAGTGAGATGGGACGTCTGAGAAATCGAAGGAAGTCTTTATTCATGGGGGAGGGTCGCCTTTGTGATCTGTTTGGGTTAAGTCCAACTTAATGGGTTGATTTAGCAAAATGTATGCCAGTGCTGTTTTCTTCTGTTCTTGAAGGCTATATTTTCTTGGCTTATGTTTGTAATAATTTGATATTATTAGATGTAATTATATTTACCTGAAAAGGTAAATAAATACCGTTGCTTACCATGCTGGTTATAAACATGGAATATTTTGCCGGTCAGCAGAGTCACATATGAAGGAAGCCTGTCATTATTTTGACTGACTAATCCATGAATATACTTTGAAAAATCTTATAAAAAACGTTTCATCCACATAAATTTTATTGTAACGTATCTAAATAATCTATTCTTGACAGGCCTGTGTTATCCCTGGCCATTCATCATACGACAAGGACATTCATGAAGACACGAATCACAGACCTTTTCGGCATTTCCTATCCCATCCAGTGCGGTGGCATGCTATGGATAGCCACACCCGAGTTGGCAGCAAGTATCAGTAACGCCGGTGCCATGGGAAATCTGACCTCCGGGAATTACAACGCCGGAGACGATTTGAAAAACGCCATCGACCAAACAAGGGCGCTGACAGACAAGCCTTTTATTGTGAATATTACCACCATGCCGTCCATTCGGCTCCCTGTGTCCCTTCTCCAGGACTATTTTCGCATCTGTTGTGAAAAAAAAGTTAAAGCCATAGAAATCGCAGGTGCTCCGGTGGACAGGTTTCTTGGTCAGGAATTTATCCCCATGGCTAAGGTCGCAGGTGTGAAGGTCATCCATAAGGTGGGAACGGTCAAGCATGCGGTCCATGCCGAGAAAGCCGGATATGACGCGGTAACGGTGGCTGGTTTTGAAGAGGGAGGCTTCCCCCACAAAGACAATGTCTCCACCATGATTTTATTGCCTAAAGTGGCCGAAGCCGTGAATCTGCCCATCCTTGCAGCCGGGGGCATGGTGGATGGGAAAAGCCTGGCCGCAGCCCTGTCCCTGGGCGCCGATGGCATGATGATGGCCACACGGTTTTTGGCAACCAAGGAAAGTGGTGTTCATCCCAATATTTACAAAACCCTGATTGAAAAAAATGAATACGATACCGTGCTGGCCTTGAAAACCCTTCTGGGTGGGCTGGGCCTTCAGGTCCGTGCCTTGAGAAACGAGATCATTCGAAAAATTGAAGAGGTGGAACAAGGGGGCGGGGATCTTGCTGCCCTTCTCCCCCTGATATCCGGTGAGAGGGCAAAAGCGGTCTGGAAAGAGGGGAATGCCGAAGAAGCCATGCTGACCATCGGTCAATCCGTTGGGAGAATTACGGATATTCCCTCGGTCAACGAATTGATTCCCCGTATCATGGATGAGGCCAGGCAGGCGGTTCAATCTTCGATGGCGAAACTTGGCATCAAAAGAACCTGATTTTGAACTCCTTTCGCGGCCATTAGCGTCATTCGCGGCAAACAATTTTTTAAGCACGAAGAACGAATACGATTTTGACAAACACGAACATTATTGCTAATATTACCCCATCTCATCACCTTATTTGTGAAATCTGAATCGTACAGTAATTTAAGTTTTTTATTCTGTCATTGCCGGTGTCACACTAAGTCTAAAAAAATCATCATCAAAACCGGAGTCGGTCCGGTTTATGTGTCAGGATTTGCTAACCCGTCGTAAACGCGTTGTTATTCGCCCATGGGAAGATGCAGGCCATGACCGTCAGATCAAAAGCCCTTGAAGTCAATCTTGCGGATTACCACGTGGATGTGGATATTCACCCTCGTTTTGTTGTTCTTGAACAGGTGATGGCCGTCTATTCAGGCATGCATGATGAATTTAAAATTTTTCTGGAAGAACTGTCCCACCCATACAAAAATCAAGAATTCATCATTAAGAAGGCCCGGCGTTACTGTTTGGATTATTTTTATCTGTTTCGGAATCATCCGGATGGCCATAAGGGCGTAGGGCTCTACATGGACATCTTTCTGGATGTCCTGTTGTCGGCAAGCACACCGGCTGTAAAGACCGATGCTGTGGATAACATGCTTCTTTATATTCAAAAAATCATTCGGGAATCAGGGGATGCTTTTATACGATTTTCATCGGTTCTGGATGATGCCTTTGATCGCATCGGGACGCTGGATGATCACTCCTTTGACTACGTTGTTAAAAGTTATTATTCCCTGACCCAGACCGGTGAGATCCTTGTCTTGAGGGATGAATCACGATCCCAAGGGTTTCAAAGTTTGAACCGTTTATTAATTCGCTATCTGACCTGTACCTGCCGTTATTTTATAGAAATCAAGGACCCCTTGGAATGGTTTAGCGAGCATACGGGTGAATCCTCTGACAGTCCGGAGGCCCAGGAAATTTTCCACGATATATCAAGGGATACCTTGGGGAAAATGTGGGATGAGCTCAGGTGTGCCGGAGATGAAGATGACCTGGACTCAGCCATGTTGACCAAAAAACTTGCGGCTTTTCCCGGGTTCAGCATCATGGTGAAGCACTACAGGAATGTCACCCGGAAACTGTATGAAGCCGGATCCGATACACAGGCATCACATCGTTGGAAATTGCTCTTTCTGTTTCATATCATGGGAATTAACGGGTTGGGCCTGATACACGAGGATGCACTCCGCGACATCAATCGAACCATGAAGGCCATCATTGAAATCGAAAAACAGGCCGATGTCCTGAACCTCATGGACCAGGCTTTTCCGATTTTGAAAAAATGGGTGGGTCGCTATCCGGATGCTGCCTTGAACTGTGTTCTCAGCATGGGTGAGGGTATTTATAAAACCGATGATGTGGATTTTGTAAATTTTTTCATTGATCGGGTGATTGAGCTTGGGTTTAAGGCCCCGTCTCCCGAAGGAAAGATGGAAGAAAATCCTTTAAAAACAAATAGTGATCATCTCTTGAATATCAGAATCTGGATGAAGATTATTGAACTGAATCCCAAGTGGTCAACCCGGCTGATGTCTGCACTGATCATTCATCTGAGTACCTGTGGGATTGTGATCAAGGATACGGACCTTTTTCCCCGAGATATTACCCGTTTTCTTGGGGGCCGGATTGAGCCGGTATATTATTTAAGCAAGCAGCTTGCCCGCCTGTTCCCGGCCTATTTCAATGATATCGGAGCAGAAGGCCTTTTGAGGGATATTTCCACGGAAATTGATGAACTGTGCCAGCGAAGAGATCTTTTGGTGCATTATATTCGTAAACAAAGCCATGTGGAAAGCAGTAATCGTCTTCCCCGTCTTCTGGAAAATCTATTTGAATTCTGGAAGGATGGTCGTAAAGAGCACCTGGAACATTTTATCCCGGATTATCTTTACCAGGACATTGGTCCGGAAGACCCTTATTTTGAAGGAGTTCATGGGGTTGTCAATGAGCTCCATCAACAGGCCATGCCGGGACAAGGCCATGTTCTCTCTTTGCCCTCACATGCCTTTGGGAAATTGATGAAAAAGGTCAGGGCAGGATCGGAAAAGGACCGGAAACGGGTGTCTCTTGCCCATAGCTTTTACACCCTTCTTTGCCAGAAATACCGACCCGATGTTTCTGATCTGGACACATATATCTCAGGCCTTGAATCCAAAGGATTTGCGGGGATCGAGGCACTTAGAGCCATTATATCCGAATCCGATTCCAAAAATAGGCTCTACAAGCTCCTCAGCTATCTTGAAAAGCTTAAAAACCTGATCAACTCGGATAAGGAATACGAGATTATCGAGGACATTTACCAGAAACGACATATTACCGTGGATATCCCTTCCATGTACGGGAGTTACCACGAAGCCAGGTTTAATGCCATGGGGCTGACATTCCGCCTGGAATCCCTTGTGAATGTGCTTTTTGAAGAATACACCCATGATGTCGATTTGTCTCTGATCACCAAAGCGACTTTTTTTCAAATTTACAACCGGTTGATGCTGTTTGACAATGCTTTGAAAATCGATGGGATCCAATCCAGGGAATATGAAAAACAATTGAACCTTATGATTGTTGCCTTGGGCTCAAGCGGGTTTACCTTTACCCAGTATCTGGACATTATGAAAGGCTTTGTTCAGGCTGTCAGAAATATCGTGAATGTCTATTTTACAAACATTTATAAACTCAACCTTGATCGTATTCTTCCCCAGCTTGATCAGGCGCACCTTTTTTCAAAATACAGGTCAAGCCATGACCAGGAAGATTCTGACAAGCTGAAACTCAGAGTTTCAGAGATGTTTTTTCGGGAGAAGATTTCACAGGTCCTGGGGCTTCAGCAACTTGATCTTTTTTTAAGTCGGATCCTTACAACGCTATACAATCAGGCAGATATTCTTCCGGAACAGGAACTCAGGTTGCTATTGAACTACGATCCCCAACGAGCCATGGCCGGGATTGATAAAAACGAATCCCAGGCCCTGGGCATTGTGGCCCTGGGGAATAAGGGTCTTAACCTTTGTCGGATGACCGGTTTTGGCTGGCCCGTTCCTCCGGGTTTTATCATTACCACAGAAGTGTTTCGATGCAGGCGAATTATCACCAGTTACCCCAATGCAGATGTAAATTTCAACCACCAGTTGTTGCGTCACATAAGGACCATTGAGACCCGGACCGGCAAACGATTTGGAGATCCGAAAAATCCCTTGCTCCTCTCGGTTCGAAGTGGGTCTTCCATCTCCCAGCCCGGTATGATGGACAGTCTTTTAAATGTGGGGATGAATCCGGAAATTGCCGAGGCCATTGCCAACGATACTGGGAATACATGGTTTGCCTGGGATAATTATCGACGTTTTCTGCAATGCTACGGTATGGCTTTTGATCTGGAGAGAGATGATTTTGACCTGATCATCAATGAATACAAAAAGGAAATAGGTGTCAGGTTCAAACGTTTATTGACCGGACAGCAGATGTGCGAGCTTGCAATGAAATATCGGGACTTTATCATTTTTTCAGGGGTGTCTGTCCAAGACGACCCATTTGAACAGTTAAAAATCTGCTTATGGAAGGTGATGGAATCCTGGAATCTTCCCAAGGCCAAAGTGTATCGTTCCATCATGGGTATTTCCCATGACTGGGGCACAGCTGTAACGGTTCAGGGCATGGTGTTCGGTAATATTTCAAACGATTCGGGAAGCGGGGTGATTTTCACCCATAACCCCAAATTGCCTGGAGATACCCTTAAGCTCTGGGGGGACTTCACCATTGGTAACCAGGGAGAAGATGTTGCCTCCGGACTGGTGAACACCTTGCCTATTTCCAATATCCAGAAAGGCATGGAGCAACGGAATACGGACATTTCCCTTGAAACACATTTCCCGGAAATTTTTAACCTCTTGAAATATTATGCAGCTGATCTGATTCGTAACCGGAACTGGAGTCCCCAGGAAATGGAATTTACCTTCGAAAGCCCAAAAGCCAAGGACCTTTATATTCTCCAGACACGGGACATGGTTTTTACCCTTGGCCAGAAAAAACCCATGTTCGATGTTGAGGATCAACGGTTCCAGAACAGCTTGGTTGCCCACGGAATTGGCGTCAGTGGAGGGGCCATGAGCGGCCGGATCGTTTTTTCTCTGACCGAGATTGACTCCTGGCGGAAAATTGAGCCGGAAACCTGTCTGATTCTGATCCGAAACGATACGGTGCCCGACGATATCAAAGAGATCTACGCTGCGGACGGACTTCTGACAGCGCGTGGCGGCATCACATCCCATGCTTCGGTGGTGGCCCACAGACTTGAAAAAACCTGTGTGGTCGGGTGCAGTGAGCTGATCTGTGATGAAAAAAACAAGGTGTGCCGTTTGGGGCCCTTGGAGTTCAAAAGTGGGGAATTCATGAGTATCAACGGACAGGAAGGGTCTATATATCAAGGGTTCTTTGAGGTGAAAGAGTGATGGCGTCGTATATGGACCTTTTTCCATAGCCATCTGTCGACTTTTTAAGACGCTATCACGTCCTATAAACATCCGGTAAAGACTTAGGGCAAACAAGGAGATAAATAACAATGAATTCGGACAAGAAAGTCTTGGGTATCAATGGTCTGGGCCGCATTGGCAAGCTGACCGTGTGGCAGTCTGTGTTCAGGAAATATTTTGATGAAATCGTGGTGAATCTGGGACGTCAGGTGGGCACGTGTCTGGGAGATATCGCCCATTACCTTGAGCGGGATTCGACATACGGCCATTTAAGTGCCTTTCTCCATGGTTACCATGCGAATCCCGTGATCAGTGACCTTGATGAGGCAACGGGGCGCATGACCATCGACGGTACGTCGATCCGTTTCTTAAGGGCCCAAAGAAATCCCTCGTCCATTGGCTGGGCCGACCACCAGGTCCGACTGGTGGTGGATACCACAGGGCAGTTTCTCGATCCGTCAATGCCACCTGAACATCCCAAGGGATCTGCACGTGGGCATCTTATGGCCGGTGCCGAAAAAGTGGTGGTTTCAGCTCCCTTTAAATTATCCGGAAGTGTGAAGGATATGCCTGGGGATACTGTCACCACGGTGATGGGTATCAATGGAAACGATTATGATCCTCGAATCCATAGTTTGATTTCTAATGCGTCCTGCACCACCACCTGCCTTGCACATATGATCAAACCCTTGCTGAATCATTTTGGATCCGAAGCCCTTCTTTCGGCCTCCATGTCCACAATCCATGCGGCAACCGGGTCCCAGGAAGTTCTGGATAAGCTTCCCAAGGCGGGAAAAACAGACCTGCGGAAAAACAGAAGTGTGATGAACAATATTATTTTAACAAGCACCGGCGCTGCCACGGCCCTGGGTCTGGTCATCCCGGAAATGAGACGAATAGGGTTCATTGCCGAATCGGTGAGAATTCCTACCACCACAGGCTCTCTTATCATTCTTGTGCTGAATTTTCAGGAAGATCCGAACCGGGAGGAAATAAGACGCCAACTGATCAACGACATCTATGCCCGGACCGCATCCAATGACCCCTCCGGGTATCTTAATTTTTCGGACAAACAGAACGTGTCCTCGGATATCATCGGCATGCCAAGGGCTGCTGTGGTCATTGAAAGCAAAGAAACACACACCCGAACCGCCACGGCCACCATCAATCTGAACCATGTGCCCGGAATTCCCAAATCCGTGATCATATCCCTGCCCGACGCATATATCCGGGTTCCCGTGACCCAGGCCGTGATTTACGGCTGGTATGACAATGAAATGGGAAGTTATGTGAACATGCTCTGTGACAGAATTGAGTCCGTGGCAGATTTACTCTGACACGGACTCAATTTATTTGTCCAAAATTAGTTGGATTTTTTGAACAACATCTTCCGGGCTTGTGGCCATGATCAAACCCTGGTTCTTCATCAGTATGGCTAACTCTGATTTTGGATCAAATCCAAATAGAATAAGAGGTTTGCCGCACTTGACGGACAAGGCGATTTCAGATAAGGTTCCGGCCCCACCAGGGCAGGCAACCACCACATCGCTGGACAGAATATTGATGGTATTCCGAGCATGACCCATGCCCGTGACAATGGGAATCGTGATATACTTTGACATGGTTTCTGTCCCACTGTCCGGGAGAACACCCACGGTGATTCCACCCGTTTCAAAAGCGCCTTTGGCTGTGGCTTCCATGATGCCTGTGCACCGTCCGCCATTTAATAGAATCCAGCCCTTTTCAGCAATCAAGGTGCCTAGTTTTTCAGCGTGTTCAAGGGCCTGAAAATCGGCATTTCCCCCCCCCATGACTCCAATGATCGGTGTTCTTTTCATTTTTTCACCTGAAATGTGTTTTATTTCATGAAAGCTGCTGTTATAATCACCCAAAATTAATGAAAAAGACGATACATCTATTTTCAAGATTCTTCAAGCGGGGATACGATAATCAGCCTTTTTTATAAGAACAGCTCAAATTGAAACATGGGTCTGAAACCTGTTCGATGACGTGCTGGTGAAAGGGAAAATACGTAAAAACGAATGAAAAAACTGAATATTAAAGTTGGTCGGAACGATGCATGCCCCTGTGGAAGCGGATTAAAATTCAAAAAATGCTGCGAAGGCAAGGAAGCCCCCATACCTGTGAACCTGGACGCCTATTACAGAAAAAAATATGATATCCATCTGAAGAAAGAGGCGGATATCGAGGCCATTCGAAAAGCCGGAGCCCTTGTGGTTGAAACCCACAAACGGGTGGAGGAGATGATCAGGCCAGGCTTGAAAACCGATGATATCAATGCCTTTGTTCACGAATTCACACTGAAAAACGGCGCGGTACCAGCCCCCCTCAATTACAAGGGCTATCCCAAAAGTGTCTGCATCTCTGTAAACGATGTCATCTGTCACGGGATCCCCGGTGATCAGATCCTGGCTGACGGGGATATCGTCAACGTGGACATCACGTCCATTTTGAATGGATATTATGCAGACTCCAATCAGACGTTGTTTGTGGGGACACCTGGCCCGGACGCACAGAAAATTGTTGCTGTGGCACGGGAAAGTCTTAGGGCCGGTCTATCCATGGTCAAACCCGGCAATACCATCGGTGACATCGGCTGGGCCATCCAAAGTTGCGCCGAAGCAGAACACTGTTCCGTGGTTCGGGAATTTATCGGCCATGGCATTGGTTTTGATTTCCATGAATCCCCCCAGGTTCCCCATTTTGGCAAACGGAACAAAGGCATCCGGCTGGTGCCTGGCATGGTGTTTACCGTTGAGCCCATGATCAATTTGGGCGGTCCCCGGCTTTATATCCTCGATGACCATTGGACTGCTGTGACTGCCGACGGGTCCTTATCAGCCCAGTTCGAAGAAACCATCGTGGTCACCCAGGATGGCTATGAAAGTTTGACTCCCATGGGGATTTGATCTCCAGTGTCATGAACCCTTTCTCGGGTGAGTGACTATGAACTAAGGGATTCGCGCAGTAACGTCACAAACAAAAAATGGACTTTGGGAAAAAATGAACCCCCAGGGTCTGTGTGGGTAAACCTGCCCCATGAACCTCTGCCAGGACCTCATCCGTTCTATTCGGTTATTAATGAATTAAGCTCAGAATAGTCGCAACTCAAACAAAAGATCTGGGACTTATGCGACCAATGGGACGTATATGTCCTGTTAAAATCCAACGTATAAAAAAAATTAAACATTAATTCGGAATTCCTTGGTTTGATATATGCAAAATATAGTTGAGGCTGTTTATACATCGCCTCCAGCTGTTGGTTTGCGACGTTCTTCCGAATTATTCGTATGCGTACGACTATTTTGGATCGACATCGGATGTTGACGCGAGATAAAATTCAATTTATACGAATGATAAAAAATATCTTGACAGATGAAGGTGTACAAAATATGAGTAATTAATATATACTAACCCAATATTCCTATCGAGGTGCAGACATGAAACGAAACTTCTATTTTAGATGGCTACGTGTGATATTATGTTTAGGATCACTTATGCTCTTTGCCGTTTCCTGTGATGAGATTATAACGGAAACGTGGGAAGCTGTTTATCCGGTAAATACTGACAACATACCTGAGTTTGTTTGTGAAACGTCAGACGGCAATATCCTGTCAGGCGGGGGAATCCGTTCAAACTCGGATTACAGTCCATCTGTCTGTGCCATTGTCATGACGGATTCCCATGGGACCATGCTGTGGACAAAAACATTCGACCAGGTGCGTAACATCTACGCAAATTCCCCGATCATGGCAAGGGAGGTTTCAAACGGATGTCTTGTGGCGTATCTGGATTATGATAATCTAAGTGTAAATCTGACCCTCCTTGACATGAACGGTGAGCACATTGATGCATGGTCTTTTCCAACTTCTTTTGTCCGTGTCAGAGCATTTCAACTTACTGAAGAGAGTATTCTGATTTCGGGATGGACCGTGTGTGATCGCTATGATGCCAATAACCCAAGTCAGTGTATCATGTATTCAAATCAATCAACGGCCCTATTTTCCCTGAATGGCGATATGCTTTGGGCCTGTGATGATGCATCCAATGTCATCACAGCCACACGGGATGGCGGGGCTGCCATTGTCACTGAATTTTCTGACTCGGACAATGATACAGTGCATTACGGAGTTGTAAATAAGATCAACGCAAGTGGTGAACGGGAATGGGCCACCACCGTCAAGACAGGGGCTCTGATCTTCAGCGATTACTGCACCCCCAAGTTCATCCGGGAAAACGAGACTGGCGGATTCGTCTATGCGGCTTATTATGGACCGGTCTATGAGATGCGGCTCGGCACCATGGTTTCGACCCTGGCCAGCACCGGACGGGTGGTTAGATCGGTTTATTCAAACGATCAGTTTATAAAGGGTCTTCGTGAGAATCCTGGAGGGGGCTATATAATCACAGGTTATGTCTCAACCACCTACAGCCTTGTTGATGATTTGGTGATTGATGGCATTTATGTCCGTAAGTTGACTTCAGGTTTGTCCGTGGACTGGAATCAGGAATTTATAGCTACGGGAACCGATCCCTGGAAAATGTCCTATGATGCCTGTGAAACACAAGACGGCGGGTATGTGGTTTCAGGCTCTAAAACCACGGCAAACTACTGGCTCATGAAAACAGATTCACTTGGGCGCATTGATGTCGCAGCTGAACCGTAAACATAAACAATGCCCCAAGCATTCATCTTGATTTTTAGCGCGGTTTTCCGCAATTCTATCATTGAGTGAACTGATCTTCCAATGATTCGCCGCAGGTACGGCATATCCATGTGGTTTTGTCAGATGGGGCTTGGGCCTTTGTTTGTTCATAATCTTCAATGATTGATTTTGACTGATCAAAGGCCAAGTCATCAAATATCCAGTTTGTGAAGATGAAGAAACATAATATCAATGATGCACGATGGCTGTCCGGATTCTTTTTTGTCAGGGCTGACATTGCTATACGGCAACCGTTGTGCTTCCATTGAACTTGAACTGACCTTTCCCAAGAATATCGTGAAGATGAAGAACTCCCAGGATTATGTTGTTGGAATCCATAACCGGGAGAACGGTGATCTGTTTTGTCTCCATGAGGTTCAGGGCATCATACACCGGTGTGCCTGCCTGGACCTGTTTGGGGTTTCTTGTCATGAATCGGGACACTGGCTGGCTGGCGTCCATTTTTTTCATGGCAATAAGGTGTCTGACATCTCCGTCGGTGAGGATGCCTTTTAACTGGTTGCCGGGCCCTGCCACAAGGACAACCCCAAGGCGCATGCGGTCCATGACGTCAATGGCCTGGCCAAGGGTTGCTGTTTCCGGAGAAAGGGGTGTCCTGTCCCTTTTAAGCATGAGTTCTTCCACATTGCAGGAAAGACGTTGGCCCAGACGGCCACCGGGGTGAAATTTTTTGAAATCGGTTGATTTGAATTGTTTCATGGTGATCAGAACCACGGAAAGGGCATCACCCATGGCCAAAAGGGCTGTGGTGCTGGATGTGGGGGCAAGCCCCATGGGGCATGCTTCTTTTTCAACCCCCACATCAATAATCAGATCCGCAAAGGATGACAGGGTGGAGTCCTTTTTGCCAGTAAATGCGATGATGGGGCATCCAATGGCCTTGATGCTCGGAAGGAGAATGTTCAATTCGTCGGTTTCACCGCTGTTTGAAAGGGCAATAAAGATATCCCCCTGGCAGACCATGCCCAGGTCTCCGTGCATGGCTTCCACTGGGTGAAGGAAAAAAGCATGGGTCCCTGTGCTGTTCAGTGTGGCGGCGATTTTTCTGCCGATCAGTCCGGATTTCCCAATACCGGCTATGATAACCCGGCCTTTGGCATGGGCGATGAGCTCAACCATTCGGATAAATTGATCATCCAGACGGGGAATCAGGTTTAATATGGATTCCGCTTCAATTTTAAGAACCTCTGCGGCTTGTTTGATAATCATAAGTGTTATATCCCGGTGCCCATCAGTACAATGGACAGGAAAAAAGTTGTCTGATCAGAGTTGAGGCATCCTTAAAAAGTACGACGCCATCAGTGTTCGAAGTCCCGGACTCGAACTATATCAGCCTTTATTTTTCAGGTCTTGGTATAAAAATCAAGTTAAAATCAAAAGAAGATCGTAACATTAACATTTTGGGTTTGACAAAAAACATCCATATCTATTATAAGTATCAGGTTAAATTTGTTACAGCATGATCATATGTATATATAGTCAGGCTAATCATCAAAACCTGATAGAGGAGTGTATCCGATGCTTTGTACTACTGTAAGAGATCAAGTCGAATGTCCGTTTATGACCCTTCAAGGATGTTCTTATGACGGCAATGTCTGCAAACCCATTGTACCCCAGTGTGAAGGTTGCGGACGTGTTATCGAATATGCGTCAAAACATTACTGCCAGTCACAGCCTAATCCGGCTGCAAAATGGAAACTTGGTAACTGTAATCTGGCTACCCATATTGTCGCAGAGAAAGCTGAAGCCAAACAGAAAGTGAACCCGATTAAAGCATCTAAACGAGGAAAGGGTTAACGGCCGCTCCATCAAAAAAGAATTTTATGATGTATCGACTGTTAAACACCTGACGACAGCGTTTGTCATTATTTTTCCGGCGTTGTCAGACCTGGTCGTAACCCCTGTTCCAAAAGAACGGGGGTTTTTTTTACTGTGAACCACCCGTTTATTCTATTCCTCGTGGCATAAAAATTTAACCCTTTTTTGACAGCTGGCCGGGCATCCCAGTCGTCACGGTCAGATAAGGACACATAAGGAGACCCATATGAATGAATTGGCAAAACAGCTGAACGCTGACATTGTTGCCGGAAACTCGATGACCTTTGATATGCTTTCCAGTATTGGGAAGAACCTGTTTTTCCCCAAGGGAATCCTCAGCCAGTCTGCAGAGGCCAAGCAGAAAGCCCATAAACTCAATGCGACCATAGGCATTGCCAAGGAAGAAGGCAAGATCATGTATCTGCCTTCCGTCATGGATGCCATTGACATGGAGTCCATTCCTCCCGAGGAATCCCTGACCTATGCACCGTCCTTTGGTATTCCGGCATTGAGGCAGGCATGGAAAGAGGCTCAGTATGAAAAAAATCCCTCTCTGTCAGGAAAGACGACCAGTCTTCCGGTTGTGACCTGCGGCATTACCCATGCCATAAGCATTGTGGCTGATGTCTGGGTTGATCCTGGCGATGTTGTGATTGTGCCGGATATGATGTGGGGAAATTATAACATGATCCTCAATGTCAGAAAAGGAGCTGAAATCAGCAAATACACCCTGTTCTCGGACAAGGGGGGGTACAACATTGAGGCCTTTGAAAAGAAAGTCAGGGAAGAGGCAGCCAAACGTGATAAAATTGTTGTTCTTCTTAACTTTCCCCAGAATCCCACCGGGTATACGGCCACCCATGAGGAAGGCAGACAGATTGCCGATATCCTGACCCGGGTTGCCCAGGAAGGGACCAAGGTGATTGCCGTGACCGATGACGCGTATTTCGGCCTGTTTTTTGAAGATGATGCCATGAAAGAATCCATGTTTACCCTGATGTGTGACCGGCATGAAAATCTTCTGGCCATCAAGCTGGACGGTGCCACCAAGGAAAATTATGTCTGGGGTCTGAGGGTGGGTTTTATCAGCTATGGAACACGGATCACGGGCGATGCGGCCAAAGTATATGAGGCCCTTGAAAAGAAAACAGCCGGCTGTGTCCGTGGAAATATTTCAAACTGTTCACACCTGGGTCAGACCATTGTATTAAAATCCATGAAAGACCCGCGTTATCAGGCTGAAAAACTGGAAAAATTCAACACACTTAAATCCAGGGCCAACCGGGTGAAAGACGTTTTAAAAAACGAGAAATACAAGGACGCCTGGGATGTCTATCCCTTTAACTCCGGCTACTTCATGTGCATTCGGCTTAAGAATGTGGCGGCGGAAACCTTGCGTGTTCATTTACTTGACACCTATGGCGTGGGGCTTATCGCCCTGGGGGAAAAAGATTTGAGGGTCGCTTTTTCCTGTCTGGATCTTGATGACGTGGAAGTCCTTTTTGATACGGTTTTACAGGGCGTCAAGGATTTGTCCTGATCGAAAAAAAGGATCGGTTGTTCACCCGGCTTCCTCTTGGGGGCCGGGTGATTTGAAAACTCTTTATTATGAAGTGTTGTCATTTTACAGTTCAGAATGTAATGTATTCCTATGACGATTCTTTCCCGAATATTCAAGCCCCTGAAATCAGAAAATGGAAAAAAAAGGTCGTCGGATCTGGCCAACGCGGGCAAATGGATGTCCTATTTTGTGCTGATTGGCCTGATCGCAGGCTTGGGTTCTGTCCTTTTTCACTATCTCTGCGATCTGGGTATGCATTACTTCCTGGACCTGCTGGCCGGGTTCAGGCCCGATTCACCTGCAGGTGAGCATCGCCTTTTCCCAGCCACACAAACCCCGTTCAATAAATGGATGCTGCTGGTTCTTCCGGCTCTTGGTGGTATTTTAAGCGGTTTTCTTGTGTATACCTTTGCTCCCGAGGCAGAAGGCCACGGAACCGATGCGGCCATTGATGCATACCATAACAAAGGGGGCGTCATCCGGGCTCGGGTGCCCTTGATCAAAACCATTGCCTCGGTATTGACCCTCACAAGCGGGGGCTCTGGTGGTCGCGAAGGACCCATTGCACAGATCGGCGCGGGTTTCGGTTCATTTTTGGCCACCCGCATGAAGGTCTCAGACCGTGAACGGAGAATCATGATGGCAGCGGGTATCGGTGCCGGGGTCGGCAGTATCTTTAGGGCACCCCTTGCAGGTGCTCTTTTTGCCGCTGAGGTTCTTTACCGGGATCCTGAATTTGAATCCGAGGTGATTATCCCTGCCGGGATTTCATCGGTTATCGCCTATTGTGTGTTCTGTCTTGTTTATGGATGGGGCTCGCTGTTTCATTCCCAGGATTTTCTGTTCAGAAATCCCCTGGAACTCGGGCCCTATCTGGTTCTTGCCTTTGTCATCGTGCTTGCCGGTATTTTCTATATCAAGGCCTTTTACGGTATTACTCATTTTTTTCAGAAACTGAAAATGCCCAACGCACTCAAGCCAGCCCTGGGTGGTTTATGCACTGGGATCATCGGATTTCTATTCTGTGGAAGCCTGATTCATGTATCCCCCCTGGCCTTTGGTTATGGTGCGATCCAAAAGGCTCTGGACAACGAGGTTGCCATTGGAGCCCTCCTTGCCCTTGCCCTGGGAAAGATTTTGACCACATCGTTCTCCATAGGTTCCGGTGGAAGTGGTGGTGTTTTCGGCCCTTCAGTGGTGATCGGAGGTGCCTTGGGCGGTGCTGTGGGTAAATTTTTTCATAGTGTGATGCCCCAGGTGGTCACCGAACCCGGTGCCTTTGTGATCGTGGGCATGGCGGGTTTTTTTGCGGCTGTATCCAATACACCCATTTCCACCATTATTTTTGTCAGTGAGATGACCAATTCCTACCACCTGCTTCTTCCCAGTCTTCTTGTCTGTGCAGTGGCTTATCTGATGGCCCAGAAGTGGTCGATTTTTGAAAATCAGGTTAAAAGCAAGGTGGACTCTGCGGCCCATGCCGGGGAATTCATGGTGGATATTCTACAGAAAATAAAGGTCCGCGACTTGATGGATCTGGTTCGGCCGGTGACCCCGGTTGCCAAGGATATGCCTTTTTCCAAATTCAAGATCTTTTTTTCAAAGACCAAACAGCATTATTTCCCAGTTAACGATGAAGATGGCCGTTTGGTGGGAATCTTTTCCTCCACAGACATTCGGTCCGTTATCTTTTCCCAGGAAATTGAGCCCCTTATCGTTATGATGGATCTTGCCACCACCGACATCATCGTGACAACACCCATGGAAGATCTGAACTCAGTTCTCCAGAAATTGACCACACGAAATATTGACAGCCTTCCGGTTGTCAAGGATGAGGACCACGGGATTCTTCTGGGCATGCTGGACAGACGGGCGGTTATTGCCAACTATAACAGGCAGATTGAGCGGTTGAAGAGTAATAAGTAATCAGGAATTGCATCATTCGAAACCCCTGAACCGGTCGCCACGTGTAGGGGCACGATGCATCGTGCCCTTGTTCGCATCGCAATGAGGTTTATTGAATTGAGCATGGTTGGACAGCCTTATTTGACTTCAAAGAAATGCATGGATAAAAGGGCACGGCGCACCGTGCCCCTACGGTGGCGAACCCTAAGGGTCACGAAAACATTGATTCTCGTTCGTCGCCATCAAGGATTTGATGAACTCGTAAAAAGTCGACGTATGGCTATGGAAAAAGGTCCATAGGCAAGGCATAGTGTTTGGCCGGGCGTGAAGGCATACTTGGTCGTATGTCGAACGTCCGGCCAAACACTATAACGCCGCATATGGGACTTTTTACGACGC
>Ga0180007_10002567_pt1 | contig 21469 bp, 16 predicted proteins | sample MM_PC_MetaG_FD_121122 | JGI IMG/M metagenome (GOLD analysis project Ga0180007, IMG submission 121122) | Groundwater microbial communities from the Aspo Hard Rock Laboratory (HRL) deep subsurface site, Sweden - MM_PC_MetaG | ecosystem: Environmental > Aquatic > Deep subsurface > Groundwater... | reverse complement strand
GATGGTGTCTACCGAGCGCAGGCGGTTACGCAGAATGGTAACTGCATGGCGCAGGGCGGTATCGCCGCTACTGTGTCCAAAAGTGGCGTTGATGAATTTCAGGTTGTCTATGGCCAGCATTACCAGTGAGAAATGTTTGCCGTAGCGGTAGCGGCGTTCGTGCTCCAGCATGCCGGCTCTTATGACAGCCTGGCGATTCAGCACGCCGGTTAAGGGATCGTTGGCAGCAAGCTGGTCCAGTCTGGTAGTCAAGCTGGCGTTTTCCAGAGCTATGGCCACATACAGCCCAATGGCCCGCAACCCTTCCAGATCGTACTGATTATACGCCTTGGCTTCATAGCTTTGTACCATAATCAGCCCGATTACCTTGTCGCCAAAAATCAGCGGCGAAAAAAGCATTGATCTGGCAGTTACAGTATCATCGCCGACAATATTCAGGTTTTCCACATACTTGTGGGCTTCGCGCTGCAGGTCATGTATCAGTAAATCCTGGCGCTTGCGGCAGCACCAGGCCCCGATAGAGCTGCGGTCGTCCAGCGAAACAACCCCGGCATCCAGCCGCTTGCCGCGCTCAATCATTAATTTGTAGTCGATGATGTCGCTGTCTGCTTCTTTGAGCGCAATGCCGAAAATGTCGGCCGGCATAATGCGCTGTATGGTCTGGTAGATGTTTTCAAGCAGCTGCTCCGGAGCCTGGCCGGTACTGATTTCCCTTCCGGCTTCGGCGATGGCACTTACCCGGTCGTACAGTTTTTTGTAGGTTTCCGCCTCCTGCAGCGCCTGGCTGGTTACCAGGCTCCGTAAGGCGGTGTCGGATTTTTCGTCGGACAGTTTTTGCTGGATGGCACTGTAGGCAAGCTGCTGCTGATAGGCTGCCTGCCATTCTTTTTTGCGGCTGTAAACTTCAGCCAGTGCGCTGTGGGCCTTGCCTTCTATAAACAGGGCTTTTAGATCGCAGGTGATTGCAAGAGCCTTGTCGAAAAAGGCCTGCGCGCTGCCCAGGTCGGTTTGTTCCATGCATAGTTGTCCGAAATCCAGCAAAAACTCGGCGGTGTTCATACGGTCACCGGCTTTTTCGGTCTGACGGATGGCGCGGGCGTACTGTCCCTTGGCCTGTTTTGTCTGGCCGTTGGCGGCAAGTGCTTTAGCATGTATGGCAATAGCCTGGGCACTCAATGAAGGCAGATTAAGCTGTTCGGCCAGATGCAGAGCGCGGTTGGCGCTGTCCATGGCCTTCGCGGCCTGTGTAGTGGCCAGCCATAATTCGGTCTGACGCATCAGGATTACCAGGCGCGCGCTTTCGGACGGATGATATTCCATTGCCCGCTGCAGGTAGGCCTCAGCCTCCTGGTAGCGGCGCAGCTGGATAAGGGTTTCGCCAATGTTGGCCAGAATTGCCGCCATCAGGGCTGGTTCATCGATGGCGGCGGCCGCCTTCAGGCCGCGTTCGGCAAAGTCCAGTGCCCGGTCAAAAAAACCCTGGAATTTCAGGCTGCCGGATATAGCGTGCAGTGTTTTGGCTTGATTGAGTGTATCCTGTTTTTTTTCGAACCAGGCCAGAGCACTTACATGTGACTGTATGGCTCCGGAAAAATCAGAATGATCATGTAAAAGCCAGCCCCGCCAGTAGGCCAGCCAGGGAGCCAGGTCCTCACGGGCGGCCTGTTCGCTGTCTGCTTCCAAAGCATCAAGCGCTTTTTGCAGCTCGGCCGGTTTACTGCGGATTTTCTGGTGGGCCCATTTGTAAAATACGCCGGCTTCCAGTTTGCCCTGACTGCACAGAGTCTGCAACGAAACCGGCAGTCCCTCAATGGAGCAGGCTGTACTGTCGCTTTGATGTTTCATGATACACCAAGTATCGTCCGGGGCGGGTTTTTTGTCAAATTGACCCCGAGCGCTGTCAGCCCCCGGAAACCAGATGCAGGGCTTCTACTTCGTCACCCTCTACAACTTTGCAGCTGGCCCACTGTTCGCGTTTCACCAGTGTGCCGTTTACCCGTACGATGATAAGCGGGAAAGTCCAGCCTTTGGCCGCCAGGAGTTCACTTACGCTAAGGCTTTGCTCGGGCGCTGTAAAATCTTCCTGATTGTTATTCAGTTGTATGGTCATGTTTTATCTCCGAGCAGCAGCGCGATCGCCTCGTTGGCCTGCATATTGGCAGCAATGGCCACCCGGCCGGCGGTAGGCGGCAGCGTTTCGCTTACCTCGCTGGATAGATCCCCGATCATGATCAGGTTTTGGCTATGATACACCTGGATGCTGTTGCTTCTGCCCCAGCCGGCCAGGCCGCTGCTGCTGATTAGAGGCAGCTCCGGGCGATCCTGCAAAATTGCTTCGATAAGCATGGCTTTCTGTGCCGCATCATCGAAGGCTTCTATAAGTACATCACAGCCGGCAAAGAGGTCAAGCAGATTTTTTGGATCCAGGCGAACTGTGTGCGCTTCTACCTTCACCGCCGGATCGATGCGGCCTATTGTTGCTTTCAGTGCGACGGCTTTGGCCAGGCCAAGCTGGTCGCGGAAAAAATACTGCCGGTCCAGATTGGCCTCGCTAACGCTATCAAAATCGGCGATTATCAGGCGGCCGATGCCGGCACGGGCTAGCGCTGCGGCGCAGTTGGAGCCCAGTCCGCCGCAGCCGGCAATGCCGACCGTTTTTGTGGATAGTACACTGCGGTACCAGTCGCGGGTGTTCATGGCTTTCCAGCATAGCGCAGTGCCAGTAAATGTCAAGCCGGCGAAGCCCGGCTGCCCGGGTGGCAGACCCCAAGGGAACGCGCCGGGGTGTCTGACCCCAACTATAAGCCGTCCGAGGGGTCAGACCCCCGAACCCGTTTCCCCGGGGTCTGACCCCACAGATCCGCTGCCCCGGGGTCAGACCCCCTCCCTGACGGAGCTTGCTTCCGTTCGGGGACTGTCCCCGGGGCGTCTTTTGCTTGTGAAATATCAGTTTGTGCCGTATAATGGCGCTGAATTACTGGGGTCGTGACCCAAAGCAAAGAGGAGGCTTTTCTCATGATCAAATATCTGAAACTGCACGACGATAAGTGTGTCGGCTGCATGACCTGCACCGCTACCTGTTCGCGGCTGTATGCCAAGGTGGATGACCCCGCGAAATCGCGCATCCAGGTGCTGCCTGCCGGTTCCGGCCGTTTTCATCTGGTTGCCTGCGACCAGGAGTGCCGCAAGTGTGTGGCCGAATGCCCGGTTCAGGCCATTACGGTGAACAGCCAGGGCGTAGTCATGATCAATAAGAACCTGTGCGTCGGCTGTCTGGCCTGTGTAGCGGTATGTCCGATCGACGCCATGCGCTTTTTCCCGGCTGAGCCGGTACCGTTCAAGTGTGTCGCCTGCGGTGCCTGTGTTAAAACCTGCCCGAAGGACGCGCTGGAAATCGCTGAAAAAGCCGACAGTCCGCAGAGTCGGGAATATCTGGAGCTGGCTGCGGCGGTACAGCAGGGAGGCCGTAAATGAGCAAAACTTTCAGCAAAAACGACTTTAAACTTATCAGCGAAACTAAACTCGGCACCCGCCCCATCCACCGCGGATATGCCATGCGCACGCTGTACGTAAATGTCGGCACCCGCGAAGTAAAAGACAAACCGGTGTCCGAAGCCATGAAAAAGCATTTTGTGGGCGGCAAGGGCTTCGGTCTGCGCCTGCTTTGGGATGGAACTAAGGCCAGTACCAAATGGAACGATCCGGAAAACGAAATCGTTATCGCCATGGGACCGGTCTGCGGCAACACCAATTATCCGGGTTCCGGAAAGAGCCTCGTTGTTTCGCTGTCGCCCATGACCGGCGTGCCCATCGATTCCAACGTGGGCGGCTATTTCGGCCCCTACCTGAAGTTCGGCGGCTGGGACGCGCTGGAGCTGCAGGGTAAATCCGACCGCGAAGTAATCGTGTATATTGACAGCAACGAGGGTCTGGTGCAGCTGTACGAGGCCCCCGCCGATATCGAGCAGGACACCCACCTGCTGGCCGAACAGCTTACCCATGCCTTTGCCAAGGACGAGAAGGATCTGCAGAGCGTGGCAGTGGTTTCGGCCGGCCGCGGTGCCGACCATTCACCGATGGGCCTGCTCAACTTCAGCCTGTACGATAAGCGCCGCCAGGGTGTGCGCGTAAAGCAAGCCGGCCGCGGCGGCATCGGCACCGTGCTGCGTGATAAAAAAATCCGCGCAGTTGTCGGCCGTTTTGCCGGCGTAAGCCAGAACCTGAACGATGCCGCCGATCCGGCTGCCGTACAGCGGGTAGGGCTTAAGCTGCACCGCGAGATTATCGTAAACGACGACAAGCAGTGCAAGATGCGCCGTCAGGGCACCGCCCACCTGATGGAAGTGATGAATGATTACGACCTTCTGCCTACTAAAAACCACAAGTACGGCCAGGATCCGCGCGGTCCGGAAATTGCCAGCTGGGTCTGGGAAAAGCTGTTCAGCCAGAAACTGCCCGACGGCTGCTGGTTTGGCTGTACCATGGCCTGCGCCCACGCAGTGGACCACTTCGAACTAAAAACCGGACCCTACAAGGGCACCAAGGTCTGTGTGGACGGGCCGGAATACGAAACCGCCGCCGGCGTCGGGTCAAACCTGTATGTGTACGATCCGCACGGCATTCTTGAACTGAATTTCTATTGCGACACCTACGGCATCGACACCATCAGCTTCGGTACCATGACCGGCTTCCTGATGGAATGCTGGGAGCACGGCATCCTGAACAAGGAGCGCACCGACGGCATCGACCTTAGCTGGGGCAACTGGGAAGGCGCAGCGCAGATCCTGCACGACATGGCCGACGGCAAGCGTTTCGGCGTGCTGGCCGGTAAGGGCGTAAAGTTTCTGGCCGAGTATTTCGCCAAAGAGTACGGCGCCGACGCCCAGTTCATGAAGGATATCGCCCTGCACGGCAAGGGCCTCGAGCAATCAGAATATATCAGTAAAGAATCACTGGCCCAGCAGGGCGGCTATTACCTTACCAACAAGGGGCCGCAGCACGACGAAGCCTGGCTGATTTTTATGGATATGGTTAACAACCGCATCCCCACCTTCGAGAACAAGGCTGAGGCTTTGCATTACTTTCCGATGTTCCGCACCTGGTTCGGCCTGCAGGGCCTGTGCAAGCTGCCCTGGAACGATGTGGAGCCGGCCGACAACGCCAAGTGGCCCGAGCCGAACAAGGTGCCCGAGCATGTGGCCAACTACCGCGAGCTGTACACCGCAATCACCGGCGAACCGCTTGACTGGGACGGCCTGATCCGCATGTCGGAGAAGGTGTATAACTTCCAGCGGGTGTTCAATGTGCGCCAGGGCGGCGGTCACCGCAAGGACGACTATCCGCCGTACCGCGCCATGGGCCCGGTGCTGGAAGACGAGTATGTGGCCCGCGAAGAACGCTACGACAAACAGATGAAAGAAAAAATCGGCATCGACCCGGCCGGCAAATCAGTCGCCGAGAAAGTAAAGATCACCCGTGAGTTCCGCCTGAAGCAGTACGACAGTCTGATCGACGCTGTGTTCAAGCGGCGGGGCTGGACCTCCGACGGCTGTCCTACCCCCGAGCATCTTAAAGAGCTGGAGATCGACTTCCCGGAAGTACTGGCCGTGGTAAACGACCGCATCGCCGGAAAAGCCTGACCTGCACTGAAGTGCTATCTGAAGCTTAAACGAGAGGCTGCCTGAGGGCAGCCTCTCGTTTTTAATGCACCCCGGCCGTGAATGCCATTGACGCCGAGTGCAAGCTGGGGTACGTTTGTGGGGCGGAACAGCACTCGCTGAGCCGGAAATTTAGGTCGACGGGGGGTTTTATGTCGGAAACAGCACATTGGCGTATTGAATACCGGGCCAAAGGAGCCGCCCCTTCGGTTTTCCTGCTGGACGACAAACCTTTCCTGGTCGGGCGCCACGAGCATTGCAGCCTGATTCTGTCTTCAGTCGAAGTATCGCGCAAGCATTGCCGCTTTACCATCCAGCAGGGCGAGTTGTACGTGGAGGATCTGGACAGCACCAACGGTACCTTCGTTAATGGCGGCCGGGTAAGCGGAACCATGCGCCTGCTGCCCGGCGATCTTATCATGGTGGGCACGGCCGAACTGCAGGTTCAGCAGGGTGCTGCCGCCGAGCAGGAAATGTTGACCATGGTCCCCCCGGACAACCCGAAAGACGCCTTCGCCGAAGCCTGGGGCCTGTCGCGGCGCGAGATGGAGGTTGTTTTTCTGCTGCTTAAGGGAAAATCATCGCAGGAAATTGCCGACCGCCTGTTTATCAGCCCGGGTACGGTAAAAAACCACATCAGCAATATTTACCGCAAGACCGAGACCAAATCGCGGCTGCAGTTGGCCAATTTATACGATTCCAGCATCCCGGCAGATGAATAAGTTCTGAAATTTTGGAGATATTTGATATAATTACTTGATAATTCCGCCGCGAGCTCTATACTTATTATATGAGCCGCTTTAGTAATCCGAGTCAAAGACGTCTCATTCTGGTCATATGTATGCTGGCTTTTGGTATACTGTGCCTGTTCCCGCAGGTAAGCCTGACCATCGCCTACGAGGATAAAGAACAGCCTCCCTATTATATGGGCAACAGTTCTACAGTGTTGCCGGAGCTGCCCGGGGTGGCGGTAGAGCTGGTTCAGGCCCTGACCGAGAAAGTACCGGGCATTTCCATACAGCTGGTACGGGTTCCCTGGAGCCGTTGTGTAGCCGGGTTGGGTAATAACAGCTACGACGGAATTTTTAACGCCAGCTACACAGAAGCCCGGCTGCCGCTGGGCTGGTACCCCACTCTGGACAATACCCTGCACGGGCTGGTTGATGTTTCACGCCAGATAACCACCATAGCTTATTCGCTGTATGCGCACCGTTCTTCCGGCCTGCAATGGGATGGTTCCGGGCTGCCCGATACCGGTCTTACGGTAGGCGCACCGCTTGGCTACTCCATCGTGGCTGATCTGCGGTCCATGGGCGTGCAGGTGGCGGAAGTTTCCGGCACCACCAATCTGCTGGATATGCTGGAGCTGAACCGTCTGCAGGTCGTTGCGCTTCAGTCGGTTACTGCCGACGCCTTGCTGCGTGACTATCCGCAGCGCTACCGCAATGTGGTAAAGTTGGAGCCTCCGGTGGTTTCCAAACCTTATTATCTGATGCTTTCGCATGGTTTTGTGAGCAAAAATCCGCTGCTTGCCAGGCAAATCTGGCAGGCTCTCAAAGACTTGCGCGAAGAACGCTTTGAAGCGCTGCTGGAAAAATACCGGGAATAGTACAGAGTGACCAGTTGCTGCTACAGCGAACTGGCTTCTTCCACAACTACACGCAGGGAAGCTGGACTGTCGGCTTGCTCCGCCGCGTTTAGAATGAACCCGACCACGCCGCGCCGACCCGGTTCAAATAAGGGGTCATCTTCGATAAAGCCCCAACTGCTCTCCTGACTGATCAGCGTTCCTTGCTCGTCGTACCATTCACAGCGGAATTTCAGCCGCTTGAAAGACTGCCGGCCGGTATTGTAATAGGCGATGTCTACATACAGGTAGCTTTGGTTAAAGCCGCTGTGCAGCCGCAGGTCGCGCAGCTCCAGAGTAAGTCCGCGGGTAAGTGCCTGTCCGCTTTCATCCAGCCAGCTTACCGGGGTGTTGGTTATTGCCGGTGGTGCGGTGCCGGCCGCTACCAGGTCGGCGAACACCGGTTCGAGCCGGACTTCGGCAATTTCCGGCGGAGAGCCTTTTTCGTATACCAAGAGGGCAAGCTTAATATGGTCTCCCGGGTAATGTACCGGCTCAAAGTCCTGAACCGCATCGACTCTTCTGGTAAACAGTATTTTACCGCTTGCGTCCAGAAAGTGCGCGGCCACGGTTAGCTCGCGGAAGGCAGTGGTAGCGGAACTTGCGGCGGCTGCCAGACTGTAGCTCCAGGAAGGTTCACTGCCGGGATAGGTCTCCAGCGTGGAGCGGATGGCCGACCATTTTAATGCGTAGTCGCCCGGGCCTGGGCTTACTCTGATGGCCCGCCGGCTGTCGGTGTCGCTGGCCGGAAGGTAGCTTTCGCCGCCCGGTGCTGCCGATTGGTCCTGGTTGCCGGGGGGTGGAATTTCTACAGGCAGTTCCCGGATTATCGTCGGAGGAGTTTCGCTGCTCTCCATCGGCATCACCACCAGAAAAGCAGCAAAGGCGATGGCCGCCAGCAGACCCAGTGCCAGAATTACTGCAGCGCCCCTCAGGCCATGCTGCCGGCGGCCGGCAGGAGCAGCCGCGGAAGTACTTGCCGGACCAGGTTTTTTACTGCGCAGTCTCTCGATACGGGCCAGCAGGCTGTAGGCTTGTTCCTGTCCGGGATCAAGGCTGATGGCACGACGGATACTGGCTTCAGCCAGACTTAACTGGTCTTTCAGACTCGCGCCGGCAGCAAGTTCAATCCGGCATTCGGCCAGGGCCAGCAGGGGCTGCGGATCCCAGGGAGCCAGATCGGATACCTCCTGCCATACAGCGGTGGCGTCTTTCCAGAGGGCTTTTTGGGCGAAACCTTTGCCCATAATGGTCAGGTCGGAGCGGCGCTTGCCTATCAGCGCCAGGTCGTCATCATCCAGGCCGGCACCGCGCACGGCTTCTTCCAGAGCATGCCGGTCCAGTCCGCCGGGTTCGTTAACCCGGGCAGCGGCTTCAATGTAGCGGGTCAGTTTTGTCTGGTCATCCATGGCTAAAAGTATGAATCAAGCCGGCACTTTTGTCAGCCCCATGGCTGAGTACCCGCGCCGGGCCGACTAAAATGCCGGCGCGGGCCAGACTGCCCCGCGGCCTGAATCCGGAGACGAAAACAGCGACCGGCTGCAATCAAAGCCGGTCGCTGTTTTGAGTTGAGTTTAGGGCTGCCCCGGCAGGAGTTTTTCTCAGTAACGGCCCAGCACGTCCTTGATGATGCCGATGGCCTGGCGCAGTTCGGCTTCGCTGATTACCAGCGGCGGTGCGAAGCGGATGATGTTGCCATGGGTCTGCTTGGCCAGAAGACCGGCATCGCGCAGGGCCAGGCAGACCTGCCAGGCATCGAAGCCCTCGGTAAACAGAATTGCGTTCAAGAGTCCCTTGCCCCGCACTTTTACCATGTTTTTGCAGGCGGCTTTGCTGATCTCTTCGCGGAAAATGCGGCCCATGGCTTCGGCGTGTTCGTCCAGCTTTTCGTCGATCAGCACGTCCAGAGCGGTCATGGCAACAGCACTGGCCAGCGGATTGCCGCCGAAGGTTGACCCGTGGGTTCCGGGAGTAAATACTTTCATCACAGCGTGGTCGGCAACGATGGCCGATACCGGCATGACGCCGCCGCCCAGGGCCTTGCCCAGGCACATGATGTCCGGCCGGGCATTTTCGTGCATCCAGGCAAAGCGTTTGCCGGTGCGGCAGAAGCCGGTCTGTACTTCGTCGCAGATGAATAAAACCTTATTTTTGGTACACAGCTCGCGCACTTCTTTCAGGTAGCCTTCGTAGGGCACACAGACACCGGCTTCGCCCTGAATCGGTTCCAGAATTACCGCCACGGTATTCGGCGTAATGGCTGCGGCCATGGCCTTGATGTCCTCGTAGGGCACGCTGATAAAGCCGGGCACATAGGGGCCGTAGTTTACCCGCGAGTCCGGATCGTTGGACATAGTGATGGCACCCAGTGTACGGCCGTGAAAATTTTCCTGCACGCAGATTATTTCCTGGCTGCCGTTCTTTACCCCTTTTATTTCTACACCCCAGCGGCGGGCGGCTTTTAGTGCGGTTTCTACGGCTTCGGCACCGGTGTTCATCGGCAGGGCCTGCTCATAGCCGGTAAATTCGCAGAGCTTTTTAAGGAACAGGCCCATGCGGTCGTTATGAAAGGCCCTGCTGGTGAGTGTGCAGACATTGGCCTGGTCTATCAGCGCCTTGATGATACGCGGATGGCGGTGGCCCTGATTGACGGCGGAGTAGGCGGAAAGAAAATCGAAATAGCTTTTCCCTTCCGGGTCTTCCACGTGTACACCTTCGGCACGGGCAATTACAACCGGCAGCGGATGATAGTTGTGGGCACCGTATTGTTCGTCCATCGCGATGTAGTCTTTACTGGTCATGCAAGTCTCCTCGGGCTGTGGTTTTAGGCGGCAACTGCCTTGGTACAGTTGTGTATAACATAACTGGGCCATTTTGCGCCATTGGCCGGATATACCTTCAGGATGCATATTTATGCTGATTTTTGTTAACAACAGCTGTTTTATGCTGAATTCTGCATGAAAAACGAGAGTTAATGAATATTTATTGCCAAAAAAGCCTGATATTTTTGTGGTATTTCAAAAATATCAGGCAGGAATTTTATGCGGAATCAGACCATGCGCTTGAAGGTGGTCATAAGTTCGTCGATGATGCTGTCGTCGCCGGACTGCAGGCGGTCGATCAGGCAGTGGTGCATGTGGTGTTCCAGCACCAACAGGGCGGCGTTGGCCAGGGCCGAGCGGGCGGCGGCCACCTGGGCCAGTACGTCGTCGCAGTAGGCATCCTGCTCCACCAGCCGGCGCAGGCCGCGCACCTGGCCCTCGATACGCGCCAGGCGGGAATCAAGGCTGCGCTTCAGCTCGGCAGGGCGTTCGGTGCTGCGCTGGCAGGTGCCGGAGCAGTGGGAGTCATTAAGGGCTGGTGTGTCCGCCGCCGCCGGCAACTGGTCACCCTGCGCTTTTCCTGAATTCTTGTCCGCCGCTGTTTTCATCTATTGCGTCTCCCCTGTTACTTTTTATTTTGCGGCAGTGTTTTTACCGCTAACCCTGAAACGCCTGAGCCTGAGGGCATTGCCGACTACCGAAACGCTGGACAGCGACATGGCCGCCGCCGCGAACATCGGATTTAAGAGCGGTCCGCCGAAGAGATACAATACTCCGGCGGCTACCGGAATGCCAAGCGTATTGTAGGCAAAGGCCCAGAATAAATTCTGCTTGATGGTGCGCATGGTGGCGCGCGACAGAGCCAGGGCGGCTACTACATCCATGAGATTGCTGCGGGCCAGTACAATATCAGCCGATTCTGCTGCAATATCGGTGCCGCTGCCGATGGCTATGCCGATATCGGCCTTGGCCAGAGCCGGCGCATCGTTGATACCGTCGCCGACCATGGCCACCAGTTTGCCCTCGGCCTGCATGCGGCCGGTTTCGGCGGCTTTGTCTTCCGGCAGCACCTCGGCCAGCAGACGGTCCGCTCCTACCCGGCGGTTGATTGCCTTGGCCACGCCCAGCGAGTCGCCGGTTATGATGGCAGTCTCGATGCCCATAGCCTTCAGTGCGGCCACGGCCTCGGCACTGCCGGCCTTTACGGTGTCGGCCACGGCCAGAATGCCGTTCAACCGGCCGTCAACCGCCACGAACATGACGGTTTTGCCGTCGTCGGCCAGCGCTTTACTGTCGGCTGCGGCCACACTCACATTGATTCCGGCCTCCTGCATCATGCGCTCGTTGCCCACCAGCACGGTCTTGCCGTTCATGACTGCCTGGATTCCGCGGCCGGGCACAGCTTTAAGGCTTTCCGGCCGCTCGAGGGACAGTCCCCGTTTTTCGGCCGCTGCCACCAGCGCGCCGGCCAGCGGGTGTTCCGAACCCTGTTCGGCGCTGGCCGCCAACTGTAATACAGCGTCCTGGCTCTGGTGCGAATTGGGTTCAAGACCGTAGCTGGCCACATCGGTCAGTGAGGGGCGGCCTTCGGTTATGGTGCCGGTTTTGTCAAAAATAACACTGTTAATTTTGTGTGCCCGCTCCAAGGCTTCGCCGCCCTTGATGAGTATGCCCAGCTCGGCGCCCTTGCCGGTTCCCACCATGATGGCAACCGGAGTTGCCAGCCCGAGGGCGCAGGGGCAGGCGATGGTAAGCACGGCCACAAAGACGCGCAGGGCAAATTCAATGCTCTGGCCGGACAGCAGCCAGGCGGCGGCAGCCATAACAGCTATCAGCACGACTACCGGCACAAAAACGCCGGACACCTTGTCGGCCAGCGCGGCTATCGGTGCCTTGGACCCCTGGGCTTCTTCCACCAGACGGATGATACGCGCCAGGGCAGTATCCGCGCCGACGGCGGTAGCCCGGAACACGAACATGCCGGAGCCGTTTACCGTTGCACCGGCCACCTTGTCCCCCGGCACTTTTTCTACCGGCAGACTTTCGCCGGTAAGCATCGATTCGTCGATGCTGGTGTGGCCTTCCACAAGCAGGCCGTCCACCGGCAGGCGCTCACCCGGGCGTACCCGGATCAGGTCGCCGGTTTCCACTTCCTCTACCGGCAGTTCGATATCACCCTCCGGGTGTACCACCAGTGCGGTTTTTGGCGTAAGCGCCATCAGCTTTTTGATGGCGTCGGAGGCCCGGCTCTTGGAGCGGGCTTCCAGATATTTGCCCAGCAGGATAAGCGCCAGAATGGTGGCAGCCACTTCGTAATACAGGTGCTCGGTGGCCGCATGGTCGCCAAGGGCAACTTGTACGCTGGCCCAGAGGCTGTAGCCCAAGGCGGCCGAGGTTCCGACTGCAATCAGCGTGTCCATGTTGGGGGCGCGGTGCAGTAAAGCTTTCAGTCCGGTGCTGTAAAAGCGCCAGCCGGCGATCACTGCCGGTATGGTCAGAGCCAACTGGGTCAGCGTAAACAGCAGTGCATTCATTTTGGGATGCAGGAAGGCCGGCAGGGGCCAGCCCAGCATGTGTCCCATGGCGATGTACAAGAGCGGCAGTGCGGTGCCGGCAGCCACGATGAAGCGCTTTTTCAGCGACTGCATCTCGCGCAGTTTGGCCGCTGCATGGGCATCCTGGCTGCTGCCGGATTCCAGCGCCAGCGGCTGGTAACCGGCCTTGCTGACTGCCTGTTTTATTTCCGAAAGCCGGGTTTTGGCCGGGTCCCATTGCACCGACAGTTTTTCACTGGCCAGATTTACCGAGGCGGTTTGTATGCCGGGCAGTTTCAGCACGGCGCGCTCTACGGCGGCCGAGCAGCTGGCGCAGGTCATGCCGCCGACCGGGATGGTGGCCGTCCGACCTTCCTCGGGCAGCAAGGCTTCGTAGCCGGCCTTCTTGATGGCGCTTTCGACTGCCTGCAGCTGCAGCTGGTCATCATCATACTCTATGGTAAGGGCTTCAGTGGCAAAATTGACCGAAGCCTTGTGTACTCCCGGTAGAACTGCAGCTGCCTTTTCGGCGCTGCGGGCGCACGAAGCGCAGTGCATACCTTGTATGGGTATGGTTTTGGTAGTAATCATAATACCCCCTAGGGGTATAATATATTGATTTGCTGCTAACGGGTCAAGGCAGCTGTGCCACCACAATAATCCGGGAGTTGATCATGCCCATCCAGCAGGAGTAGGGTACAATACCGGGCGCTTGCGGGGTAAATTCGATAATATTGTCGCCCTGTCCCAGAGGCTTGGTAATTTTGTAGGCCGGAATGATGACAGCATCGTTGCAGCCGTTCAGTTTTCCGGGTGCGGCGTTCAGGTTAAAACGCACCGGGATGCCGCTTTGCACTATAATATCGCCGTAGCTGCGCGCTCCCACATCAATACGTACTTCCTGTATTCCATTAACAATGGTGGCTACCGTACCGGAGTAGACTGGCCCGGGTTTTGTAGCCAGGTTGACCCCGCTGGTTGCAGCGGCCTGGGGTGCGGCAAGCGGCTGTGTAAAACCGGCCAGCGACCAGGCCCGGCCCAGGGTGGTCAATCCTAAAAAACCGATCAGAATGGCACCGGTCCGGACAGCCATCAGCCGGTAGCGTATCGGCAGCAGTGCTCCGCCGCTGCCGAACAAAAACAACAGGGGGACAGTCCCCGCCGAGAAGGCGAACATGGCCAGTGCTCCGGCGAGAGCCGAACCGCTGCCCAATGCAAAAAGCTGCATGGCCTGCAGCGGACCGCAAGGCATCAGACCGTTTGCCAGCCCGATGGCCAGGGGACCGAGTCCGGCGGCTTTCCGATGTACTGCCCCATTCAGGCGGCTAAAGCCGGGCAGACGAAGGCGGGGCAGTTTCAGCAGCCCGGTCATGGACAGGCTCATCAGCAGCATAAAGACGGCGGCAGTGGCCATTAATATGGCCCGGAAAAGCGAAGATAATCCCAGCCCCCGGCCAAAAGCACCGGCCAGAGCTCCAATAAGGGTGTAGCTGAGTATCCGTCCCAGGTTGTATTTTAGGGAAGGCAGCAGGCGGCTCACAGTGGTATGGCGCTTGGCTTCCTTGCCGGCAATACTGGCTGGTAATCCGGCAGAAAGGGCAATGCCGCCGCACATGGATACGCAATGCAGGCTGGTAAGCAGGCCGGTCAACAGTAATGCAAAAAAGCTGCTTTGGTCGCCGATTACCGGTATCAGGGTAAAAAGCCCCGAAAGCTCAGCCACCAGGAACAATGCAGCCAGTACCAGTCCGGCCACACTGGCAATACGCAAATCGCGCTTTGCTGACTGTATTTGCTCTGTTTTTTTGAGCGGATAACCGGTTTTTTCCAGCATGGGTGCCAGTTTGGCTATGAGTTCCGGAATATTGGTGCCCATTTCGCAGTGCAGTTCGAGCAAACCCTTTTTGCTGGAAGCCGAAGCCAGTACTACAGCCGGCATCCCTCTGGCAATATCGCTAACCGTTTTTTCGCACTTGGCGCACATCATGCCTTGTATATGCACTAGTGTTATTGCACTGCCTTTTGTCGTACCGCTCTTCGAGTCTGTCATACGCCCCCCGGGTATAATTTTTCTATACAATACCAAATCGGTAGTTATTAAGCAACAGGCATACCGCCCCGGGGTATGCCTGTTGCTGGTTTAGTTACTTGGGATTTTGGCGGAGTAAATCTACAGCTTGACCAGATGGCCGCGATTGCTAGTCCTCGGCCGGGGTCTGATCTTCGCCTGCCGTAAGCAGCGGCGGAGTGTCGTTGTCTGCCGCCAGCTTAAAGTAGCTGACTACCGCGCGCAGCTGCTCGGCGCTGTCAGCCAGTTCTTCCGATACCTCGCTGGCTGCCTGGGCCTGACCAGCCAGTTCTTCGCTGCTGGCCGAAAACTCTTCGGACATGGAGGCGTTGTTATGGATAACACTGTCCAGCTGGGTCATGGCTGCGGCAATCTGGCTGGCTCCCTGGTCCTGCTCGTGGCTGGCCAGGTTTATCTCCTGTACCAGATCGGCGGTACGCTGGATTTCCGGAAGAATTGCGCTGAGGGTGGTGCCGGCGTGTTCGGCTACCGCCACACTGCTGCCGGCCAGCCTGGAAATTTCTCCGGCGGCAATTTTGGAGCGTTCGGCCAGTTTGCCCACTTCGGCAGCCACCACCGCAAAACCCTTGCCATGTTCTCCGGCCCGGGCCGCTTCGATGCTGGCATTTAACGAAAGCATGTTGGTCTGGCGGGCAATTTCTTCAATTATGGAAATTTTGACCGCAATCTCGCGCATTGCTCCTACAGTTTCTTGTACCGCACTTGCGCCGGTTTCGGCACCCTTGGCGGCACTGCGGGCGATTTTTTCGGTTTCGGTGGCATTCTCGGCATTCTGGCGGATGGCGGCACTCATCTCTTCTATAGAAGCTGATACTTCTTCGGCACTGGCTGCCTGCTCGTTGGAGCCCTGGGCCAGCTGCATGCTGCTGTTGGAAATGCCGCCTATACCCAATGACATCTGATTCATCGCTTGTGAAAGATCGGCACTGAGCTCCGCTACTAATTGGCTGGTATGCAGTGCTTCGCTGACCACTTCGCGCAACTTGGCGGCGGTTTGGCCGATGGCCTGTTCCAAAACACTCAGTTCGTCCGAGCCTGCAGCCTCCAGGCTGGTGTCCAGCAAGCCATCGGCAATGCGGCTGGCGGCGTTCGAGCCGGCGGCCAGCCGATGGGAGAGGCGTCCGGAGAAGCGCAGCTGCAGCAATGCAATCAGTATGGTAATACCGCCGGTAATCAGTGAGGTAATCAACAGAAGCCGGCGCAGGTCGGAGAATACCTGCTCCAGTGCTCCGCTTTCACGCTGTATGCTAAGGCTTCGTACGGATTCCAGCGTCGTGTGCATTTCAGTGTTCAGCATTTCCAACTGGGTTGCATTTACCTGTCGTTTTGACACCAGGTTTTTTATTTCGGTATTGGCGGCTAATGCGGCCCGGGGCAGACCCTCAAAAGGTGTGCCGGCCAGGTTGACTACGTCGGCGCTGGCGTTCTTTATCCCGTTTTCCAGTAGGGTATCAAGCTCAGAAAGCCGTGCCGGATTTAGCAGAGCCTCAAGGTATAAAACCTGAATTGCATATCCGGCATTGGTGTTTACGGTCGCCCCGCCAATAACCAGACGTTCTAAGGTGCTGACAGTGGCTTGTTGTCTTGGATCAGCCAGTTTTTTTGATACCTCAAACAGATAGGTGTTGGAATTACCGATTGATTGGGTCGTTAGCTCGAATATGCGGTCTCTGATGGTTTGATCATCCTCAAAGAGTTTTTTTGCGTCTTCCAGACGCGCCGCTGGTGTAGATAGACTGAAGTCCTCTATCACCTCCGGACGAAGAAGGTTCCAGGCCTTGGTCGTCTCGGTGTACTCGCTATCCATCTGCAAAAAAGCTTCAGCGGCATCGACCCACTCATTGACTGCGCCACTGTCGCTTCTCAAGGCGGCAAGGTCCTGCCCGGATTGGCGGGTCGCATTCGAGATAAGTACGGCCAAGATGATGAAGAGCAGCAGAACCAGGCCCAGGGCCATAGTGGGCAACTGCAGTTTGAAGCGTAATGACGAAAAAAAGCGCATCAGATACCTCCTGTCGATCTGGATCGGATACGGGTTACCTTATGGCTTTTTTTCTGGTTTGCTATTTCGCTCTAATACAAAGATTATACTTCTCTGCTTTTATTGCAAGTGCTTTGGTAGTGTTTTAGTCGTGTTTTTTGTCTTTCAGCTGCGGTAGCCCCATCGATCGAATCTGTGCGCCATGAAAGGCGTCATGGGTGCTCAGCCAGGTAATGATCTCCACCCAGGGTGCCTTCCAGCTGGGCATCTCGGCCGCCAGTTGTTCCGGCTGCAGCGCGCGTATTGCCTGCATGCAGCGCTCGTGCACCAGGGTAAACAGCTGTTTGTCCCGGTCCCAGGTAGCCGGGCTTGCACTTTCCGGCTGGCCGAACAGGTGTTCACGGCCGTAGGGCCATTCCGGTACCGCAATGCCCAGATCGTCTAGGATAATAAACTTGCAGCAGGCGCAGTGGATGGCAATCTCCCAGGCGCTGTAGCTTTCCCAGGTGGCCTGGTTGGCAGCACTTGCGGCATCCAGTTTTTCCAGCGTGGCCATCAGCGACGGTCCGTTCCAGGAACGTCCGTTAAACTCGCGGTCGATCAGGTCGTATACTGCTTTCTGAAACATGGTGTACTCCTTGCCGGCAGTATAGCCTAAAAGTGGCTGCTGTCCAGCTGTTTTTATGGTATCACCGGTGATAGCGTGATACTATCAGTCGTGATAGTTATGCCTGCTAACTGCCGTGTGTCCGATTATATCCAGAGGATTCGGGCGAAGCCGGCGACGGGAATATGCCTTTTTATCGTTTTAATTTGTTTTTGGGAAAGTATTTAAATATTTCCGTGTTTTTGTCGGTGGTTTGTCAGCAATTATTTGGATATGGCATGGCTTTTGCTCTGTCCTAAATGGAGGATACCTATGAAAACAGTTTTTATTCGTCTTGTAATGATTAGCGTGATCGGTCTGGTTCTGCTGGCACCGCTGGCGGCACAGGCGGAGGACGGGGAGGCGGTAGCCCTGGCCGATGTGGTTCTGGTTCTGGAACGCATCAGCAGCCAGCTGGAGGAGCAAGAAGAACCGGATACAGAGAGCACCGGCATTACCATCAACATGGGCGGTGGACCGCGTTTCGATGTGCGCCAGTTTCTGGATATAGGCACCATGAACAGCTATCTGGCCACCCGGGGAAAATATGAAGATTTCGGCGGCTGGCTCTACCCCTTCGTGAATTCCGGCGGCGGAACCTCGCGTTTCAATATCGGCGAAAACCTGCAGCTTGGCTGGAACGCCTGGGGCGGCGGATTCTCCAGCCTGGGGCATCGTGTGGCAAATACGGTGGATACCATTGACCAGGATAGCGATGGCTATGATGATTATTATAGTTACGCCAGCTATGGCATTCAGGTGAACGATTTTCTACTCCAGTATAAGATAAAGCTGGCACGGCAATTGTATGTTGGATTGGGGGGACTGGTCGGCCTTGCCAGTGAGTCTTTCTCCATCCAGCAGAACCAGCGCAGTTTCGTGGAAAGCGCGGTAAGTTCCATTACCGGATCCAGCGACTGGAGTCGCAGCCTACTGGATACCGGCGCATACCTGACCCTGCAGTTCCAGCCGGATCCGTATCGCGATTTCTTCAAGATCAGTCTGAACGGCGGCTTTGACTATCCGATAGCCCTGGGCGACTGGATGCCATCGGCAGGCGTACATAAGGATATCGCAGCACCGCCGGCTGCTTTCCGGGCTATGAGCTGGCACGTGGGCCTGGGGTTGGATTTTAACCTGTAATGAGTGATCTGCAATCAGCCCTGGCCGAATTCGGCCGGCGGCTTTTGCTGACTTTCGGGCTGCTGACTGTGGTGCAGATCGCCTTCGAGCAGCCCGAAATTCTGCTGCTGCCCGGGGGCGATGCTGAGTTCAGTGTGGTACTGTCCGGGGCCATTACCGAGGAAATGCTGCCGCTGATCGACCGCTCGGTGGCTGTGGAGCTGCATTTTTCCGGGTTCATTTATGGGCCTGAAGGAACGAAATCCGCTTTGGCCAAAGTGCACACTCTGCAGTACCGCAGCCTGGACCGGCGCTGGCTGCTGACCCGTGATGGCCGACTGGAGGAGTATCTCCGGCAGGATGCTGCTGTGGCGGCCTTCCAGCGCCTGGAATGGCATTTCGCCGACAAGCCGCCGCGCGCTGTAGTGCTGCAGGCGGAACTGCGTATTCCGGCTATTACCGATGAAAGCGCGGTACGCGCGCTCTGGCGCCAGCAGGTGCCGAAGCTGGTGTTCCAGGTGGACAGTCCGTGAAGCGTTTTTTAGTGCTTTATACAATATTAACTTTGCTCTTTGTGCTGCTGCTAGCGGCCTTGGCCTGGCTGGGGTTATCGGAAGATTTGGACAGTGGCGGCACTGCGGCGGTGGCCGTGGCGCTGGATGAAGCGGGTTTGCAGCTCGGGCAACTGTATGCCGCCGCCCGGGATTCAGCGGGCGGAGCGGCTGACGGGATTGCTTTGGCGCAGCTGGAAGCGCTATCGGGACAGCTGGACCGGGCTGCCGCCGCGTTGCAGGCGCAGGCTTATGTGCGCGCGAGTGTTGCCCGTGGCATGGCGGCGCTGACTTTGTTTGCGGCGGCGTTGGGGCTGGTGGTGACCGGCCTCTTGTGGCTGGTCGGCCTGAAATATCTGGGCGAGCCGCTGGCTGTTCTGGCGCGGCGGCTGGACGCGGATCTGTCGTCGCCTCTGCCGATTTTGGTTCTGAAACGAGGAACCAGCGAGGTGCGGCAGCTGTATGCGGCTTTTAATGAGCTGGGCAATCGGCTGGAGGACTACCGTACGCAGGTACAGCTGGCCGAACGCGAAACAGTCGGGCGCTACCTGGTGCACGAGATGAAAAATCTGCTCACGCCGATTCCGCTGGCGCTGGCGGTGCTGAAGCCGTCGTCCGATGCCGAGGCCTGTGCCCTGATTGAACACCAGGCCGGGGAAATGAGTGCGCTGCTGGAACGGTTTCGCTGCAGTTACCGCTTTCCGGCCATGCAGCTGGCGCCCTGCCGCCTCCGGCCGGTAATAGAAGGCCTGGCGGAGCTGCGCAATCCGGCGGTGCGGCTTGAGTGGCCGGATGGGGCGGCCGGAGCGGAAGTGCAGAATACTGACGTGCGCGCGGAGCGGCCGCAGCAACAAGCTAAGGCAGCTGCCGCTCTTAATGATGAATGCATTATAATGGCCGACGCGCATTTCTTGGCCCAGGCGGTGTCCAATCTGCTGCGCAATGCGCTGGATGCTGTCGGCTCTGGTGTGTCCGGTTCGGCCGGCGATACTGGGGTGGCCACTATCGGGGCAGCCGGCAGCAGTGGTAACGGCTCTGCGGCAGTCCGTGGTGATGGAGTTCTGACGGGCAGTCAGTCTGGTCCGCCTGCCGCTGTTCTGCTGCGCCTGAGCCGTTCCGCCGACCGTTGCCTGATAAAGGTAGCCGACAAGGGCTGCGGCATGAGCCGGGAAACCCTGGTCAAAATACAAAACGAATGGTACACCAGCAAGCAGAAGGGCATGGGGCTTGGACTGGCTTTGGCTCGCCGCATTGTTCTGGCACATGGCGGCACCCTGAACATTGAATCCGAACCGGGAAGGGGGACGCAATGCACGATCAGTCTGCCGCTGAAACAGTTATAACGCAGCCGGCCTTGCTGCTTGTCGATGATGACGAAAATATACTCTCCGGGCTGGGCATGCTGCTGCGCCGTGAGGGTTTTATGGTGAGGCCGTTTCGTAGCTGGGACGACCAGGCACGCTCGGCGGCCGCTCTGTGTCAGCTGGTTTTGCTGGATGTGTATCTGGGGGCGCAGAACGGGCATCAGGTGCTGGGTGAGCTGATTGCTGCCGATCCTTTGCGGCCGGTTATTTTAATATCAGGGCAGGCTGGGCCGGAAGAAGCCCTGCGCGCCATCGGCAGCGGCGCTTTCGATTTTATCGAGAAGCCGTTTTCGGCCGAGCGCCTGCTGCTTACGGTGGGCAATGCGCTGCGTTACCGGGAACTCAACCGGACGCTGGTAAGCCGGCTGGTGCCGGTGCGGGCTTCGCCGGCGATGGTAAGCCTTTGCCGCGACGCTGCCCGTTTTGCCCGGTCTTGTGCGACGGTGCTGATAGACGGCGAGAGCGGTACCGGCAAGGATGTGCTGGCCAATCTTTTGCACACGCTGTCGGCGTGCGCTGCGGGGCCGCTGGTTAAGATTAATTGCGGCGCGATTCCGGGGGAGCTGGCCGAGAGCGAGTTGTTCGGGCACGCTCGCGGTGCCTTTACCGGGGCCGAGCGGGAGTACGGCGGCCGCATCATGGCGGCGCAGGGTGGTACGCTGTTTCTGGACGAGGTGGCGGAGCTGCCGCTGCCGGTTCAGGCCAAGCTGCTGCGCTTTCTGGAAAATGGCGAACTGCAGCGGGTGGGCGACCAGACGCCGCGGCAGGTGCAAACCCGGGTGCTGGCGGCCAGTAATACCAGTCTGGACGACGCGGTAAAGTCCGGCCGCTTCCGCGAGGACCTGTTTTTCCGGTTGGCGGTGCTGCGGCTGCATGTGCCGCCGCTGCGCGAACGGCGGGCCGATATTCTGCCGCTGGTGGACTGGTTTCTGGCGTCAGCCGCCAACCGCGATGGCCGTCCTCTGCCTGTACTGAGCGATACTGCCCGCGCCGTTTTGGAAGCCTATTCTTACCCCGGCAATGTACGCGAACTACGAAATATCGTGGAGCGCCTGCTTTGCCACGAGGGCGGCCTG
>Ga0180007_10002566_pt1 | contig 21482 bp, 15 predicted proteins | sample MM_PC_MetaG_FD_121122 | JGI IMG/M metagenome (GOLD analysis project Ga0180007, IMG submission 121122) | Groundwater microbial communities from the Aspo Hard Rock Laboratory (HRL) deep subsurface site, Sweden - MM_PC_MetaG | ecosystem: Environmental > Aquatic > Deep subsurface > Groundwater... | reverse complement strand
GTCACCGCAGCAGGCCGTCCTCCCACACACGCCACGTTGCGCGCCGCTTCAACGACCGCACGGGCTCCCGCGTGGTAGGCGTCGGCCAGGCCGACCAGGGGATTCCCGTCGGCCGACAGAGCCACACCCAGGCGCGACCCCGGCACCGGCGCGACGACCCCGGCATCGGCCTCGCCTGGCCGCAGCACCGTGCAGCCTCTCACTTCTGGATCGTAATGACGGAACAGGTACTCCCTCGAAGCCGCGTTGACGTGCCCGAGCAATCGCACCCACTCGTCGGCGATCTCCCGGACCGGAGCCTCGGCCGGCTTGAAGGTCGCAGCCACAGGCGTGATGGCCGGACCCTCGATCCGCTGGTACGAGACGCCACAGGTGATGGTCTGGATCGGCGCTTCGGCCGCCATCTTCTCGCCGTGACGCAGACGGTACATGCCGTCGTTGGTCACCACGCCAACCTTGCTCGCGCCGGCGCCCTCGTAGAGCGTCGGCATGGCGAAATCCTCGTTGTAGACCTTGAGAACGTCCTCGGTCAACCAGGCCGGCACAGCGAGTCCGTAGCGTTCCTGGGTCTCGGAGCAGGCGATGACCCGTACCGGGCAGCCGGGGATCGCATGAACCAGGGCCAGGTCGACATCACAGCCGAATCCTCCGGCATGGGCCAGCTCGCTGGTGACGCAGCTCACGCCTCCGGCGCCCAGATCCTTGAAGCCCACAACGGCGCCCTTGTCCCTGGCCATTTCGAGAACGGCCCTGTTGGCTACGCTCAGCACCCTCTTGAGAAACGGATCGGGAACCTGCACCGAGCCCTTGTTCTCGGTGGCGGCGGCCGCATCGAGGGTGGCCGAGGCGAAGGCCGCGCCGCCCATGCCGCTCCAGTCTGTGGTCTTGCCGACCAGGATCAGGTCATAGGGTTCGTCCCTGGCCTCTTTCGGCACCGCCGAATGGGTGATGTGATCGACAGGCACAATGCCAATCGCCACCACATTGACCAGACAGTTGTCGTCGAAACTGGGATGGAAGTAGACGTCGCCACCCAGGTTCGGCACGCCCAGCGCGTTGCCGTACTCCCAGATGCCGGTGACGACTCCCCGGGCGATGTCGACGCTGTGGGGACCCTTGCCCCCCGCCGGCCAGCCGAAGCGCAGCAGGTCCAGGGTGCCGATGACCTCTCCGCCCATGCAGTACACGTCGCGCACGATGCCGCCGATGCCGGTGGCCGCTCCCTCGACGGGCATGACCTGGCTGGGATGGTTGTGGCTCTCATGGGCGAAGATGATGCCGTACCGGATGCCGTCCACCTCACCGAAGTCGATGATGCCGGCATCCTCGACAGGCCCCACCACGACATTCGAACCGGTGGTGGGCAGGAATTCCCTGAGGGTGGGCTTGCTGCTCTTGTAGGAGCAGTGCTCGCTCCACATGGTATCGAAAAGGGTGAGTTCGGTCACCGTGGGTGCGCGTCCGAGCAGCTCCTGGACCCGGCGCGCCTCGGCCGGGCTGAGGGTCAGCGCGTGGCCGGCGAGCGAGGTCTTGAGTTCAGCGTCCGGCAGGTCGGTCGTGTCCAGGACGTCGAAGCTGGGATCGTGAATCATCAGGTCCTCCGGATCACGCTCCGGCGAGCGTACGGTCGAAGATGTGGTCGATGTTCCTCTGGTGATAGGCGAAGTCGAAACAGCGGACCAGGCCGTCCTCGCCGAGTTTCTCCAGCACGAATTCGTCGGCGCGCAGGGCGTCGAGAAATTCGACATCCTCGTCCCAGACACGCATCGCGCAGCGCTGGACCGCGGCATAGGCGTCTTCGCGCGAGGCCTCGGCGCGGACCAGGGCCAACAGGACCGTCTGGGAAAAGATCATGCCCTTCACCCGCCCCATGTTCTCAAGCATGCGTGCGGGAAAAACCACCAACCCGCCGATCAACCAGGTCATCTTGATCATCATGTAATGCAAGAGGTGACAGGCGTCGGGAAAGATCACGCGCTCGGCGCCCGAGTGGCTGATGTCGCGTTCGTGCCAGAGGGCGATGTTCTCCATCGAGGTATGGGCGTAGCCGCGCAGCACCCTGGCCATGCCGGTGATGCGTTCGCTGATGATCGGGTTCTTCTTGTGCGGCATCGCCGAGCTGCCCTTCTGCCCCTTGGCAAAAGGCTCTTCGACCTCATGCACATCGGTGCGCTGGAGGTTGCGGATCTCGACGGCCATCTGCTCGAGGGTGGCGCCGACCAGGGCCAGCGAGGTGAGGAATCCAGCGTGACGATCGCGCTGAAGGACCTGCGTGGTCACCGGGGCGACCTGCAGGCCGAGGCGCTTCATCGTTTCGGCCTCGATTTCCGGATCGAGATGGACCATCGTGCCGACAGCGCCTGAAATCTGCCCCACGGTCACGTCTTCGATGGCGGCATCGAGCCGCTTGAGGCCGCGCCGCAGGGCGGCCCAGTAGACCATCAGCTTGAGTCCGAATGTCGTCGGCTCGGCGTGGATGCCGTGGCTGCGTCCGACCATGGTCGTCCGCTTGTGCTCGTGGGCGCGGGCCCGAACCACGTCGAGCAGTTCGACCAGGGCGCCCCGAATGACCTCGCCCGATTCCTTCATCTGCATCGCGAAAGCCGTGTCGCCCAGATCGCTGCTGGTCATGCCCTCGTGCACGTAGCGGGATTCGGGGCCGATGTTCTCGGCCAGGTTGGTCAGGAACGCGATGACGTCGTGATGAACCGTCTCCTCGATCTCGAGGACCCTCTTTTGGTCGAAAGCGGCCTTGTCGCGTATGATCCGGGCTGCTTCCAGGGGAATCTCTCCCCGTTCGGCGCGGACTTCACAGACCAGCACTTCGATCTCCTGCCAGATCTCGAGCTTGCGTTGATCGGACCAGATGGCCCTCATCTCGGGGGTTTCGTAACGGGAAATCACGGCGCACCTCGGCTTCCGGAAGCGAGACAACGGGTTGAGATCGCGATGGTCATGCTGCAGCCCCTGCCGTCGGAAGTGACGGAGGACGATCCGGTCCTCGGCCGGGTGCTTCGCCGGCGATTCAGGATCAGAATTCGAAGATAGTGCATGATCCGGAGGAAGGGAAGTCGGAATCGGCGTCGAATTCACTCGGAAAGACAACATCGGCGTGATTCCTGCGTCTTGGATGGTCTGGGGACGGAAGTTGCCGCCATGAGGCCGTCACCGTACATTTCACTGGACGATGCAGCGGAATTGCACAGGGAGAACCCATGCCCTCAAAACTCATGTTCCTGACAACGGTATCCCTCGTGCTGATCGCAGCAGGCGGTGTGAGCGCGGACGACATCCACGTACCCGCCGACTTTCCGACCATCGCCGAAGCCTTGGCCGCCGCCGATCGATTCGATGTCGTCGTGCTCGCCCCGGGCACTTACACCGAGACGCATCTGCTGTTGCCCAACGGCGTCTCCCTCCGGGGAGCGTCGGGGAATCCGGCGGACGTGGTGTGTGACGGTCAGGGAGACGGTCCCATCTTCGAAAGCCTGAACGGGCGGGAACGGGTCGCCTTTCATGGCATGACGTTCCGTAACTGTGTCGGCGTGAACGGCGGCGCCATCAGTCTGGCGATCCGTCAGGGAGCCGACATCATCGATTGCGTTTTCGAGGACAATACCGCGTCCGAGCAAGGCGGCGCCGTCTATATCCTCCAGATCTCCGCTCCCGACAACCAGAGCGCGACCATCGTCAACTGCGACTTCGAACGCAACGAGTCGGGGCTCGACGGCGGAGCCGTCTTCGCCCTGTTCGCCCCCTTGCTGGTCGAGAACTGCCGATTGCAGAACAACGCCGCCGGACGCGACGGCGGCGCGATCTTCGCACCATCGCGCCTCACGGTCATCGTCGCCTGCGATTTCATCGCCAACACGGCCGAAGCCGACGGCGGGGCCTTCGACGGTAATGGCCGCTGTCGGATCTCCGGATCGACCTTCCTGGACAACTCGGCTGTCTGGGGCGGAGGCGCCGTCCAGATCGCCGAAAACCTGATAGACTGTCTGTTCCGGGGCAACTCGAGCGGGACCGCCGGCGGCGCCGTCCTGCTGGTCGGCGAAGCCACCAACTGCGAGTTCATCGACAACCACGCCGGACTGTTCGGAGGCGCGATCGCCAGCCTCGGCTTCGGCTTCGGCTGCCTGTTCGAGGGCAACACAGCGGTCGACGCCGGCGGGGCCCTCAGCGGGCCAAGGAATCTGGAGTCCTGCACCTTCCGCAACAATGTCGCCGGGGTCGGTGGTGCTATCGAAATCACTACGGGACCGAACTCGATCATCGACTGCGAATTCGACGGCAATCGGGCCACCGACTCCGGTGGTGCCGTCTATGGCTGGGGCTTCGTCGACACGACACTTTTCCAGACCTGCCGCTTCATCGCGAACGAAGCCCCCATCGCCCCGACCGGCCGGTATCCCGACAATTACATGGTGCTCCTCGAATGCTGCGAAACGAACACCGTCGACTGGCTAGCCTCTTGGCTCGAAATCGACGACACGGAATGCAACGTGGCCAACCAGAACATGTCGTTCGGTGGGCTGAAACGCATCTTCCGCTGATCCGCTCCTGTTCGAGCCATCATCGACTTTTCGCCCCGCCAATCTCAAGTTCGACGGCGGACGGTCGATAACTGGTGCAGGTCGTCGTCACGGACACGGGTGATCGAGGGAGAATCATCATGGGACAGAAGCTGCTTATCATCATCGTGGTCGCCGTCGCAGCTGTCAGCGCGACTGCCACCGATTTGACCAACATGTTTTTCCTGCACAATTCAACCGGCCGCTACCTGCTGGCTGAATGTGATGCCCGCGCCCTTGTCGCCGAGGTCAACAGCCGCGACGGATCGGGCCTCGAGTTCTGGGATCACGACTACAACGACATCGGGCTACGGGATCCGGCCGGAGATTATGTCGGCACCTACAGCATTCCGGATGACAACACCGACCCCGACGGTCTTCACAAGCTCTGGACCACCGACAATCCGGCGCGGACGTCCATCCTGGCTAACCATCAGGTCATCGCCTTCAAGTCGTGCTATCCAGCCAGCGACATCACCAGCGATGCCATGCTCGAGCAGTACAAGACCTGGTATCGCGAAATCCGCAACGTGTTCGATCAACACCAGGGCCACATGTTCGTCGTGATGTCCCAGCCTCCCCGTCACCGTCTGAGAACCGATCTCGCCCAGGCCGACCGCGCCCGCGCCTTCGCCGACTGGCTGAGCAGCGAGGAGTTCCTGTCCGGTCACGACAACGTCGTCACCTTCGACTTCTTCAACTTTCTGGCCCACCCCGACGACGGCTCCGAGGCACGCAACATGTTGCGATGGGAATACGAACGGAGTCATACGGACACGGATTCGCATCCGAACACCCTGGCGAACCAGACGGTAGGACCGGTGTTCATGGATTTCCTTTTTGAAACCGCCCGCGGACCAGCGACCGACGGGGATCATACTTCGGTTGGACTGCTCAAACGCCAGTATCGATAGAGGGTTCCGGAGGAGCCGCCGCAATCAACGCTGCGGCGTCTCCTCCAGCACGATCACGCCGGTCATCCTCCGGCCATCCCGTTCGAAAATCACATCCAGGGCACTGCCGACCTTCGCCTCGTAGATCAAGCGATCGACTGTCGCCTTGTCGTGGAGGGTCACGCCGTTGATCTGCCGCACGACATCGTACAGGCGAATGCCTGCCTTCCAGGACGGTGAGCCGTCGTCGATTTCGCGGACGATGAAACCCGTCGAGTCGCTCAGTCCCATGGTCTCGGCGATGGGCTGATTGATCAGCTGCATCGTCATGCCCCAGTAGGGTCGCCGGTAGCGTCCGAATTCCCGCACGTCGCGGATGATCCAGATCGCACGCTCGATGGGAACGGCGAAGCCCAGACCGATGCTGCCTCCGCTGTCGGAGAAGATGAACGTGTTGATCCCGATCACTTCGCCGCGGGTGTTGATCAGCGGGCCGCCGCTGTTGCCGGGGTTGATGGCGGCGTCGGTCTGGATCATGCCCAGGAACGTCTGGCCGCCCTGCTGCTGCTTGATGTCACGGTTGAGGGCGCTGATCACGCCCACGGTGACCGTCGGCTGGGTGTCGGCCAGCAGGTAGCCGAAGGGTGAGCCGATGGCGATGGCCCACTCCCCGATCGACAGGGGGGAAGCACCGTCGTAGATCGGTGCGAAAGGAAGTTCGCGATCAAGACCGTCGATCTGGACAAGGGCCAGGTCCCAGTTGTCGACCCGATCGATGACCCTCGCGCTGGTCTGGGTGCCGTCCTTGAGGGTGACGATCAACTCGTCGGCACCGTCGACGACATGGACATTGGTCAGCACGAATCCATCGGCCGAGACGATCACTCCCGACCCCAGGCTCGAGACGTCCTGCTGGAACTGGCGGCGAGGGAACGATCCCGGGAAGAACCGCTCCCAATACTCCATCCCCCGCGGCACGACCGGACGGCTCACCACCCGGTGCTGCACGGCGTTGATGCTCACCACCGAAGGCGCAACGCTTTCGGTAGCCAGGACAATGGCATTGCGCCGTCCTGTCTCGATCGCCTCGGTGGTGATCGACGGCGTTTCACGCACGATCACCGTGTCGCGTCTCGCCGGAACAGGTGAACCGGGCCCGCGGCCCATCTCCCGTCCTATCCACCAGGTCGAACCCAGCAGCATGCCCGAAAGCAGTCCGATGACGATGCTTGTCCAGAGCGGTGCCTTGCCCATGATCCTCTCCTATCCCTGCAGCTTGTCCCAGTCGGCCATGAAGGCTGCCAGTCCCTTATCGGTCAGGGGGTGCTGCACGAGTTGCTGAATGACCTTCAGAGGAATCGTCGCGATGTCGGCGCCGAGAAGTCCCGACTGCACGACGTGCTCGGGATGACGGATGCTGGCCACGATCACCTCGGTCGGGTAATCGTAGTTCGAGTAGATCTCCATGATGTCCTCGACGAGCTGCATTCCGTCTCCGCTGATGTCGTCAAGGCGGCCGACGAAGGGCGAAACATAGGCGGCGCCCGCCTTGGCGCAGAGCAGGGCCTGGCTCGGGGAGAAGACCAGGGTCATGTTCACAGGAATCCCCTGATCGGACAGGGTGCGGCAGGCGCGCAGGCCGTCGAGGGTCGTGGGGATCTTCACGACGATGTGCTGATTCAGGGCAGCGAGTCTCTTGCCTTCGACAATCATGCCCTCGGTGTCCAACGCCACGACCTCGCCACTGACCGGGCCCTGGACGATCTCGCAGATCTCCTTGAGAAGGGCGTCGGTGTCCTTGCGGCCCGCCTGCTTCATGAGACTCGGGTTCGTGGTCACGCCGTCGAGCACGCCCATCGCCTTGGCGGCACGGATTTCGTCGAGGTCGGCTGTGTCGATGAAGAACTTCATGGGGTCTCCTCGGTTTGGACGCCTGGGGCGCCGGTTTGATCGTCCGACTCGTGGCCGGGATTCAACAACTCGTCAGGGTAGCCCACGTCCATCAGGTAGAGTCCCTGGGGCGGGGCCATGATTTTCACTTCACGGCGATCACGGGCGTCGATGATCTTCCGGATGTCTTCAACGGCGAGATTCCCTCGGCCGATTTCAACGAGGGTCCCGACCATCATCCTGACCATGTGGTGGAGGAACCGGTTGGCCTGCACGACGAAAACGGCGCCGTCGTCGTGCCATTCGAAACCTGCCACATCGACTTGACAGTGATTGTCCTGTTTGCACGAGGATGTCTTGCAGAAGCTGCGATAATCATGGCGACCAAGCAAGTGTTCCGCCGCAATGATCATGGCGGCATGGTCGAGGTCCGCGTCGATCCGCCACGCCCTGTGTCGCTCCCAGATGTTACGGTCCCAGGCTAGGCGGTAATGATAACGACGCCAAAGCGCAGAATACCTCGCGTTGAAATCCCTGGCGACCAGGCGCACCCGAAGAATCTCAAGGTCGTCCTGGCCGTGTCGAGGCAGGACCCGCACGAGCCGGTCCGCTTCTTGTGGGGTCAGGCCCCCGACATGAGCCGTCTGAGAAAGAGCATGGACACCGGTGTCAGTGCGGCCCGCGCCGATCGGCATGACACCCCATCCGAGCAGGCGCGACACCATGCCCGCCAACTCCCCCTGCACCGTCCGCAACCCCGGCTGGGTCTGCCAACCATGGAACTCCGTACCGTCGTAGGCGAGATCGATGCGCACGGTTCGGTTCAACGGTCGCCCCCGCTGAAGGAACGTCGGGATGCGATCAGGTCGGCGATCTGGAGCGCGTTGAGGGCGGCGCCCTTGAGCAGGTTGTCCGCTGCAACCCAGAGGGTCAGAGCCTTGGAGTCGCCGGGGTCGACCCTCAGGCGGCCGACGTGCACACGATCCTGACCGGTCACTTCGTTGGGGGTGCGATAATCGTGTGCCATGGCCGCTGCGGTCACCCCGGGAAAGGCCTGGAGTCGGTCGATGGCGACCTTGCGGTCCACGTCGTGGGCGAAGACCGCCCTCACGACGGCACCGTGACCGTTCCAGGAAGGGACGCGCACCGCCAGACAGGTCACATGGAGGCGCGGCAGTCCCAGGATCTTACGGGACTCGCGTTCGACCTTGGCCTCTTCCTCGAAGGACCCGTCCTCTTGGGGCGGCCCGATTTCTGGTACGGCGTCAAAGGCCACCGAGCGGGCGAACGGGCCGCCCTCGGCCGGGCCGAGGATGCCATCGGCATCCAGGGGACGACGGGCGTCGAGTTGTTCCAACAGGGCGACTCGGGCCCCGGCGCCGGCCCCGGAGACCGATTGATACGTTGCGACATGCAGTTGGCGCAGGCCGAAGACGTCGTGCAGGGGGGCCACTGCCATCACGATCTGGATCGTCGAGCAGTTGGGATTCGCCACGATGGAAGGATGGTCCGGTAGGGAGCCGCCGTTGATTTCCGGGACGATCAGCGCCGTCCCCCTGTCCATACGCCAAGCCGAGGAGTTGTCGACGACCCAGGCTCCGGCCGCCGTGAAAAGAGGCGCCAGGTCCCGGCTGACCGAAGCACCGGCGCTGAACAGGGCGAGATCGACGTCGTGGGGATCGAAGGCCTTCACGTCCTCGACCACGACATCCCTGCCCCGGAAAGACAGAACGGATCCTGCCGAACGTTCGGTGGCTAGGAGCCGTGGTGGGTCCTCGGCCCAGGGGCGCTCAGCCAACAGGGCAAGCATGGTGCGGCCGACCAATCCGGTCGCGCCGACGATGGCGATCCTCATCATGACCTCCCGACGAAAAGAGACACCGCACGAATGTACCCGATTTCAGCCGCACGGCCAACGGCGGGATCTCGTGGACTGCCTCCGCCTTCGATGGTACCGTCCGCAGCATTCCAAGGAGGTCGCCATGAAGATCCGTCGGACAGTCCGGTCCCATCGCTTCAACCTGCTCCATGTCCTTGTCGTGGGCCTAACGCTCTGCCTGGTCGCCTTGGTCGGCTGCTTCGAGACGGCCGACCGGGACGAAGCGATGGGCATCCTGGCCCGTTGGGAGGATCGACGGCTGGCCGACCCCGACTCCCTCAGCGCCATGATCCAGGACCCCGACGCCCATGTTCGCCGCGCCGCAGTGAGATGTGCCGGGCTCATCGGCCGCACCGACGTGCTGCCCTCGGTTCTCGACGCCCTGGACGACACCAGCGACTCGGTTCGGGCCGAAGCCTGCCTCGCCCTGGGTTTCCTCGGTGATGAATCCGCCGTCACACCCTTGTCCGCTGCGGTCGCCGGGGATCAAACCCGCGTCCGACGTGCCGCCCTGTTCGCCCTGGCGCGCATCCCGAACGACGGGTCCGCCCTGTGGGACGTAGCCCTCCACGGCGAGCCCCACGACGCAGCGATGGCCTGGGACGCCCTGCGCGACCGCACCGCCGATCTGGATTCGACGCAGCTGGCCGAAACCATCCGGGCCGGCCTGGTGCGCCACGAAATCGACGTCCTGTGGCGCGTGCTGCGCTGTGCCGAACGATCGGGAACGAAGGATCTCCTGCCGGAGATCGCCCCGTTCACCGAGCATAGCAACGCCTCGGTCCGGGTCCATGCCTGCCGCGCGGTGGCCCTGCTCGGCGGCGACGAGCCCTTCGCCATCGATGCGGTGCTTTCCGCCTTGGCCGATCTCGGCCGTTATCGGCGACAGGACGCCGACCGGGTTCAGATCCAGGCCCTGCGGGCCCTGGGAGCCCTGGCCGGCCCTCGACTCGGCGATCCGGACGACGAGCATACGACGCTGATCGCCGCCCTGACCGAGGGAGCCCGTTCCGCCAATCCCCACGTGGCCAGGACGGCCCTGGAATCCATGGCCGTCGCCGTTGCCGACCTGCCCCTGCCGCCTCAGGCGACCGCTCGGGAAAGCCTGCTGCCGGTCTGGCGGATCCGTCTGCTGCAGTCGGCGCGCGCCCAACTCATGACCCTCGATGAACACCTGGCTCCCGACCCGGGCGACCAGCCCGAGCCGGTTGTCCGCGCCGCGGCGATTCGAGCGGTCTGCGCCCTGCGCGGCGAAGGCGTGCTGGCCGAAGACTCCTGGACCCGCATCGTGCACGACCAGCATCCCCTCTGCCGATCATCCGCCTCAGAAGCGGCGGCGTCTTTCGTGCTTCCGGTTGATCGGTTCCTGTCCTGGATCCAAACCCTGGACCCCGAGTTGCCATCGCGCCTGCTGCTCTCCGCCACATCGGCGATGATGGCCGCCCGGGATCGTTACAACCGGGAAGAACAAACCCTGGCCGTTCGAACCCTGGTCGACCAGCGGATCGAGGATCGTCTACGATCGGTGGTCACGGAAAGTTCCTGGGCACCGGTGGCCCAGGCTGCCGCCCAGCTCGGTCATTTTCCGTCGAACGACAATCTCGGCATCCTGATCCAGGCGTGGGACGACGCCCGGGGCTGGCAAGGCGATGACGTCCGCCTCGGGGTCCTCGACGCCTTCGAACGTTTCTTTGCGGACAACCCGGCGGCCTGGACTCCGCCCGACTCCCTGGCGGACGGTGTGCGACGGATCCTGTCCGCCGGATTCGACGCCGGCGATGGGCGTCAACGTCTGCGAGCCAGGGAGATCGCCGTGGCCAGCAGCTTCCTGCCGGACGAAGCCATTCCGACTGCTGGAAGTCTCCGCGCGACCGTCCCGCCGGTGATCCGGCACCCTGACCAGGGGAATGTCGCCCAGGCCTTCACGGCGCCTCGAGTCCGATGCACGACCGAGCGGGGCGAGTTCATCATCACTCTCGATGGCGCGGCGGCCCCGAACACCTGTGCAACTTTTCTCGCCCTGATCCGTGGAGGGGGTTTCGAGGATCTCAACTTCCACCGGGTCGTCCCCGACTTCGTGATCCAGGGCGGCGACCCCGATGGAACCGGATGGGGCGGACCCGGATATTCGATCCGCAGCGAATGGTCCGACACGCCCTTCGAACGGGGAACCGTCGGCATCGCGCACAGCGGCAAGGACACCGGCGGCAGCCAGTTCTTCGTCTGCCATTCGGCCCAGCCACACCTGAACGGACGCTACACCGTGTTCGGAAAGGTTGAAAAAGGCATGGATATCGTCGATCTTGTGCAACCGGACGATTCATTCCGGCTCGAGATCATCGTCAACGACTAAAGAGGGGGAACTCATGTCCAAGGGATTGTTGATCACCATCGGCGTGCTCGCGGCCATCGTGTTCATCGGCATGGCCATGGTGGGCCGTTACAATGACATGGTGGGACTGCAGGAAGGCGTCGACGCCCAGTGGGGAAACGTGGAGAACGTCTACCAGCGACGCGCGGACCTGATCCCCAATCTCGTCGAGACCGTCAAGGGATACGCCTCGCACGAGAAGGAAACACTCGAAGCGGTCATCAGTGCCCGGGCGCGCGCCACCCAGGTCACCACCGAGCTCACTCCCGAAACCATGAACGATCCTCAGATGCTGCAGCGGTTCCAGCAAGCCCAGGATGGCTTGGGCTCGGCCCTCGCACGCCTGATGGTCGTGGTCGAACGGTACCCCGACCTCAAGGCCAACGCGAACTTCCTGGACCTTCAGAATCAGCTCGAAGGGACCGAAAACCGCATCGCCGTGGAGCGGAGACGGTTCAACGAAACCGCCCAGACGTACAACGGCACGATTCGCCGCTTTCCTGCCTCGGTCATCGCCAGCTTGTTCGGATTCGACCGCCGCGCCTACTTCGAAGCGGCCGCCGGGTCAGAACAGGCCCCTGCGGTCAACTTCGGGGACTAGGGCGTGCGGCAAACGACGCTCCTCCTGCTGATCATCGCGACCGCCGTGACCGCGGCGGTCGCCCTGCCCTCGGCTCCCAGGACCCACGTGCTCGATCAGGTCGGCCTGATGTCGGCCCGGGAACAGGCCGTCATCGCCGCGAACCTGCTCGCTTTCGAGCAGAGGAGCGGAATCCAGTTGCTCGTCGCCGTACTGGACGAGCTCGAGGGCTCGGTCGAAGGCGACGCCGTGGCTATGTACGAGTCCTGGGGCATCGGAGCCAAGGGTGAAGACCGAGGCGTCCTGATCTGCCTCTGGCCCAACGACGGACACTCCCGCATCGAGGTGGGCTACGGCCTCGAAGGCGATCTGACCGACCTCGAATCCGGCCGGTTTCTGCAACGCATGGTCGAGATACCCAGAAACGAGCCCCTTCAGCGTGTGGCGTTCCTGATCGCCAGCGTGGCGGCCGAGGTGGCGCCCGGCGACCCCCTGGCTGAAGGACGATTCACGGGCGTCGATCTCCCGTCTCGGAGCCCGAATCGTGCCCGCGGACGCGGCCTGGGCAACATCATCTGGCTGTTGATCCTGATCTCGTTCATCGGTGGCGGCCGCATGGGCCGCAACCGCTGGCTCGGCCCTCTGATCATCGCCTCGGCCCTCGGCGGAGGTCGACGAGGCGGCGGCGGCGGTGGCTTCGGCGGTGGAGGCTTTTCCGGCGGCGGTGGCATGAGTGGCGGCGGCGGTGCGAGCGGAGGTTGGTAATGATGAAAAAGCGCAGCGATGTCCCCCGGAGATTCTTTTCCTCCAGTGAGCACAAGCGAATCGTGGCGGCCATCGGCGAAGCCGAAAGACAGACCAGCGGCGAGATCCGTTTCCATGTCGAGCGCGATGTCCCGACGGGACTCCCCGTCGAAGGCGACGCTTACCGTCGCGCCCGTGTGGTCTTTGCCGAACTCGGCATGCACGCCACAGCGGCCCGCAACGGCGTGTTGATCTTCATGGCCGTCCGCAGCCGCCGGTTCGCAGTGATCGGCGACGAGGAACTGCATCTCCGCGTAGGGGAAGGTTTCTGGGAGGATGTGGTCGACGTCATGTCCGCAGCTTTCGCCGAAGACCGCTTCGGCGACGGTCTCTGCGATGGCATCACGCTGATCGGCGAAAAGCTCCGCACCCATTTCCCCTATTCCGAACACGACATCAACGAACTGTCCGACGACATCTCCTTTTCCTGAGAGCGATCGGCACGCGGAAGCCCCGGATCGCTGGTTCGGCTCAGCGCACCAGAGCCAGCTTTTCGACCCGGCTCTGACCGCCGGCACGGGTCTCGGCGAAGTAGACGCCCGAAGCGACAGACTCTCCACGGTCGTCCTGGCCATCCCACACCCGACTGTACAATCCGGCATCGACGTGCTCGTCGACCAGGGTGCGGACCAGCTGCCCCCGCAGATCATAAAGCTTGATGCTCACACGGCCGGCGTGCGGCACGGCGTACTCCACTGTGGTCCTGGGGTTGAAGGGGTTGGGGTAGATCCGCGAGCTCAGCATCTGAGGCAGGTCATCGACGCCCGTCCCGTTTCCCGGAGCGAGGTGGCCGAAGAATCGCAGGATTTCATCGAGAGCGTCGGTCCTGGCGGCAAAGGGCAGGCCAGAAGGCGAGACGTAGCCCTGGGGCGTCTGCCAGGCCATGAAGTCGACCGGGAAGTAGACGACCCGCGAGTCACCGACCTGATTGAACACGCCAGCGGCATAAGGCGTCGTCTCGCCGTTCTCCCAGGTGGCAATCCGTTCCGCTGTACCGATGGGCGTCACGACCTCGAAACGATCGAGGCAGGTGATGCTGTTGTCCGCACGGAAGCTCGTGCTGAGCGACACGCTGTTCCCGGGCACGGGCGAGACCATCGGTGACACAATGCCGCCGATCTCCGGGCCGATGTCGGATCCTTGGTAGCTGACCGAGAACCAGGTCGCCACGAAATTGGCGCCGTCGATGCCCCCGTTGGCGCTCAGGTCGCCCACGAGGCCACTGCCGGTCGCCAGGAGATCCCTGCCGGTCAGGAGCCAGGCGTCGAGAAGGTCGTCGTCGTTGGACTTGTCGGTAGCCCAGTTCCCTGCGGTGAAGCTGGTGATGCCGAAATTGGACAGATTACCGAGGGTGTACAACATGAGTTCGTAGCCTGCGATCTGGGGCAGAGAGGCACGGCTGCCGAGGCCGTTGCTGACCCCGGAAGTCGGCGCGTTGGTGTAGTAGACATCGTAGTCCACACCCTGGGTATAGCCGAGATTCTGCAGAGCAAAGCTCCACTCGTTTTCACCACCCCGATTCCCGAAGTCGTTCCAAAGCAGCATGGGCGGTTGATCGCCGACACTGTCGCTGAACATCGTCGGCAGGCCGTGCACCGTGAACGCACTCGACCACTGCAGGGTCGTGAAACCGGCGTCTCCCGTGAACGTGCCGTACCCGGACAGTTCGGCCGGGAGGGTCGTGGTCCTCACTTCGCCTCCCATGTTGTCCACCGCTTCGATGTAATAGTGGATGATGTCGCCGGGAAAGAACAAGCCGTCGTCGGGCAGATCGAAGTTCCAGCGGTCGGGGACGACGGATCCCCCCGTCGTCCGGGTCGTGTCGCCTATGACCGATCCACTGGTCGGATGGGTCCGGTAAGGGTCGAACAAGGGGTTCGTCTTCATGGTGTAATGTAACCGCGGAGAGGACACCAAGGCCGCTCCTGGCCGATTGGTCACAACGGTGAACACCAGGGTGTCGCCGGGCAGGACATTGTCCGAGATGCTGCCGAGGATGTCACCGGCCATGTCGAACCGGATCGAGTTGTTACCCAGGTTGACGTAATCGAGATCGCCGATGGTGGGGAAGTTGTCCTGAGCCATCTCGATCTCGCGGGTGCTGATGATCGGGCCGCCGAGCTCGAAGGCCTTGACCGCCACATTGTCGAAATACGGCGCCGGTGTGCCATCGGTGCTGTGGAAGCCCCACATCCAGCCGATTTCGTAGATGCCGAACGCCACCTGGATATGGGTCGGACTCGGAACCAGAAGATCCGTCACGATCTCGTTGTGACGTCCGTACTGGGCTGGGCCGTAGAACACGAAGCTCCGGTCTCCCCAACTGCTCCAGGTGATCCCGTCGTCGGAAGAGGAGCGCACATGCCAGACGTAGAACATGCCGTTCATGATCGGAAGGTGTTTATAGACGCCGAAGTCGAACCTCGCTCCGAGGTGAGTGGTGTTCAGAGGATTGCCGAACTCGTCGGCCCATGCGATGGGGGGCGACCACACTTCGTTATTGATGTGCTCGGAAGGTCCCAGGCAACCGCCGGTGAGGTTGTGGATAAAGGATCCCGGGCCGTAGGTCCAGGTCGTTCCGAGGGTGCCGCCGGTGCAAGGCACGACCAGGCCGTCGTCGATGAACACGACCTGGGGCGTGCGATTCTCGATGCAAGGATCAAGGTCGGCCAGTCCGCCCATGATCTGGGCGAAATCTCCCACACCCAGCGGTAGCTCCGTCTGCCAATTGGCCAGGGACTCACCGGACTCGAAGTCGTCGAAGGTCGAAGCCAGCCCGTTGGTGCCGCTGACGCTGATGTTGTCGATCTGGGAATGCCCCGAAGTAGGCCACAAGCAGTCTGAGTCGGACCATGCGCCGTCGGACGTCGCCTCGAAACGCAGGTGAACCTCGTTTGAGCCCGGTCCGACGAGATCGGAAGCCGCGACCGTGAATGCGACCGTCGCATGCACCGGTTCTGCTAACAAGCCGTCGTAGGTCACAACCTGGGTCCAGCCCATGGTCGACTCGTACTCAAGATCCAGATAATCGTAGCCTGGTTCGATGTCGTAGTTCAGGTCGTAGGTGACGGTCATGTCGGTCGCGACACCGTTGTCAGCCACGACACCGCGCCAGTCCAGCCATTCCCGGTAGTTGTTGCCGTAGCCTTCAGGGGTATCGGAGCCGCCGCAGGAAACGAAGATCTCTCCGCACCACATGGCGTTGGATCCGGTCGGCGAGTTGAAGGAATCGATGTTCCAGTGGGACACCACTCCGGCGGTCAGATCGATGCTCGTCCAGCCCTCCCAGTCGGGAATCTCGGAATTGTTGTCATCCTGGAATTTTCCGTCGCCCCGGTCAGGGCCCCCCATCAGGTAGATGGTGTCGGTCTTGGCCGTCGCCGAAGCCGAACTGATATGGTGGCTGGAGGGCGCCGACGGATTCACGAACACGATGTCGCGGCCCACGTCGGGACGTTGAGCCGAGGTCGCGCCGGCCAGCAGGCACAGCATGACGGCAAAGAGAAAGGGCTTGTTCATGGTCTCCCCCATCGAGTCGGAACACGAGTCCTGGTGACTGCGGTGTCAGGTGCAGCACCCTTGGCATGTCCACCGACTACGTCGGGGCGTCACGATTCTAACAGCTGTTTTCAATCCAGCCCAGTTCCGCTCCCTGTGGAAGGCCGCCCTCGCCTTCGTCACGCGCCTGTTCTGAACGGCGTGCGCGAAGGAAACTCTCCTCGGCAGGTGAGGGATCGGGTCAATCAGGCTGCTTCAACACCTTTATCAGGGTTTTCCAGGAAGGCGCCGCCCCATGCATCAGGATGCCGACTCGGAAGAGCTTGCCGGCACCCCGGGCGAAGACGACGATCGTCAAAGCCATCAGGACCCAGCTCAACACTATTTGCCACAGCGGCGGCGTGTCCATGATGACGCGCATGAACATCAGGATCGGCGTGAACATGGGGATCAGGCTCATGATCACCGCAAACGGTGCGTCGGGCTGCTTCATCACCACGGTCAGCATGAGCATGGGAATGATGATGAACATCATCAGCGGCGTGGCGAAGGGCTGGGCCTCCTGAATGGAATTGCACAAGGCGCCCACACCGGCGTAGAGGGCCGAGAACAGCAGGAAGCCCAGCACAAAAAACATCAGGAAGGAGACCAGGATCAGCGGCGACAGCACCGAGGCGTCGATGGAGATGCCGGCGATGTCGATCCCCCTGGTCGACGCGATGGAAAGCGAGATGGTCCAGATCAGGATCTGGGTCAGGCCTGCGCCACCGATGCCCAGGATCTTGCCCATCATCAACTGCCACGACGGAACGCTCGAGAGCATCACCTCGACCACGCGCGACGTCTTCTCGTCGATGACCCCGACCAGGGTCTGCTGGCCGTACATCAGGACCATCATGTAGAGCATCATGATCAGGGTGAATGCCATGCCCATGATGGCGCGTTCGTCGCGGGCGGTGGCGGCGCCGTCCTCGGACACTGTCAGGCGTTCCCATCGGGAGGAAGTCATGAGGTACGTGCCCAGGCTGTCTGGGATACCGGCTTCGGAGAACCGTGCCGATCGCAGCATCGAGTCGATGGCTGGCCGCAGGGTTTCGCTGGCCAGTCCAGCCGCGACCGACTTGACGTAGAAGCGTAGCCGCCGCGTTTCGATGAAATCCGCATCGAAGACGATTCCGCCGTCGACGATCTCCTTGCTGACCATGTCCCTGAGATCCTCGACTCCCTCGGCAAGGGGGCGGCCCGACAACAGGATCGGCATGAGATCGACGGTCCCGCCATAGCGTTCGTCCAGAATCAGTTCGAGGGCCGGGGTCCACAGGCCGTCGGGATCGACGACCGCCACGTCGTGGTGCTCGTCGACCTTGTCGGCCGACAGCATCGGGATCACGATCGTCAGGGACATGAGGAAGGGAATCAGGACCGTACTGATGACAAAGCCCTTGCTCTTGACCCGCTCGAGATATTCGCGGCGGATGATGGCCATCATCTTCATGAGGTCACCTCCTTGGCGGAAGCGCGACGTTGCCGGACAGCGGTCAGGAAGATCTCGTCGAGGCTCGGTCGACGGGCCGAGAACAGGCTCACCGGTCCCGCAGCCCGCAAGGCGTCGAGGATTGATTGAGGATCGCTTCCCGGTTCGATGGTCAGACGCCAGGCGCCCTCGTCCCAGTCGCAGCGGGTGATGCCGGCGAGGTCGTCCGGGATCGCCCGACCGTCGGCGAACGCGGCGCGGATCGAATTCTGGGGGAAGTGATCACGCACGGTTTCCAGGCGGCCGTTCAGGACGACCTCACCGCCCTCGATCAGGCAGATCGAATCGCAAAGCTTTTCGGCTTCGGCCAGCATATGCGTCGAGAAGATGATCGTACAGCCCCGGGCGTTCTCTTCCCTGATGATGTCGCGCAGGGCTTCGACGTTCAGGGGATCCAGGCCGCTGAAGGGCTCGTCGAGGATCACCAGGTCGGGCGAGAAAAGGAAGGTCGAGGCCAGTTGGACCTTCTGCTGCATGCCCTTGCTCAGGGCATCGACCTTGCGGTCCTTCCAATCATGGAGATCGAGACGCTCGAGCCAGGCAACGCCCTGCTCGCGGGCCGCGGCCTTGGGCATCGACTTGAGCTGGGCCAGAAAGGTGAGCTGATCGAGGCAGGTCATCTTGCGATAGAGGCCGCGCTCCTCCGGCAGGTAGCCGATGAGATCGAGACGATCCCGTGTCAGGGGCTGGCCGTCGAAAAGGATGGAGCCACCATCGGGCACGATGATGTTCATGATGCTGCGGAGGGTCGTTGTCTTTCCCGCGCCGTTGGGGCCGAGGAATCCGTAGATGCCCCCGCGGGGAATGCTCAGTGAAACGTCACGGACGGCGTGCACGTTGCCGTAGCTTTTGCGTAGCCCCCTGATTTCCAGGATCGGCACGGAACCCGATGGGCTGGGCAAGTCGTTCATGAGTCTCCTTCGATTCGATGGGGCTTCGGCGCATTCGCGAGGCGGTCAGCATAGGAGGAAGGCCCGGCGAGGGCAAGAACGGCTTGGAGCCGGGGATGTGACAGGGAACCCTGATGTCGCAGAGAAAAAGCCAGGGATTCCCCCGCCGGGATCCCTGGCTTCTACGCCCTCCGATCCAGGATCGGTTTGGCGATGACTCGCCCGTCGGCTCCTCATGCTCGGTAGTCTTCCAGTGCCTGGCTGCGAATCGAGATGTCCATCGCGAGGCACCCGACAGGAATCCGGAGCGAAAGAGAACGGGCGATGAGCGAGACTGGTCTCGACCCCGTCTCCAGGATCGATTCAGGAAGTGTAGCCCACAAAGATCACCAAAGTCTCACGCGGCGAAGTTTTTGTAGGCGATGGGAACTTCCTGCTGTTCCTGCTTCCGGGCAGGGAAAAAACAACTGAGACGACCCGGGCGGCCCTCATAAAAAAACTCGGGGCAACCCCCGCCGGTGGCCCCGAGTCTTGGATACCGAACGATGAGCAGTCACTCGTGCCCGGATCCCTGCGAACGTGTGAATAACCTGAGTCATTCAGCACTCCCTGAGCTTAAGTCCGAAATCTCACGAAACCATCACGAACTCCTCATATTTTCCTGTTGAGACTTTTTTCTCGTCCCGGGTGGGATCGAATCGGATCGAAGACTCACTGCGATGGACGCATCCCTGTCATAATTCGTGAGTTAGAAGCATATTGTGATACGTTCGTGAGAATTCCGTGCGATCATGGACCTTGAGGAAGATACGGGCATTGCTCGATCGTCGTCAGTTCCGGGGAAGGAACCCGATGTTAGCCGAGAGCCGCTCCAAACGCATCCTGATCGTCGAGGACGATCACGATCTCTGCGAGGTCGTGACCCTCCATCTGCAAGGCGAGGGCTTCGAAGTGGTTGCCGTCCACAGCGGGAAGGAGGGAGTCAAGACCTTCACCCAGGGCCGCTGGAACCTGGTGCTGCTCGACTGGATGCTTCCGGGAATCTCGGGCATGGACGTGCTGAGGGAAATCCGCCGCACCGACCGGCACACTCCCGTGCTGATGCTGACCGCGCGCGGTGAAGAGACGGACAAGGTCCTCGGACTCGAACTCGGTTGCGACGATTACATGACCAAACCCTTCAGCCTGCGTGAGCTTGCCGCCAGGATCAAGGTGCTGCTGCGTAGGATAGAATTGGCCCGCAACATCGCTGAAGGCAGCGAAAAAGATCAGATTCTCGACTTCGGCAGCCTGAGAATCGACCCGGCGAAGCGCAAGGTCACCCTTGAGGGTACGCCGCTGCAACTCACATTGAAGGAGTACGACCTGCTCGTAACCCTCGCCGCCAAACCGGGACGGACATTCTCCCGGCGCCAGCTGCTGGACCAGGTCTGGGATCTCGATGCCGACGTGTACGAGCACACGGTCAACTCCCACGTGAACCGATTGCGCAGCAAGATCGAGCAAAACCCGAACCGCCCACGTTTCATCCTGACCGTCTGGGGCATCGGTTACCGTTTTTCGGACGAATTCTGAAGGATTCCATGAGCACGCATCAGATCATTCACAGCTTGCACTTCAGGATGGCGACCCTGTTCCTGGTGCTCTTGGCCGTGATGTTCCTGGGCTACACCAAGTGGGTCGATCGCACACTCTATGGCGTAAGCTGGGCGCCGGGTGAGCAGGAGTGGTACGACGAGTTCCGGGATACGGAGATGGACAGCCTCGCCTCACTGATCTCGCCCCGCTTCCACGATCGGGATTTCCTGGAAGCTTCCCTGGAGCGGTACGGCCGGAACATCGAGCGGTACGACGCCGAGATGGCCGTGATCGCAGCCGACGGGCGGGTCATCTTGACGACTGCGCCTGATACCCTGTCCGAGGTCCTGATCCGGATCAGTCCTGTCCTGCTGGACAGCATGAGTCTCGACGATTGGGATTTCTCGAGTTACCCGGACCCCTACGACATCAGCTCCTACGTGAACCGGATCACCGCCGTGTCGCCCATGCACAGCGACGGCGACACCCTCACCGCGGCCGTTGGCTGGCTCATCTCCACTTTCCGGCCGGTCAATGCCGATCTCACCGACACCAAGAGGGACGACAGGATCCGTCTGTTCCAAGGCGCTGCCGTCGTGTTGATCTACTCGTTCGTCATCGGGTTGATCCTGCTGGCCTGGGTCAGTCGGCGTATCGGTCAACTCGCCACGGACATGGCCCTGTTCCGGGATGGGGATTTTTCCCAGCGGACCCACCTGTCGGGTTCGGACGAAATCGCGGCCCTGGGAGACGGGTTCAACCGACTCGCGGATCGGCTCAGCAGCGTCATCGGCGAGTTGCGGCAATCGGAGGCGTACCGGAGTCAGCTCGTGGCCAACATATCCCATGATCTTCGCACGCCCATGGCGACCTTGAGGAGCTACATCGAGAGCTTCATGCTGCGGTGGGAGTCTCTCCCAGCCGAGGACAGGAACCGCCAACTGGCGAGGATCACCTCCAACCTCGACAACCTCGAGGGCCTGATCGAACGCCT
>Ga0180007_10002565_pt1 | contig 21491 bp, 18 predicted proteins | sample MM_PC_MetaG_FD_121122 | JGI IMG/M metagenome (GOLD analysis project Ga0180007, IMG submission 121122) | Groundwater microbial communities from the Aspo Hard Rock Laboratory (HRL) deep subsurface site, Sweden - MM_PC_MetaG | ecosystem: Environmental > Aquatic > Deep subsurface > Groundwater... | reverse complement strand
ATTTTCTGCAAGCTTTTGATATAAAATTACGCTTTTTCTTGCAGTTTTGAACATCAAAAAATATCAGTTATTAACATTAATATGTTGATTATCAACAATCTAAAACCTTTTTAAGGATCGACTAAATAAAGGAATGAGTCACAAATAGAAATTAGCTTCTTGATATGAACGAATGGAAAAAGTTGGTGAGAATTAATGAAGATAGCCATGTTTATGTTGCTAAGGTTTTAGACTCTTTTTTGGGCCGAAAATTTGACCCGCTTTCCATTCAATATTTTTCCTTAAATATTGCAAGAAGGCTAGTTTTTATTCAAAAAGGAATTAATCCACATTTAATAGAAGTTGAAGCAAAACCTCAATTAGAACTACATATAGGTATTTTGCTAAGAACTGCTTGTCTGGATATTCTTCAATACGGTTACATTGTAAAGTGTTTGAACAAAGTAAAAACCAATGATCCACCAAGACCTGATGTAATCCCTGATTATACCAGTTTTAAAAGCGAATTGAGAAAAGTTTTTTCTGGAAATATTAAGAATCAATTAGAGGATATCAAGGCTTTGAAAGACACTGGAATTATTAATGATGCGGAATACACTAATGTCAAACAAGCATATAATGTTGAATTTCCCTGGTTGTTAAATGATAACAACGAATTTGAAGATACTAAGCCTGCCCGAAAAATATTTAAAAATCTTAGAGAAAATCGAAAATTCGATATTTATAGTAATGTGTTCGAAGATTACTCTTACTATTCAAAACTTGAGCATTTCGGAATCCTGTCATCCTTTTATACCATACCTCGGGAAGAAAATAAAATCCAAATCATGACAAGAATAAAGGGAATTTTAGTGACCATATTGAAAGTGTATCAAATTAGCTTTGCCTTTATAGAAAGAGACGAAAATGACATTGCAGTAATTGAGGAATGGTTAGAGCAACTTTACAAAATTGTAGTGAAATAACAATGAGCGAGTGGAAAACATATAAATTAGGAGAAATCTGTTCAGATATTTCTTACGGATATACTGAAAGTGCTAGTTTAGAAACTGTTGGTCCAAAATTTCTGAGGATTACAGATATTCAATATGATTTTATTTCTTGGGATAAAGTACCGTATTGTCCAATTACAAAAGAAAATCATAAAAAATATAAATTAGAAATTGGTGACATTGTAATTGCAAGAACAGGAGCTTCAACAGGAGCAACAGCAATTTTTAAAGATGAGGGAATTGATGCCGTTTTTGCTTCTTATCTTATTAGATATAAAATTGATAAGGAAATTGCGTACCCATTTTATATTGGTCAATTATTAAAATCAGCACTTTGGGGAAGTTATGTAGCTTCAATTATTGGAGGTTCTGCACAACCAGGTGCAAATGCTAAACAGTTTGCAGACTTTGAGTTTCCTTTGCCCGACTTCGCGACCCAAACCCAAATCGCCCAAATCCTTACTTCCCTCGACGAAAAATAGAACTAAACCTGCAAATGAACCAAACCCTCGAAGCTATGGCACAGGCTATTTTTAAAGAGTGGTTTGTAAACTTTAACTTTCCAAACTTTGATGGTGAATTGAAAGATGGATTTCCAAAGGGATGGGAGAAAGAACCAATGGATGAAAACATTGAATTTCTAAATGGACTTGCTTTACAAAAGTTTCCACCATTGAATGAAGTGGACTTTTTACCAGTTATTAAAATACGAGAACTCAAACAAGGATTTACAAATGCTTCCGATAAAGCAAGTACAGTACTTCCTGAAAAATATGTTATTTACGATGGTGATATTTTATTTTCTTGGAGTGGAAGTTTAGAAGTTATTTTGTGGTGTGAAGGCAAAGGAGCATTGAACCAACATTTGTTTAAAGTATCTTCAAGTGTTTATCCAAAATGGTTTTATTTCTTTTGGGTAAGAGAATATTTGCCTTTGTATAAATCTATTGCAGAAGGCAAAGCAACGACAATGGGGCACATCCAAAGAAGACATTTGACTGATTCGATAATTAATGTTCCAAATAAAGAATTAATGAATTTAGCCGACAGTATTTTATCACCAATTTTAGATAAAATTCAAGAGAACAAAATTCAAATTCAATCATTAACCCAAACCCGAGACACTTTATTACCAAAGTTGATGAGTGGGAAAATAAGTCTGAACCTTTGATTAACCTGATTGAATGATTAATATGATTAAAGAACAATATAAATATTCGGAACTGACTTCAAAAATAATTGGTTGTTCTATGACCGTGCATAAAGCATTGGGTAATGGTTTTCAGGAAGTTATTTACCAAAGAGCATTAGAAATTGAGTTTACCGATAATGGAATATCATTTAGTAGAGAACACGAAATGCCTATTTATTACAAACAACAACAAATAGGAACTCGAAGAGTTGATTTTTTAGTTGAAGGCGTTGTTTCAGTAGAATTAAAAGCCATAACAAAACTGGAAGATGTTCATTTGGCACAAGCTATTAATTACTTGGAAGCTTATGATTTAGAAATAGGTTTATTAATAAATTTTGGCTCAAAGAGTTTAGAATTTAAACGATTAATAAATTCAAAATTCAATCAACTTGCACAAAAGAAAAATCAATGAAATCAGATAATCAGCTAAATCAAAGGTACAGACAATGGCAGCAATCACCGAAAACGAAATAGAAGAAATTGCATTGGGTTATTTGCAAAGTTTGGGTTACAACTACCTAAATGGGTTGATAATTTCGCCCGATGGCGAGCATCCCGAAAGACAATATACCGATGTGGTGCTTACTACCCGTTTGCGTGATGCTATTGATAAACTAAACCCAACCATTACACAAGATGCCAAAGAAGATGCACTAAAAAAAGTATTGCGTACTGAAAGCCCAAACCAGTTAATTAATAACGAAAACTTTCACCGTTATTTAACTGATGGCGTTGATGTAGAAGTGCGTACCCCAAGCGGTATTCGTGGCGAAAAAGTATATATCGTTGATTTTACAAACCCCGAAAACAACGAGTTTTTGGCGGTCAATCAATTTACCATCATTGAAGGCAGTCAAAACAAACGCCCCGATTTGATATTATTTGTTAATGGGTTGCCATTGGTTGTGGTTGAATTAAAAAACGCAGTTGATGAAAACGCCAGTGTGAAATCGGCATACAACCAATTACAAACCTACAAACAAGCCATTCCTTCGATTTTCACTTACAACGAATTACTGATTGTAAGCGATGGTTGGGATGCGCTTTGCGGAACAATTACAAGCGATTTCGGCAGGTTTATGAGTTGGAAAACCAAAGACGGCAAAACCACAGCCGACCATTTACAGCCGCAAATGGAAGTAATGTTTTTGGGAATGCTCAATAAAACCACGCTTTTAGACCTTATTCGTCAATTTATTGTTTTTGAAAAAAGCGACAGTAAAACACTAAAAAAAGTTGCAGCTTATCATCAATATTATGCAGTAAATAAAGCCGTTGAAAGTACAATAATTGCAAGTTCAAACAACGGCGACCGCCGTGGTGGCGTAATTTGGCATACACAGGGAAGTGGTAAAAGTTTGAGTATGGTTTTTTATTCGGGAAAACTCATTATTGAGCCACGAATGGAAAATCCAACTCTGGTAATCTTAACCGACCGCAACGACTTAGACGAACAGCTTCACGATACATTTACCAATTGTCAGCAATTGCTTCGTCAGGAACCACAAAAAGCCGAGGATAGACAGGATTTAAGAAAATTGCTTAAAGTAGCTTCGGGCGGTATTGTATTTACTACCATTCAAAAGTTCATGCCTATGCCTACCGACATTTCCGATAAATCGGAACAAGTCGTGCAGAACGGAAATACAATTACAGTAAACGAACCAAGTGTTGAATACATTGGAGCTGATATAAAAGCATTAAGCAAACGAAAAAATATTGTTGTCGTTGCAGACGAAGCACACCGCAGTCAATACGATTTTATTGATGGCTTTGCCAAGCATTTGCGTGATGCCTTACCAAATGCAACATTTATTGGATTTACAGGCACTCCTATTGAAACCACCGACCGAAACACACAAGCAGTTTTCGGAAACTATGTTGATATTTACGACATTCAACAGGCTGTAAACGATAAAGCAACTGTTCCGATTTTTTATGAAAGTCGTTTGGCGAAAGTCCATTTTGAAAAAGATGAAAAAGTAACCATTGACGAACAGTTTGAAGAACTTACCGAAGGCGAAGAATTAAGTAATCGCCAACAAATGCGGGCTAAATGGACACGATTAGAAGCCATTGTAGGTAATCCAAATCGTATTAGAAAAATTGCTGAAGACTTGGTTTATCATTTTGAACAGCGAAACGCAGTGTTGGACGGTAAAGCTATGATTGTTTGTATGAGCCGCCGCATTTGCGTTGAGTTGTACGATGCCATTATTAAAATTCGTCCCTTGTGGCACTCTGTCGATGATGACAAAGGAACTCTAAAAGTAATAATGACAGGCAGCAGCAGCGATGCCTTGAATATGCAACCACATATCAGAAACAAACTGAAACGTAAAGCCATTGGCGACCGCCTGAAAAATCCAGTTGACAGTTTAAAATTGGTTATCGTTCGTGATATGTGGTTAACTGGTTTTGATGCACCTTGTTTACACACGTTGTATGTTGACAAGCCAATGCGAGGACACAGTTTAATGCAAGCCATTGCAAGGGTAAATCGTGTATTTACCGAAGGCAAATCAGGTGGTTTGGTGGTTGACTATTTGGGCATTGCACAAGAACTGAAATCTGCATTAGCCGATTACACCGCAAGCGGTGGAGAAGGCAAACCAACGCTTGACCAGGAATTAGCCGTTGCAAAAATGTTGGAATTGCACGAAGCTATTGATTATCAATTAAGACATTTTGATTGGCGGAAATTCTTTACACTTTCACCAGTTGAGAAATTGAAATTTATTCCAGTAATAGTAGATTATATTTTCAGTCAGGAAAACGGTGAGCAAAGTTTTACCGATAATACCAAAAATCTGTTAAAAGCTTTTGCTATTTCAGTTCCACACGATAAAGCAATGGCAATTCGTGATGATGTTGCATTGTTTCAAGCTATAAAAACGAGATTAGTAAAAATATCGGACAGGAACGAAAGCGGCAAAACGAATGATGAAATGGACACGGCAATCAAGCAAATCATTTCCGAAGCCATTACAGCCGATAATGTGATTGATATTTTTGATGCCGCAGGTTTGAAAAAGCCCAATATTGAAATTTTAGACGAACGATTTTTACAGGAATTAAAAGACTTGCCACAAAAGAATTTGGCTGTTGAATTGTTAAAAAAATTACTCAAAGACGAAATCAAAAAACGGACTAAAATCAATTTGGTAGAAAGCAGGAAGTTTTCTGAAATGCTTGAAGATGCTATTAAACGCTATCACAACGGAATGATTGACACCGTTGAATTTTTAGAAAAAGTGTTAATACCATTTGCCGAGCAAATGAAGGAAGCCGACAAACGTGGCGACAAGTTGGGATTAGATTATAGAGAATATGCGTTTTATACAGCATTGGAAGTGAATAATAGTGCCGTTTCAATTTTAGGAGACGAGATTTTAAAACATATTGCTCAAGAACTTTTAAAAACGGTTCGCAGTAGCACAACAATTGATTGGACTATTAAAGAAAGTGTTCAATCAGCATTAAGGCGTAATATTCGAAGAATTTTAAGATTACACGGTTATCCGCCCGACTTACAAGAAAAAGCAGTTGAAACAGTTATATCACAGGCAAAATTGCTTGCAGAAGATTTACTAAATGGAAAAGACAATGAATAAAAATATTCTTTCATGTAGCCTATTATCAAAATAATTATAGTTTTGGAAAACGAACCATCTGTTTGTTTAGTCAGATTAATCAACCTGGGCTTAATCATATGTGTGTATTGAAGTCAATAAATGGGTAAAAATGTGGCAGCAGTTGTTAATCTGATGAAACTAAGCTTATTGTCTTGTAAAGTTCTGTTTTTGTATCTAATGCTGCAGTTTGTCAATAACAGACTCGAAGCACAGAATTTCTCCTTTCTAGAAGTAGAAACGCTTTCGAATTTCGACCGTTCAACCTATGTTCAGCCGCAAATTAATTTGTATACCAGTGCTTTTAAAGGTGAAAAGCGTGTTGGAACCTACTTCTTTTCGCTGCTTAACGCACACTGGGGACAGGCATATGGTGGGGTAGTGGTAAAAGCCACTGACTGGCTTTCGGTTAGCGTCGGTGCCGGAATGGAAACGGATAAAAACCCATACAGGGTTAACCTGAGCCTCTTTGCTGCGAAAAATAAATGGAAGCTGATGCAAATCTATGAATATGGCGGATCCGGGTTTTGGTACAACATCATGCTTAACCATCAGTTCACTGAGAAGCAATATGTCGGAATAATCTTTAAGCGGTATTATGGTTTGGGGCTAAGTTACACCTATACACTCAACGTGGTTCCAATTTCTTTTTTAGGATCGGTAATGTATGATTATGAGGACAGTAACCGCAAATGTATGCTCACGATCCGCTATGTGCTCTAACACTAAATAATAAGTATATGAAAATAAAAAGCCTGGTCCAGCAATCATTTCCCGTACTGATCGCCATGGCTTCATTTACCCTGATGATCCTGGGTGCAATGGGCTACGCCGGGCAGAAGAAAGACCGTTGGGAAAAAGATGTAAAGTCCCGGATTTTTGAACAGTTGATGACCAAAAAAACAAGGCTTGAGAAGGCATTGTATTCACGCATCTATTACACCAAAAGTGTGGCTGCCTATGTCTCCCTGAAGCCAAACATCACTACCCTGGAGTATTATAACTTAGCCGATGAGCTAATTCAAAATGATTCTGTCATTTGCACCATGAGTTTATCGGAAAACTGTATTATTGGAGCGGTATTTCCCCTCAAAGGACATGAAGCAGCCATTGGATTAAACCTGCTCGAACACCCCGAAAGAAACGAAATAGTACAGAAAACTATACTTAGCCGTGAACCCTTCATTGCAGGCCCTGTGGAGTTGGTTGAAGGGGGCGTGGCCTTTATCAGCTATACGCCGATTTTTGATAAAACAGTCGATCAGGGTGGTGTTTTCTGGGGAGTAACCGACATCGTAATCTATAAAGACCGGCTACTTGAACAAGCCTCACTCTCTGAAGAGGAAAATGGCTTTTCGTTCGCATTGCGTGGCTTCAACGGTACAGGCAACACCGGCAAGGCATGGTGGGGTGATGACGACGTTTTTAACCAGAATCCCGTTACGGTATCTATTGACCTGCCTTACGGAACATGGGTGCTGGCCGCTGTGCCTGTCATTGGCTGGCAATCTTACCTGAATCAGGATCAGGTGTTGTTCAGCTTGTTGATGAGCAGTGCCTTCATTATCAGTGTGCTCATCTGGCTGCTGAGCAGCTCGGTGTTGAAAATCAGGAGAAACAGCCAGGAACTCAAAGCGATTTTCTTGTCAATGGACAGCCTGATTGTGGAGTTTGATCAGGATGGCAGGTATGTCAAGGTGCCACCACTGAATACAAGTCTCTTGTATCGGCCCAAAGAAGAACTGCTGAACAAAACACTGTATGAGGTATTCCCGGAAGAAACTGCCAGGCAGTTTCACGAATCTATCTTGGAATGTTTACGCAGAAAGGAAAACAAAACAATGGAATACCCCCTGGAAATCAATGGTCAGGAGCGGTGGTTTTCTGCTACCATATCATGGAAATCTGATCAACGGGTAATTTTTCATGCACATGATGTGACCGAGCATAAAATGGCCATGGAGAAAATCCTTACTTCAGAGAAAAGGCTTCGTGAGCTGAATGCAACCAAAGATAAGTTCTTTTCCATCATTGCCCACGACTTGAAAAGCCCGTTTAACAGTATCCTGGGGCACAGCAACCTGCTGAACACAGATTATGAAGCCTACACAGAAGCTGAGCGCAGGAAAGCCATCGCTGAAATTGATGTTTCAGCGCGTAACGCCTATGAATTGCTCGAAAATCTATTGCTTTGGGCGATATCGCAAAGTGGAAAAATCAGCCTTGACAAGGAGTCATTTTCTTTTGCCGGACTTGTCGATGAAGCAATTCAACCTTATATGGAAGGAGCCAGGAAGAAACTGCTTGATGTCGTTGTTGATATCCCAGGTGACATCAAGGTTACTGCAGACAAGTTTACCATTCGCACGGTTGTAGCCAATTTGTTTAACAATGCCATTAAATTTACGCCTGAGCAGGGGAAAGTCCATATCAGGGCTGACAGAAAGGAAAGCCTTGTGCTGTTTGAAATAACCGACACTGGAATCGGGATAGCTGAGGAAATCATACCTAAGCTTTTCCGGATCGAGGAAAGCATATCAACGAGGGGAACCGCAGGTGAAAAAGGTACAGGCCTGGGCTTGTTGCTATGTAAAGAATTTGTTACAAAACACGATGGTAAAATATGGGTGGAAAGTAAGTTGGGCAAGGGATCAACCTTCGGCTTTTCGCTACCAGTAAATGAAGATTAAACATCTCAATCACAAGGATTTAACAAAAAAACCGGACTGAAGGATCAATCCGGTTTTTTTTATCCCGATCACAGATATAATCAGTGATTAAGGTCAGTTCAATTAACTATTCATCGAAATCAAAAACTCTTCATTCGACTGGGTAAAGCGCATCTTGTCTTTCAGGAACTCCATGGCTTCGAGTGGAGTCATATCCGCCAGGTGGTTGCGCAATATCCAAAGGCGTTGCAACATATCCTTGTCGAGCAACAGGTCTTCACGCCTCGTGCTTGACGCCACAATGTCGATGGCTGGCCAGATGCGTTTGTTCGATAACCTGCGGTCAAGCTGGAGTTCCATATTTCCGGTTCCTTTAAATTCTTCGAAAATAACTTCGTCCATCTTCGAACCGGTGTCGATCAGGGCAGTGGCAATGATGGTCAACGAACCTCCATGCTCAATTTTTCTGGCTGCACCAAAGAAGCGTTTTGGTTTCTGCAAAGCGTTGGCTTCAACACCGCCCGACAGCACTTTTCCTGATGCAGGGCTCACGGTATTGTAAGCACGGGCAAGACGGGTAATCGAGTCGAGCAGGATGACCACATCATGACCACATTCGGTGAGCCGCTTGGCTTTTTCGAGGACGATATTGGCAATTTTCACATGCTTTTCAGCCGGTTCGTCAAAGGTGGATGAAATCACTTCAGCGCGTACGCTTCTGGCCATGTCGGTCACTTCTTCAGGGCGTTCATCGATGAGCAAAATGATCAGGTAAACTTCAGGGTGATTGGCTGCGATGGCATTGGCTACCTCTTTCAATAACACTGTTTTACCTGTTTTTGGCTGGGCAACGATCAAACCACGCTGTCCTTTTCCAATGGGAGTAAACATATCCATCACCCTGGTCGACATGGTATTTTCTTTGTGTCCGGTGAGGTTGAACTTTTCTTCAGGGAAAAGCGGGGTGAGAAAATCAAATGGAATTCTGTCACGCACCTCTTCAGGTAAACGGCCATTGATAAGTTCAACCTTAATCAATGGGAAATATTTTTCGCCTTCTTTCGGTGGCCTGATGGTTCCCCTCACTGTGTCGCCGGTTTTCAAACCAAACAACTTGATTTGTGATTGAGAAACATAAATATCATCAGGTGAATTCAGGTAATTGTAATCCGATGAACGCAGGAATCCGTAGCCATCGGGCATGATTTCCAGCACGCCTTCGGCTATAACGATGCCTTCGAACTCAAAAGAATATTCTTCGCGTTTGCGCATCTTATTCGGGTTGTCCCTGAAGCCTTCCTTGTTCGATTCGCGCTGAATATCACTATTTCCTTCCCTGGCGACATCACGGTTCACTTCCTGACCAGCATCCTTGTTTTGATCCCTTGGGCTTTCACGGATGAATTCCTTTTTGGGCTGTGGGGCAGCAGGAGCTGCTATTGGAATTGCTGGCTTTTCGTCCTGATCAATCTCAGTGTCACTGCCCGTATCGGCAAGTGAGGTAATAAACTCATCGTCCAATATGGTCAACTTACTGGGCGGTTCCGGTTTTTTGTGCTCGGGTTTGGTGTAGACCTTTTTGTGTAAGGGCTGTGCCGGCTTTGGCTGCTCAGGGTTCCTTGCTTCATTGGCAGGGGCTGGTTTCTTCTCGGCAACAGGCGATCCCTGCTCAGGATTTGAAGCCTTTGTTTCCGTGCCTTTCACAATTCGTGCACGCTTATTCTTCTGAAATTTCGGAGGCCTGCTTACTTCAGGTTTCTCATTTTTTTCAGGAATAAGGGCTTGTAGGTCAAGGATTTTGTAGATCAGATCCTGCTTGAGCAGTTTCTCCGCCTTGGGAACGCCAAGTTCTTTGGCGATCTCCCGAAGCTCACCTACGAGCATACTGTTTAGCTCAACGATGTCATGCATTGTAAATAATTTATTAGAACAACAATTCAGTTATGGTTTTGGTGGTAAAAAGATCGAAAACAGCAAAAATTTAGGTTAAAAGACCCGGAAAAAGATTGAAAAAATTGGGGTTTTCTTAAAAGTGGCACAAAGGTAAGGTTTTTTCGTTCATAAGCGAAATATTTCATCCTTTTTTTGAGAATATCCTGGTTTATAGTGATTCCTCAGTGGAGAATTAACCGGTTTGTATAACGATTCTTTCTTTAAATCAATGGTATTGATCAGTAAATCAGATTATTGACATGAACTTGGTCCATTTTGATGAATTTGCTCTATTCTGACAAATGATAAAGCCATCAGGGACTTTTGTGTTAACCCAACCAACATATTTGGGCGTTTTGTATCTTTGTGCATTATTCAAGCAGATTATTTATGATACAACGCATTCAGACTGTTTTTTTACTACTGGCAACCCTCTCGGCCGGGCTACTTTTTGTGTTCCCCATTGCCTGGTATTATGGGGAGTTCAATACCATTGAGTTTATGGTGTATCAGCTGATTGACACAGTCCCGGGAAGTCAACCGGTGTATAACAGCTTTTTTTTATTGCCACTGATTGCTATCACATTGATCAGCATGGGGCTGTCGGTCGCTGTAATATTTTCCTACAAGTCGATGAATAAGCAGCTCCGGATGACAAAACTCAACATTTTTCTGACCATTGTGTTAATCGCTGCAATTTTCTTTTTCTATGCCGATCACATTGGCAAAACACTGAATGCACTACCACAATATGAGTTCGGGATTTTCTTGCCACTCATCGTGCTTGTATTCCTGATTCTGGCACTAAGGGCGATCCAGCGCGACCTGAAACTGGTCAGGTCGGTCGATCGTTTGCGTTAAATACAAATACCATTTTTTAGTAGTTAAGGGATGGTGGACCCTTTCGTTCGATCTCCATTATTTCAAGGTTTTTGGGGCGGCCCTGATCGATTTCAAACTTCACCAGGGTGATTTTTGTATGCATTCCCTGTTTCCCACAGGCTCCCGGATTGATGTGCAACAGCTTCATACGCGGGTCTGGCACTACCTTAAGTATATGTGAATGCCCGCTGATAAACAAGCCGGGCTTTGCCACAAGCAGCTTTTCCCTGATGCCAGGAGCGTATCGCCCGGGATATCCGCCAATATGCACCATGAAAACGGAAAGACCCTCAATTTCAAACTGCAGCACTTCGGGAAACATCAGCCTGACTTTGTAATCATCGATATTTCCATGTACAGCCCTTATCGGTTTGAATGCGGATAGTACATCCGCTGTTTCTGTATTGCCGATGTCGCCGGCATGCCATATCTCGTCGCATGAGGCAAAAAAATCAAACACCCGTGGATGAACATATCCATGGGTGTCTGACAATAATCCAATTCTTTTCAATGCAAAGATTTATAATTTATACGATAATCCAACACTGATGACTTCCTTAAACTGGGTGCGCGGACCACTGTTGCCGTCCTTGTCCGTGATTTTGATGTCATCGTCATAAATCAGGTGTAAGGTGATATTCGCATTCAGCCAACTGTTTACCTTCATTGTCAAAAGGTTCTGCCAGTCAACATCGACATTTTTGATGTTTTTCAGGTAATCGGCGAACAACTCCAGCTTCGAAGTGAAGTTCACGTTTTTGGCGAGATCGACATTGAGCTTTGCTGTGAACTTTCCCCCGAACTCAAAGCGGCTTTGCTTCCCGTCTTTTATTTTAAGGCCAGCTGTGTCATACTTGGCGCCTTCAACGCCAAACGAACCCAGGTCAGCGAGGCGTTGGTCGTTAACCATGGTAATCCTGGCCGTTGCAGGAGACAAATTCATTTCGAAATGCTTGCTGGCCGCCCAGTCGAGTCCTAATCCAAGTGTAATGTAGGCAGGAGCAAAGAATTTTGAAATAGGTGTTGAGGAGTCTTTTTTATAGTCAAACCCATCCGTAAACTGCGATTTGAATGAAAAAGAAAGGCTGTAAAACAGCCTGTCGGATGCTTTTACACCATACATTGAGTTCAATTCAATCTTGTCATCGGTTTTAATGGCTTTATTATCACCTAAAATACTGTATCCGAGACCAAGATCGATGTTGTTATTCCACTTGGTCTTATTCTTTGCATAGTTGGTCTGATAAATAAGGCGGCCTGTGGTGTTCAGCGCATTTTCGCCGCCTGCTGCCCAGTTCGAGAGATGACTTTGTGAAAAGTTTAGTGTTGCAGTTCCAGATCTGGTCCAGTTTTTGACCGGAGCCTCTTCCTGTGAAAACACACTTAGTGTAAAGAGCAGCAATAGCCCTGTGATGTGTAATTGTTTTTTCATCGTGTTGGTTGTTTATGTTTAAATTCCATTTTCCTGACGGTTTGGGATGTAGTTTCCTTTTGATTCGTCATTTAGCATAAAACTGATATCCAATTTATTATCACACCTGACGCGCTGATCGTCTTTCAAGCCAGGCGTCCAGTGAATCGACTGAATAATCCGTATGGCTTCCTGATCGCATCCTCCGCCAAGTGATTGTATCACATGAATATTCGACACATGTCCATCAGTTTCAACTACAAATCCAATGGTAACCGTTCCACTGAGGTTCAACCTGAAAGCGGCCTCCGGATACCTTAATTGCTTTTGTATATAATTGTTGACCTGCATCTTACCCCCTGCAATTATGGGCGTAGGAGCAACATCCAGTGAAGCAAAATTAACAATTCGATAGCTTGTATCCGCATCAGTGTCGAATTGTACAATTGGTTTGCCGGCTTCCTGCTTTAACCGCTTTAGGTATTGCCTGATATTGAATTTGATTTCGAATGAATGAGGGGCTGAAATAACTGTTCCATTACTGCTTGCAGGTCGCCATACGATCAGGCGAATCAGTCGCAGGGCTTCCCTGTCCAATGCTGGGCTAAGCCCTTTAGCAATTTCGAAATGGTGGGCATTTCCATCTTTATCGACGGTGAAACTCACCTCTACAGTTCCCTGTATATTTGAAGTTAATTCCTCTTCAGGATAAACCATCTCATCGATCAGAAATGACCTTACCAGGCCAATATCGCTCCGGCTCGTAGGTGCTACAAATGACTGTCCGAAACTGTAAATCGAAAAAACACCAAGAAAAACCAGAACAGAGATCAGTTTTTTCATGACTGTCAGCTTGTTGATAATGGTGACTAAATTACGAATTATTGGCATCTTACTCAATAGCTGCTGCTTCAAATTCAAGAATTATTTACAGGTTGTACTTTATTGGAAAAGGAGCTTGTTTAAACGTGTTTGAATTGCTGCAAAATGGGCTAAAAGCCTTAATTTTGTGCACTTGCAATTCGAAAATAACACGCAAATGACCATGGAAACCCCATCACAGCATCAGGATGTCATCTTTGGCATCAGACCTGCTATCGAAGCCTTCGAAGCCGGCAAACAGGTTGATAAGCTATTGATATTAAGTACTTCTGGCTCAACTTTAACAGGTGAATTGCTGCGCCTTGCCAAACAAAATGCCGTGCCGGTGCAGAAGGTTCCCATGGAAAAACTCAACCGGATAACGCGCAAAAACCACCAGGGAGTCATCGCGTTTATTTCACCAATCACTTATGGTTCCCTCGAACAGCTTATACCGACCTTGTATGAAGAGGGGAGGAGCCCGTTTATCCTGGTGCTCGACCGGGTTACTGATGTCAGGAATTTTGGTGCACTCGCCCGCACAGCCGAAGCTGCAGGAGTCGATGCCATACTGATTCCTAGCCGTGGGTCTGTAAGTGTTAGCGGCGATGCGGTAAAAACATCGGCAGGAGCACTGCATCGCATTCCGGTTTGCCGCGAAGACAACCTAAAGATTGCACTTGAATTTCTGAAGATGAGCGGGTTGAAGATCGCGGCGATTTCAGAAAAATCGACTGAAACATTGTGGCAGGCAAACCTGAAAGGGCCCATTGCCTTGATTCTGGGTTCGGAAGAAGATGGTATTTCGCCTGAATACCTGAAAAAAGCGGATGTACACCTGTCGATACCGATGATCGGTAAGGTTGCTTCGCTCAATGTGTCGGTGGCAGCTGGCATTGCCCTTTATGAAGTGGTGCGGCAAAGGGAATAAAAAAACCTGTCCGGCCAAAGCCAGACAGGTTTCCAAACCTTTATAAATGCGGTATTGACTACCTGCGTGCTTCTTTGATGCGTGCTTTCTTTCCGCGAAGACCCCTGAGATAGAAAATCCTGGCCCTTCTTACAGCACCTTTTTTATTCACTTCGATTTCATCGATAAAAGGAGAAGAAATCGGGAAAATTCTTTCAACGCCAACGTTATTGGAAATCTTTCTGATGGTGAAAGTGGCTTTCGGTCCATCACCAACGCGCTGTAATACAACACCTTGAAATCTCTGCAGACGTTCTTTGTTTCCTTCAATAATCTTATAGGTAACGGTAATGGTATCACCGGCTTTGAATTCAGGAAATTCTTTCACAGCAACCTGATCTTCCACAAACTGAATTATAGCGTTCTGGCTCATTGTTAGATAATTATTAGGCTAAGTACAAAAATCAAAAACGAGTGCAAATATACAGTTTTATTTTGATTTAAGCATTATTCTTTACTTTTTTTCTCAATATCTTTCAGTAATTCAGGGCGGCGTTGCTTTGTGCGCTCAATGGCCTGCTGCAGTTTCCATGCCGATATCTTCTGATCGTCGCCGCAAAGGAGGATGTCGGGCACTTCCCAGCCCTTATAGTTTTTCGGCCTTGTATACACCGGCGGCGAAACCAAACCGTCCTGAAATGAATCGGATAGGGCTGAAGTTTCATCACTTAGCACCCCCGGAATCAAACGGACGATGCTGTCGGTGAGCACTGCCGCAGCCAGCTCGCCACCCGAAAGTACGTAATCGCCAATGGATATTTCGAGTGTGATCAGGTGCTCCCGAATCCTCTCGTCGATGCCTTTGTAGTGACCGCAAAGCATGATGATGTTGTTGAACAACGAGAGGCGGTTGCTGATCGATTGATTCAGTTGTTGCCCGTCGGGACTCAGGTATATCACCTCATCATAGGCTCTTTCACCCTTAAGGACCTGGATACAGCGGTCGATTGGCTCGATCATCATCACCATACCTGCACCACCAGAAAAAGCATAATCGTCGATACGTTTATGTTTATCAAGGGCGTAATCACGTAAGTTGTGGATATGAATTTCGACAAGCTGTTTGTTGATTGCACGTTTCACAATGGAGGCGGTAAAAGGGCCGTCGAACATTTCGGGAAATATGGTAATGATGTCAATTCTCATGATTCAATCCAGGTTGTTTTAGTGTTCATAAATTCTTTCATGCCTATGCTGTGAAGTTCCCTGCCAAAGCCCGACTTTTTTACTCCGCCGAAGGGCAGCCTGGGGTCCGATTTTGTCATGCTGTTCACAAAAACAGCCCCTGCCTGAGCCCTGGATGCAACTTCTTCTGCCAAAGCTTCATCGCTTGTCCAGATGCTTGCTCCAAGGCCATATGCGGTGTCATTCATGCGCATGATCGCTTCCTCCTTGCTGCGAAATGGAATGATGATGGCTACCGGACCAAAGGTTTCTTCATCATACACCGGCATCCCTTTGTCAACATTTGTCAGCAAGGTAGGCAGGTAAATTTCGCGGTTGCTGCTGCTGCGTTTGCCTCCGCATATCAGTTTGGCCCCCATCCGTATTGATTCATTCACCTGACGCTCAATTTGATCCGTAAGGTCAGGACGGGCCATTGGCCCGATTTCGGTTTGCGGGTCTAAGGGGTTTCCCGGCCTGAGTTGTTCAAATTTCTCCAGTTGAAGTGCAATGAAAGCATCAATAATGTCTTCATGGACGATAAACCGTTTCGCGGCAATGCACACCTGCCCTGCATTCAACAAGCGCGAGCGTGTGGCGGCAACGCAACTCGTTTCAATGTCAGCATCCGGGAATACAACAAAGGGATCTGAACCTCCAAGCTCAAGCACACACTTTTTTATGTGTTTACCGGCCAGGGAAGCCACGGCACTGCCGGCCTTTGCGCTACCCGTCAGGGTGACACCAGTTACAAAAGGACTTGCAATAACTATTTCTGAATCAAGATGATCGATCACAATCGTTGTAAAAATCCCGGGAGCAAAACCTGCCTCAATAAACAACTGTTCAAGGGCAAGACCACAGCCAGTGACGTTTGGTGCATGCTTCAGCAGCGCCACATTCCCGGCCATGATATTCGGAACGGCAAAGCGCAACACCTGCCAAAAGGGAAAATTCCAGGGCATGATGGCAAAAATAATGCCTGTAGGCTCAAAACTAACCTGGGAAAGCTTTGCTTCTGTTTTGACCACAATGGGGGCCAAATCAAAGTTAGCCTGATCAGCATGATGCCTGCATAACCAGATGCACTTTTCAATTTCACTGACGGACTCCCGGATCGGCTTTCCCATCTCGCTGGTAATCAGTTCGGCAAGGAATCGCTTCTTTGCATCCATAACCCCTGCTAAGCTGGCGAAAAGCTGTGTTTTAACCGTAAGCGAACTATTTCGCCAGTTGATAAAAGCCTGATGACTCTTGCTTATGGCAAGCGATATGCTGTCGGGGCTGAGCTCAGGGTAGGAGCCCAATTGCTCCCCGGTAAATGGATTTCGACTGATCATGGTGTCAGGTGCCTAATGATTCTGCAAAATAACTAAATCATTTCAATATTGCTGGGCCATCACCAACAATTTGGCTACTTTTACCCATCAAATGTTGGCTTATGAAACTTGGCTTTATTCGGATTTTTAGCGGGTTAATTGTATACATTTTATTTGTGCAGGGATCTATTGCACAATCATCTACTTACCCGATCCCGCTTGAGTTGCGCAAGGCTCTCTCGAACCATACCAGGACGAATTTCGGGGTTCCGGGAATAAACTATTGGCAAAACAGTGCTGACTATGTCATCAATGCAAGCCTGACACCCGAAAAGGCGCTACTCAGCGGCAAGGCGGTGATCACCTATTATAACAACAGTCCAGATACCCTGCGCAAACTTGTGTTTAACCTGTATCAGGATATTTTCCGAAAAGGGAACAGCCGCGATTGGGATATTGGACCTGAAGATATTCATGAGGGAACAAAAATTGTTTCTCTGAAAATAAAGGACTCAGCAGAAGAGCTTGCAGGCAGCAATCGTGTTAATCGCCAGGGAACCAGGCTGATCATCCAGGATATGCTTATTATGCCTGGTAGTAAAAAAGTGCTGGAAGTCGCATGGGAAGTTAAATTGCCTGAGCACAGAACCATCAGAATGGGAAAATACAATGACTCATCGTTATTTGTCGCATACTGGTATCCGCAGATCGCCGTATATGATGACTTTGACGGCTGGGATATGATTTCATATAATGGAAGTGTAGAGTTTTACAACAATTTTGGGAATTTTCAGGTGACACTAAGCTTACCGGACAACTTTATGGTTTGGGCCACGGGAGAACTTTCCAATCCGGAAGAGGTTTATCCAAAACGCATTTTAAATCGGTACGAAGCAGCAAAAACCTCAACTGAAGTTGTGAAAATAGTTCAGTCGTCGGACCTTGACCTGATGAGCGGCACAAAAGGCAAAAAAACCAAAAAGTGGGTCTTTCATGCTGAAAATGTACCGGATTTCAGCTTTGGAGCAGGCATAGGGTTTTTATGGGATGGCAGTAGCCTGCTGGTCGATTCAACAGCAAACAACCAGGTTTTTATTGATGCGGCCTATCCCTCGAAGGCCTTGAATTTTGATCAGGTTGCGCAATACGCCCGCACAAGTATCGCCTTTATGTCGGGAACAATGCCTGGCATTGCGTTTCCTTACCCCAAAATGACTGTGTTTTGCAATGGGAAAACGAATGGCGGCATGGAAACGCCCATGATGGCCAACAACAGTGCTCCGGCCGATGCGGCTAACAGCTTTGGCCTTACTTTCCATGAAATAGCCCACAGTTACTTTCCGTTTTATATGGGAACAAACGAAAAAAAATATGCATGGATGGATGAAGGATGGGCGAGTTTATGGCCGCATACCCTTGTCGACAGCCTATATCCCGAATACCAATACTTCAGAAATGCAGTCAGCTATTTCGAGCAGATTGCCGGTAAGGAAATGGATATCCCACCCATGGTGCCTACCCATTTGACTGCTACAAATTATGCCTCGATGCGGAATGCAGCGTATGTGCGACCCGCGCTTGCTATGTATTTTCTTGAGAAAACAATTGGCAAAGAAACCTTTACATTGGCTTTACAGGAATACATCCACCGATGGAATGGCAAGCACCCATTACCCATCGACTTTTTCCGTACCATTGAGCAAGTTGCGGGTATTGACCTATATTGGTACTTTGGTCCCTGGTTCTATGGACCCGCATATCCCGACCAGGCCATCAGGAAAATCACGAATGACCGTAAAGTGGTTATAGAAAATCCAGGAGGATTGCCGCTTCCGATTGAACTCAAGGTTGTTTTTTCTGATGGAAGCAACACCAGCATCAAGCTGTCAGCCATGGTATGGAATATGCATAAAGAGGCTGCAATTGTTGACGTTCCGGGTACTATGCCTATCCGCTCGGTTAGCCTGGGCAGCAAAGATATCCCTGATGTAGACCGAAAAAACAACGAAATCTTGCGGATTGATCAACATTGAACAAATTAGCTTGTAACTTTGTATTTATTCAAATTAATATTACGCTTATGAGAGGTTTATCCCTTCTGACACTAGTTCTGATGAGTCAAATGCTTTTTGCACAAATTGCACCTGATACCTATTATGTGCAATTCAGCGATAAGAATAACTCGCCTTTTTCCATTGATAACCCGTCTGCATTCCTTTCGCAAAGGGCAATAGAACGCAGACAAAAACAACAGATTACCATCATTCAAAATGATATCCCTGTGAATCCGCAATACCTGACCGGTGTTATTGAGACAGGAGCCGACCTTTTATATGCTACGAAATGGTTGAACGGTGTCACGATAACAACAACAAGCCAGGATGTGCTTGACGCGATAAATGCATTGCCCTATGTAGTTTCCATACGCGCTTTGACTGATCAGCCATTGAAGCAACAAATCAAGGAAAAAGCTTATTTTCAGCAGGAATCCTATGGTCCTTTGAGTCTGGCATCAACAAAATCCGTTGAAGCATTGAATGCTTATGATTATGGGTCAGGTTATACCCAAATAAATCAAATTAACGGGATCCCCTTGCATAATATGGGATTCAGGGGCGAAGGAATGGTTGTTGCTATTCTTGATGGCGGTTTTATTGAAGTGCCTACACACCAGGCCTTTGACAGCTTATGGATAAACAGCCAGATTCTTGGTCACAAGGATTTTGTTCATCCAGGTGGAGATGTTTTCACCGAAAGCTATCATGGCACGGCAGTGCTAAGCACCATTGGATCCAATGTTGCCGGACAGCTTGTGGGGACAGCGCCAAAAGCATCTTTCTGGCTGCTCAGATCAGAATATGTGCTGGCTGAAAACCTGATTGAAGAGTATAATTGGGTTTCTGCTGCAGAATTTGCCGATAGCGTAGGCGCTGATGTGATAAACTCTTCGCTTGGCTATATCACCTTCGATATGCCAGAATGGGACCATACCTATGAAGATATGAACGGTAACACCTGCATTGTGACCATTGGTGCTGACCTGGCTGCTTCGAAAGGAATCCTCGTTGTGAACAGTGCCGGAAACTCAGGTTCTGATTTCAGTTATCCCTACATTGGCGCACCGGCAGACGGTGTAAACGTATTTTCGATTGGCGCTGTGGATGGGGGCGGAAACAGGGCTTCGTTCAGTTCGATCGGGCCTACTTTCGATGGCAGAATAAAGCCTGATGTAATGGCCATGGGTCAGGGAACCGCTGTTGCCACCTCAGGCGATTCGTTTTCAAATGGGAGTGGGACCTCTTTCTCTTCGCCTGTAACAGCCGGTATGTCAACATGTCTGTGGCAGGCTAACCCCACATTCACAAACCTGCAGATTAAAGAAGCCATCAAACAAAGTGGCAATTACGCATCTGCACCTGATGCCTATTATGGCTATGGAATTCCTGATTATGTGCTTGCTAATTCACTGCTTACAGTGATCGACCAGCCTTCCTCGGAACAGGCAAACCTGGTTCAGGTTTACCCGAATCCGGTGAATGAAACAACCCAGATCAACATCAAAGCAGGTGCTGAAACCCTGAGGCTACTCGATATCAATGGCAGGCTGCTCAACACTTTCAGCGTTGAAGCTACAATGTCAGCTTCAGCAATGAAAGCAATCAATGGCCTGAAACCTGGCGTTTATTTTATCCAGGTGATGATGGGAGCGCAAACCCAGACAAGAAAACTGATTAAACTCTAACCGCAACCCGGTAGAAAGATCACTAATTGAACAAAACTAAAAGCCGTTTAACCTGCAGGGTTAAACGGCTTTTATTATTCGGAGATTCTTGTCAGTCGATGAATCCATTTTTGATGGCATATCGGATCAAGCCAGCAATATTTGACACATCAAGCTTCTTCATCAGGTTAGTGCGGTGTGTATCGACAGTGCGATGACTGATAAACAGCTTATCACCAATTTCTTTGTTCGACAATCCTTCCGCGATCAGCTTCAGGATTTCAATTTCCCTTTCTGTCAACATGGCTTTTTTATCGTCCACAGAACCAGGCATAACAGGAGAGATTCCATGTGAAATTAAGTTCAAGGTCAATTCTGAAGAGAAATATTTTCCTCCCTGATGAACCCTTTTTATGGCCTGCAGCAGTTCATCCTTGTCAGAATTTTTTAATATGAAACCGCAAGCGCCGATATCGGTGAGTTTCTTTACCATTGCTTTCTCATCATGCATGGTGAGCATGATGATTTTAATGTCGGGGTAGGTTGATTTTACCTGTTGCGTTGCTTCAATGCCATTCATTATTGGCATGTCGATATCCATCAAAACAATGTCAGGCTTGATAAATCCCAGCTGCCTGAGCAGGTCGGCACCATTGTTTGCTGTTGAGATGACCTTGATATCAGTTTGCTGCTCCAGGATTGACCTTAACCCGTCGAGGATCAGCTGATGATCATCAGTTATT
>Ga0180007_10002564_pt1 | contig 21492 bp, 18 predicted proteins | sample MM_PC_MetaG_FD_121122 | JGI IMG/M metagenome (GOLD analysis project Ga0180007, IMG submission 121122) | Groundwater microbial communities from the Aspo Hard Rock Laboratory (HRL) deep subsurface site, Sweden - MM_PC_MetaG | ecosystem: Environmental > Aquatic > Deep subsurface > Groundwater... | reverse complement strand
CGTCTTTTTTCAAGTGCCTTGGTACGTAGCGAAGGAGCGTGTTTCATATGCCCCCAGCATACCACAAAAGAAATGTTTTGTTAATCTATTTATGCGAAGGTCAATAGTAAATCAAAAATGGTCCATAGGAAAGGTTGGTATACGGAGAATTGACAAAAAAGCCATTTTTAATTATCATTTTGCGCATTGGAACAATTAATATCCTTATTTTCATCCATTCATGTTAAGCATCAGATTAACGCGCGTCGGTAAGCGCAAACAGCCTTTCTACAGGTTGATAGTGTTGGAGAAAACACGCGATCCATGGGGGCGTTCGCTTGAAATTCTCGGTAATTACAATCCGCATACGTCTCCTTCTACCTTGGAGGTAAAGGCCGACCGGGTAAAGCATTGGCTTGAAAAAGGCGCCCAGCCCTCGGATACGGTTTGGAACCTATTTGTGGAAAATAAATTAGTGGAAGGCGAAAAGCGCAATAAAATCAAATTATCCAAAGCCCGCAAGGAAAAGCTGGCAAAAAAGAAAGAAACTGCGAGTTAAAGCCGCTTCCCTTTAAAAAGGATAGGTGTTATTCTGTTGGTCGAGTCTGATTAGGAACCCGTTTCCGAAAAGCTCTCTTGAAAATTAATTTTTTAGCCGATATGGCAGAAACGTTTAACGATCAGGAGTTTATCGAGTACGTGGTGAAGTCCATCGTGAATCACCCGGAAGACGTTAAGACGGAACGCACCGTTGATGAACGGGGCGTCCTCATAACGCTTCACATAAATCAGGATGACATGGGTTATGTCATCGGGCGTCAGGGGCAGACGGCACGGGCCTTGCGCATTTTGCTCAAGACCGTAGGCGCCAAAGCCAATGCCCGCGTTAACTTGAAAATTTACGAACCAGAGGGTGCGCGCCGTGCGCATCACGAAGACCGTTCCCCGCAAGGCGAAGAAGAGAGTCGCCATGGTGATGCAGGATTGGTCTCTGATTCCGACCTAGCTGATCTCGGAATTTAATTTCCGAAACAAAAGTCGACAATAAACAAAAACCGTGAGATTATGCTCACGGTTTTTGAATATGTCAATATGCCAAAGAAAAAAATTCTAAAAATTGATATTGTGACGATTTTTCCTGAAACGATCGCGTCATATGTCGGCGCGTCGATTTTAGGGCGCGCGGAAAAGTCCGGCTTGCTGAAGGTGGATGCGGTTCAGTTGAGGGAATTTACCCGCGACAAGCACCGCACGGTTGACGACCGTCCGTTCGGCGGCGGCCCCGGTATGCTCTTGAAAGTCGAGCCTTTCCATAAAGCGTTGGCAAGTTTGAAATTGCGCAAAAAAGATGGAACAAAAACCGCAGCCGCCAAAAAAACCAGAGTGATCCTGACCAGCGCCAAAGGCCGCCTTTTCAATCAAGCTGAAGCGCGGCGTTTAGCCAAGTATGACAGGTTGGTTTTTTTATGCGGTCGGTATGAGGGCGTAGACGAGCGCGTAGCGGCAAAGCTGGCGGACGAGGAATTGTCTATCGGACCTTATGTTTTGACCGGCGGCGAGCTGGCAGCTTTGGTTATGACAGATGCGATTGTGCGCAACCGCCCCGGCGTGTTGGGCAAGGCGGAATCTTTACGGGAAGAGTCTTGGGGTCGCGGAGGGGATTTGGAATATCCGCAATACACGCGGCCTGAAAATTATCTCGGTTGGAAAGTTCCCGAAGTTTTATTGTCAGGCGACCACAAGCGCATCGCCGAGTGGCGCAAGAAAAATCAAACGCCCACGGATTGAGACGGCCGGCTTTTTTTCGCGTATAACCATTTGGTCACTTCGACGGCGGCAAGATTTATAAAAGCGATCAACAACACTCCCGCAACCCAAGTCCATGGCAGGGGAGTGGTTTTTAATATGGATTGCAATAACGGCGTGTATATCGCAAAAGCTACCAATATGATGCCGATGATTACGCCGCCGGTGAGATAGCGGTTGGAGTAAAATTTGTACTGGAAAATAGTTTTCTCCAAACTTCTTAGAGAGAAAGCCACGATCAGGGAATAAAGCGCGAAGGTAGCAAAGATAAAAGTCCTAACGAGATTTTCAGGGTAGCCCAATCGAAGCAACAGCGTATAACTCACAAAGTTGATCAAACTGCCCAATCCTCCCACCAAGAGAATAAGCGTCCGCATTTCAGGATCAATAATTTTCGATCTCGCGGCGGTTCGTTTATTTTGGTATGTTCCGGATTCTGATTCAAAAGCAAAAGCCACGGCCGGAAAGCTGTCCGAAAAGAAGTTGACGAAAAGTATTTGCAAGGCGTTTAAAGGCAAAGGCAGGCCTACTAACAAAGCACCGCCGATTAAAAACAGTTCATCCATGGCATCTGACATCAGATAAACAATCACTTTACGGATGTTGTGCAAGATGCGTCGGCCTTCCTCGATCGCTTTGACCAGGGTTTCAAAATTGTCATCCAATAGCACCAAGTCGGACGCGCTTTTTGCAACTTCCGAACCCGAACCCACGGCCACTCCGATTGAAGCGGCTTTCAGCACGGGTCCGTCGTTGACACCGTCTCCGGTAACAGCGACTATTTCACCGCGCTGTTTGTAAAATTCCAAAATCCTGACTTTTTGTTCCGGACTGACTCTGGCGAACACGGCTACGTTGCTAAGTTGCGCAACCATGTCCTTTGGCCGCATTTTTTCAAGCGTGGCGCCGGAGATGATGCGGCCGCCTTCCGCAAAAAGGCCCAGTTCGTGCGCAACGTATTTCGCAGTTCCAATATGATCGCCGGTTACTATTATGGTTTTGACTCCGGCCTGTTTTATTTTATTGATGGCGTCCTTTATCCCATCGCGAATGGGATCGCGGAAAGACAATAATCCGCGGAATTCAAAATTTGCATTTGCGATTGAAGTGCTACTGCCGGTCGCTAAAGCTAAAACGCGCTCGCCTGTAGCCGCCATTTTATCCACTTCATACAACAGCAGTTTTTTCTCGGCCGCCGACAAAGCGGTGAATCCAATGATAATTTCCGGCGCCCCCATGGCAATAGTCATTTCTTCCTCGTTCGCGGGTTTGATGGAAACCATCGAATATTTGCGTTCAGAGCTGAAAGGAATGCGGTCCGTAATAGTGATTTTGCGGTCCGCAGTTTTTATTGGCAGTAGCAATTTTCCTGCCGCTCGCACTATAGCCGCTTCTTCCGGACTGCCGGAGATGCGCCATTTATCCGGTTGAGCGCTATGGTTTTCCACTAGAACGTCGGTATTGTTTAAAGCCAATGCAAGTAGATTTTTTTCAGCCTCGGCGTCAGTCGCGCGGTAGGGGAGAATCGAGGTCAGGTTCATTTGCGCCAGCGTCAAAGTCCCGGTCTTATCCGTCAAAATGAGGCTGGTAGAACCTAGAGTTTCTGCGGCTAATAATTTTCTGACGACGCCTTTTCGTTTGGCCAGACGCTCGACGCCAACGGCCAAAATCACAGTTAAAGTTACGGGCAAACCTTCGGGCACGGCTGATATGCCGATCGCAACCGCGATCAGGAACATATCTTTTAACGCATAACCTGCGAACAGACCGCTTACAAAAAGCACGAGAGTGAACAGGCCGATCAAGCCGCCCGTCCAAAAGGCGAAATGCGTTACCGCTTTTTGCAAAGGCGTTTTTTCTGAAACATGCTTGGCCGTAAGCTCGGCCAATTTTCCGAACTCGGTATTTTTTCCCGTTAAAGTAACCACCGCCTCGACAAACCCATCGACAATCAGCGTGCCGCTGTGCAAAAAGCAACGGCGTTCCGCCAGTTGCGTATCTTTTGGAAGGGTTGTTGCGTTTTTTTCAATTGGCAGGGATTCTCCCGTTAAAATAGATTCATCAACCAAGCAACGGTTGGTTAAAATGATGCGTGCGTCAGCCGGTACGCGGTCTCCTTGCGTTAAAGTTATGATATCTCCGGGAACAAGATTTTCAGCATCCAGTTCCAACTCCTGATTGTTGCGGCGGACGCGGACCCGCATGCGGATGTAGCTTTTTAAATGTTCAAGCGCTGTTTCCGCCTTGTTTTCCTGCCAATAACCCATCAGCGTATTGATGCCGACAGCAGCGAAAATAAAACCAGCATCAACCCATTCTTTTAAAAATAGCGAGACAAGGGCAGCGACAAACAGCACGCTGATCAGCGGGCTTTTAAATTGGTTGAAGGCAATGGCCGTTCTGGCAAGGCGCGTTTTTTCCGGAATGGTGTTTGGGCCGTAAGTTTTTATCCGCGCTTTCACGGTTTTGTCATCAAGCCCTTTTGCCGTGGCATCCAGAGTTTTCAATGTATCTTTTATGGACAACGCCCAAAAAGCGGTCGGCATTGTTTTTTGTTCAATTACATGTCTTTGCATAAATTAACCAATGGTAATACGCCAGCATTGATAGATGAGATACAGCATTATAAATGTCCAACCCCACTGTCGTCGGATCACATAGTCTTTTTTAAAAGTTAGATACAGGATCACAACGCCTGTTGCCGCTGCCACGGCTACGATGTCGTAAAATTGTTTGGGGCCGATTTGGAAAGGATTCAGCAAAGCGGACAAGCCGAGCACGAGAAAAATGTTTATCAGATTTGAACCGACAATCGTCCCAACCACAAGCTCGTTTTTTCGTTTGAGCATGGCGGTGATCGTGGTTGCAAGTTCCGGCAAAGATGTTCCTAAAGCGACAATCGTGAATCCGACCAAATGTTCCCTAAGGCCAATATAAGATACGATTGTTAAAGCTCCGCGCACAATCCAGTCGGCGCTAATGACCAGACCGAAAATAGAAATTACGATTCCGAGAATTGATAGCCAAAGCCGTCGGTTGGATATTGGTTGCTTGTTCGGATGTTCGGGTTTAATTGTTTTATATGCAAAGTAAGCATAGAGGGGCAAGCACGCCAAAAGTACTATTCCATCTAAGCGCGAGAATTCAAAAGTTGAAGAATTTAGCAATAGTTTATCTTGCGCCAAAGTTGCCACTAGAAGAATTGAAAGCAAGCTGATCGGCAGTCCGATTTTGACGGTATTTTTTAAAACTTTAACCGGATGGATGAGGGCGGCAATTCCAAGTACCAGTAAGATGTTTGTCAGGTTACTGCCCAAGATGTTACCAATGGGCAATTCGTGCAGATTTTTGGCAGTGGCCAGAAGGTTGACCGACAGTTCAGGCGCCGAAGTGCCGATGGCGACTACTGTCAGGCCTAAAAAAACCTGCGATAAGCCGAAGCGTTGGCCCACGATGGTCGCATTTTCGATAAACCAATCCGAGCATTTCGCCAATACTATGAAGCCGATGAACAAAAGCAGGATGTCCAACATGCTTAAAGTGTATCATGCCGTGCCAGCTTGGTCTTTTCTTGCCGCTGAAAACGCATTGATAGGGCGAGTTCAGGCTTGACGATTCGGTTAATTTATGCCACCTTTAGGCCACGCTCGTTTTTTGACAACCGGCTTCTAAGCCTTGAGCTTCTAACACGGAGGATAATAATGGGATGGAAGAAGTATGAAGGGCAGGAGCTTTACGGCACTCCTGTAGAGGGCGATAAGAATGCCTCGCCGACAAAGTGGTGGAATCACCTCTGGCTCGTGCTGAATGGATGGAAGACAGTCGCTGTTTTCCGGGTTTCGCAGGAAGCTACGGAACGCGGGTATCGCGTGGGCTATGTGCCATTCGACGGGAGCGCGGTGGTCAACAGCGTCGTCAACTACCACCGTGAGTTCCGCATGAGGGTGGGACATGAGGACTGCGTGTTTTTCGCAGTCATGACGGACGGCCGCGAAGCGCCTCTCAAGCTCATGGCACGCGCCGACATCAGCGACAAACTGTTCGCATATGCCCCCCTGCACTGACTTTCGCGCACTTGCATTAGAGAAGAGTCTCGAAGCAAGTGCGTTTTTATATTTCAGCGTTTCCGCTCATCAGCTAAATTGATATACTGTGCATTAAATCGACTTATCGTGTTATTCCCGTGCAGACGGGAATCCAGAAATTTCTGAAATGATAAATCTCTATGCCGAAATTACGCAGCCACCCTTCAACTCCAGAAAAAAATCGACGAATCGTCGTCCGTATCAGCGTGCGCGACATTGAGAAAAAAATCCGCAAACCACACGCACCGCCCACTAAAATCCACGTTTCCAAAAAAACTTATCGCCGCAAGCCAAAGCATCCGAAAAAGGATAACGAGGCGTAGGTTGATTATTCGAATTTTGAACATCCGTCAGATACGGTTTGCGACAAGAGGAAAAGCGACAGCATCTGGACTTGACATGGTGCTGATTAAGTAGTATTTCTTGGTGCGGAGGAAAAAATGCCAAGAAAAAAGGTTGATCGCAAGGAGGAGCGATACCGCGTTCTTTGCCAGCGCCTCAGGAAGGAACAGAAGATCAAGGATACGGACTTGATTTTCCTTGGAAAAGCTTTTTTTTCAAGAGCGGATCAGGCGCGAATGCCGCCTGGAGGATACAATGATCCGAACGAGGTTCGCCCGATTGTCGAACTTAGGGGATTGATTTTTGCTTTCCTCTACGTCGCCGCTTCCCATAAAAATAAGAAGGTCCGCGCTCTCTCGCGCGGGCTAGCAGATGCTGTCCCCGGAGGCATGGACGTTATCGAGGCATCGAGGTCTGCAACGTATGAACGTGTGTGGGCTAAAATCTGCCGTCTTGCCGGAGTAAGTCCGATAGTGCAGCAGTACATCGAAGATGTGCAGTATCACAATCTGCTCATTCAGCTCAATGATTGCGACCTTCAGGAAACGGCGCTGGAAGCTATCTTCAACGAGGTCGCGGAAAAGTCCGAGCATATTCTGGAGCTCGTGCACGGCATCTTCATAGGCACAGTAGGGGAATGGCGTGAGTTTTCCAAGCTTTACTGCGTGATGATTAGCCTCATGAACGCGTACCGTCCACTCCCCAAGAGGATCCTTGGAATACCGATTCCTCACGAAATCCGCGAAGCTGTAGAACGCGAGGCCCTGGTACACGCCTGCCGGAAGCTCCCTAGAAAATGGGGCTGGGTATTCAAAGATCAGCCATGGGACGGCTAAATTCCATCACCGCACTCGAACGCTAAACAAGAGTGCGGTTTTTTTATAAACAGAATACCCCGCGTTGCGGGAAAATTTATTTTATAGCCCGTAGGGGAATCCCACTCGCTCCGACTCGCGTCCCCGGGCGGCTGCGCACCGGACCTGCGCCAGCTCGGTCCTCTCGCCGCCCCGCGATTCCCATCTAGAGCACCAAATTCAAAACCCCCACTTGGTGGAGGTTTCGAATTTGGTAGCCCGTAGGGGAATCGAACCCCTGTTAACGGCTTGAAAAGCCGCTGTCCTAACCATTAGACGAACGGGCCAAGGTTGCATTTATGCAGCGGAGGATACGGAAAAATAACATTTTAGTCAAGAAGAATCGCATGCAATCGTTATTTTTTGATATACTACCAACATGAGCAAACAGTCAAAAATAAAAGACGCCTCGTATATCCGTAATTTTACTTTTGGCGTTGAAGATAGTTTGGTCTCGACCGTGGGGATGGTATCCGGAATCGCAATTGCAGACTTGGACAGGGCGACGATTTTTTTGGCTGGCATGGTGCTGATCGTGGTCGAAGCATTATCCATGGGAGTTGGCAGCGCACTGTCCGAATCTTCAGCCGAAGAGTTTATATATAAACGCGGCGCTTCAATGAAACTGCCGGTTGTCGGCGGCGTGATAATGTTCTTTTCATATTTTTTTGCCGGCTTTATCCCATTATTTCCATACATTTTTTTTCCAACGTCAAAAGCCATGCCGCTTTCGATCGTCGCATCACTAGTCGCGCTGTTTGTTTTGGGAGCGGGGAGCGCGAAGCGTTTTCATGCCAATGTCTTAAAAAATGGTTCGCGGATGCTGTTATTTGGCGGCTTGGCGATTTTGGCCGGCATGGTTGTCGGCAAACTGCTCAAGTGATTTTTTTACGGATTGAAAAAACCGCCGGTGATCGCCTCCGGAAGCGCGAGCAATAAACCCGCCAGATAAATAATCCAAAAAATATAAATCGTGCGTTTGGGATTCGCTTTTATTAATTTTACGAGCACGTGGTTTTCTAAACCCAATTGCGGAGCCCTTTTGAGAAAAAAGCGCACAGCGATCACAGGCAGCCAAAATCCTACGAGGACAAAGGGGAGAAAGGCTATGATGATGGCAAAGTTCATAAATTGTATGTTAGGCTCTAGTATATGACGGTTGCTAGAAAAAGAAAAAGTATTGTCAATCGCGGCTCTTTTCGCGTTCTCGGCATAGAAACCAGCTGCGATGAAACATCTGTAGCGATTTTGAAAATCAGCAAAAATAGCGTTGAGATTTTGCATCACGAAATCGCATCGCAGATTCCGGTGCATGAAATTTACGGCGGCGTGGTTCCGGAAGTCGCGGCAAGGCTGCATGTGAAAGAAACCGTCGAATTACTCGATCGCGCTATGGCTACTCACTACTCACTACTCACTACTCACCTTCCCTTTGACGTCATTGCCGTCGCACAAGGGCCGGGGTTGGCAACGGCTTTGCGCGTTGGAATTGACGCCGCACGTACATTGGCATTTGCGCTGGAAAAACCGATTGTAGGCGTGAATCATCTGGAAGGACATCTTGCATCGGCATGGCTGGTTTCGGAAAATCGCAAGCATTGGAAATTTCCCATCTTATTTCTGCTCGTTTCAGGCGGCCATACCGAGCTGGTCTTAATGAAGGATTTTTGCTCTTATAGAGTTATCGGCAGAACGCGTGATGATGCGGCGGGCGAAGCGTTTGATAAGACCGGTAAGCTGATCGGTTTAAGTTATCCGGCCGGTCCGCAAATCGCCAAGCTTGCGGAGAACGGTAATCCTCGGGCTTTTGATATCCCGCGGCCGATGATAAATGATCCGTCATTTGATTTTAGTTTTTCCGGTTTGAAGTCCGCTGTCAGGCGCTTATGGGAAAAAATGCCGCAAGTTGTGAGGGCAAAGAAAAAAACGCGCGTTGATCTTTGCGCATCCATCCAAGAGGCTATTGTGGATGTATTGGTCGCAAAGACGATTGCGGCCGCGCGTAAACATCGGCCGCAGCAACTGGCCATTGTCGGCGGCGTGTCCGCGAACCATCACTTGCAAGAGCGGCTGCGCCAAGCGGTTAAAAAAGAGTTGCGCGGCGTGAGTTTGCTAAAAGCGGCGCGTGGATTGCATACTGACAACGCCGCCATGATCGCCGCGGCTGGCGCCTGGCATTTTCGCAGAGGGGAGAGGCATGATTGGCGAAAGATAGATGCGCAGCCGGAATGGGATTTATAAAAAATAAACGTCCTAGGTCCTGCGTCCTTTGCTAAAGAAAGTATATGAGAAATGTTACATTAAAACACGGCAAAGATTGCAAACGTTTTCGCGTTTCGACAGAAAATGATTGGGGCGAGTTAGCGGAATATGTCGCTGGGAAGCTAAAGCCCGGCAGTATTGTTGCGATTTCAGGCGAGCTTGGCGCCGGAAAAACAACCTTTGTTAAAGCGCTTGTTACGGCGCTAGGCAACCGCCGTTCGGTTGTTAGCCCTACATTTGCGTTGATGCGATCATATAAAATCGCCAAGCGCGGCAACCTTAAACGGCTTCTTCATCTTGATGCTTATCGCATTGAACACGAACACGAACTATTGGCATTGGATTTGGATGAGGAGCTAGGCGACGGGCATACGGCGCTTGTAATCGAATGGCCGGAGAATATTTCTAAATGGGTAAAAAAGCAGGTAGGAGTAACAGCCGTCATCATCAAGTGAGATACGTATACCATGTAAAATTTTCTTTTTTAAAATAAAAAAATGGGACTCGAGCCCATTTTTTCAAATCGTGGCAAATCTTATTCCTCCCCAGTCTCCGCCTCTGTCTCCGCCACGCGCAGAACCTCCTCCACCGAAGTCATCCCGTCCAGCGCTTTCAATAAACCGTCTTGGGCCATGGTTATCATTCCTTGTTTGGTGGCAATATCAAACATCTGGAATTCGGAGACATTGCCCGTTAAGATCAGGTTTTCAATTTCTTTTGTCATGGCCATTATTTCATAAATACCGACGCGTCCTTTGTAGCCAAAGCCGTTGCATTCTTTGCAGTCATTGGTTTTTTCCGGCGGTCCCCAGAACTTTAATTTATTCAAATCAACTTTGTATTCCGATTGCTGTGAAATCGCTCCCATAGTTTTTTTGACCTGCTCCAGTATATCCTTGGAAAGTTTAACTTCGCGCTTGCAAGTTTCGCATAAACGGCGAACCAGGCGTTGTCCGATAATCGCATTAATTGAAGGCGCTAATAAAAACGGCTTTACACCCATTGATAAAAAGCGGGGGATGGCGCCGGCAGCTGAATTTGTGTGGATGGTACTTACCACAAGGTGTCCGGTCAAAGCGGCTTGTATTGCGATTTCCGCGGTTTCCAAATCCCGTATTTCACCGACCATCACGATATCCGGATCTTGTCGCAAAATCGAGCGCAGGCCCTTGGCAAAGTCGTATTTCTTTTCGTAATCGACCTGGCTTTGGTTGATGCCGACAAGCTTGTATTCAATCGGATCTTCCAGCGTGATTATTTTTACCTCTGCAGTGTTGAGTTTTTTCAAGACCGCATACAGTGTCGTGGTTTTGCCAGAACCGGTCGGCCCGGTCGTAACGATCATCCCGTTTGGGCGTGCGATTTCACGCTTTAGCTGTTCATAGGCTTTTCCGCGGATGCCGAGATTTTCAAATTCAAGCGCAATGGCCTTGGGGCGCAAAATACGCATGACCACTGATTCGCCGTAAGCCGTTGGCAAAAAAGATACGCGGACTTCTATTTTTTCATTGGTCAGATAAAGAGTGATGCGCCCGTCTTGCGGCACGCCTTCAACGTTTATTTTCGCGCCAGCCAGAAGTTTCAAGCGGCTGATGACGTGTTTCCAAGATCCGCGTGGAAGCTCTGCGGCATCCTGTAAAATTCCATCTATGCGGAAACGCAGTTTTATAGCCTGCTCCTCAGCTTCGATGTGGATGTCCGAAGCGCCGCTTTTTAAGGCCGCGCCTAACATCAGTGTGATCAAGTCAGAGGTTGAAACTTTGGCGATTTTTTCCTGCAGATCTCGGAAGCTGGAAATTTCTTTTTCAAACCGCACCAAAGCGTCTTCTTCGATTTTGAGTCCGAAAATAACCTCTTTGATTTCGGGTAGGGCATCGTAGATTTTTAAAGCGCTTTCAAGACTACGCTCTGAAACAAAATAGATTTGGACATTAGCTATTTTGTCTTTGGCCAGACGGTCGGCTAGATCTTTGATGGCCTTGGTAAAATTAGTTGTCGCCAATCTTATTTCTTCGTCGGTTTTAAGAAACGCGATGCATTTGAGTTTTTCGGCTTCAGCCCGCTCAATCAGGCCGATGGCTTCGGGAGAAATTGGAAAATTTTGCAAATTAATGTAGGGAAGGCCGAGTTCGGCTGCTTTTTCAGTGGCGAGTTTTTCCTTTTCTTTCAGTTCGATCTCGCCCATTTTCAGCTCCAGCCTCTCAGCCTCTGTCAAGTCTTCCAAGCGTTTGCGTTGCAGTAGAGTTGCGGCAGCTGCTTTTTTTTGCACGCCTTTAACAAAGCCCTTGCCGGTAACGGTTTGCGTAGTTTGCGCGGTTTTGGATTTTTTAAACAAATCCTCGATGGAATCGGCTTTTTTTTGCTGCGCTGCCATAAAGATAAGGGATGGGACAGCTCATGTCCGGTAAGTTTTTAAGCTTGTGGAACGCCGAAAAAACCGGTCAGATTTCTGACAACGCGATGGATTTTCGGAATCACTCCGCCTTCGCCCAAGCGGCGGTACATATAGGTCCAAGTGGCATATTGCAATTGGATGGTGAATGCGGCGGCGCAAACGGCGCCACTGATGAAAATGACAGAGGCGACGATCAAGCCGAGGGTGAATAGTGTTATTGATTGCAGGGCCGCAGAGGCCATCACAATCACAAATAATGGGATCAATGCAAAGGCGATTGCGACGATGAAGAAAAGCCACACGCCAATGGATAGGAGGACTTGAAGAACAGCCGTTTCAACGACGATCAGCCAGTGCTTTTTCAAAATTTGGTAAGAGCGTTCAATTGCTTTGCTGAGCGTCGATCCCTGCAAAATCATCGAGTTCAGGGCGAAGATTTGCAGGATTGCAACAATGAAAATCAGCGGCACGAAAACCACGAAAGAGAAGATAAAGGTTGCATAGGTGGCTGCGGTGGTTGTTTTTATCGCCAGAAAAAGAGGCAGGGACGCCAAGAATCGCAGAATCCAAATCAGCGATAACGCCATTATATTTAAAATAATAACCGGCCAGAGTGCGCCGGCGCCGACATGGAATGCGTCTTTGAGTTTCGGAGCCGCGCCTCTTTTGTGCGCGCCCAAGGCGTAGACCAACGCTCCTTGCGCTATGCAGGAGAGGCAGGCGATGAAGAGCGTTAAGAGAGTAAGAAACAGCAGGACTTCCACGCCGCCGATTACTGTCAGCAAGCGGCTGAAACCGGCCTCGCTGTTTCTTACCACTGATTCAACCACCAGTGCGCCGGTGCTTAGTGTGAAACTGCGGCCTTGCAATGTGATGTTCGTGATGGCATTCCACAGAACATCGTAAGTGCCGGCTGTTACCAAGATGCCGGCCAGTAATGAAAGGATCCAGTACCGTCTTTCATGCCATGCCGCGTTAATGGCGGAGGCGAGAACTTCACGATAAACAGGCCCTTGATGAGATGTGCGAATCATATGCCAAAAGTATAGCACAGCGGAAATAGATGGAGGAGGATTGTGAATTTTAAATCAAGACCCTCATTATTGAGTCTTAAATCTTGAACCCAAAATCAATGGCCTATGCCCGAATAGGTGAAACCAGCCCTAAAACATTCTTCGGATTCGCCGGCGTGATGCCGACAATATCGTAAAAGTCTTTGCGTTCCAGGGTTTCCCGCTCGATCAGTGCTTCCGAAACTTTTTCAATCGCTGCCTTGTTGGAATCGATAATCTTCAAGGCCGTATCCAAACCTTCGCGCATAATGCGGTCAATCTCTTCATCGATTTTTACCGCTACATTTTCGGAGTAGTCGCGGTTTTCATGGATTTCGCGGCCGAGGAAAATCATATCTTCCCGTTCACCGTAGATGCGCGGCCCCAATTTATCCGACATTCCCCACTGCGTCACCATATTGCGAGCCAAGCGCGTGGCGTTTTGCATATCGTTCGAAGCGCCTGTGGTAATATCGCCGAAGAATGTTTTTTCAGCCGCATATCCGCCAAGCGCCATGGCTATATCTTCGAGGTATTCTTCGCGCGAGCGCATTTTTCTGTCTTCTATCGGCATGTGGATCGTATAACCGGCTGCGCGGCCGCGCGAGATAATGGAAATTTTTTGAACCGGATCGGAATTGGGCAATAGGTGCGCGACGACTGCGTGTCCGACTTCGTGGATCGCGGTAATGCGCCGTTCCTTTTCATTCAGGAGAAAGCTGCGGCGTTCAGGTCCGAGCATAACTTTTTCAATCGAATTGAAAAGGTCTTCTTCGGTAATTTCTTTTCTGTTGTTGCGCGCGGCAATGATAGCCGCTTCGTTAAGCAAATTCGCCAAATCCGCGCCGCTGAAACCGGATGTGCGTTCAGCTAAACGGCGCAGTAAAACTTTTTTGGCCAGCGGCTTGTTTTTTGCATGGATGGCCAAAATCGCCTCCCTATCGCCGATGTCTGGCGCGTCCAAAACCACGCGGCGGTCGAATCTGCCGGGACGGAGTAGCGCCGGATCAAGGACGTCGGGGCGGTTGGTGGCGGCAATCACGATAATTCCGAGGTTGGGTTCAAAGCCGTCCATCTCAACCAGAATCTGGTTGAGGGTTTGTTCGCGTTCGTCGTGCGAACCGCCGAGTCCGGAGCCGCGCTGGCGTCCGACCGCGTCGATTTCATCTATGAATACGATACAAGGCGCTGATTTTTTCGCTTTGGCAAACAGGTCGCGCACGCGCGAGGCTCCGACGCCGACAAACATTTCTACGAACTCAGAACCGCTGATGTGAAAAAACGGCACATCAGCTTCGCCGGCAACGGCTCGCGCCAGCAGAGTTTTGCCGGTTCCTGGCGCGCCCATCAGCAAAACGCCTTTTGGAATTTTTGCGCCCAGCTCTGTGAATTTTTGTGGATGCTTCAGGAATTCGACGATTTCAGTCAGTTCTTCTTTAGCTTCTTTAACACCGGCCACGTCGGCAAAAGAGATTTTATTATGTTCGTCTTTTTGTATTTCGCGCGCGCCGGACTGGCCGAACATCATGGCGCGGTTATTTTGTCCCTGCACTTGGCGGAGGAATAGCCACATAATGCCGATTAGCAAAAGCAGGGGTAAAAGGTTTGGTAAAATAACGCCGGCCCAGTATGCGGCGCCTGAATTTTCCTGCACTTCAATGGGGACGGCGCGGATTTTTTCCGGCGCAATGCCGTAGTTGTTCAGCAGTTCTGACAAGGATTCGCCGCTTTCCTTTTGGATTTCGGCTTTTGTGTCATCCTTGAGTGTAACTTCCACTTTTGAACCGCGGACTACAATTGCACTGACCTGTTCTTCATCTATCTTTTGCGCCAAAGCCGACAGATCGAGTTTTTGCGCAGTGTTGACATTGAAGAAAGCCAGCGTAACTCCAACCAGCCCGATGGCGGCGAGGAAGATTATGACATTTCTGAATGTTTGGTTCATAATTTTTTGTTAAATGCAGTGCATCGAAAGTAACCCAAAAGAAGTCATTTGTCGATATGCGGAGACAATAATCAATAAATAATAATCAATAATCAATAAACAATGGCGGATAACCAATACAACACGTAAGAGCCGTTATGGTTTGATTTTAGGCTTCCACCTTTTCCTTTGGTTCTTCGATTTTTTCAACCTCCTCATCTTTCGGCTTCTTTAAGGATAGGCCGAGCCTGTGGTTTTCCGGATCAAGCGAGACAATGTAAAAGTCGAATTCGTCACCGATGCGCGCAATTTCATTCACGTCTTTAACGGGCTTTGCGGCCAGTTCGCTGATGTGCGCCAATCCGTGGATTTCCGGATCAAGCTCGACGAATAATCCGAACGGATTTATTTTTAGCACGCGGCCCTTGACCTGTTGTCCGATCTTGTACTTTTCAGTCACGTTTTTCCAAGGGTCAGGCACCAGTTTTTTCATGGACAGGAAAATCTTCGAGCCTTCGATGTTGATGATTTCCGCCCGCACACGGTCGCCGATTTTCAGGACGTCGCGCGGATGGTCAATGCGCTGCCAGGCGATTTCCGAAATGTGCACCAGCCCCTCAAGATTGTTATCGAAGCGCACGAACGCGCCAAAATCGGTAACAGCCGTAACTTCGCCCTCAACCGTGTCGCCAACTTTGTATTTTGCTATGACGCCTTCCTGCCTTGTTTCCCACACAGCTTTTTCAGACACAATCAGCTTTTCTTCTTCCTCGTTGACATCCATAACTTTGACATCAACCGTTGTTCCAACGAGGTCGCGGAGTTTTTCGAGAATTTTTAATTTTTCTCCGCCAACAACGCGCGGATAATTTTCCGGCGAGAGTTGGGAGACCGGCAAAAAGCCCACCACACCCTCCAAGCGGATGATTAATCCGCCCTTGTTGGCATCCAGAATTTTAACTTGGATGACATTGCCGCTGGCAAAAAGCTCCTTAAGTTTGCTCCAGGCTTTTTTGCGCCCGGCGCCTTTAAGCGAGAGTTCAAGTTCGCCGAATTCATTTTCCAGATCAATAACCGTAGCCTCGACTTCATCACCCACGGTCAGGTGGGCGTTGGGGTCAAGTTCAGGTCCGCGTACCATGCCGATTGCAACGCCACCGATGTCGATACGAGCCTCGTTGCGTCCTACAGAGATCACAGTGCCAAGCACCACGTCGCCTTTGCTTGGAAAATTAGTGTATTGGTTGGTAGCGAGTAAAGTCGCTATGTTTGAAGAGCCTGCAGTTGTTTTATCAGCCGTTTTTACAATTTCCATATATTTTACAGGAGAAGCGCCTACTGACAGGCGCTTTTCTTTTAACCGGTATTCCGCCGAAATAGCTCGGTGATTTTCCGGCATCCGTCCGCATAAGTTAGTAATAAGCGGTACGGAATTGATTTATTAAGGTTGCTAGACAATACACGAGGACGGGATATCTGGCAAGGGTCAAAACAGATGGCGAAACGACCTTGGATGTAATAAAAAAGAGCTCCGGTCAAAGGAGGAAAAACCGGAGCTCGGAGTGACCCTTAGGAGGTCGAGTTTTTAAAAGAAGGGGAGAGTCCGACCGTGATTTTTCATTGCCGATGGTTCGGTTTTTGAAATGCTCACGGCCGGTGGCGATGCCTGTTTCTCGCCAACGTGCGGCTTGAGGGCTGCACGCTCTCCTCTCCCGAAACAATCTTACGACTCGGGGCACGGGGCCTTGCTTGCCCGTAGCAGGAACTGTTCTACGATTTCAGGGCTTACTCCCCACAATCGCCCTTGGAAGAACGGTCTTGCACGGCTCCCTGGTCTGTCTTGGAGGGACGGTTACAAAGAGGGGACGCGCCAGCGCTTCATGGTCAACCGCTTATAAGCGATCGGCAGAGACATGCTGGGGCGGTATTCCGCAAGTGTCAAAAGATCGTTCACAGGCTGTGTATTCTAGGCTAAGGTTTTTTGCCATAGCTGTCAAGGCCGGCTTACGGCATTTGTTTTTGCCGATCCCTGATGTATAATTCACTTTATGTTGGAACCGTTTTTGAATTTAAAAGATGCGTCTAGAACGATTGATTTTTTGGCGGAGTTTTCTACGTATGCCGATTTGAAAACAAGGCAAAGGTCGGAAAAGATCGTGAAAGAATATGAGGAGGGCAAGGTGATGTTGCCTGAGAAATTGGCGGAAGAAGCGCATAATTTGGCTTTGGCAGTGTGGCCAGCGCGGACAGCGATTGAACACTTTTTTACGCATGAAGGATCGGAAGAGGAGTGGAATCTTATACTGGCGGCTTCGCGCCCATCCACTGCACATCTGTTAAAATGTTTCAGGCGCGGGATTAATGCCAAGTCTTTGGATGAAGTTTTGGGCCATGTTGAATCAGGCTTGGCTTTGCGCGAAGAGGAAAGGCTGGAAATTGAAGAAGTGCGTAAACAGGTGCGGCATGATTTTTGGCAAAAGAAAAAAGACACTTTGAAAATTCTGTATGATGATTACCAGCGTGAGCTGGAAGGTTATGTGAAGCGCTTAAAAACTTTGCGCGAACTCGCTTTGGCTTTAGCCCCGACTTTGCAGGACGAGCTTTTTTCCAAGCTCGAACATTTAGAAGACCGTATTTTGTATGAGGGCGAAATCGTGCCTTTGGAAATTTTGGATGAGGAAATCGCGTATTATACCGAGCAAAAAGAAATCAGCCCATTTGATACAGGACGTTAAAAAAACACGCCCGTTAGTGGCGTGTTTTTATTTTTGGCGGTGCAGGCGGATTCAGAATCGTTGAAGTGACTTGTAGCCTGACCAGACTCTGTTTCCCAACTTGTCGAACATATAAGCGCCGTAGCTAAAATAACTTTGGTTGCTGTAAGCGTTCGTTGTCCACGAACAGCTTGTGCTGTTGAAACAGGAATAAGCATAGGCGCCGTTTATGTAGAATTCGATGCGCGCGACGCCATTACTATCTTCGGCCGCAGCTGAAAAAGTAATATATTGATTATTGACATAACCCGCGGTATTCGCCTGCACTGAAACAGTGCCGGCGTAGTCAAAGGTTGTTGATTGCACGGACTCTGCCGGATATGGCGGTGTTGCGAGTCCGTTTTTTTGCACTTGCCAACGCATGCCTTCAGCCCATGAAACATTGTTCGCGGCGTCAACGACTTTGGCGTTCGTATAGACTTCGGAGCCGTATGCATAATCGCCGGCATTCAGGTTCAGAGTGCATTCGACATTGTATTTATAGCTGGCGAAATTACAGATTTTGGCCACCCTGCCGTTCACCCATATTTCAACATAAGCAATGCCGTTATCGCCATCCCATGCGCCGACGTTATAAGTCGCAGTTTGGGTGACGGCTGATTGATGCCCCGGAGTCCTCCAAGCCCATGTTTTGGGCGCGCTGTTTAGGTAGCTGGCAGTTACACTGTCGGTCACTTGCAGAAAACGAAGCGGCGTCCAGACTTGCTGATACTCTCCAACGCTTCCGACAACGCGGGCATTCACGGCAACTTGCGATTCCAGCGGATAGCCCGCGCCTTCGATGATGTACGCGCAGGATTCAGTATCGGAAACGGCTTGGGGCAGACACATTTTAACCAACCTGCCGTTGACGTAAATCTCTATTTTTGAGAAACCGGTTCGATCTTGCGCGCCGGTTGGACGATTGTATTGGCCCGTAACTCGGTAAACCACGGATGAACGGCTTGGCAAAGTTGATTGTTCGGGTTCGAAGTTTTGCCAGACGCTGAAGTTGAAGGCTGTGGTTGCGTTACTCGAAACCGTATTTGTAGTCCATGCTGTCTCTGATGCTAACGCGAGTTTGGCAGTAAGCGGCAAAGAAGGTTCGGACAATGCAATGTCAGAAACAGCGCCGCCGAAGAAAATTTGGCCGTTGTTATTTGATGCCATTGTTACGAAGTAATCGCGCGTTTTGCCAAGGTCTTCGACAGCACCTTCAAGCACACGAGTCAGACGTTTTTCAGCCACGTTTAAAAACATCCAGCTCCTTCCGGTCCAGATCGCCTGCCCTTTAAGTTCAATCGGCGAAACATGTTTTGTCAGTCCATAGCCTGTTACCTCAATGTATTCTTTGCCGTATTGCGATGCTAAAGATGAATAAGCCGTGCAGGATGAGACCAGAAGCGCGGATGTTCCGTTGGAGGCCACCGCTCTATATGCGACGTCGGATTTGAACTCATAAGTTATGTCCGAAAAATTGTTTGAGTCCAAGCGATAGATTTTATTTATTGTCGAGTATGGGTTGTAGATTTTGTTGTGGTCGTATGAAAGGACGAACAGCCACTTATTTCCGGATATAGGTAAAATGCGGAAGACCTCGTTTTTATATGGCAGGTAATAGTTACCGCTGTTTGCGCTGGATTTGAAATTTTGGAAGGTATTGTTCACGTTGTTAGACAATTCCCACGGCAAAAGCAATCTTGTCGGAGCATTGGATGATCCATCCCACTTTAAGACTTTGCCGAGCGACGTGACGATAAACCATTCGCCGCTGCGTCCGGAAATGTTGCCGATGCCTTCATTGGATTCGAATGATGAACGCCAAGCCGAAGTTACGTTTGTATAGATGCCGCTTCGATATTTTAGGACTTCGAACTGGTTATTGCGAAGATCCGGATTTTTTAAAAACAGCACCGATTGCCCGTCAGTTACGATATCATCCACGCGTGACAAGCCGGCTGATCGGACTTCGGACGTGATGTTAACCACCCCGTGTTGTTCTTTGCGATAAACCTGCCCGCCGTTCCACAGGTCGAGGCCGTCCGTATAATATAAATTGTTGTTGTAGGCCATGGCCCAAACAGTGCGATTTGACCGAACGGCGAGTTTGTCTGATAGGTCAGTCCAAGAGAGTGGATTGGCGGCGACTGCTGGTAATGCAAGCATGACACCGAAAAAGGCGAAGAAGATGGGATATAGGCGTTTCATATGATTGGGGTTAATTGTTGATTTCGTAATACCGTTATTTTACGATGCAGTCAAGTTTGTCGCGGAGGATTTCAGCGGCTTTTTGCCATGCTTGCGGGTCGAGTTGCGGCGGATTCGGACGAGGAGATGAAAGAACGATTCGCAGCGCTTCAACCCAGTGGTGCGGCTTGGCAGGATCCGCAAAGATTGTTCCGGCTGGCGCGGTTTCCGGCAAAGCGCCGGCGGTTGATGCGATGCATGGCGTGCCGAATTGAGCAGCTTCATGTAAGGGTAACCCGTAACCCTCATACCACGAAGGGTAGAGAAAGGCTGCGGCGTTTCGGTAAAGTGATGCGAGCTCGTTGTCGCTCGGCCGGATGATGTCTCGACCTATAATGATGAGGTGGATATCCGCGAAAACCGGAGCGCGATTCAGCTCCTCAACCGCCGCAATAGCGGTCCGGATATTTTTGCGTGGGTCGTTGCCTCCCATGGCAAGGATATATTTTGAAGAATGTGGAAGGTGGAAGCTGGAAGGTGGGATATCCGAAAAATTGAGCGTTTGGCCGATGGGGATTACTGTGATTCGTTCTGCCGGAATGTTTAGGAGGCGGATTGCATCCCGTTTGGTTTTTTCGGAAACCGCGAGCAGATGCGCAGCTCGCCTTATAAGTCGTTTGGCATTTACGGCTTTGTGCCACAGCCGCGTTTTAAGCGAGAACCAGCGCGGTTCGATCAGGAATGACAAATCGTGTAGCAGTAAAACATAGGGGCGAGATTGACGTGCGCCGACAAAGCCCAGATTCGGTAGAAATGCAGCATCGATTTTTCCGATGCGGCGTTCGGCTTCGCGGTCAAGCGCAATTATTCCAGCAATTGCGCCGATGCTCCACAATTTGTTCGGGACATGGAAATGGAAATGCCGGCAGGCCGCATCATGGGGAAGGTTGAGACAGGGTTTTTTTGCGCCGGTCGTAGCAAGAGCGATTTCGTCTTTTTTTTCGAGACTGATAAATGCTTCAAGCAGTCCGCGTGTAACGCGGCTGACTCCGCCTTGGGCCGGATCGGCAAGAGGCCGTGCATCAATTAGCCAGCGCATGTTCGATAAAGGATGTAAGTTTTTCCTTGAAGCGTTCGGTTGAAAATTTTTCTGCTTGCGCGCGGATGGTCTGCGGATCAAAGCGTGAGGCGTCGAAGCGTATAACCGCGTCGCCGATATCTTCCCAAGACTGTGTTTCCAGATGAATGCCGGTAACGCCGTCAATCACGGTTTCTGTCGCACCGCCTTTACCGTAAGTTATGACAGGCCGTCCTGCGGCCATAGCTTCCACGATTGTAATTCCGAAATCCTCGATTTGGGGGCTTAAAAAACCGATCGCATTTTTATACAGCTCGGCTTTGTGTTCGTCGCTGACCTGATGCAGGAATTCAATCTTCGGTCCGGCAAGGCGTTTCAGTTTTTTCAGTTCCGGTCCGATGCCGAAAATTTTCAACGGAAGGTTCAGCTTGGTGAAGGCTTTGACCACCAGATCGAATTTTTTGTAGCCGACAAGACGGCCGCCGGCCAACCAGAATTTGCCGGCATAGCGGCCGGGCTCGATTTTTGACACTTCCACCGGCGGATAAATGACGCGCGCATCGCGGGCATAATAGCGTTTGATCCTTTCGCGGCTGATATGCGAATTTGTCAGCATCAGGTCGGGTCGTTCGGCGGCCAGACGGTCCCATTGCCGGAGTTTGTGCAGGAGGGGAGGGAGAAGCGCGCGCATGATGGCCGGCTGCGGCAGATCATTTAAATAGCCGAGCCGTTCCTGCCATAGAAAACGGGTCGGCGTGTGGCAATAGCAAATGTG
>Ga0180007_10002563_pt1 | contig 21493 bp, 16 predicted proteins | sample MM_PC_MetaG_FD_121122 | JGI IMG/M metagenome (GOLD analysis project Ga0180007, IMG submission 121122) | Groundwater microbial communities from the Aspo Hard Rock Laboratory (HRL) deep subsurface site, Sweden - MM_PC_MetaG | ecosystem: Environmental > Aquatic > Deep subsurface > Groundwater... | reverse complement strand
TGACAGCCGCCTCACCCAACGGATCACCATTGGACCGGGCGCTAATGTTTTTGCTTTTGACCTGCCGCCGAACATCTGGCATTCATGGATAGCCCGGGCTGACGAATCGGTGTTTTTCGAAACGAAGCAGGGCCCGTATGATCCCCAGACAGCGGCTGAATTCGCCCCCTGGTCCCCGGCCGAGGATGCCCCGGAGGTCAATGCATTTTTTGTCCGCCTGCAAACTGCCAAGGTCGGAGATTACGTGGCCTGATGGCAGCCCTGCTCCGACATGGCATGACAGTTTTACGATCGTTACGAAAGAAAGGTTATGTACCAACTTATTTTTAAGGGTCAATGATGCACGATAAAATGGCCGGCTACGCTTTCGCCTTTGTCTCAGCAATCGGCCTGGGCGTCACGAATTTTCTTTTCACCCGTTCAGCCAAAGCCCTTGGTTCCGTCAACACCACTTTTTACTACTATGTGTTTGCCCTAGTTATCGGCATGGTATGCTGGCTCCCTTTCAGCGAAAACAAACAATTCAGCATTTCAGAGCTCAAATGGCCGATCTTTATTGCCATTGCCATGTTTATCAGCAACCTGACATACAGTTATGCGGTCAGGTATTTTGACACTTCAACACCGGCGATTATCAGGGCTGTCTCGTTTTTCATCACAGGATTGATCGCCATCTCCTTCAACAGGGAGCATCTTTCCTTAAAGGACTGGCTGGCATTCTTGCTGGTCTCTTCCGGCATATTGCTCTTTGGCTATGGTCGACATTTTGTGAAATGACGATCCCCTCTTCTCTTACTTTTTCTTGAAAATCCCTTTTTTCCGCCCCATCCCACGGAAGAAGCAACATGGAAAAGGAATCTCCCCCAGAGATTCTCTTATGCCATTGTGCCGATGGTTTTGCGAAATCGTGCCAGAGAGAAGGAGAATAAGACCGTGCCGATGAGGATGAGGGAGAGAAATTGCGGCCAGACAACCGAAAACCCGGCTCCACGGTAAAGGATAGCCTGGGCCAGCATGACGAAATGGGTGTTCGGCGCGGCCATCATGACATACTGGATGAACTCCGGCATGCTTTCCCTGGGCGTGGTGGAACCCGAGAGGATCTGCAAGGGCAGCAGCACCAGCATCAGCAACAAACCGAGCTGCGGCATGGAGCGGGCGAGGGTGCCGAGGAAGATCCCCAATGAGGTAGCTGCAAAGAGATGCAGGGCGGTGCCCGCCAGGAAGAGAATAAGGGAGCCTTCGATGGGCACCGAGAGCCAGCCCTGGACCACGAACACCAGAGATAAGGCCGAAGCGACCAGGACCACCAGGGCCATAGACCACACCTTGCTGGTCATGATCTCGAAAGGGGTGATAGGCATCACCAGCAGGTGCTCCACCGTGCCGTGCTCCCGTTCGCGGATCAGCGCCGCGCCGGTGAGGATGATGGCAAGCATGGTGATGTTGTTGATCAATTCCATCACGGCGCTGAACCAGGATTTATTCAGCTCTTGATTGAAACGCACCCGCATGGCGAGATCCGCCACCGGTGCTGCCTCTGTACGATGCCGCTGCAGAAAGGATCTCACCTCGCCCTCGACTATTGACTGGATATAGCCGCTGCCGGTAAAGGCCTGACTCATCCGGGTAGCATCGACATTGAGCTGGACCGCCGGCCTGCGCCCGGCCAACACATCGCGTTGGAAATCCGGAGGGATATCCAGGGCAAAGGTGGAGATGCCGGCATCCATCCGGGCATCCATCTCGGCTTGGGTGATCAACACCGGCGTCTGGAAGTGGGGAGGAAAGAAGGCGTCAGTAATGCGGACGGAGAGTGGTGAGCGATCCTCGTCAACAATGGCAATCGGCGCCTTGTGCAGCGTGTCCGGCGTGGCCTTGGTGGAGGCGTAAATCGCGAAGGAAAAGATATAAACAATAAGAAAAAGCATGATCGGATCACGCAGCAGACTGCGCAGTTCCTTGATGCCAAGATGCAGAATATTTGCGGCACGCATGTCAGGGCTCCTGTTTCTTGAGCAGGGCGGTGCTCAGGCCTATGAGGATGGGCACGGCCAGCAGCAGGGGGGCAAATGATGCCTGCAGATCACGGAAGCCGAGTCCCTTGGAAAAGGTGCCGCGCGAGATAATAAGGAAATGGGTGGTCGGGTAGATTTTGCCGATCAAGGCCCCTACCCCCTCCAGCGAAGAAACAGGGTCGATCATCCCGGAAAATTGCACGGCAGGCATGATGGTCAGTATGGCCGTGCCGAACAGGGCGGCGGTCTGGCTGCGCATAAAAGTCGACATCAATAATCCGAAGGCAGTGGCGATGATGACATACAGCGTCGCCGCTGTGGAGAAGGTCAAGAAACTCCCTTTGAAGGGAACACCAAAAACAAATACAGCCAGCACGCTGAGCAGCAGAAAGTTGACCATTGCCAGGGAGGCATAGGGAATCTGCTTGCCCAGCAGGAATTCCAGGCGGGTGACCGGAGTAACATAGAGATTGACGATGGAGCCCAACTCCTTCTCCCGTACCACCGACAGAGCGGTCAGCATGGCCGGGATCAGCATCAGCAGCAGTGGGATCACGGCCGGAACCATGGCCACCAGACTTTTGACATCCGGATTATAGCGATAACGCGTCTCGATGGTGGCGGCGCCAGCGTTTGCCGTCGCGCCGGAGGCCCGCGCCAGGCTACTCAGCCAATGGGCATGCATCCCCTGGACATAGCCGCGCACGGTTTCGGCGCGCTGCGGCATGGCGCCATCAATCCAGACCCCGACGCTAACCGGTGATCCCCGCTTAAGATCCCGGGCAAAGCCGGGAGGAATTTCGATGGCCAGGCTGATTTCGCCACTGCGCATGCGCCGGTCCAAATCGCTGTAATTCTTGATGGGGGTCCGCTCGCTGAAGTAGTGCGAGCCGGACAGGTTGAGTACGTAGTCACGGCTGAGACTGGTCTGGTCCCGGTCAAGGGCCGCAAAGGAAAGGTTTTCCACATCAAGGCTGATGCCGTAGCCCATAACCACCATCAAGATGACAGTGCCCAGCAGGGCAAGGGTCAGGCGGATCGGATCCCGGCGCAATTCCAGGGTTTCACGTCGGGTGTAGCTAAACAGACGGCGCAGACTGAATGCCTTATTCCCCACCTCAGTTCCCTTGTTTTTCTCGCCATCCGACGATTGAGGGCCGGCAAACTCCCCCACGGGCGTTGTCAGGGGGCCAGCACCCACAGCAGCGTCCTCCAGATAGCCGATAAACGCCTCTTCCAGGGTCTGCGCCCCACGCGCCTTGATCAGCTCCGCCGGCGCATCGCTGACCATCACCTTGCCGGCATGCATCAGCGAGATACGGTCACAACGCTCGGCCTCGTTCATGAAGTGGGTGGAAATGAAAATGGTGACCTTGTCCTGCCGCGCCAGATCAATCATGATCTGCCAGAAGGCATCGCGCGCCACCGGATCCACCCCGGAGGTCGGTTCGTCGAGAATCAGCATCTCGGGCCCGTGGATCATCGCCACCGCCAGGGAAAGCCGTTGCCGCTGCCCCAGCGGCAGGGAGTCGGGTAGGCTGTCCATGACCTCGGAGAGACCGAAACGCCCGGCCATTTCCTGCACCCGTCCCATGATCCGTTTCTCCGGCATCCTGAACAGACGGGCGTGCAGGACCAGATTCTGCTGCACCGTCAACTCACTGTAGAGTGAAAACGACTGTGACATATAGCCGACCCGGCGGCGGGTTTCCAGATCATGCGGGTCAACCGGGCGGCCAAATAGCCATGCCTCCCCTGCGCTGGCCGGCAGCAGGCCGGTCAACATCTTCATGGTGGTGGTCTTGCCGCAGCCGTTGGAGCCCAGAAAGCCGAAGATCTCCCCCTGGCCGATACGGAAACTCACCTGATCCACCGCAACGAAATCCCCAAAGCGCATGGTGAGATCATGGGCCTCTATCGCAGTCTTACCGGCGCTGTTCGTTTCGCGCGGGGGGATGATGACCGGCCGGTAGCCCTGCCGCTGGGACTCAGGCAGCAAGGCAATAAAAGCATTCTCCAGCGAGGTTGTCTTAGTGTGGGCCAGGATTTCCCGAGGGGTGCCGGTGGCGAGCACGCGGCCGGCGTTCATGGCCACCAGCCAGTCGAAGCGGGTGGCTTCCTCCATGTAGGCAGTGGCGACGATAATACTCATACCAGCCCGATGGGCCCGGATACGATCGATCAGTTCCCAGAACTGGCGGCGCGACAAGGGATCGACGCCGGTGGTCGGTTCATCGAGAATCAGCAGTTCCGGATCGTGAATAAGCGCGCAGCAGAGACCAAGTTTTTGTTTCATGCCGCCGGAAAGCTTGCCGGCCGGGCGATCAACAAAGGGGGCCAGGCCCGTGGCCTGCAGCAGTTCCCCGATGCGCCGTGTGCGCTCCTGGCGGTTGTGCCCGAACAAACGGGCAAAAAAGTCGACGTTTTCAAAAACCGACAGAGTTGGATAAAGATTTTTGCCAAGTCCCTGGGGCATGTAGGCTACTTGGGGGCAAACCTTCTGACGATGGCGCTTGTCCGCCATGGCGCCGCCCAGAACCTCCACTCGTCCAGACTGGATGGCCCGGGAGCCTGCCACCAACGAAAACAGGCTGGACTTGCCCACCCCGTCCGGGCCTATGACCCCGACCATGCAGCCGGCGGGAAAATTAAGGGTGATCGCATCCAGGGCCAGTTTTTTGTCGTAGCGCAGCGAAACCTCCTGCAACCGGGCCACAAAGGGCGGCACGAGTGTCATGCCCCTAGCTGTAGACTCGCGAATGCTCATTGCGGTAATTTCACCTGCAGATGGTCAGGCCAAGCCACCGCGGGGTCCAGCCGGACGAAGGCCATGCCGGGCAGACCGGTCTTGACATTGGTGATGTGCTTTCTCAGCAACTCCGCAGGGATCTGCGCCCTAATGCGGAACATCAGCTTCTCCCGTTCACTGGCCGTTTCCACGGTTTTCGGGGTGAACTGGGCCGAATCGGCAACAAACGACACCTGGGCCGGGATCACATACTGGGGGGCAGCGTCCAGTATCAGCCGCACCTCAGAGCCCATGGCAATCCGACCCGCTGACGCTGTGGGCAGGAAGAAAGTCATATAAACATCGCTCAGGTCGAGCAGGTTAAGTACCTTGCCGCCGGCGCCAACCACCTCCCCGGGCTGGGCAATGCGATATTGCACCCGACCGTCCCGGGTCGCCTTGAGTGCGCTGTCGTCGATATCAGCCTGAAGTCTGACAATTGTTGCCCGTGCCGCTTCAACAACCGACAGGGCTTCGATCTCCTGGGATTTCACTGTGGCGATGGCGGCCCCAGCAGCGGCCATCTGGGCCTTTGCCCCCCGCACCATCGCCTGGGCGCTCAGGACCTGGGCCTGAATGTCGTCAAGGTCCTGGGCGGCGATGGCGCCGGTCTGGGCCAGGGGCTCTAACCGCGCCAAACGTTTTTTCGCAACTGCAGATTCGGCCTCACGCTGCGCCACCAGAGCCGAGGCGGCTGCTTTCTCGCTCTGGCGCTGGGCCGTCTGGTTCTGCATGGTTTCAACAGCACTTTGCGCCTTACGTAGATTTGCCTCAGCCTCGCGGAGCTGGGCATCGAGTACCTCCGTGTCCATCCGCGCAACAATCTGGCCGCTGGTGACGAAATCTCCTTCGCTCACCAGGATGGCCTTGATGCGGCCGGCGATCTTGGCGGCGATATCAATCTCCACCGCCTCGATGCGCCCGTTTCCACTGGCAATCCCGTCATCCTTTGCCTTGTGGCCATATCGCTGCCACAGGACCAGAGCCAAAATGCCCATTGCCACAACCACTATAACCCTGATCAACCATTTTTTTTTCATGTACACGATCCTCTTCGTCGTCGATGCTCATCCCACCCACGGTGATGACCATCTTTTCAAGTAACCGCGAGATTAAATCCTCTGGCAAACAATGCCAGACAGGCATCCACCACCTCAGGGTCATAAATTTTTTTCCGCTGCCTGCTGATCTCCTGCAAGGCAGCCTTTTCCCCTTTGCCGGCCCGGTAAGGACGATGAGAAGACATGGCTTCGACCACGTCGGCCACCCCCACAATGCGTGCTTCCAGGAGGATCTCGTCGCCAACAAGACCGGCAGGATAACCGCTGCCGTCCAGTCGTTCATGGTGTTGCTGCACAATTTGCGCAATGGGCCAGGGGAATTCGATTTCCTGTAAAATCTCGAAACCGGCCTGGGGGTGGGTTTTCAGCAGTTTGAATTCGATATCCGTTAACTTTCCCGGCTTGCACAATATCTCGGCAGGGACATACAGTTTGCCGATATCATGGATAATTGCCGCGGTCCTGATCCCTTTTATCCGGTCTTCGTCAAGCCCTCCCATCTCCCTGGCAATGGCGCAGGCCAACTGGGCAACCCTTTGTTGGTGCCCCGCCGTGTAGGGGTCTCTTTTTTCCGTTGCCGACGCCAAGGCATGGACCGTCTCGTCCACGACCCGGGTCATCTTCTCCAGACCCTCCCTGACTGTCGTTTCCAGCTTTATTTTTTCGGTGATGTCATAGAGAACGGCAACTGTCCCGATGACACGGTTTTTGTCATCAAGCACAGGCGCCGCAGAATAACTGATTCGTATATCCAAACCATCTTTTCTGGTAGCGCTGAGCGGCATGGAATTGAACACTTCCATGAGCAATGTCCGCCTTCGCAACTCTTCGTAAGTTCCCCAGCCATTTCGTGAAAGAACGCCAATTGACCGTCCAAGTACTTCCTCCTCTTGCCAGCCGGAAATCTGCTCGGCAGCCTTGTTCCACAGCCTGATATTTCCATCAAGATCAATGGCAATAATTCCCAGAGGCGATGACTTGACCAGCGCCTGCAAGCCTTGGGCATTCACCCTGATATCAGGCTGCCATATTTTTTCCGGATTTTTTCCATGTGTATTTTGCATATGCGTGGCTCGCAACCTGCCTCATAGCAGGCTCTCAACTGTGGAGACATAATTCGTATAGACCAAGCACAAGAGTGAATATTCACTCCGGAACCGGGTTTGACAACTTTTGTTTGAAACCCATCCCATACCTTTTTATATACCTTTTGATGCCATCCCAGCAGGCTTGGATGGTCTGCATAATTAAATGATCATCCAGCTCGATGAAGCCGAGAATATGCGCTCTGGACACTGCCAGAAGCGGGTCAAAAACCAAGGCAAAGAGCACGACCAGTGGGAGGTCCTTCACAATTTGTTGCCCCACTCCCTTTTCAAAAATCCAACGGTACAAATCCCCATCTTGTCCGTTTCCCAAGAGCCAGTCCTTACGTAACGCTACGCCATAGGGCGAGCTGAGGTATTGCTCCAGATAACGAAAATCAACGGGTTTAGCGATGAAGTAACGAAGCAGTGCCGTGCCAAGGTGAACAAACCTATATTCACCTCTAAATTCTGGCTGTTAATGCCGGCGTTTGCTGGATGCAGAAAGCGGTATTGCAACGTGGGATCTTTTCCAAAAGTCCACTTCCTTCATCCTTTTTTTCAAGTCACTGCGAAAGGTCTCATCGCTGTCCATTGAGAATGCATCCTGCGCTTCTGATTTGAAAATTCTTCAGGGTAATCCATTACTGATATGGTAAAGCGACAGGTAGTTGCATGCACCAACCTCAATCTCCCGGTTCTTCACCGGAGTAAAGCCGTAAAGGCGGAGCGTCTCATCAAGTTCCGCCGGACTGATGCGAATATTAAGCGGCGGGCCGGGATGGCCCGATATCTTCTTAAACTCAAGCACCGCCAGAACGCCGCCTGGTTTCAAAACCCTTTTGATTTCGCTCAACAAAATCTGGTCGGTGCCCTGCTGCACCAAATCATGGAATACTGTGGCCATGAGGCAGATATCTATAGTGCCGTTACCAAGAGGAAGCGTACACAGATCACAGACTCTGGGGTAGATATGGGTGATACCGCCAGCAATTATCTCATCGATCAGCCGGTCGATTCCCGTCTCCAACATATCAAAGGCAAATATTCGGCCTTGGCATCCAATATGGGTCGCAACTGACAGGGCATAGTCGCAGCGGCCACAGGACATAACAAGAAAGATCGTGTCGTCCTTGATATCCAGTTCTCTGTAAAGCCTTTCCTGGTCGATCAAATCGGAACATCCCTTGTCGTCGGCAATGTTTTTTTTCTTTTGCGGCCCAGTCACTCACTCACCTCTTCAGTTCGCTATAAGGTGTTTCCTGAATCCACTTCTCTGTCCTCTGGCTCCCATCCCATGTCAAATGCTTTACGAGACACTCCATAGAGGTGTCGCCACCGCCTTTCCATGGGACCATTGGCTGGTGCTTGCAGTTACTCAGCACCTCCGCCCAATACCGCGTAAAGCCTCACCTGGTTGGAGATTTTGGCCAGTCGGAGGGCGATAAGGCCCTGCTGCGCCGCATAGAGGGATCGCTGTGCATCAAGGACGCCCAGGTAGCTGTCAATTCCCTTTGTATAGCGTTTATTTGAGAGGCGATATGTTTCGGCAACGGCATTGACCAATGATTGTTGCGCTGCGACCTGCTGATCCACCGTGCCCTGCACGGCAAGGGAATCGGCTACCTCCCTGAAAGCCGTCTGGATTGCCTTCTCGTACTGGGTCAGGACGATTTCACGATCGGCCTTGCTGACCCGCAGGGCAGCCCAGACGCGGGCGTCGAAAATGGGCATAACGATCTGGGGCGTAAAATTCCATGTGCCTGTTCCGGAATTGAAGAGGCCGGAGAGATCGTCGCTTGCGGTTCCCACAGCGGTGGTCAGTGATATACGGGGGAAAAAGGCGGCCCGGGCCGCGCCGACAAAGGCGTAGGCCCCCTTGAGCCGATGTTCCGCCGCCATGATGTCCGGCCGACGCTGGAGCGTTTCCGAGGGCAGCCCCGTAGAAATTTCCCTGGGCGGAATGACGTTCTCCAGATTAACCGGCAACAACTCCTCAGGCACCGGAGCACCGGCCAGGAGGTTCAAGGCGTTCTGGTCCTGCGCCACCAGTTGCCTGTAGCGGAAAACATCTCTCCGGGCTGTATCCAGCGGGACCTGAGCCTGCTTCAGATCCAGTTCGGTGGCGACCCCGACATCATTCCTCTTTTGCACTAAATCGTAGGAGGCCTGCTGTGTTTCAAGGGTAGACTGGGTCAGTTTCAGGTTTTCACGATCCGCAGCCAGGGTCATGTACGCCCTGGCAACCTCGGACACCAGCGCGATCTGGGCGCTGCGCCGGGCCTCATCCGTAGCCAGATATTCCTCCAAGGCTTGATCTTTCAGGCTCTTGATGCGACCAAAGAAATCAATCTCCCAAGAGGCTACACCCAGTTCAAGACTGTATTGTTCACTTGTCCTTGGATCTCCAGGGCTGACAAGATCAGAGGAAAGGCGCTTTTTGCCTCCGCCGCCGCTGGCATTAACTGCGGGGAACAGCTCCGCCCGTTGCACGCCGTACAGTGCGCGCGCCCTTTCCACATTCAAGGCGGCAAGTCGCAGATCCCTGTTATTTTCCAGGGCCATGCCGATGACCTTCTGCAACTGTTCGTCGGGGAAAAATTCCTGCCGGCTCAGCTCAGGGGCGACCGGGGTCTCGGGTGTGTCCGGGACGGTCTGGTAGGCCTCACCCTGCGGCCAATCCCCTGGAATCGGCAATTGAGGTTGGGTGTATTCAGGGGCCAGCGAACAGCCGGCCGCAATGAGTGCGACGCCGGCCAATAACAACAATAATCGTCTATTCATGGGCGTGTCCCCCCGGGGAACTTTCTGCAACATGTTGTATGGTTACTTTCTTTCTGTGTTTTCCCAGGATCTTATAGATCAGCACGTAAAAGAGCGGCGCGAAAATTGTTACCAGAAAGGTCGAGGTTACCGTGCCGCCCAGCACGCCGGTGCCGATGGCCCTTTGCGCCCCCGATCCTGCCCCGACGGCCAGAGCCAGCGGCAGGATGCCGAAGCCGAAGGCCAGCGAGGTCATGATGATAGGCCGCAGCCGCAGCTTAGCCGCTTCCAGGGTCGCCTCAATCAGACCTGCCCCTGCATCAACCCTGGCCCTGGCGAACTGGACGATCAGGATAGCATTCTTGGTGGTCAAACCCAGGGTGGTCAGCAGACCGATCTGGAAATAGACGTCGTTGGGCATCCCCCGCATGCTTGAGGCAATAACCCCGCCGATAACCCCAAGGGGCAGGGTCAGCAGAATCGCGATGGGGATGGGCCAACTCTCATACAGGGCCGCCAGACAGAGGAAGACGACAAAGATCGAGAAGGCGTAGAGCAGGGGCGCCTGGGAGCCGGCCATCCTCTCCTGGTAGGAGAGTCCGGTCCAATCATAGCCGATGCCCTGGGGCAGCTTGGCGATGATCTCTTCCATGGCGGCCATGGCCTCGCCGGAACTCCTTCCCGGGGCTGGCTCGCCCCAGATATTGATGGACGGAAAGGCGTTGAAGCGCTCCAGCTTGGGTGAACCCATGACCCAGCGGCCTGAAGCAAAAGAGGAAAAGGGAACCATCTTGCCGACGCTGTTACGCACATAGAGCTTTTCCAGATCCTGCGGCAGCATGCGAAAGGGCGCATCCACCTGGGCATAGACCTTTTTGACCCGGCCGGCCTGGATAAAGTCATTGACATAGGAGCTGCCGAAGGCCGCGGCAATGGTGTTGTGGATGGAATCGATAGGAATCCCCAAGGCGCCGGCCTTGTCCCAGTCCACATCGATGTGGTATTCGGCCACGTCACTCATGCCGTTGGGCCGGACCCTGATCAGACGCGGATCCTGGGCCGCCATGCCGAGGAGCTGGTTGCGGGCCGCCATCAATTTTTCATGGCCCATACCGCCCCGGTCCAGCAACTGTAGATCAAACCCGGTTGCCATACCCAGTTCAATGACCGGCGGGGGCGGGAAGGCGAAGACCATGGCCTCTTTTATTTGGGAAAAGGCCCCCATGGCCCGACCGGCGATGGCCCCGACCTTCAGGTCCGGCCGCTGGCGCAGCTTCCAGTCTTTCAGTTTGACAAACCCCAGGGCCATGTTCTGTCCCTCACCGCCAAAACTCGTACCGGCTATTGTCATGATGGAATCCACCCCATCTTTCTCTTGTCCCAGAAAATAGTCTCTGACCTTGTTAATCACGGCCTCGGTCTGCTCCAGGCTGGAGCCAGAGGGTAGCATGGCCTGGACCATCAGGATACCCTGGTCTTCATCCGGAATATAGGATGTGGGCATGCGCTGGAACAGATAACCCATGGCCCCCACAATCAACACAAAAAGGAACAGGTAACGCAGTTTTTTCGCCAGAACCCGCCCGACCAGTCTGACATACAGATCCCTGCCGCGGAAAAAAATCCGGTCGAACCAGCGGAAAAAGGGGCGCAAAAACCAGACTGCGCCATCAGAGGGTTCATGCCCCTTGGGCACAGGTTTGAGCATGGTGGCGCACAGCACCGGGGTCAGAACCAGGGCAACAACCACAGACAGGAGCATGGAGGAAATGACGGTCACGGAAAACTGGCGATAGATGACCCCGGTGGAGCCGGGAAAGAAGGCCATGGGGCCGAAGACCGCCGACAGCACCAGGCCGATGCCGATCAGGGCGCTGGTGATCTCGCCCATGGATTTGGCGGTTGCCTCCCGGGGTGATAGCCCCTCCTCGGCCATGATACGCTCAACGTTTTCTACCACCACGATGGCGTCATCCACCAAAAGCCCGATCGCCAATACCATGGCGAACATGGTCAGCATATTGATGGAAAAACCGAACAGCCCCAGGATCCCGAAGGTTCCGAGCAACACCACCGGCACCGCGATGGTGGGAATCAGCGTGGCCCGGAAGGTCCCCATAAAGAGATACATGACAACAAAGACCAGCAGGACGGCCTCGAACAGGGTCTTGACCACCTCGTCAATAGCCACCTCCGTAAAGGGGGTGGTGTCGTAGGGATAAATCACCTTCATGCCGGGGGGGAAATAGTGGCTCATCTCCTCCAGCTTCTGCTTAATGGCATTGGCCGTATCCAGCGCATTGGCGCCGGCAGCCTGGCGGATTGCCATTGCGGCGGCGGGTTTGCCATTGTAATTGGCCACGATATCGCTGCGTTCAGTCCCCAGTTCCGTGCGGCCGATGTCCTTAACGCGGACCACCGAGCCATCCGGATTGGTGCGGATGGGGATGGCGGCAAACTCCTCCGGGGTCTGGAGCAGATGCTGAACAATGATAGCGGCGTTCAGGCGCTGGCCCTCCATGGCCGGTGACCCGCCTAATTGACCGGCGGAGACCTCGACGTTGTAAGCCCTGAGCGCCAGGATGACATCTTCCATGGTCAGGCTGTAACTGGTCAGCTTGTCGGGATTTACCCAGACCCGCATGGCATACTGGGAGCCGAAATTTTGTACTTCACCGACCCCCGGCACCCTTGAGAGGATCTTTTCCAGATTGGACTGGGCGTAGTCCCGCAGATCATTGCCGTCCATGCTGCCGTCTTCCGAGGTCAGGCCGACAATCAGCAGGTAGTTTCTGGTGGATTTGCTGACCTTGACGCCGGAGCGTTGCACCACATCGGGCAGGCTGGCCATGGCCAGCTGCAGCTTGTTCTGCACCTTGGACCAGGCCACATCCGGATCGGTCCCCGGCGCAAAGGTCATCTCGACCCGGGAGGCACCCGACGAAGAACTGGTTCCGGAAAGATAGAGCATATCGTCCAGCCCGGTCATCTTTTGCTCGATGATCTGGGTTACAGTATTTTCAACGGTCTCGCCCGAGGCTCCGGGGAAATAGGAATCAATGGCAATGGCCGGCGGCGCGATGGACGGATACTGTGAGATGGGCAGATTATAGATCGCCAGGCCACCTGCCGTCATCATGATAATGGCGATGACCCAGGCAAAGACCGGCCGGTCTAAAAAGAACTTAGATAGCATTACACGTCTCCTTCACTGCGTTTTTTGGACGGTGCGTCGGCACCGGCTGCAGGCACTTGCCCGGCCTGCGTCGGATCAAAAGGAGAAGCTTTCACCACCGTGCCCGGCCTGAGCATCAGCAGACCTTCGACGATCAACCGGTCGCCATGGGCAAGTCCTGACGAAACAAGCCATTTGTCGCCGATGGCCCGGTCAAGGGTGAGCGGCCGATAGCCGGCTTTGCTTTCGGCATCAACGATCAAGGCATAGGGATTGCCTTTTGGATCCCGGGACACCCCCTGTTGTGGAATAAGGATGGCCTGCTCATTGACGCCTTCCTTGATCACCGCCTGAACAAACATCCCCGGCAGAATGACCCCTTCAGGATTGGGAAAGACCACCCGCAGGATGACCGAGCCAGTGGTCGAATCAACCGTGACATCGCTGAATTGCAGCGTCCCCTCCAGGGGATAGGAAGTGCCGTCTTCCAGGATGAGTTTGACCTTGTTCTGGTCCTTTTCGTGCTGATTGAGGAGGCCGTCCTTCAGGCGGCTCTTCAGGCGCAGCAAGTCGATGGTGGATTGGGGCATATCAGCGTAAATGGGATCCAGTTGCTGGATGGTGGCCAGGGCCAGGGCTTGGTATGCCGTGACGATGGCGCCATCGGTGACGTTGGATTTGCCGATGCGACCGGAGATGGGCGCCGTGACTTTGGTGTATCCCAGATTGATGCTGGCCGTCTCCACCGTCGCTTGCGAATACTGAATATCGGCCACGACCTGGGTCAGGGCGGCAGCCGCGTCGTCGTAGTCCTGCTGACTCACCGCTTTGTCCGCTAGTAATTCCTTGTAACGCTCGACCCTTGACCTGAGTGTAAACAGATTGGCCTCAGCCCGGGCCAGGGCGGCCTTGGCATTGTCGAGGGCTGCCTGAAACGGAGCGGGATCAATCTGATAGAGCACTTGGCCCGCCTTGACCTCTGAACCTTCCGTAAACAGGCGTTTCTGCACCAGACCGCTGACTTGGGGCCGAATTTCCGCGATCCGGAAGGCGGACGTGCGTCCCGGCAGCTCCGTGGTTATCAGCACGCGCTGGGGATTAACCACCACAACCGAAACCTCGGGGGACACGGCCTGAGCAGGTGCGCTGGCTGTCGAATCCTTGCCGCAGCCGGTCATCAGCAGGCTGCCGATCATCAACCCTGCGAGAGCAATCACTTTTGCTTTGTGTAACATTTTCATGGGAACCTCATAGTCTTTACGGAATGAACATTCATTCCGCTAGTAGATAAAAAAAATTCGCGCTGTCTTCCTTGAGCTAGCGCCTAATTCCGTCCCAACAGGCCTCGATAATCTTGGTGATCAGAACATTATCTAACTTGACCACATCAAGAATGTGGTCCCGGACCACGTAAAGAACAGGGCCAAAGGCCAGGTCGAAAATAACCGTCAGTGGAAAATCCTTTATCATCTGTTGGGAAATACCTTCCTCGAAAAATTCATGGAACACATCGCGGTTTTCTCTTGCCCCCAAGATTCGGTCCCTGCGGAGTGCCGCACCGTAGGGGGAGCCGTGAAACTGTTCCACATAGCGAAAATCAAGGGGGTTCTCGATGAAATACTGCAGCAGCGCCTTACCGAGATGGAGAAATCGTTCTCGAACAGGCCGCTCGGAATCATATCCCTGCAGGATGTACGGAAAAAGTCGATCTTCTATATCCTCATACAGGACGGAGATCAGGATATCCTTGTTTGCAAAGTAACGGTAAATCGTGCCGGCCCCAACCCCTGCCCGACTGGCGATCATGGCTATGGGAGCCCCGTGAAAACCGTGTTCGGCGATAATTTCAAGGGCAGCACGGATAATCTCGTCGCGTTTTTCTGTTTTTAACATGGTTTTCCTTATTGCAGTCTCGGAGTGAATGTTCATTCCTAATGTATTTCCTTATCCTTTATACGTCAAGAAAAACTTTGCGCCCGCTTTTGGGCGAATCGACAATAACCGATAAAACAGGTCGCATTGTGCAAAATGACCGGCGTTCCCCGCTCCATCATTTTATAGAAAGGGCTTTGCTAAAAAATAGCAGCCAAGACCCGCGATCACCACGCCCGCCCCTTTGCGGAACCACAGGCTGCCCCGGCCGAAAAATGCGCTTGTTGTAAACCTTTTCACCATGGCTGTGGAGCTGCCTGCCACGGCAATGGGCAGACAGTGGCCACGGCAAAAAGCAGGATGAGCAGCACACCGGTCATCACCTGCTTCTGCACGGTGATGATGGCCAGGATGGGGGCAATGAAGCCGAAGGTGCAGGAGCCGGAGAGAACACCATAGGCAAGTCCCAGCACAAATGCGCCCCAGTGTCCCCGTAACCGCAGCCGCCCCATGACACCTGCCGGCAGACAACACCTGGCCAGGCCCAGCATGTCCATAGCCACCCACAGCAGGATCAGCCCCACGGCAATGGTCCAATAGGGACCGATATCGCCCAGCATCCGGCCGAGCAGGGCACAGATAATACCCACCAGGGTGATGGTGAGAAAAAGGCCGCCGCTGAACAGCACCGCATACCAGGCAGCCTGCCGGCCCTGGACAAGCTGATCCTGACCGCCCACATAGGCCACGATCAAGGGGATCGAGGCCAGATGGCAGGGGCTGAACAGCACGCTGATCATCCCCCAGGCAAAACAGCCCAGGGCGGCAATGGCAGTGGTGCCGGCCATCCACTGGTTGACGAGCAGAAAAATGGAATCCATCGTGATCACTTCTCCTGCTGTTCCATCACACCCATTTCTTTGAGTTTGGCGACAATGCCCTCTTCAGCCAGAAAGCCCTCATGCCGGTAGATTTCCTTGCCGTTTTTGTCAAAAAAAATCTGGGTGGGGATAGAACGGATACCAAATCTCTTAGACTGACTGCCGTCCTCCCAGACATCGATAAAGACAATGGCCGCCCGGCCCGCATATTCCTTTTGCAGCTTTTCCAGGATCGGCGCCATCATTTTACACGGAATACATTTGCCGGCCCCGAGATCAACCATGGTCACCATGTCTTTCACCGGAATTTCCTGCTGCGCAGCCCAGGCTGGACCACTCAGCAGCAGAATCACGGCAATAACGATACATCCCAGCATCCTGTTACGCATTTTTTTCTCCATTATTTTGCAGTTGTTAAAGAGAGGTACTCCCCATCCACACCGCTTTTCCCCCGGTCCACCGTATAGGCAAACATGGGAATATAAATCAGGGTCAGAATGGTTCCGACCAGCAGGCCGCCTATGGCCACGTCAGCCAGGGGGGAAAGACGTTCCAGTCCAACAGCCCACTCAAAGGCAATGGGGATCATGCCGGCCATGGTGCCGAAGGCGGTCATGAATACCGGTCTGAACCGCACCCGCACCGACTCCATGGCCGCCGCAAAGGGCGACTCCCCTGTCTTGCGGAACACCTGGTAAAAATCAATGAGCAGTACCGAATTTTTGATGATGATGCCGAAAAGCAGCATGATGCCCACCATGCTGGGCATGCAACTCGGCTTATTAAAGACCAGCATGCCCCAGGAGGCGCCGATCATGGCAAGGGGCAACACCAGGATCATGACCACGGAAAGCCGAACCGAATGATAGATGGCAATGAGTGCCATGAGCAGCAGGACCACGCCGATGGCAATGGCCTTGATCATGCGGGCGAAACTGTCCTGCATCTGTTTGATGTCTCCCTCCTGGCTCAGCTCGACCCCGCTGAAATCCTCCTGATGCAGCTCCCTTTCCACATCCCCCATGATGGTGGACATGGCGCGCTTACTCCGGTAGCCTGATACATCCACGGAATAGAGCATCTGATTGCGCTCGATCCTGTTAGCCGTGAGGCCATAGCTGATGGTGGCCAGTGCCTCCAGGGGAACAACCCCTTTGGGTGTCTGGATGGGGATGAGGCGCAGATTATCCGGATGACTGTCCAGGGCAGGGGCAAAATCGAGCCTGACAAACTGGCTCTGCATGGAAACAAGATTGCCGTTAATAGCCACCGGCACGCCTGCCAGCGGCAATTGGGCCGCGATCATCACCGGGGTCATGCCATAGGCCAGGGCCTTGTTGGTATCAATCTCCAGCCGTGCCTCGGTGAAGTCCTCATCCCAGCTGGTATTTACCGAGGTAAGCCCCTTGACCCGGCCCAGGGCGGAGACAGCCCGGGATGCGGCCTGGGGCAGCAGATGATAGTCCTCGGCCAGCAGCCGCACATCAACCGGCGCCTTGATACTGCTCATGGCGGTGGCGCCGAAATCATAGACATCCGCCGCTTTGACATTGGCCAGTTCGGTCAATTTGCCACGAATTTCATCTTCAATCTGCCAGACGGATTTCTTGCGCTCAAAACGGTTGACACAGTTAATGGTCATAACGGCTTCCGTGGGAAGCGATCCGGACCCCATGGACAACACGCCCGGTTCCGCCCCGAAGGTAATCGAACTCATCTCCACCTCCGGCTGCGCCTTGAGCCAGGCTAAAACCGGCAGCAATCTCTTTTCCACCGTCTCCACCGTCTCATTGGCGGAAAATTTGACATGGGCCTTGATAATGCCGGTATCCATGGGCGGCATCAGATCTCGGCCGATAACAGGCATGATGTTTCTGATACTGACGGCCAGCAGGACAATGACCCCGACGGTCATCAGCAACCGGCGCAGCCCGGACCGCCCTCCGTTGGAAAAGCGCAGGATGGAGAGATAGGGCCCCACCAGCCGGCCGAAACTCCTGTCATACACCTTTTCCAGCAGGAGTTCAAAACGGGTTTTCGTGACGCCTTTCCGATAAAGCCAGAAGGAAATGGATGGAATAAAGGTGATGGAAAGAAAATAGGAGACAAGCAGGGCAATGATCAGGGTGGAGATCAGGGGCCTGAATATTTTTTCCGGGAAATCCCCCACAAAGAGAAAGGGGATCATAATGGCAATGGTGGCCACCGTGCCGGCAAAAACCGGGGCAATGACCTCTTTGGTGCCGGCAATGATGGCGGTATTGAGATCTTCTTTAAGCTCGCCGAGATGGCGCTCAATATTTTCCAGCACCACCACTGCGTCATCAACCAGCATGCCGAGGGCCAGGATGATGGCGGTGTAGATGACGATATTGAGTTCTCCGCCGCCCATCCAGATAATGGCGATGGTGGAGAAAAAAACCATGGGAATGGAGGCCAGTGCCGCGGTCACGGCCCGCAGATTGCCGAGAAAAAGCAGAATCACCAGCAGGGTGAAGAAGATGGCATCCCGCAGGGCCTCAAGCATGTTGACATTGGCGGTTTCGATCAGATTGCGCTGGGTGTCCGCCAGTTGAAAATCAATATTGGTGTAACGCGGTATAAGCTGGGCAACCGCGCTCCGGGCCGCCTTACTGGTGGACAGCACCGAGCCCCCGGGCGCCCGCTGGATAGCCAGGGCGATGGCGGGTTTGCCGTTGCCGATATAGCCGGATAACCTTTTCTGATGGTGCCAGCTGATGTCGGCAATATCCCCCAGGCGCACGTTGGTCGCCACCGGCAGCATGGCCAGCGCTTCCACCTGATCCCGCTCACCGTAATAGGCCAGCGTATAAAAAGAATCCTCGCCCTTGACAAAACCAATGGGTACATCCCTGTCCAGACTGCGGATGATGCCGCCTATTTTATCCAGGGCAATGCCGTAACTCTTGGCCTTGAACGGATCGATATTGATCATGATGGCGCTCTGGAAACCGCCGAAAATCTCCACATTCCCGATGGCGGAATTCCTGAGCAGGGCCGGTTTGATGTCACTTTCGGCGATTTTGCGGATATCGGCCAGAGACAGGTTGTCATTTTTCGGGCTTAAGGCAAAGACATCAACGGGCAGGGTAAAGGAGCCGGCCGTGTAAATGGCCGGGGTGACCCCTGCGGGCAATTTGTCCCGCACCTTGTTGATAGCGTTGTTCACATCCACTGCCGCCGGATCAAGACCTTTTTTATACTCGAATTCAGCGGTGACAATGGACATGCCGGCAATATTGGTGGAACTCACCTGGCGGATGAGGGCAAGGGTGGATATTTCCTGTTCAATGGGTTTGGAGACCGTGGCCGCCACCATATTGGGGGTGGCGCCCGGCACCTGGCTCATGACGATCACCGTGGGCCGTTCGGAATCGGGGAACAGGTTCTTGGGCATGACCACCAGACCGTAGACGCCCAGCACGAAAAATCCGGCAATCAGGCTGTAGAGCAGGTAGGGACGTTTATGAAAGAAATCGAACATGGCTCAGGCCCCGGCCTTGCTGTCAACAGGGGGAGAGGCCGCCATAACCTTGACCGGCGCGCCGCTGGCAACCCGCAATAAAATATCGGGTTTGGCCATCAGCACCGTTCTGGCCTCAAGCGCTTCAGCAACCACCACCCCTTCACTGCCGCGGGCAATAATGGTCACCGGGGTCTTGACGGCGGCTCCGTTTTCCCAGATAAAGACCGAGGTACGGCCATCAATGGTGAGCAATGCATCCATGGGCAGCAGGACCGTATTCCCCGCATAGATCACCAGATCGATGCGTACATATTGGCCTTCCAGTGTCCCTGATTCCTTGGGCATGGGGGCCACATACTGGGCCAGGCCGGTGGTGGCCGTGGCCTGGTTTCTGGCAGACAGGGCAAGGGCGTGCCCCTGCCAGAGGGCCTGGGTCGCCTGCAGTGAAGCGGGCAGGGAGAGGTTCAGATACTGCCCGGAGCAGGCGGCAATGCGAAAAAGGGTTTTACCGGGCATGGCCATATCCCCCACCATCACCTCCCGCTTGCTCACCGTGCCGCAGGTGGGGGCAAGGATATCCGTATAGCTCAGCAGTGACTGGATCTCTTTTTCATCCTGCAGCAGGATCTCCTTGTTCTTTTCCAGGGAGGCAATGCCATTGCTGGCAGCACTTATTTTTGCCTCAAACTGGGCAATGGTTGCCTCTTCCTGGCGGGACTGCTCCTGTGAGGCGCCCTTGACCGCCAGCAGTTCCAGGGTGCGCTGATGGGTTTCCCCGGCAACCGCCAGGGTGGTGCGCAGGGACTTGAGATCCTCTTTTTTGGCGGCTATTTCATAATCAAGTCCTGCCCGTTTCAGGTGCAGACTCTCCTTTTTGGCGGCCAGATCCGTGGCATCAATGCGGGCCAGCACATCGCCCTGCTGCACCACGTCCCCTTCCTGTTTGAAAATCTTAACGACCCGCCCGCTCACCTTGGTGGACAGGGTTGACGAGAGTTCCGAGCCAACCACCCCCATGGCGGGCAGGGTAAGGGTAACCTGATCTTTTGTGAGCTTTACCGCCTGCACCACCACCGGCAGAATGGCGGCCGGCGTGTCCCTGGCCAGTTGCGCTTTTCTTTTTTGCAGCAGCACCACAGCACCCAGCACAAGCAGGGCCACCAGCAGAATCGTCACTATCTTTTTCATTGCACCACACCCCGCAGATCAATGCCGTAGAGGACAGCCTGTTGCGACCACAATTGCCATCTCTTGCTTTGCACTTCCTCCACCGCGGCCTGGGAGGCCAGCAGCTGGCTTTCATAGCGCAGGTACTCCTCAAGGGTCATGCGACCCGCAGTAAAGGATACCTTGGCCGTGGCCAGGAGTTCATGGCTGTTTTTTTCCGATTCCCGGGCAAGCTGCAGCGACTGTTCAAGAAGCGGCAGCTTGTCCGTAAGATTTTTCGCCAGGGCCGCGAGTTCAATTCTGGCCTGGGCCAGCTTTTTTCTGGCCTGACTCAGCCTGATGTCCGCCATCTCCTCGCCGGTGCTGATGGTTTGGTCAAAAAGCGGCATCTGCAGTTTCACCCCGCCGTAATTGTAGCTTCTGAAGATATGCTCATCGGTATTATAGGCCTCGCCGTCGTTGCCGGAGATGGTGCCATACAGCAAAAGCACGGGATAGCGCGCTTCACGGCTCCTCTGGGCCTCTTTTTCCGCGGCAGCCACCTCTGTGGCTATCTTCTGCTCGGTGATGAAATCAGAGCCGGCCAGTGTGCCGGCAAGCGCCATGGCAACCGGCGCCGCAAGATCAATACCGGTCAGTTTCTTCAGATCGCTCCGCACATCGGCAATCCGGGCCATGATACTGTTGCGCTGCTGCTTCAATTCATTGATTGAGTTGTTGATTTTGTAGAGCTCGATTTCGGCCGCCCGGCCGTTTTTCACCTTGAGCTCCACCTCCTGGCCGGTGATTTCCAGGGAATCAATGCGGCCGGCGATGGCCTCATTGAGATTAACCAGATAGAGATAGCTGCTGTTTGCCGCAATCACGGCGGACTCCCTGGTGATGAGATTGATCCGGTGCGCAAGATTTGCTCTGTCGCTTAACAGCTTCACCTTTTCCTGCAGGGTATAGAGCTGTTTGGCATAGATGGGCATTTCCAGAGTCAGGCCGTAGCGCAGGATGTCACGGGAAAACGGTATCGAATCACCTGCCGCGATATCAACCTCGGTGGGCGGCATGGGCCGCAGGTTGGTGGGCGAATTATAGCTCTCCGTCCGTCCGAAGAGGTTGACCTTGGGATAGAGGGCGGCCCGTGCCTCTTCCACCTGAACCTCTGATTCCCGCACAGCCAGTTCGCTCAGTTCGACTGCCGGTTG
>Ga0180007_10002562_pt1 | contig 21497 bp, 20 predicted proteins | sample MM_PC_MetaG_FD_121122 | JGI IMG/M metagenome (GOLD analysis project Ga0180007, IMG submission 121122) | Groundwater microbial communities from the Aspo Hard Rock Laboratory (HRL) deep subsurface site, Sweden - MM_PC_MetaG | ecosystem: Environmental > Aquatic > Deep subsurface > Groundwater... | reverse complement strand
TGTTTAGACAGTAACGTGTTTGTTTGTTAAATAGCGGCATGCGGCTGGTGATCAGTTTAATATTATGTGTTTGGTGCCACAACCTGATTGTTTCAGCTGCACCGTCAATTAGACTAATTTTAGTCATTAACTTTTTCTGCCAGGCGTTTAAATAATAGCCCAGCATTTTCAGCTTCTTTTTGCGCATGAACTGGATAACCTGGATAGGCTCCATCTTTTGCCCAACAAATTGGTTGAAATGTGGGACAAGGTCCTGGAAGGTATTAGCTATTACATTATCTATATCAATGCCGATCTTCATATATCTATTTTAGCATAAATGATTAAGATAATTGCCTTGGCCTATCATTCACGTTATAATATGTTTTAATCATGCAAATTATTCTAGCCGGCTACAATGTTGATACTGAGGTTCTTGAAGAACTAAAAGCAAATTCTAATAGCCGCCAGGATGTTACTCCAGAAACATTATCTGCCTCTTATGCCAGGATTTCGCGTGATCCCAGGCCAATTAATGAATTGCGCAAAATTGCCAGGCAGGAAGTAGAAAAAGCCCGTAAATCTAATTCTGCTATTATCTTTAAAATGGGACATCATTCTATTGCTGAGCATGCAGTTTTTAATTTTGATCTGCTGGAAGTTTCGCGTTTAGCTATGGAAGAGATTGAGAAGTTTAGATTATGCGCTTATACAGAAAAATCTCAACGTTATCAAAAACTTGAAGATAATTATTTAATTCCAGAAGAAATTAAAGGTAGTGACCTGGAAAAAGTTTTTGTTGATACAATCAATAAACAAAATGCTTTTTACCAGGAAATGGTAGGCAAGGGCATTGAGCCTGAAGATGCGCGATATATAACTTCGTTAGCTACTTTAGGACAAGTGGGTCAGACAATTAATGCTAGAAACCTTGAATTTCTTTTTCGCAGGTTTGCTTCTAATCCTTTAGCTGAAGTCAGGCAAATCGGCAGCCAGATGTATAAATTAGTGGAAAAAATTGCGCCGTCAATTATTTTGTTTACCCAGGCGAATGAGTTTGATGAAAAAACATACTTAGAGCTTAGAACAAAGAACGGAGAACTTGGGAAGAAGAGCGGGAAGGGGAAGGAAGAAGTTGTCTTAGCTGATAGTTCTAAGGATGCTGATAATAAGTTATTAGCTGCATTACTGCATAGTTCAACTAATTTGCCGTATAAGAAGTGTTTGAGCAAAGCAAAGAAGATGACAGAGTTGGAGAAGAAGGAATTAATTAAGACTTCTTTTAAATATGCAGAATTTTATGACCGCCCCTTAAGGGAATTTGAATATGTTGATTTGACTTATGATTTAATTGTGTCTGCTGCTTGTTTTGGCCAGTTGAAAAGGCATCGCATGGCCACAATTACAGTTCAACCCTATGAGCCCAAGCTTGGGGTGACGATTCCAGATGGGGTCAAAAAGACAGGGATGGAGGACCAATTCAATCAAATCATAAACATCACTAATAAAGCTTTTGCTAAGATTGCGATTAAAAATTCTTTGGCCGCGCAGTATGTTTTGACTAACGCGCATCGCCGCAGGGTTTTGATTAAAACGAACGCGCGGGAGCTTTACCATATTTCCAGATTGCGCGAAGACAAACATGCCCAATGGGATATTCAGCAGATTAGTGTTAAAATGACTGAGTTGGCAAAAGAAGTTATGCCGCTCTCTATGATGTTGATTGGCGGCAAAGATCGTTATCCAGAGATTTTTGAATCAGTTTTTGGTAAAAAACCAAGGGTCTTGCCAGAGTTTTAATAAGGAGGCCAGCTATGTTCAAAAAACTTGCTTTGCTCCTGCTTGTGCTAATTAGTATTTTTTCTTTATCTGCTTCAGCCCTGTATATCAAAACCGGCGAAAAAATATATATTCCTTCAGATACCATTATTAATGATAACCTGCTGGCCATTGGCGAACGGGTTACTGTTGATGGCGTAGTTAAAGGCGATCTATTAGTTTTGGCCGATACTTTGTTAATTCGCGGGAGTGTTGAGGGCGATGTGTTTGCCATTGGCGCGCAGGTTGATATGCGCGGGGACGCCAGGAACATATTTGTGGGCGGGGGCGAGGTTTTTATCAGCGGCGTGTCAAAACATGATTTGCTGGTTGCCGCAGGCAAACTGTTTTTGCATGAACGGGCGCGCATTGGCAAAGATGCTTTTGTCGCTGGCGGACAACTGGATATTGCCGGCAAAATTTACCGCGACTTAAGAATTGGCGGCGGCGAAGTTGTTTTAGCTCCGAGCGCGCTGGTTAAAGGTAAAATTGACCATACAGTTGGCAAGTTGTCTATTTCCGACCGCGCCAGGGTTGTTGGGGCTGTAACTTCTTTTGCCCAACCCAAACAAAGCCGCAGGATCGCTCAGTTTTTTGCCAAAGCATTGATCGCCAAGCAGATAGTGGGATTTTTATCCATGCTGCTGCTGGGTATTTTGGCAGTTGTCTTTTTTCCAGACCAGATTAAGACAGTGGCCAACAAAATGACTGATAAGTTCTGGCGCAGTTTGGGCTGGGGCATACTTGCCTTGATTTTATTGCCCATAATAGTTGTTATCCTTTTGGTTACTGTAATTGGCATTCCTCTTGGCATAATTTTGTTCTTCCTTTATATTTTTGCCATATATATCGCTGGCATTTTTGCCAGCGTGGTTATTGGGCACAGCCTGCTGGCCAGGCTGGGCCGGCCAAATGCCGCTTTAATCTGGTCTTTTGTCATTGGTCTGGTTATTTTAAAACTAATCGGCATGGTTCCTTTTGTCGGCTGGTTAGTAAGCTTGGTCTTATTTTTCTGGGCTTTTGGCGCTGTGATCTCAACCAGGTTTGGCACCCAAAGATTGGCAGCCGCAGAAGTTAAAGCTTGATGCGTTCGCATTCTATCAAAGCCCTGGCAACAACTCTTGTCGCCTCTTTGCTTTTTGCTTCAATGGCATTTTTGGTCAAAATTTTATCCTTTAGCCTCTCAGGCGCGGAAATTCTTTTTGCGCGCGCTGTTTTTAGCATGGTGATTATCTGGCTGGTAGTTGCCTTTGTCTACAAGCGTATTAAAATTCGCAACATCAATATGTTAGTGGTCAGGGGGTTGTTCGGCGGTTTGTCTGTTTTGTTTTATTTTATTGCAATTTCGCGCATCCCTTTAAGCAGCGCGGTTTTGCTGGCTAATTCATACCCGATTTTTGCTGTATTGTTTTCAGCTATTATAATTAAAGAAAAACCAAATTTTGATTCGGTCATTGTGCTTTTAATTGCTTTAGGCGGTATGTTTTTAGTTCTGGAGCCTAACTTTGGCAAGATTGATATTGGTTATTTGCTGGCAATTATAGCGGCTGTTGGAGGAGGGGTGGCAGTTACCTCAATCCGCGAACTGCGCAAGACAGATTCCTCCTGGATAATTGCGCAAGCGCAAATGATCGGGGCGGCCTTTTTTTCTCTTTTCTTTTTGCCGTCAAATTTTAAAATGCCCAGTTTAACAGAGTGGGGTCTATTGCTTCTAATTGGCGTTGTTGGTACAGCTGCCCAGCTGGCTTTTACCAGGCCATTTAAATTTATTCCAACGGCTGAAGGCACGTATGTTGCGCCTCTTTATACTGTTTTTGCCATGTTGTTAGCGGTCTTATTTTTAGGCGAAGTTTTAAGCTCGCGATTTTTAGCCGGCGCATTTCTCATTTTTGGCGGCTTGGCTTATCTTATGGTGCGGGAACAAATTAAATTTAGAAAAAGTGTTTTATGACCTGGCTGAAGCGGCTGATCATAGTTTTTGTCCTGCTTGACAACTTTCTGCTTAATTTCCCCAAGAAAATACTATTCAAATCGCGCTGGGTCTTAGCTGGAAAATGCAAACAGTGCGGCAAGTGCTGCGAAGAAATTTATTTAAAGATGACGCCGAATCAGATATCCAGCAAGTTTTTTACTAATTTGGCCATAAGATGGATCAGCTGGTTATTTGATTTTATTCTTATACGTGTTGAGCAAGATGCTGGTTATTTAGTTTTTACCTGCAAGCATCGTTTAAGGGACGGCCGCTGCGGCAATTACTTTTGGCGGCCTAATATCTGCCGCAATTATCCTTTGGTAGACTATTTTGAGGAACCAAAAATGCTGCCGGACTGCGGTTTTACCGCTAAGCTCAGGCATTAATGTGTTATAATAATGCTTCATCATGACAGCAAAGCTTAAGCTTTTGTTTGGTACCCATTGCCACCAGCCAATAGGCAATTCTGGCCATCTTTTTGAAGAAGCCTATCAGAAGGCTTACCTGCCGTTTCTGGAAGTTTTATCCGCCCATCCTAAAGTGAAATTCAATCTGCATTACAGCGGCGTGCTGTATGATTGGCTGGAAGAAGAACATCCGGAAGTCTTTGATTTGCTGGTTAAAATGGTCAGGCGCGGGCAGCTGGAGATCTTATCCAGCGGTTATTACGAGCCTGTTCTGCCGGTTATTCCTGATGAGGACAAGCTGGGCCAGATTAAAATGGCTAATGATTATATTAAAGAAAAACTTTGGAACGCGCCGCGCGGTCTGTGGTTAACTGAGCGAGTTTGGGAGCCGTCTTTGCCCAAGATTATTTCTAAAGTCGGGCTTGATTATGTCTTAGTTGATGAGGACCATTTTGTCTTAGCCGGCATGCCTGAGAAAAAATTATCAGGTTATTTCATAACTGAAGATGAAGGTGAGAAAACTAATATTTTCCCAATTAACCGCCAGCTGCGGCAATTGATTCCCTTGCGCCCGCCGGAAGAGGTTGTGGAATATTTAGGCCGCCTGACTGATGAAAAGAATAATGCCTGTGTTGTTTTTATGGATGAAGGAGAAAAATTTGGCCTGCGGCAGGGTTATCTTGATGAGTTATTAAGTTTGCTTGAGGCAAATTCCAGCTGGCTTAGCTTTTCAACTTTTTCCGATTATCTGGATGATTTTCCGGCCAGGGGCAGGATATATATCCCGTCTGCTTCTTATAATGAAATGATGAGCCTGGCTTCGCTTAACGGTGATCAGCCTGCTTGCGGTAATTTCCGCAATTTTTTTGTTAAATATCCGGCGGCTAACCGCATGTATAAAAAAATGCTGGGGGTGAGCCGGCGCCTTAAGGCCTTGAGCAAAGCCAAGACCTTGATTGGCGGAGAAAAAAAAGAAGCTGAGCTAAAACAGGCCAGGCTAGAGCTTTTTAAGGCCCAGAGTAATTGTGCTTATTGGCCAGGTTTGTCAGGTGGATTAAAGAGCGATTTGCTGCGCCAAGCTGTTTATTCCCATCTTATTAAGGCTGAACTGGAATTGGAACGGCTGCAGCGCGGTGGGCGGCCGTTTGTTGAGTTAACTGTAACTGATTTTGATAGTGATGGTGAAGATGAGGTCATTCTTTCAAATAGTTTTTTTAATTTATATTTTGTTCCCAGCCAGGGCGGTTGTTTATTTGAGCTTGATTATAAACCCAAGGCGTATAATTTAATCAACACCTTGTCCCGCTTTAGCCTGGTAGACCATTTCTTGTCCGCTGAAACAACCTTGGCTGAATTTGCTCAAGCAAAATATCGCGAAGCCGGCGACTTTGCCGCTGGTGACTACAATTTTATGCCCCAGCGCAAACAGGGGGAGGCTGGTTTGCGGCTGGAGCGTTTAGGCCAGGTTGACGGCGCGCCAGTAAAAATTGAGAAAAAAATTACACTGTTGGCTAAACAATCCATTTTTACAATTGAATACGATATCAGCAATGTTGGCACAGAAACAGATGACTTTTGGTTTGGAATTGAGTTTAACCTTAGTTTATCCGGTAATAGTTTTTGTGATGAAATTAAAAATGCGGCCAAAATCAAACTCGTTGACGAATCAACTGGCTTTGATGTATTATTGGAACTGGATAAACCTGCGTGTTTGTGGCGTTTTCCTGGCCTGATCCTGCTGCCAAACTGGCAGTTTAGATTGGAGCCAGGTGAAAATTGGTCTTTAACAATGTCTTTCCGAATAGAGGAGTAATTTTATGCCGGAATTAAGAAAGGACCCGATTTCAGAGCGATGGGTTATTATTTCGACCGAAAGGGCTCAGCGTCCGTCAGATTTTTCCCTGCCGTCGGTGTCAGAAGAAGCAGAAGCAGTTAAAGGCTGTCCTTTTTGCGGCGGCAACGAAGGCAAGACCCCGCCGGAAATAACCGCCTGGAGAAAAGAAGGCACAAAACCCAATACTCCTGGCTGGGACGTGCGCATAGTGCAGAACAAGTTTCCGGCCTTAAGCAGTGTGGGCGATGTCAACAGGACCGGCATGGGCGTGTTTGACATGATGAGCGGCATTGGCGCGCACGAAGTTATTATTGAAACTCCCAAGCATAATTTGAATATCCCTGATATGAGTGATGAGCATGTGGAGAAGATCCTGTGGGCATATAAGCAAAGAATTTCTGACCTTGAAAAGGATAACAGGTTTCGCTATACGCTTGTTTTTAAGAATTACGGTAAAGTGGCAGGCGCCTCCCTTTCTCATCCGCATTCGCAGCTGATTGCAACCCCCATTACGCCGCGTTATGTAAAACTTGAGCTGTCTAACGCGCGGACTTACTTTTTAGAAAAAGAACGCTGTATTTTTTGTGATATTATCCGCCAGGAGCTTGGATCAGGGCAAAGGGTTGTTTTTGAAAATGAATATTTTGTGGCCTTTACGCCGTTTGCCTCCCGTTTCCCTTTTGAGATATGGATCCTGCCGCGCAGACATGAATTTGGTTTTCAGATTCTACCGGATGAAGAAAGATTATTGCTGGCCCAGTGCTTAAAAGATATTTTGATGAGGCTGAAAAAATGCTTAAATGATCCGCCTTATAATTACGTGCTGCACACCGCGCCCAATCCCATACCGCGGCCGGGCAAGCCGGATTATTGGGGCACAATCCAGTATGATTTCCACTGGCATATTGAGATTATTCCTCGATTGACTAAAATGGCGGGCTTTGAATGGGGCTCTGGCTTATACATTAATCCAACGTCTCCGGAAGAAGCGGCAAAATACTTAAGAGAAGTAAAAGTATAAGCCCGAATGAAGATTCTTTTTGTTGCTTCAGAGTCCGTGCCGTTTGTAGATGCCATTAAAGAAATCGGCCACGATATCCGTATTCTTGAGCCGCGTTGTGAAGCAATTACCCCATTTATTAAAGAGAATGACTGGCTGCCGAATATTGTCCATTGTTATGGTCCGCAATCTCCACCAATTGTGCAATTTATCAGGCAACAACGTGAACTTGATCCATCTTTTAAGCACACAGCGGTTGTATTTACTATTGATGATGCTTATGCTCAGCTAGACTCAGTTAAATTTGCTGTTGAGTCTGCTGATGTTACCAGCGCTGTTATTGATGGTATTGACTATGATATCTGGAACCCGGCAAAAGACACAAATATTGCCAGACGCTATAACAAAAATACTTTGTCTTTGAAAGCTATAAACAAAAAAGCTTTGCAAGAGAGAGCTGGTTTGGCAGTTGATGAGTCTGTTCCTTTGGTTGCAGTTCGTTCTTGCTCAGATGAGTTAGTAGAAGAAATGAAAGCTCTTGGTTGCCAGGTAATTATGCCGGCTAAAATTAATCCTAATTTGGCCTTTGCTGGTGCGGATATATTTTTAATTCCTGCAAATGATAAGTTGGCTTATATGGACCAGTTAATTGCTTATAAATACGGTACATTGCCGGTTGAGTTTGGCCAGGACGTGATTGTTGCTCTTAAGAAAGCGATTAAAGAATTTCAAAATAAACCAATCTGGCAGCGCAGGCAACAAGAGATGATGATGTACGATTATTCCTGGGCTGACTCGGCTAAGAAATATATTTCATTATATATGAAAGCTTTTGACAAAGTCCTTACTTAACGCGGATTTATCACGGAAGATGATTTTCGCAGGATCTCCCTGAATCGTTATCGCGGATGTGTCACGGATTTTTCGCTGGATTTCACCGGATACTATTTAAATGATATCCGCGCATCCGCGAGCAATCCGTGATAAATTCCGTGATTCGACCTCCGCGAAATCCTGCGAAAATCATAATCCAGCGATACATCAGCGTGTGGATATGAAATTGCTTTCAGTAGCTAATTATTTGTGCTAAAATCTATTAGTTATGTCAGGGCATTCCAAATGGTCAACAATTAAGCATAAGAAAGCGAAAACTGACGCTGCGCGCGGCAAAGTTTTTACTAAATTAATCAAAGAAATTACCACTGCTGCTAAAATCGGCGGCGGAGATGCTGACGGCAACCCCCGCTTGCGTTTAGCCGTTGACCGCGCCAAAGAGGCTAATATGCCTAATGACAATATTAAACGGGCAATTGATAAAGGCGTTGGCGGCGGCGCGGAAGCCATGGAAGAGCTGGTTTACGAAGGTTATGCTCCGGCAGGCGTTGCTATGATGGTTGAAGTTATGACTGATAACCGCAACAGGTCAGCTGGCGAGATCCGCAGTATTTTTGAAAAGAACGGCGGCAACCTGGGGGCAACTGGCTGCGTTTCTTATATGTTTAGCAATAAGGGCAGTATTGTTTTTGAAAAAAAAGGCATTGATGAAGATTCATTGGCCATGACCGCAATTGATGCCGGCGCAGATGATATTATCTCAGAAGAAAGTACAATTGAAATAGTCACTTCACCGGAAAATTTTGAAAAAGTAAGGGATGCGCTTAAATCAAAAGGGTTTACCCCGGAAAACGCTGAAGTTACCATGGTGCCTTCAACTACTGTAAAAGTTTCAGGCGATGAGGCCAAAAAAGTTATGGCATTAGTTGCCAAGCTGGAAGATCACGATGATGTGCAAAAGGTCCACGCCAACTTTGATATTTCTGACGCAGAAATTGAAGCTTTGACCAAGGACCAATGAAATTAGTCGCTGATCTCCACATCCACACTATTTCTTCCGGCCATGCTTATTCTACGGTTGAAGAATATGTTGCGCAAGCAAAAAAGATTGGTTTAAAAGCAATTGCTATTACTGACCATGGCCCGGCCATGCCGGGCGGTCCGCACTGGTACCATTTTTTTAATTTAAAGATGATTCCGGAAAAGCATCAAGGCATAAGGATTTACCGGGGAGTTGAAGCTAATATAATTAATAATGAAGGTAAATTAGATTTGCCAGATGATGCTTTAGAGCGCTTAGATATTGTTATTGTAGCCATGCATCCGCGCTGTGGTTATGAAAATTTAGGAGAAGAAGGCAACACAAAAGTTTTGCTTAAGACCCTAAAAAATCCTCATGTAAATGTCATAGCGCATCCTGGCAATCCCATGTATCCGATCAATGTTGAGCAAACAGTTGCCGCTGCCAAAGAAAAAGGTGTTATTTTAGAGATAAATAATAGTTCTCCAACGAGTCGAGCAGGCAGTTGGGATAGATGTTTGGCTTTTGCTAGAGAAATAAAACGCCAGGATTGGAAAGTCATTTTAACCACCGATGCCCATTTTTCTACTATGCTGGGTAAATTTGATGAAGCCCTTAAGTTGATTAAAGAAGCTGGGTTGACTGAAAAACATGTTGTAAATACTTCTTTAGCCAAAATTGATAAATATCTACTTGCAAAAAAATGAAGGAATTGACAGAATTTAGCCAGAAGGTCTATGAAGCTGTCAAATTAATCCCAAAGGGAGAAGTCAGGACCTATGGCTGGGTAGCAAAAAAGATTGGCCAGCCAGGCGCAGCCAGGGCAGTTGGGAATGCTTTAAATAAGAATCCTTTTCCCATCGTTGTGCCGTGCCACCGGGTTGTTGCTAAAAATGGTTTAGGCGGTTTTGTCGGGGGACTGGCAGCTAAGAAAAGGCTGTTAAAAAGCGAGGGTTACAAATGTTAGCTAAGCGGATCATTCCATGTTTGGATGTGACAGAAGGTAGAGTAGTTAAAGGGACAAAATTTGTTAATTTAAAAGATGCCGGCGATCCGGTTGAGCTGGCGGCTTACTATGATAAAGAAGGCGCAGATGAATTAGTTTTCCTTGATATCACAGCCTCATCGGATAAAAGATATATTATGCATGAAGTGGTCAGGCGAGTGGCGGAAAAGATTTATATCCCGTTTACTGTTGGCGGCGGGATCAATGATGTTGAGACAATGCGCAAGCTGTTAGCTGCCGGCGCTGATAAAATTTCCGTTAACACCGCAGCTGTGGCTGATCCAAATTTGGTTAAAAATGGCGCGGCTAAGTTTGGCAGCCAGTGTGTTGTAGTTGCTATTGATGCGAAGAAAACTGGTAAACAAAAGTGGGAAGTTTATACTCATGGGGGTAGGACGCCGACTGGGATTGATGCAGTTGAATGGGCGAAGAAGGTTGAGTCACTTGGCGCAGGAGAAATTTTGTTGACCAGCATGGACCGAGATGGCACCAAAGATGGTTATGAACTGGACCTGACCAAAGCCATTGCTGACGCTGTGGAAATCCCGGTGATTGCTTCAGGCGGAGCAGGCACTGTTGAGCATGTTTACGAAGCATTTATTAAAGGCAAGGCTGACGCTGCCTTGCTGGCGTCTTTGTTGCATTATAAGGAATTGACTGTCAAAGATATTAAAGATTTTTTGGTGGATAAGGGAATTACTGTAAGACAATGACAAATGACGAATGCTTCGCACTGAAGTGCTCAGCACGAGGTGACGAATTAAGGAATGTTATTAATAAGGAATTAAAAAAGTACCTTCCTAAAAAGGGGAAGTTAGCTAAGGCAATGCGATATTCTGTTTTTGCGGGAGGGAAAAGATTTCGTCCAATCCTTTGTTTGTTAACTGCCAAAGCCCTCGGTAAAAATTATAAGAAAGTTCTGCCAATTGCTTGTGCCATTGAAATGCTGCATACATTTACTTTAATCCACGATGATTTGCCGGCAATGGATAATAGCAATTATCGCAGAGGCAAATTAACCTGCCATAAAAAGTTTGATGAAGCTACTGCAATACTGGCTGGCGATGCTTTGAATACATTAGCGTTTGATGTACTTGCTAAAGAAACAAAAAATCCTTTGGTTGTTTCAGAAATTGCTGATGCTTTGATGAAAGTAGTTGTTGGCCAGGTTATGGACATTGAGTCTGAAGGAAAGAAAGTTAATCTTAAACAGTTAAAGACCATCCACCAGAATAAAACTGCCGCTTTATTAATTGCCTGCGTGCGCGCCTCAGCTCTCCAGCTTAAGGCAAGCTCCAATCAGTTAAGGGCTTTGACCCAGTATGCCGGACACCTTGGTCTTGCCTTTCAAATAGCCGATGATATACTGGATGTTACTTCAACAAAAAAGCAACTGGGCAAACCGGTCAAAGCTGATTTAAAGAAGGGATTTCCTTATCTTATGGGAGTGGAAAAATCAAAAAAAATGGCTGAGATTGAGAGAAAAAAGGCTATTAAAGCTTTGAATATATTTGGAAATAAAGCTATGTTTCTAAGAGAAATTGCGAGTTACGTTATTAAAAGAGAAAAATAGCCACCAAGACACGAAGTCACTAAGAAATTCCCTTCGTGCCTTAGTGTCTTAGTGGCGAATAAGATAATGTATAACCCAAATAAACAAGAATTTATAAAGTTAGCAAAACAGGGCAATCTTATTCCAGTTTACAGGGAAATGGAGATTGGCCGGGAAACGCCTGTTTCCGCTTTTAAGAAGATCGAAGGCGAATATTCGTTTTTGCTGGAATCAATTGAAGGCGAAGAAAAGATTGCTAGATACTCGTTTCTCGCAACCGGGTCAAAAAAAGATTTACATTCTTTAAAATCACTTAAAGATATCCGCAAGTTAATCTCCAAATATCAGGCGGTTAATGTTCCTGGCTTGCCCCGTTTCCATGGCGGTCTGGTTGGCTACCTCAGCTATGATGTGGTGCGCCAGGTTGAAGATATTCCGGATAAAAATCCTGATGACATGAAGCTTCCCTTGATGCTTTTTTTGTTAACCGGTTCTGTGATTGCTTTTGACCACATAAAAAAGAAGATCTTTATTATTTCAAATGCTAATGTCAAAGGCGATCCTAAAAAAGCTTATGAGAAAGCCTGTAAACAAATAGATGAAATAGAACACAAGTTAAAGGTTCGGCTAAAACTTGATCCGTTAGCTGACAAGCCTGTTGAATTATCAAAGTTTAAATCTAATATGACGCAGGCAGATTATGAAACTGTTGTTAAAAAGTCAAAAGAATACATCAGAGCAGGGGATATTATTCAAGTTGTGCTCTCCCAGAGATTTGAAACTTCCTACGAGGGCGATCCTTTAAATGTTTACCGCGTGCTGCGTAAAATAAATCCATCTCCTTATATGTATTACTTAAAATTTGGCAGTGTCAAAATAGTTGGCTCATCCCCTGAGGTTATGGTTCGGCTGGAAGATGGAGAAGCAACTGTTAGGCCAATAGCAGGAACAAAACCCAGGGGGAAAGATCAGGCAGAAGATCAGAGGTTAGCAGAAGAATTATTAGCCTCAGAAAAAGAACGGGCAGAGCATATCATGCTGGTTGATTTGGGCAGGAATGATTTAGGTAGGGTTTGTGATTTTAACACGGTAAAACTGACAGAAAAGATGGTAATTGAACGGTACTCACATGTTATGCACATTGTCAGTAACGTTTCCGGTAAATTAAAAAAAGATAAGGATGCTGTTGATCTATTAGCCGCGACTTTTCCGGCCGGTACTGTTTCCGGCGCTCCCAAGGTGCGGGCCATGGAAATTATTGATGAGCTGGAAAATGTTAAGCGTGGGCCGTATGCTGGCTGTGTTGGCTATTTTGGTTTTTCCGGAGAGATGGACACCTGTATTACAATCCGCACAGTAATTTTTAAGGGCAAAAAAGCTTATGTCCAGGCAGGCGCTGGTTTAGTGGCGGATTCTGATCCAACCATGGAATACCATGAAACTGTAAACAAAGCCACAGCTTTGCTTACTGCAATTGAGCTGGCCAAATGATAAATTTTAGGATGCTTAAGGTCTCTGATGTTTACCTCTGGGGCGCTGTAAGCGCTTTAGTTGTCATTGGTCTTTTAGCGATTTTTAGTACTACCTACTCAATGCAAATCAAGCTCAATGCAGATGCCTTCTTTTTCGTTAAGCGCCAGTTATTTTCTTTATTAATCGGCGGCCTGGGATTGGCAGTTTTTGCTTATTTTGACTATAACTATTTAAAGAAGCTGGCTCCGGTTTTTTATTTGGGCATGGTTGGCCTGCTGGCTTTAATCCTTTTTGTTGATACAGGGGGCCAGGCTACACAGCGCTGGTTTCAAATTGGTTCTTTTTCTTTCCAACCCTCAGAACTTTCAAAAATAATCATGGTGATTTCCCTGGCTGCTTTTTTTTCGGCTAAAAAGAAAATATCTAGTTTTAAAGATGCTGTTTTTCTTTTAGGACTGGTTGGTATTCCATTCCTGTTAATTTTTAAACAGCCAGATTTAGGGACTGCCTTAGTTTTTATTTTTATGCTTATTGGTATGTTAGCTTCGACCGAAGCTTCCGGTAAGTTGTTGGTTATTTTGGTTACACCGATGATTTCCGCGCTGCTTCGGCCGTTTATCTTTCTTTGGTTGGCCTATCTTGTAGTCTTGATGATAATTTTATTTTTAAAACGGGCTTCTTTTACTGACTGGTTGATGATCCTTGGGTTAAATATCGCAGTTGGGATTGCTTTGCCGTTTATTTGGGGCATGCTGAAAACTTACCAGCAGCAGCGCATCCTTTCTTTTATTAATCCGGGTTTAGATCTGCATGGGGCAGGATATCATAGTTTACAGTCAAAGATTGCGATAGGCTCTGGCGGATTTTTTGGCACCGGGTTTTTGCAGGGATCCCAGACCCAACTCCAGTTTATCCCAGAACAACATTCTGATTTTATTTTTTCTGTGATAGGCGAGGAGTTTGGTTTTATCGGAGCAATTATTGTATTAGCTCTGTTTGCGGTTGTTGTTTGGCGGGCTTTGGTAATTGCGCGTGACGCGGATGATTCTTTTGGCAGTATTTTAGCCACCGGCATTGCAGTTATGATGGCTTTTCATATTTTTGCCAACATCGGTATGACTCTTGGGCTTTTGCCGGTAGTTGGTATGCCTTTGCCTTTTGTCAGTTTTGGCGGTTCTTCATTATTAATGAACCTGATTGCCATTGGTATCCTGCAAAGTATTGCCATGCGGCAGCACAAAATTATATTTTAGAGCTTAAAAACAGCGTCAACTGAGCCGCTGGCTTCAAATGTCTCATCTTTGACCGAAATGGCAACCTGTTTAGCTTTGACCCATTCTTCTTCAGCCTCTGGCGTTGCATTTATTTTTTTCATGAAAACATTGCCGGTTAATAGGATGCTTTCTTCTCTTTCGTTATAAACAGCCCAATCCGCCCTGGCTTCCCGGTTTTTCTGCGTTACCTCAACTGAGCCGCGAGCCTGCGCATCGCCAGTTTCAGTTGAAAAAATAAGTTCGTCAGCAGTTAATATGGTTTTTTCTTCTAAAATTTTGCGGCCTTCTTCGCTTTTTAATTTTTTGCTGGTATCTTCTTTTAGGATTGCTTTGGCTTTTTCAAAAATGGTTTTAACTTCGCCTTTTAGGTCTAATTCCTTTTTTTGCTGTGAATAAATACCGTTTTGGGCAACTGCATATTTTTTGCCTTGGACAGCTTCCACATTGCCGGAAATATTAATATCTTTGGCAATATCAGTGTAGAGTGAAGCGTGTTGTGATTTGATTTCAGTTTTAATATCTACTTCAGTCAAATTAAGGTAAACGTGTCCATCAGCTTCAAACCGTTCTTCATCACTATAATATTGTAGGAAATTAGCTGTTAGGTAGCCGTCAAGCCTTACAACTTTTACATTATTTGAGATGTCAGCAACTGATCGGTCATAATCAATTGAAATGTCCTGGGCATAAATTGACTGATTTTTTTGGTGTAATTCAATGTCTCCCTGCATAATGGAGCGTTTTTCCTTGGGAATGTATTTGAGATAATTGGCTGTCATCCTTGTCCATTCACTTTTTGGGCGGTCGGGATTTTTTGACAGGCGCCCGAGTTCAAGATAAGCCTTAATGCCTGGGCCAAAAGCCTCGACAATTTCCGAGTGGCGGAATGCCTTGGCGCGAGGGGCTGTTAAGTCAGCGACAATAAGTTTTTCGTCCCTGTAAATCTTGCCCTGTTTAACGCGATTCAGAAATGTGGCAATCCTGTCTTTGTCGGTCCAGCCTTCGTCAGCCAACAATTCCCAGACTTTTTTGCCTTCTTTGCGGCCGGAAACACGGGTGTTTTTGAACTCCGCGATTTTTTGCATCTTTTCAGTGGTAAAATAAGGTGATTCTTTGGGGGAGATTAAAAAATAAGCCAACCCAAGGATTACCAGGGAAAAAATACAGGCGATATAGACTATTTTCCAGGAGATATTCTCGTCCATATTTAGATTATAACATGCTTGCGAATCTTATGTAATAATGTTATAATTTCTTTTCGCTTTGAGAAAAAATAATAAATTTGAGCCCTTCGACTCCTTAGAGTCGCTCAGGGCAAGGAGGAATAAAAATGGCGATTAAGGTTGGGATTAATGGTTTTGGCAGGATTGGCAGGAATGTAGTTAGGGCAGCGTTATGCAGCGGTGATAAGGAAATAGAATTTGTGGCAGTTAATGATTTGACTGACGCAAAGACTTTAGCTCATCTTATGAAATATGACTCCATCCATGGAGTGTTAAAAGAAGATGTTAAGGTTGAAGGCGATTCAATTGTTGTAGGCGGCAAAAAAATTAAGGTTTTGTCAGAAAAAGATCCGGCAAAACTTCCCTGGAAAGATTTGGGTGTTCAGATTGTTTTTGAATGCACAGGTTTATTCCGCGATGCTGAAACAGCTGGTAAACACTTAACTGCAGGGGCCAAAAAGGTTATTATCTCTGCCCCTGCCAAGGGAGCTATTCCTACTTTTGTTATGGGTGTTAATGATGATAAATATGATCCTGCAAAAGATCACGTGGTTTCCAATGCTTCATGTACTACAAACTGTTTAGCTCCATTTACCAAGGTTATCAACGATGCTTTTGGCGTTAAAAAAGGCTTAATGACCACTGTTCACTCTTATACCAATGACCAAAGAATTCTTGATTTACCTCATTCTGACTTGCGCCGGGCCCGCGCTGCAGCAATGTCAATTATCCCAACAACTACTGGTGCCGCTAAAGCTGTTGGTTTAGTTATTCCAGAGTTAAAAGGTAAGTTAAATGGTTTTGCTATGCGCGTGCCAACCCCGGATGTTTCTGTGGTTGACGTTGTGTTTGAATTAGCTAAACCAGCCAGTGCCAAAGAAGTAAATGCAGAGATTAAAAAAGCAGCTGAAGGCAAACTAAAAGGTATTCTTGGCTACACAGAAGAGCCATTAGTTTCTGTTGACTTGACTGGCAATCCATTATCATCAATTGTTGATGCAGCGCTTACCATGGATATGGATGGTAGTATGGTTAAAGTCGTTTCCTGGTATGACAACGAAATGGGCTTTTCCAACCGTATGAATGATTTTGCTAAACTTATGGGCAAAAGCCTTTAAGGAGCAAGGTTATGGCCAAGAAAACAGTTGCTGATATTCCTGATAAGGAATTAAAAGGCAAGCGCGTGTTCGTGCGCTGCGATTTTAATGTTCCTCTGGATGACAAACAAAATATCACCTCAGATAAAAGGATCCAAGCTGCCCTTCCCACGATTAAGTATTTAATTGATAAAGGGGCCAGGCTAATTTTAGCTTCTCACCTAGGCCGACCCAAAGGCGAAGTTAAAAAAGAACTAAGCTTAGCTCCAGTTCAGAAAAAACTTTCAGAACTTTTGGGTAAACCAGTTGCCATGGCTGGCGATTGTGTGGGGGACGAAGTTTCCAAGCAGGCAGCTGCGCTTAAAGATGGAGAGATACTTCTTTTAGAAAACCTTCGTTTTCATAAAGCAGAGACAAAAAATGATCCTGCTTTTGCCAAACAATTAGCTTCCCTGGCTGATATTTATGTGTCTGATGCTTTTGGCACAGTGCATCGCGCCCATGCCTCAACTGAAGGGATTGCCAAAAATTTACCAGCCTATGCTGGCTTTTTGATTGAGAAAGAATTAAAGTTTTTAGGTGAAGCCTTAACAGAGCCCAAAAAACCATTTGTAGCTATTATTGGCGGTGCAAAGATTTCTGGTAAACTAGAAGTTTTAAAAAGCTTGTTAGATAAAGTTGACACCTTAATTGTTGGTGGGGGAATGGCCTATACATTTTTTAAGGCCAGAGGAGTTCCCGTTGGCAATTCATTAGTTGAAGATGATCTAATCAATGATGCTAAAGAAATCCTTAAAGCAGCCATTGATAAAGATGTGCCGTTTTTACTGCCGATTGACCACGTTGTGGCTGATAAGTTTGACGCTAATGCTAATACCCAAATTGTGCCGCGCACAACTATCCCCAAGGGCTGGATGGGTGTTGATATTGGACCAGACACTATTATAAAGTTTACCAACGCGATTAAGGATGCCAAGACAATTGTTTGGAACGGTCCCATGGGCGTATTTGAGATGGAAAAATTTGCCAAGGGTACCTTGGGTATTGCCCAGGCTGTTGCAAAGGCTACTGCCAACGGCGCTGTTTCAATTATTGGCGGGGGTGATTCCGCCTCAGCAGTTAAAAAAGCTGGGCTGGCTGATAAGATGAGTCATATTTCAACCGGCGGCGGCGCGTCGCTTGAGTTTCTTGAGGGCAAAGTCCTTCCTGGGATCGCAGTGCTGCAGGATAAATAGCAAGGGGCCGTAGTTCAGCTGGGAGAACGCCTCGTTCGCAACGAGGAGGTCGTCGGTTCAAATCCGATCGGCTCCATAAGGATTAATTATCATGGCTAAAACAGAACAGACTTTAGTAGTAATCAAGCCCGACGGCATAAAAAAATCTTTAACCGGCAATATCCTCACCAGATTATCAGAGACTAAACTGCGCATCCTTGGAGCCAAGGTTGTCCGGGTTTCAAAAGATTTAGCAGAAAAACATTACGGTCATCTTAAAGACAAACCTTTTTTTCAAGAAGTTGTTAAATATCTCCGCGGAGAGCTCCATGGCGCGCGCTACAACAGGGTTATGGCCCTGGTTTATGATGGTGAAGAGGCTATCTCAAAAGTGAGGCAGCTGGCAGGCACAACTAATCCTGAAGAAGCTGAGCCCACCAGCATCCGCGGGCAGTACGGCAGGTTAACGACCAAAGGCTTGTTTGAAAATGTGCTGCACTGCTCGGCCAATGCGCAGGAAGCTGAAAACGAGATCAAGCTCTGGTTTGATCCGGATGAAATCGTTGACGAAATTTATCCGGTTAAAGAGATAGAAGAAAAAGTCAAAAAACGTATCTGGGACTAAGCTTGAAAATTAATGAGACATTTTATTTTAGTCCCAATATTTTTTGTTTCAATTGTTATTGTCGCTTTGCTCTTTGCCAGCTGCGGCACGCAGGTTGACCGGACGCCCTCGACCTCAACAACAACTTTAACGCCGCCGACAATAACATTGGTTACGCTTACGACTACCACAACAGGCACAACTGCAACAACAGCACCAGTGACTACAACCACCACTACCACTACCACTACTACAACAACGACTTTGGCGTCTGGCTGGACTTATATTGGCAGTCCAGAGTTCTCCGCAGATCCAGCGCGGTATCTTTGCTTTGATATGGATGAGAGTATCCCTTACGTGGCTTATTCTGATTATACAAATTATAACGCAACTTTGATGAGTTATTCTGGCTCCTGGTCAAATGTTGGCAGTGCGCCCTTTTTTCCTGATGATGCAAGATTTCTTTCCTTGTTTCTCCAGCCGCAAGGGGGTGGGGGTGTTGTTCCGTACGTTGCTTTTCGTGATGCAACAGCTGCAAATGGGGCAACGGTGATGAAATATAAATCAAGCAGCTGGGGTTATGTTGGGAATCAGGGGTTTTCTTCAGGAGAGGCGTCTTATACTTCATTGATGATTTATAATGGAGATCCCTATGTTGCTTATAGAGATGTGGCAAATGGTTCTAAAACAACTGTTATGAAATGTGAAGATCCTACATGGGAAGTAGTTGGTTATTACGGATTTTCAGCAGATGAGGCTTTGGATATATCACTTTATGTGTTTGCTGCTGATAGTATTTATATTGCCTTTAAAGATGCGGCTAATTCCGGCAGGGCAACTGTAATGGAATTTAATGTCTCTACCTGGGAAGTTGTTGGTTATGCTGGTTTTTCAAATGGTGCGGCCAGCGGCATATCATTGTTTGTAGACGATAATGAGATCCCTTATGTCTCATATACTGATGCCCTGGACTCAGATAAGGTTTATGTGAAAAGATATGATAATCTAACCTGGGAAGCAGTTGGCAGTGATGGTTTTTCTTCAGGCGAGGCATCATCTACGTCATTGTATATTGAGGGTACAGTTCCATATGTTGCTTTTGTTGATGTAGCAAATGACACAAAGCCCACTGTTATGAAGTTTGAAGGCAGCGCCTGGCAGGTGATTGGGGATTTTGGCTTTTCTAATAGTGCGAGTACTGATGTGGTCCTTCATCTTTATAACGGTACTCCTTATGTTGCTATTTGTGAAGGTGCAAGCAAGGTTGAAAAAGTCTCAGTAATGAAGTATGTGGAGTAGCTAAGTTAACAGGCTCGTGGCTGTCATGGCCTTTGGCTTTTTCAATCCGATTAGGTCTAAAACTGTTACCCCAATATCAGGCACGATTCCTTTTTTCTTTACTTTCAAATCTTTTCCCAATATCCAAAAGGGCACTGGATTGAGCGAATGTTGAGTGCTGACTACTGATTTATCACCTTTCTTAAGTGACATTTCATCAGCATTGCCGTGATCAGAAGTTACGATGAAAATTCCGCCTTTATTGATCCAGGCAGGAACAAGTTTTTCCAGGCATTTTGAAAGATGACCAATGGCTTCGGTTGCGGCTTTAAGGTTTCCCGTGTGCCCAACCATATCGCCGTTCTGAAAGTTGTGGACAATTAAACTATAATTTCCTTCTTCAATAGCTTTTAGGGCAAAATCAGTTTCAAGATAAGCTGTCATTTCCGGCACCAAATCATAACGCTTGCCGCCTTCTGTCCTTTCTTTTAACTTTAAATCTTGGGCAAGATGGCGATCCTCGCCAGGGAAGGGCTCTGTTCGTCTGCCGGAAAACCAACCTGTAACATGGGCAAATTTTTCTGGTCCTGCTAAACGTAGTTGTTTTAAGTTAGCTTTAGACACAATTTCACCAATTGTATTTGGGATTTCTTTTTCAGGAAAAGCTGTTAAAGCATTAATTTCTGGATAATACTCTGTCATGGCTACAAAACATAAACCTTTTATTTTAGCTTGAATTTGTTCAATCTCGCTATAGATTCCTTCATTAATTGGTTTTGTGCCTTTTTTGTAATTGAAAAACTTATGGTCGTTTTCGCAAAAAGCAATTGTTAACTGCATGCCCCTGTCTTGCCTGAAATTAAAAAATATTACTGAATCCTTTGAGATCATGCCCTTATAATCACCAATAATAGTAGGGCGAATGAATTCATCTGTTTCCCCGCGGCCATAGGACGCTTCAATTGCTTCGGCTGCAGAAGAGGCTTTATATTCTCCTTCGCCTTTAACTAAAGCTTTAAGCGCAGCTAAAGTCTTATTCCAGGCTGTGTCCCTGTCCATGGCCACTTCCCTGCCCATCACAGACCTGATTTTTACAATACTGTTCAAGGCCAGCTCAGAAATCTTGTCATGCAGCATTTTCAGGTAAACTTCTCCAGCTGCTTTGGGGTTAGTATCTCTTCCGTCAGTGAACAGGTGAATTGCGACATCTTTAAGGCCAGATCGTTTAGCTAATTCCAGTAAGGCAAATAGATGTTTGATACTCCCATGGACTGTTCCCCCGTGTCCTTGTAATATCCCCATGAGATGAAGGGTTGAATTATTCTTTTTAACCTGTTTAACGGCAGAGAGCAGGGCATCATTTTTAAAAAAGCTGCCATCTTCAATAGCTACATTAATTCTTTCAATTGATTGGTAAACAATCCGGCCTGCGCCCATGTTTAAGTGGTTAACTTCAGAGTTGCCCATAGTGCCTTTTGGCAAGCCCACTGCCAGCCCCGAACAGTCAAGCAAAGCATAGGGTTTTGTTTTTATCAGTTCAGCAATAAAGGGGGCTTTGCCTTGTTGAATTGCATTATAGATCGCATTGTTTTCATTTTGCTGGCCAATGGCAAAGCCGTCAAGGATGCAAAGATAAACCGGAGTATGTGTCTTCATAAACAATATCTTACTATATTTTAGTAAGTTTTCAAAGCCCTCACCCTGACTTATCTTAAGACAAGAGATTGTCTTGAACCTCCCTCTCCCAGAGGGAGAGGGATAACTTTTTTCTTGAGACAATAAATAATTCCCCCTCTCCTTCTGGGAGAGGGGGTAGGGGGTGAGGGCATAAAGCAATTTCCTGTTGACACAGGCATGGGTCTACGTTAAAATTACGCAGACATGAGAAATTTATTGTTAGCAGTCCAATTG
>Ga0180007_10002561_pt1 | contig 21498 bp, 17 predicted proteins | sample MM_PC_MetaG_FD_121122 | JGI IMG/M metagenome (GOLD analysis project Ga0180007, IMG submission 121122) | Groundwater microbial communities from the Aspo Hard Rock Laboratory (HRL) deep subsurface site, Sweden - MM_PC_MetaG | ecosystem: Environmental > Aquatic > Deep subsurface > Groundwater... | reverse complement strand
CGAATAGACACGAATTATCCATAAAAAGCCGTCTTTTTATTAGTGTTCATTAGTGTCCATTCGTGGTTTCAAAAGGATTGTTAAAAGTACTCACCGTTAAGGAGATGGTGGTTTCATTCTCACTATGACTGCTGCGTAGTTAATTAAAATTTGCACTACTAGTTATTTGAAAAATACGTGGAAACAGGATATAATCGTACGTACTAAAAAGGAGGCAGCATGTCATCAAAATTGACCCTGCTTATAGACGAGGATGTTATTTCCAATGCCAAAGACTATGCGCAAAATCATGGAGTTAGTTTGTCAAAAATGGTAGAACGATATTTTCAGTTTATTTCTGATAGCGGCAAAAAAAAAGAAATCATTCCTCCAATAACCAAAGAATTGACTGGTATAGCTAAAATTATTTCCCGATCAACGGACAAAGAATTATTAGTCAATGCGTTAAATAAAAGATATTTACAATGAAAAAAATCTTCGTTGATTCTGACGTTATTTTAGATGTGATTTTTGAACGTGAGCCGCACATCGCCGACTCAAAACAAATACTCTCGTATATAGAAAAAAATATCTTTATAGGATTCACCTCTTCATTGATAATCGCAAACTGCTATTACGTAATAAGTTCAAACCTTAACCATAAAACAGCAATAACCGCAATCAACAAGCTGAGATCGATTTTTAAAATATTGCCGCTTTCAGATAAAGAAATAGGTGAATCAATCAATTCACATTTTACTGATTTTGAAGATGGTATTGAATATTTTATTGCCTTGAACAATGGGATCAACACGATAATCACCAGAAATATTAAAGACTATAGAAAAGCGGATTGTAATGTGTTTATGCCGAATGATTTTTTAAAATTGCATGAAATTAAAAGTGTAATTGAAAAAAATGAACCTTATTGAAATAAAGGGTACTTTATTATCAGCCATTCAAAGACATTAATACCGCAGCGGACGGTCAAAATACGATTTTGAATCACCGCGTCAGCTGCAACCCATTCGCCTTTGCTGTTTAATTGTAATACGGTATTAATTTTATTAATATCATTTCCTGCGCTGAGGGTAAAGTTAACCTCATTAATCATATCTGTTCCGAGATTAGCAAGCCCGATCAGCTGTTCATTCCCGCGCGTACGCACAATATGCAGGCAGTGATGCGGCACTTCCGCAAGCACGGGAAATTTCTCATTACTCAGAAAACGGATGAGTTTGTGAAAAAAATCAATCCGCGCGTGGTAACCAAAGAAACCATGAGAAAATTCCCCTTCGTGATTAAATATGCCGACGCGGCCTCCGAGTTTATTCGTATAGACAAAGCTGCCCGGATACCGGTTATTCTGTGAATCGATAATATAGCTTGTTATTTCAGCTCCGCAGTTTTTCATATGCCGCCAGCGGAATCCGCGGTGCGGAATCCTCTGTTCATTCCCTGAGATAGAACTGCGGGTATAGATCTCAGATTGGCAGCCCCACTTTGCCTTTTCACCGGCTGCAACACCGGTAAATTCTCCAAAACCCCGTTTTTCGAGCACCGCGCATGCTTCGGCATCAAGCAGTACACCTTTTGAGAGTATGGCACGCATATCTTCATCAGACGGAAGCCAGGCCGTATATCCTTCAAGAGCAACTACATCATCCGAAAGAGCCGCCTCACTGCTTGACGCATGATAGGCGGGAATGCCACACTCAAGGAGGATATCTTCCCAGTACCGCACAAGACCGAGGTCTGCCATTTTTGCATTGCGGGAAAGCTGTACTTTTGCTGCTGATTTTTCATCATCAATAAAAACTATTCCTTCACTTTTCCAGGCGGCAAGATCCAAAGCGGTCAGCGCGTGAAGAAACGGCTTGGTGTTTTTCAGGAGCGGCACTGTTGTTGGTTCATGACTGATCGGTGAGCCGTCCAGATCATTTAACGAAAGAGTAATCTGCGGACATCCCAGCAGTTGTCCGATAATCATTACATATTGGGAATTTGATACCGACTTGCACCATGTGGTAAACCGCGTATTTTCAAGTTCAGGACCGAATTCAATTCCGTCATTTCCAAAGATCCGTCTCAGAACGGAAATACTGTGCGACATATACTTATACGTACACGCGTTTTGTTTAACCGGTACGGTAGTTCCGGTGTACAGACCACACATCGGCCGGGTGATTGGCAAGTACGGACCGCACAGTGCGGTGAGCATATCTTTCCAGTTGCGGCCCTCTGCTGAATGTACGTCGGGAGCTGATGTCATTAACGCGAGCCTGGTAAGGGGCGAAACGTCATGTACACAGGTGTTAATCCACCGGGCAGTTTCGGTCATCGTAACGCCGAGGAAGTCGAGCCACTTCAGCCGTACTGCGCCCGGCACTCCTTCACGCAGTATTTCTTTTACGAGTTTTTCCCGCGAGTATTTTTTTCCTGAAAATTCGGCAAAACGGGCTAAGTGAGTTTTACAATAGCAGTAAAAATCGAGCTCGCCTTCTGCGAGTCCATGGTTGTGCATTCTGAAATCATCATCTATCCAGATTATATCGGGCTCTGTCCATGCCCACAACTTAAGCATTTCTCCCATGTCACGCCGGAATTTACTGCTGAGTGGACAGGCGCAGCCGAGTGTCTCTTTTCCGTGCTGATTAACAAGAAAATCCCATTGGTAATTTTTTCTCATATCAAGCCCATGCGAATGTGCGCCAAGAAGCATTTGAAAATTTAACTGAAAAGATACGCCGGTTTCCAGAAGTGCGGGTCTCACCGTTTCTTTCATCCACCGCGCATAATGTTCCTGTTCCCCGGCGCTGTATGCCGGCATATAGTATGTTCCCGGCAGTATATTTACAAAAAACTGCACTGCATCAATTTCCGCCTTCTTACAAAAATCAACCAGTTCTTTCAACCGCTGAGAGCAGATATCGCTGCTTCCCCATTCCGGCGCGTAGGGCAGAAAGTACCGGTAGTTATATACGGCTTTATTTTTTGGTAATTGATATGCCTGCATGGTTTGCTCCTGTCTTGTTGAAATGATTAGTCTATAATTTCAATTCACTTCGGTATATTTCTCTCAGATGACTGACTGTTTTAAATAGTGCGTTAACTTTTTCATCGGTTACGGAAGAATCAATATTGATACAGCATATACCTGTAAGAAAAGGATTGCCTGAGCACTGCACACTTTTGTGAAGGATCTTGATTATTGCATCTTCGTCCCAACCTGCGAGTTCCGAGGGACTGAGCCGTATATTCAGAAATGTGTCAGGCAGGTGTTGACGCAGAAGCGTAATATCCCCCGGCCATCCCAGATCAAGAAAGTCAAGGTGCGGGATTTCCGCAAAAGCTTGAGCAAATCGGTGCGGGTCTTTACCGCAAAAATGAATACCATAAGGACGGTATTGCCGAGACCATTCCCTGTCAATAGGTTTAAGGAAATCAGAATATTGTGATTCTGAAATCATGGTTACACTGCACTCTGAATGAAGAAATACCGGCTGCGCCAGGTGACGTACTGTCCGGTTAACAGCGATGGATGTACTTCCTGTTAATTCTTTTACTATTTTGGTAAACCTGAGCAGAACGCCGGATATTTCAGAAAAAAACGAATGTACCTGCTGCGGATTATCGGTCATTTCAATAAAAATACTTTGACCGCATATGTCAAGTGCGGTATTAAGCACTCCGCTCCAGTTTACATCTCCGTACAGATAACCGTAACGGGTTTTAAGATCATTACACATGTTTTGAAAATCCTTAAAAACATTTCCAACAAATGGGTCTTCAATTCCTAATTCAGGTTTTCCGGTATTCGCTGGGATAACTTCCGGAGGAGCATCGGCACGGTATTCAATCCCGCAGCCAAGCATTCCAGCTATCATATAACCCGCAGCGAGATGAACAGGACCGACCGTGGGGATATTTTCTTTCCTGTCACTGCCTAATCCGTATTGTCCAAAAGCGTTATATAAAATCTGCTCCATTTTTTTTTCGGACTCCACCCGTTTCAACGGGTTGAAAAAAAAATCTTTATCGAAAACTATTCCTGCGCGGCGGTTCCACCATGAGGGATGAAATACCACTTCAGCGGGCAAAATATTTTTCCCGAGGAGCGGATTATATGTATACCCGGTTTTATCCGCCGGCAGTTGGCTTTTTACTTTTTTATTCTGTAAATTTATATTACCCATAGTCACTTCTTTCCTTTTAAAGAGAAAAAACTTCCCATTCCTCATGTCCGGTAATCTGCGGTTCCGCCACCCATAACTTTCCCTTTTCATTTTGAGAATTCGCGTAGGTCAGCACAATATTTCCGGGCGGACATGTGGAATCACGGCGTCCCGAAAGACGGTCAGCGATAAATTTTTTTATTTCATCAGAACCGGCGCTGCCATTCATGGATTTGCAAAAAGAAAGCAATCTGCCTCTCCGTAATCTTGTTGTCGGACTTTCTGGGAAAGATTGTGCGCCCCGCGAATTAAGAGACTGCATTATACTGTCATCGGAGACATGGTTGGTGAGTGCACAAGGAGCGGAATCTGAGATTTCAAAAAGTCCCGCGCTCGTTGCATGTGCGCAGAACACGCCGCCTTCTGCATCACAACACACGAGATTCAATGTGAAGGGATGCCGTGTGCAAAACTCACGTACTTCCCGCACTGTCCTGCAGGTCTGCAGAATAATTCTGACTGCAATATCGGCGCATATGGTTTCGGGGAATTTGTTAAGCCCCTGAATAATCTGTGAAGATTCACCAATACATAAACCCGCGCTGTTTATTCCCCGGTTGCCCCAGCATGTGCCTCCGATGGGAAAGGTAAGGAAGGCATAGCCCGTATCCGGCACGATATGCACCAAGCCCTGATAGTACCTTCGGTCATCGTCGAGCGCTCCGGCATTTGCAATTGAACCGCCGGCAAGGGTAATGACCATGCTCGAACATAATTGCTGCGGTGCACCGTAGAGACTATATTGCCATGCCCGGAGATTTAAAAACAAAATATCACGAAAGCTCTGCCCTGAACCTTCCGCAGCGGCCTTTATTTCAGTGATGAGCCATGGCCAGTACTTGGAAATAATATCCTCCTGTCCGGTAATCCATGCACAGAATTCAGGGTTTGATTCCGGAAGCGGTTCAAATCCTGTTCTTTTAACCAGTATAGCTGTATTTTGCCGTATTAAATCGCTGAATTTTTGTCCGTACGCGTACCCGATCTGTTCAGGAGCGCCTTTAAATACTGAATATAACATCTTAATAGAACTTCTTATTCATGCAGAGAAAAAAATTGAATGACGTTTTAATATTTCGCATTTAATATGCACCGTATTTTTTTTTAATCGTGACCGCGTTATTGCCTGCGCGGGCTTCCAGCAGATGAATAAGATCAAATCCGGTCTCGATAAATTCAGGCAGCAGACTGTCAAGATTTCCGTCGCTATCGCACACAGGAATGCGGTCAAGCGAGCGGTGTTCCAAGGCTGCAATAATCCGGCTGCGCGGTGTTATCATACAGTGATCCTCTGAATAATTATTTTTTTCATAGTAGTACGAATTTTAAATATCTTCACAGCAAAATAGAAAAACTGCAGATAATCTAAAACAACATTTAAATTTTCCGACTTCTTCCCCATTAGCGTTCATTCGCGTCCATTAGCGGTTTTCTTTTGTTTTTAACCGCGAATAAACGCGAATGAACGCTAATATCTCTGTGATCCCTGTGTCCTCTGTGGCTTTCTTTCTTAGATTTTTCCTATAAGAAACGGTCAGTTTCATTCCTATTGTACTGCTGCGTAGTTAATAATGAATTTCACTAATAGTAATTTGTTACTGAAGTTTAAAATTAACTATTTCATCATGAAACGCGAGAAAATTTTCAAGGGGAATATTATCACCGGGAAGCGTATTACATGCGGCGACATACCTTCCGCCTGCAGCACCGGATGAAAGCATTTGTCTTGTCATTGCGCGTATTTCTTCCGGTGTACGCTGCGCAAGATCTGCAATGTCAAAATTTCCTATTAAGGTTAAATCTTTGCCGAAACGGCTTTTAATATCTGAAAGATCATTTGCCGCCGCCTCCACCCCATGGGTTGCGCTGAAACCAAGCTCAATCAGGAGCGGATACACATCATCACCCTTGCCGTCGGTGTGATAACAATACGGTAAATTCTGTTCTCTGCAAATTGAGACAGTTTTTTTAGTACGGTCGAACCATAAATCTCTGAACATAGAAGGGCTCACCATCAGGCCGTTTTTATACGCACAGTCGCCGTCAAAAAAAACAAAATCGACACCGTACGGCCGGAGTTTACGGATTACGGAGCGGTTAAAATCTTCTATCTTGTCAAGATACGCATTCACCATTTCCGGATTGTCGTACAGGGCAAGACAAAAATTATCAAGGCCCATCGATGTTGAAGCGGAGTGAAACGCATTCATCAGGAAAAAATGGACGCTGAGGTCATACTTGCGCGCCGCGGCAATATTTTTTTTTAATGTTTCTGCAGTTGCCTCAAAGTCAGGAACAGGCATGGCGATAACATCATCCATTGTAAGCATATCACCGCCGCTGTACCGGCTCTCACCATGTGCTGTTTTTGCGCTTTTACTCTGATAGTAGTACCAAAAACCTCCGGCCATAATGGAACACTGGCCTGAATTTGCAATATACCGGCAGGCATCTTCAAAGGTATGCTGCGGACCGCCGAAATGTTCGGCATATGCCCGGTGACCGAAAAATATTTCGTTATACGGTACACGGTCGGTTTCTTTTCCCGCCAGGGCATTAAGTATTCTTTCTCTGGGCAACATTGTTTTCATAAATATGCTCTGTTTTTTATAATGTATCTTTACTCTGCGGATTATTAATTGTGACACATCCGCTTGCCGGTATTTTTATTGTCGAAATGCTTTTTGTCCATGGTAATTTTATACAGAACTCATTCCGTGTACAGTCCGGCATTTTACGTACATGGATAAAACTTACTTCACCGTTTCGTATTGCCGATGATACGGCGAATGGGCCTTCGGCGATTAAATTATCGAATGAGGCAGCCTTATCCGCAGGCCATGCCGGGAATATGCGTATCAGGCCGTTATGACTCTGAAGCAGGCATTCGGTGATCATGGTGAGATAATCACCGCTGCCTTCAATAAGCGGTACTGCCCATCTTTTTGCCGCAGGATTCGGCGACGCGCCGCCGGTAAGACCTGACCAGCATTCAAATTTAGGCATTTGTTCGCTTCTGTCTAAAAGAACAGAATCCGGAATATTGGAGAGATTCTGCTCAGTACTGGTTTCCGGTGCGGTTATAACCGCATCATGGCTAATCAGTCCATTCGGCTTGACATAGGCGCGTAAAAACATCGGGAGATACAATTCATGAAATTCTTTGGTTCTGCCGAGGCGGAGTGCACTCATTGCTCTGAAAAAACACTCCCATACACATTTATAATGATAGCCTGAACTATCCGCATAGGATTTTTCTGCGGTTTTGTCAACAACGGAATCGAGAGTGCGGCTGTATAAGGCTATAATGTCATCGTGAGATATATCACTTATTTCTCCGCATGGATAGAGCGGATGAAGCGCTCCGGCTTGTCCTGTGTGGTGATCGGGATGTATGCCTATTGCATCAATAACTATGTTTCGTCCTTTACAATCAGTTCCTTCGGGATAATCCCGTAGACTGCTGCGGATTTCTTTCCATGTATCAATCAGCCCGGTTTCCTTTTCTTTTAATACATCCGCCGCCTCAATGGCAGTGTCGAGACAGATTTTCAGCATACTGACAACCTGCACCGGATCAGCAGTGTTCAGTATATCCAGTTCACAGGCATGCGCAGGCGAATAGTGATATTTCCCGTCATCGCCTTTTTTTGCGACTGCACAATAAAACGCGAGCACTTCTTTAAGAAACGGATAGATGCGGTCTTTAAGTTTTTTTATATTCCGGCAATATTTCCAGCTGATGCAGTGCATGAGGGCGATGTATGATCCCCCGAAAAAAAAAACGGTATTTCCCCACACCGCCCATAACAGACTTGCCGAGAATAGTAAAGCCCATATCAAAATGTGCTCCTTCGACTTTCCAGATTTCTTTTGCAAGACGCCTGGCCTCGGGCAGGAATGAATGGTAGGCGTCAAGATACGGTTCGAATAATTCGGCATGATTGAGCGTGAATACCGGGAAAAACGGGCATTGCACATTCAGATCATGGTGGAGATCTCCATGCCAGGGTGCGGTCTGAACAGGTGTGTCGCCCGGCCCGTACCAAAGTCCGGTAAGGCCGGGAAGCGGCGCCTTCCGGTAGGTGCTGCCAAGCGCATAAAGCGACCGGTAAAACAGCGCCTCAAGTTCCGAATCATCTATCGTAACCTGTGATTTTTCCCAAAAATTTTTCCAATAAGCACGATGTTCCTTCCGGGCGAGGTCAAAAAAAGATGTACATCCGCCATGGACAGTATCAGAAGTTTTTTGTTTTTTAATTTTTTCCAAACGGTCATGGACAATTTCAGCGGGGGCTGCTCCGTCAAGTGAAGTCGCAACCGTTACATACAGCTCAAAGGAATCTGCGGCAGAGAATATTCCGTACCGGCCTTTCACTGCTGCAGTAACATCCGGAATTTTTTTAGCACTGTATTTTGTGCGGATTTTTCCAATGTGCGGATTTGTGCCCGGCGAAAGGCAGGGAAATACTTCGGCGGCTGCGGCCCATGAAACACCTTCGGGCATTTTATGGATTATTACAATCCGGTTTTCCCGTACCTGCAGTACCGGAGAATCAAGTTCAATATCTTCCGGCGGTGAAAAAAATATCCGGACAGGTCTGCTGATAAGCGGTGAGACAGAGACTGCCTTTATCACCAGAATATCTGCATTACTGCATACAAAAGATTCCATCTCATAGTTATATAAATGTTTTTTTAATGAGATAGAAAGCGATGCATGCAGCAGACTTAAATTGCTCCTGATCGACGGCAGTGCGCTTCTTGTACCCGCGCCTGCGTAAAGACCGGGATCAATTGATATTTTGCAGCATGTTTTAGGACCTATGCCTTCAGGACACTGAGTACTCCGTTCTTCATTGTCAAAAAATTCAGGTGATGCTCCTTCCGAAACATATTTTTCCGCCTCACCCCGCGGAATTACCTTTCGTACGCCGCGGCAGCGTCCGTCAATTACTTCGGTTTTATTTACAATCCATGTGAGCAGTTCAGGAGCATAAAAGATACTGCCAAGACTCCCGTTGCCGAGAATAAGGCCGTCCTGCCAGCACAGCGGAGGTTCGTTATACACAATGTCATGTCTGCTGTCAGGCCGGCTCATATTCATCAGTATCCGCGGACGGTTATTTCCATGACGAAGAGTCAAGCGGTATAATTTTTCTTTCTGTAATGGACTGCTCTGCGGCAAGACACATTTTTGCACTGATATACCCGGCGCGGATATCGGCGTTAATGTCTGATTTTTCACCGTTCAGAATTTTTATAAGCCCTTCACTCAGGTGTTCAGAGCTGCCGAAATGTCCTACGTCAGCCCAATCGTGCGTTTCCTCAAGTACGGTTCCCGGCCGTTCATTAAACCGGGTAATACGGATTTTACTTGTTCCTTTTACATACGCGCCGGTATGCGGATGCTCTTCAAAATCACCATAGTACCTGAATTCAAGAATGCCTTCAGTTCCGATAAAATATCCGCCGCGCTGGCCGCCATGATGCGGGGCGTTGAATGTCTGCGAATACGATGCGGCAACACCGCCTTCATACTGAATAGACAGCACCTGCGTGTCATCGATATCAATTTCCTTTGCGTATACACAAAGCCTGGAAAGCGGCAGGGGTTTGGAAGCATCGATTTTCCTGCGGTAAATGCTCATAGGGCACGACCACTTTTTTTCACAGTCATCGCATGTGAGGTCATTGGGCATAGTGCCGCCGTACACAAGACGCGAACCGAAAGCTGAAATTGCAGCCGGATCAAGGCCGGTAAAATAGTTTATAATGTCGAGGTCGTGGGTTGCTTTCTGTAAAAGCAGGCTTCCGACATTTTTTTTAGTGCGCATCCAGCGGCGGAAGTAATGATCGCCGTAATGAACGTTATTCACGTATTGTACGGAAATAATTTTACCGATTGCACCGTTTTGAATATGCCGCCGCGCGCTTTCTGAAACCGGCGACCCGCGGAGACTGAAATTTACCACAACTGTTTTAGGATAGTTGCGGAGCAGTTTCCATACCTTTTCGACATCTTCAGGTAAAATTGCAATTGGCTTTTCAAGGAAAATATTTACCCCATGTTTTACGCATAACGCAACAGATTCCGCGTGATTACTGCAGTAACTCGCAATAATGACGGTATTAATATCTTCTTTGCGCAGCATTTCCTCCGGATCAGTGTAATAGTGAATATTTTTAAAGTCCGGCCTGAGCGAAAACGGTTCGGATTTCAGATCTCCGGCAGCATTGATATTTCCTTTTCCAAGATACGCATCAGTAATGGTATCAAACAATGTCCGGTTCACATCGGAAAAAGCAACGCACGATCCCGGCAGATATTTTTCAAACCGTATCATATGACCGGCACCCGCACTTCCAGCCCCTATACACGCGACTTTTAATTTCATAAATTTACTCCTTTTTTTACGGCAGTGATTTAATATACTGCCTGTGGTATTTATTTTTTTTCATCTGTCAGTACCATGCAGCGGATATCTCTTTCCCCGATTTCAATGGTAAGACTGTTGCCATCCCGGGTTATTTTTTTATTTTCAAGATCTTTTTCGGTGAAATTTTTCCAGCCGAGAAGAGGCATGGCGGGTGAAATGACCGCTGTCTTTTTTTCGTTATGCAGATTTCCTATGTACACCAAAATTTTGCCCGGGCGGGTATACACGCTCGCGTGTACTCCCGGTACCGAAACAGAAACCGGACATTTTTTATCAAAGTACCCGATAAACCGGCAGTCATCTGCGGCAATGCCGAACTCGTTTTCCATTTTTTGAAAACGATTCAGCAGATCTGTATTGCAATATGCATTCCATATCCACATATCAAGCAGTTTCAATACCACAAACATGGACCTGGTTTTTTTCGGGTCATTTGAATGCATCTTCGGCAGCCAGCCCTGGTTAGGGCCGAACGCACCGGCACCGAATGACTCAATGTACGGAAGCGTAAAATAATCCTGAAAATCAATATCGGCCATATCCCATTCGCCGTCAATTATCAGCGGTACAAAAGTAAATGCGCCGATTGTGTTCGCGCTTGACATATGCACAGAACTGTGGGGAAACATTGTTTTGTGTGTATGACAGAGAACCGCAAGGCGCTTAAAAAATTCCCGTGTTTCAAATAGATGAAACCCTGACCGTTTGCGGCCGTCGTCTCCGATGTATCCGCATTTGTCATGACACGCATTCGGACACGCAAGCGGGTACGAATTATCCATGTACAGTCCGTCGATAAGGCCTTCCTTCAGGTTATAATCGAGCTGATACATTTCAAAATCAGTACGGGAGGGCAGCCGGCAAGCCCGAAGGCCGAAGTAGTCTTTCAGCTCCGCTCTATGCAGCCGGTACGGGTGTCCGCCTTCAGCGGCGGTATACACTGTATATGGCTCCCATGCTAATTCACGCCTCATCGGGAGGCTGATCGGGTCATTCAGGGCTATCATGTCATTTGCGAGGTAAATCTGTACATTACTTTGTTTCGTATTGAAATTTTTTTTGAAAAGACGCATCCCATGATCGTCCCAGAATGAAAGACCGGGATACTGATTTAAATACGGCATACCGAAACCCATAATGCCGATTTTATTACCCACATTCTGTGCCCCCGCATGAACCCGCGGACGGACCGGAGTCGCGGTAAATGCGAAGACTATTTTCCTCGGACTCGCGAGAGTCTGCTTTGATCCATTAAAGATCTTTATTTTGAGTACTTCGCCATTTCCGGTTCGGGTCACTTCATACCTTCCGGATTCAGGATCCGTTATCCATCCCTCATCGGAATCGGCAAACCATGTGAGACCGCTGGTATGATTTCCTCCCCAGATAGAAGGTATAAAATCCCCTTCTATATCAAGTACTTTGATGTCCTTGCTTGACCATAAAAGAACATTTCCTGCGGGAAAATAATGTGAAAAGGGGCGGGTGCCTTTATATACAAAATCCGGACTCCATACCGGTGCGTTCATAAATCCGCCTTTCGCAGGCTGCGCCATCATCCAGCCGGTTATCGATGTACGGCAGCCGGCTGCCCAATGAAAATATTTAAGATTTTTATAAGGAACTGAGAGAACAAGTTCCTTTGTTTTTTTTCCGGGTTGCGGGATTACCGTAAGTTCATACCGGATCATTCCATCGTACTCCATCAGACCTTTGGTTTGAATCCGTATATCCCCGAAGTCAGATTCGCATGTAAACGCAACTCTGTCCCCAGCAGTTTCCGTGTATGTAACCGGCTTGGCGCCTGAGGCAGGTGTATTTCCGTAGTGCAGTGTAATTGGTCCGCTCAGGACTTCTTCGCCCTGTGCGAGTATCCGTGAAGGAAAACCGGACGAACCTAATTCATATGTTCTTCCCCAGCACGTGAGCGCGTGGTCTTTGCGGACAATGGGAGTAAAAGGAGGGATGACGATGCGGTCTTTGCCAAGAGTGTTGCCGAGCCACGGTACATCAGGTGTATCTATTATACCGGACACAGTTTCAACTTTTTTGCCGTCTTTGTTGAATACTGACGCGGTGACTATGTATGATCCTTTCAACGCTTTAAATTCAATAGGCACATAGACTTCTGAATCTTTTTGAATATGTGTATCGGTTTTTTTTTGAAGAATGGTTCTATCGTTCTGAACGATTAAAACCTCGGCAGAACCAAATCCGCTTTCCTTAAAAAGGGTAAAGTCTTTCAGGCAAAGATACATTTTTTCCTGTGCAGGAAAATAATCAACTCTGTTTTGTGAAGTCTTCTCTTCCAGTGACTCTTTTCGGTATTTTTCCGAATCATACACTGCATGCTGGCGGAACACCGGTTCGCCGGATTTATTAAAAATTGTAATTACCATTTTTTCATTCAGAACTTTTATTTCTTTTGCACTGAGTGTAATAAGCGAAGATGCTCCCGGATCAAGCGCAGCGGACACATTAGTGACGCGTGAGAGCCGGTCCATACTGAGTGTGACGTTATATGTATTTTTTTTATCTGTTTGGTTTTGGATCCGCGTCTGGATATATAACCGCCCGTCTTCAGTGCCGCTTATCCGTGTGCGCATTGCTGCCGAAGCTGCATCAAGTGTGCAGGTTATCATCTGTGCATAATCCTTATATCCCCGGCCGTTCAAAGTGGTGTATTGTCCGGGAGATGATAAATTACGTGCGATAATTATTCCGAATGGTTTTGACGGCTCAAGATTTATTTCTTTCAGAGGTATGGCAATTTCACACGTCCACGTTCCTGAATCAATACGGTTTTGTGTTTTAAGGTCGTAACAATTCCAGCCGACTTCGTAGTTACCGAGATTTTTCCGGTCAATTTGATCAAATACTGCGGAAACAGAATTAATGACGAACTGAAATACGCTTTCTACGTTTTGTTCGGGGCCGCGGGGATTAATCAGAATTTCAAAAGAATCATCCGTGTAGACCGGTCCGTCTTGTTTGGTCACCGCGGCTTTAAGCCCGCCTGGCGGTACCGGTGCGGTAAAAAGAAAAAATAACTGCTTCCCGTCAGTCCCCACACGTATTCCGGACTGGCGTTCTGTGAGTGAACGGGAACCGATATCCATAAAAGCATTGTCGCAGCCGGCAGCATCTTCCCATTCATTTTTTGAGGCAATACCATCAATACGCGGAGAGATTTTTAAAAAAGGAATAGATAGAATTCCTCGCGGCACATTTTCTGACCCGATTTTTTCTTTTGCAGGGTCGATTGCGGTAATACGCACGTTATCAATAAGGACGTTATTACCGACCAGTTCGACCTTGACCACATTCGCTCCATGCCATGGCGCAACCAGCGCCTCGCCCGAGTATTCCTGCCAGTCCGGAGATGTCTGTGCAGGTTTGAGAAGCATCATATGGTAGTCGATCTGGTTCCGTGCGGCAGCCGCAGGAGTTGTGTATTCGCGCAGGCGTATTGATATACTTCCTCCGGCGGACTTTGCGTAAAGTGATACGCGTATTTTCATCTTGGCGTTTTTTTCAAACGCGGGAGTAATTATATGACCGGTAAGTTCAGCACTGTATTTACCGAATGCTGAATCTTCAGTATTGGGTACTTGCGAAATACTGCCGGGATTGCGTTCGCGGGAATCAAGAACCCATAACTGCGGAACCTGGTTTTTACTTCCGAGTTTCCAGTGTTGCGGAGTCTTTTCTTCTGTAATCCATGTTTCAAATCCTTCCTCCATAAGAATTCTTACTCCTTCAGATTCAGGAACAGGGGATTGTTTCGGCGTTTCCGGTTTAGAGTCTGTGTGGGCTGTCTTAGCCGCTTCAGCCGCGGGCTGGATTTCCGTACTGGTTTGTCCTGAACGCTTTATAACCATGCTTACGTCATCATAATGCGCACCGTTTTTGGAATATAGTGCGAGGACAACAGAATCAATCGCCACACCGTCGACCGGACCGGGGATTGTATGCACAAAGGTGAACTGTGCCCACTCCGGACCGGGGAAATCTTCTTTTACCTGATGTTCTCCGGTAGGTACGAACCGTTTTTTCCCGTCAGCAGTCCCGTATGCCAATATCCTCACTCCCGCAGTGCAATCTTCATCTTCCTCACCGGTTGCGTTCCGCATCCATACCGTGGTAATTATTTCATCGCCTTCGCGTGCTTTAAATTCCGTTTGAGTCATAATATCGGATTTAATAAAGACGCATATTTTTCCTGATTTTGGATTAGCACTCACGAGATCATATTTACCCATACCTGGGGGAAGTGTGTTATTGAGCCGCCACTGCGCAGGAAGAGTAACTTTTTCCGGAAGCGTCCAGCCCGCATCAAATGCGGGTTTCACCGACCAGTGCGAAGCTGGCGGGGTGACTGTTTCCTCAAAGCCTCCGTTTTTGATTTCATTTGCTGCTGCCGGACACAGTAAAAGCATTGCACTCAGTGCAATGAATATACTGTGTGTGAATATGAAAGTTTTTTTAGTTGTTTTCATGTTTTTTTCCTTGTTTAATTTTCCTAAATTTTTAAACCATGTGAGCCGCTCGATGCTCTGACAATCAGCGCAGGTTCTGCATACATGCGGCACGGTAATGAAGGGGCTGCGTTGTTATTTACTAATTCTACTACTTTGTCCGCTATGTGTGTTTCATTTATGGAAATGCTCGAAAACTCAGGACATGCTGCGGTACTCCATGGTGTATCGTAGAAACCTACGGTCTTTATATCCTGGGGAATGCGCAGTTTAAGACTGGAGATGACCGGATACATAAGATACAGCCAATAATCGGCCATGGCCACTACTGCATCCGGCCGGTGAGTAACGAACGCGTTTTTTATTGTACCGAGTGCTGAATGAATATCATGAAAATCAGGCATAACAACTGAGGTATGAATTTTTTTACCGCTTTCTTTTGCCGCTGTCATGAAACCTTTTTCCGCATCGGCATGGGTGACAAATTTGCCGTATTGGGGGTTTTTGGGATCGGCTCGTAGGAACAGAATTTTACGGCAGCCCTGTGCGATAAGATGCTCAGCGGCAAGAAATGCACCGCGGTAATAATCGGCAAGAATATATTCAGAATCCTTCGGAAGGCCGCCGAATTCAAACGCCTCAATAAAAAGTACTCTTTTGAATGAGGCCCGTAATTTCCGGAAAGTAGGGTAGTGGATATCGGAACAGTGTGCCTGTACGATAAGTATATCGGGCTTATCCACCGCGGCTTCCGAAAGGCGGGCTATCATATGCTGCCGGTACTCGTAACTGAGAATGTCTATTACCCGTGGTTTAATTTTCATTTTTGCAAGACCGGTGAAAATACGTGTATACATGGCGCCGTACACATCGCCGGAGGTCATCATTAGAAGCGTGATTTTGATATTTTGGGAATCGCGGGAAGAAGATACATACATTCCGCGGCCGCGCACTGAATACACGATACCCTGTTCCTGCAGAAGATCCAGCGATTTTTTTACGGTTTTATGATTGAGCCCGTGCGCACGGCTGAGTTCGCGGACACCGGGTAATTTGCCGGTAATTTTACCTGAAAGAATACCGTCATGTATTTCTTTCGCAAGTGTTTCATATTTTGTGGTACTGTGGTTTTCCTTATCCGTAGAATAGGCTGACGGGGATGAGGTTTGGTTTGCGGTGCGGATTGACAACATCTTTGTTAACTGCGGCTCCGGCATTCTTCAACAGTGTCAAAATATGCATAAACGTTCTCTATCGGTACATTAGCGGGAATTGTGTCTGAACATGCGATGACATAACCCGCGTATTGTCTGCCTTTCTCAATAGCTTTCTTCACTTCGCGTTTAACATCAGAAGAAGAACCAAATGTGAGCACGCGGACATCAATTCCGCCGATAAGGCATTTTGAACTGCCGAATGTATTGTACATAAAATCGGGAGGAGTGGATGATTCAAAAATGAAGCCATCCACATAACCGGTTAATAATGAAGCAAGCTGCCTGATGTCGCCGTCTGAGGTAAGAATAACCGGTTTCCCGGCAGCCTTTACCGGATCGAAAATATGTTCGTATTGAGAGAAGATATATTTTTTATACCATTCCGGGGATGTCACCGGTCCGCTGTTAATACATAAATCATCGTGAGGACAGACAAAGTGCGCATTGCTGCATGACGCAAAATAACGGTACATTCTTTTGGTAATGTCCGAAATACGGATAAGCGTCTCACCGGTCCGCTGCGGATTAAGCCCAAGCGCGGTGAGAAACACATCCCAACCGAAAATGCATATTCCCCACATGAATACGGTACAGTAAAAGCCCCGCGCGTCTGTAAATTTAGACGGAAACGCGGTTTCAATTTCCTTCCAGGCCGCGTTTTCATTTACAATACGTTCAGGCCAGGTATCAGGTTCATAACACCATTTAAAATTTTTAACCGCGTAGTTAGGCTCAATAGCTTTATCAGCATCCGGTCCCCAGGGGTCGGGATCAAAATTCCAGAGCTGTTCTGGTTCGGTAAAAGGTGCGCAGTTATGCCATACTGTATTAAACCCCTCCCCGCTGCGCTCGCCGCCCGCGGCGGTTTTTCCCGCTGGCGGCGGCTCTATTGGTTTTTCTGAAAGATGCAGCGGGCCGCCGTTGTCGATATCGTAGCGTGCATGAAAGCGGAATGTTGCTTCGCGGGGATGTTCAAAATAATTGACACCGGTAGCATGACTGATAAACTTGGGATGGTGCAGCCACACCTGATGAGGAATAACCGTTGGTTTCCTGCAGGTTAAGGCTTGTATATACCGTGTTTTTGACATATTGAACTCTCAGAGGAAATCATATTTTAGTTGTGTGCTCCTATGTGAGACCGTGAAAGAAGTATACTCCATTTTTGCCGGTTTGTCAAGAGTTTTTAAAAAAATGTTTTAAAAAAAACCGAAATTACTTATTATCAAACGCGATTTGAAATTTTTAAAACCTGCCGAAGGTAATCTGTGCCGTACTTTTTCTCAGGCAAAAGATACATGCCTTCGGTCCACTCGTTCCAGGAATTGATAATGACTGATTGTTCTTTTTCCGCGTTTTTTCTGCAGCGACTGACGGCTTTCTCAAGGAGCCTGCCGAATTTTTCAGGTGTGTTATTTACTGCAATTGGCTCATACAAAAGACTTTTAAAATCCATCGGAAATTTCGTCTGCCGATCCCAGCGGGGTGATACATCAAGACCGGTGGTAACTGACGGGAAATGCGTTAATCCGCCGGCATCAATTTTATCCCAGCAAAAATTATGCGACGTTATGATTTCTTCATAATCATAGACCGGGAGCGAATCGGGAAGTGTTTTATAGGACGGTGATCTTACAATATTGTAGGCAAATACCGCTTCAAAACCAAGCTGTTTTGCCCATGCCGTCCGGTTCCAGCCGCAGCAATACTCATTTTCATCAGCGCAGCCGATGTTGGCCAGGAGATACATACCCTTGTGGCCTTTTTCCCTCACTGTTTTCTGCATCTGGTCAAGAGCCCTGGCTGTTGTATCAATCGAACCTAATTGTTTTATCAACAGGTTGAGATCAAAAAAACTGAATACCGGCCGACCATCAATTTTCCAGTAATTATCTTGCACAAAATATTGTTCGCAGCAATATTCAGCTGCACGGATAAGATCTTCCGTACTGTGCAGCATTTTCATCAGCAGCTGTCCGCCCTGGTTTACCATATTTGCCATGCCCGGGATGCCGGATTTCGCGGGCCAGATTCCCCAGTCATGGTTTGCCCACATCAGGGAGAATTTCAGACGGCTTTTATTACGGCTTTTGAGAAAGCCATCTTCCAGTGCTTTATGAAGAAATTTTTCACCGCTGTACCAGTACCAGTCAAAGAGGAAACCGGTAATGCCGTGGTCAGCCGCCAGATCTATCTGTTTTTCCATCCATTTCGGTTTGGATTCATCGAAAAAGCCCCAGAGCGGCTTTTTGGGCTGCAGATGTCCGTCAAATAAAGGTCTTGTCGATTTGATCAAATCCCATTCTGAAAAACCCTTGCCGTACCACTTTTCATAGTGTTCATCCGGATGCCAGCTTGGGAAGTATATTGCGGTAATTTCCATCAGAGTTCCAGCTCTGCCGCGGCAGCAAACGTGACTTTGACGATTTGCTGGCGAAATTATTTTTTAATTGTTTTGAAAAATTCTCCGGACACGTTTTCCTCTTATATAACGATAATTTTGTGTGCCCCTATGTGAGACCGTTATATATTGTACTTGATTTTTTTCTATTTGTCAAGGAAAAATTATAAAAAATTATAAAATTATTCCAGTTTCAAAAAAAATTACTGTATACTTGTAAAGTGGCACTTAAAAAAATTCCTGATTAGCGCTATGTTTCAGCAATATTATTTAGCCGCGGATTAAAGGGATACGATCCGCGTTAATCCGCGGCTAACTTTTTTTTAAATTGCTTTAACTGAAGCATGACACTAATCAGATAAAATTTTGATTTTTTGCGAAATGATTTTTTAAGACATAATATTTTTAAGATTTTTCGTATATGATATCCGAATATATGTTGATTTTTCGAAGTAGTCATCCGATAATTGTGTCATGAAGAGAAAATCAAATATTTCCGAATACCTGAAGCAAAAACAGTCGGTTTTGGTTCTGGGTCCGCGGGGAACCGGCAAAACGTGGTACCTGAACCAACTGCTTGATGAATTTAACAGAAAATTAAAAATAGATCTTTTATCTGATGAAGAGTACCTAAGGTACGCCTCACGGCCCGATGACTTATATCGTGAAATCGGTTTCAAACTGAAGACAGAACCAGATCTCGTTGTATTCATTGACGAGATTCAGCGGCTGCCGGTCCTGCTCAACGAGGTCCAGCGGCTCATGAGTGATTTCCCCGGCCGCTGTCAGTTTGTCCTCACTGGATCCAGTGCCCGCAAGCTCAGGAAAAGTCAGGCAAATCTTCTCGCCGGCAGAGCGCTCTATACCCAGTTCTTTCCACTCAATGGCAGCGAAATTCCCTTTGCCGATGAATTACCCAGGGCTCTGCAGTTCGGGACATTGCCGGCGGCGTGGCTCGCTCCCAGCTCCGAAATTGCCAGCAGCTATCTGCGCACGTATACCCAGGTGTACCTGAAAGAAGAAATCATCCATGAGGCCGTTTCCCGGAACATACAGGTATTCAGCCGCTTTCTCGATCTGGCAGCCGCGGCGAATGGTCAACCGGTGAATTACCTGGGGATTGCCCGCCAAACCGGAACTTCCGACAAAACCATCCGCTCGCATTACCAAATCCTTGAAGATACCCTGCTGGCTGCCTGTATCCCGGCCTGGTCAGCGTCAATCCGTACACGGCTGCAGCGATCTCCAAAATATTATTTTTTCGACACGGGGCTTTTAAATGCACTCACCGGAGAGTTACGCAGCGAGCTGCGCGAGGGCACGTACCGTTTTGGCCGGCTTTTTGAAAGCCTGGTTGTGAATGAGATTATCCGGTACAACGTGCTGCACGGGCTTGGGTGGAGCATCAGCCACTACCGTACCCAGAGCGGCAGCGAGATAGACCTGATTTTACAACGGACACACTCAAGCCCGCCGGTCGCTGTAGAAATCAAATCGTCTGCGCGTCCGGTTATAGCCGAGCTCAGGGCGCTGCGTGATCTGGGCGCTGAAATTTCCGGGGCGAGGCTGGTAGTCATCTGCCGCTGCCGTTCACCCTGGGAAGAGGGAGGCATTGAATTTCTGCCTTTCCCGGAAGGTCTTTCAGAAGTGTTTCGTGAAAAAGGTTAAATGGTCAGGGCTTCAACTACCGCTGTCATACTCTCCTGACCAAAGACATGTTAAAAACTTCTGCCATGGCAGAATGCGTATACCGTCAACGAGACGCTCAGCCGTATCCAGTGAGACAATTATTCTGTGCCTGGTTTTCAGGCTTTCGCCAAGACGGTAGAGGCCTTTCAGGTGGTGCCCTGTGATTGAGCCCGAAGCTTTTACTTCGATGCCGATATCGCGCCCGATAAGAAAATCAACTTCCTGACTGTTTTCAGCATGCCAGTAGCAAATTCGCCGTTGGTCACGGGTGTAATTCAGCCATGCCCGCAGCTCAGTGAAAATAAAATGTTCAAACGCGGAACCAAAAGCATCGCTTCGTGCTGTTATATGTCCTTTTTCAGCGAGGACATTCGCTACCCCGACATCAAATAAAAAAAACTTCGCCGAGGAATAGGCCTTGCGTTTAATTTGAAGCGAAAATGACGGTATGAGTGTACCTATTAATGTATCCTCAAGGATATGGAAATATTCACGTATAGTCCGGGCCGGGAGTTGTGCATCCCAGCATGTTTGCACTTCCGCCTTTAAGCTTGCGTGGGCTTGAACCGGTGAGAATGAAGGTCCGCCGCTGTGATTCTATAATATCGTGAACCTCGTCGAGTAATATTGGTAATTTTTGAATTTCATCTATAATGACCGGACCGGGGAGCGTTTTAGATGCATCGAGTTCCTGACGCAGATCTTCCGGATGCGCTGAAAGTCGCCGGAATAAGTCAGATTGAAGAAGGTTATAAAAAGGAGCTTTAGGGAAACGTGTTTTTAGAAGATGAGTCTTACCGGTCAGACGTGGACCGAAAAGAAAGAGGGACTTGGTATTTGCCTCACTTAAATCGATTTTACGTTCGAAAAAAATATGTTATTATATCGTTAAGTCCAGTTATTCGCAACTATGATGCGGATAAATGGCAAATATACGCAGGGCAAACGCGGACTTTTTGATTTATCAAAAATGTCCGCGTTTGGACCATTAGTAATAGCTGTTTCGCAGGAAAACGCGCACAGTTTAAGGGGTATTTCTCGTTTTTTGAGCGATTCCGT
>Ga0180007_10002560_pt1 | contig 21511 bp, 21 predicted proteins | sample MM_PC_MetaG_FD_121122 | JGI IMG/M metagenome (GOLD analysis project Ga0180007, IMG submission 121122) | Groundwater microbial communities from the Aspo Hard Rock Laboratory (HRL) deep subsurface site, Sweden - MM_PC_MetaG | ecosystem: Environmental > Aquatic > Deep subsurface > Groundwater... | reverse complement strand
TTCACCTCCATTCCGCAGATTTTATTCTCCCTGACATCCACCTCATATTCGGGAATACCGAATTGTTCACCGTAAAGCCCAAGCCCCGGCAGTCGTCCCAGGGAGCAGCAGGTAAAGGGGGTGATGGCCGCCTCATTTTTTCCGCCTGAGGCGATGAGCGGAATCTTTTTCTCCCGGCAGAGTACCGCAAGATGATCAAGCAGATCAGGATGTTTGAGAAAGCTGATCACCAGGTCACCAGTGAAATCTTCCCTGAAATATTCCTCCGGGGTATCAATGAAGTCAGGCAGGTGGGCGGGCAGATCAAAAACTTTGCTGATGATGAGACCTGAGCCATATTGCCGGATACCGCTGATTTTTACTTCACCGGATCCGGCCTGCTGAAAGACTATGATCTCATCCATGCAGAGATTTGCAGTACTAATGGGTCATCTTGCTGATGTGAGGGGATAAATGACCGGAAAACAGTTCGTCGAATTCGGACATGATTTTATCCTTGGAGGCTTCAACTGTCTCATAGGGAAGATCAAGAAATAAGGCTACGTCATCGATGCCTCTGCCCTCACCGAAATGTTGTTCGGCAACGATGATCTTGAGAAAATCGTCCTGGATGAGCGGGCGGAGATATTCTTCGATATCCTGCAATATCTCGCAGGCCTGGGCAAAGGTTTTTCCCTTGGCGATTTCCTTTCGCATCTTCTGTACAGCTTGTTCATAATGGATTTCGTTGTCTTTTATCTTCATGTTTTCTGCTTTGGTGATTGTGAATCTGAAACAAGTTGTTTTGTTTCTTTTTAGGTTATTTTAATGATCTTTTGCAAAAATATTAAAATTCCTTTACCTAAAAAATACAAAAAAAGAAAGAAGGGAATTGATTTTTTTTACAACGGCTTAGCGGCAGGCAGCGAGGATTTCCATGATGACATCCTTGCTGTACTCATTTAAACGCCAGATTTTGGCCAGGGCCAGCGCGTTTTCGCTAATAAAGGGAATGTCACTGGCCGCAATACCGGCTTGGCCGAGAGTAGTCGGGCTTTTGACGCTGACAAACCAGTTTTCCAGGAGTTTGATTCCTTCCATGGCACAGGTTTCATTGTTGCCCGTCAGGCCGAAAACCCTCTGGGCGAACACAATGAATTTGCCGGGATGGCGCCGGGACTGATAGCGCATCCAGGACGGCATGACAATGGAGAGCCCCGCTCCGTGGGCGATATTGTAAAGGGCGCTCAGAGAATGCTCGATCATGTGCATGGGAAATCCCACCATGCCGAGTCCGGCGGCAGTCCAGCCGTTCAAGGCCAGGGTCGCTGACCACATGAGATCAGCCCTGCCCTGATAATCAAGGGGGTTGCGCAGCACCCTGTCACAGCTTTCCATGATATTGATCACCAGCCCTTCCATGAAGCGATCCTGCACCGGGGTGGATTGATCCCGGGTGGTGAAGTAGAATTCCAGGATATGGGCGATGGCATCAACTGCGCCAAAGGCCGTATAATCCGGGGGAACGGTAAAGGTGAGAGTGGGATCGAGGATGGAAACTTTCGGGTTCAGCAGACGGTTGCCTACACCGAATTTGTGTCTGGTTTCCTCATTGGTGATGACCATGCCGCCGTTCATTTCCGATCCGGCTGCGGCAAGGGTGAGGACACAGGTGAGCGGCAGCGTCTTTCTGATGCTTTTCCTGCCCTTGAAAAACTGCCAGACATCATGGTCCACCAGGGCCCCGGCGGAAATGGCCTTTGCACTGTCAATCACGCTGCCGCCGCCGACTGCGACCACTGCCTCAATATTATTTTTTTTGGCCTTGTCGATTCCTGCCCGTACTTGGCTGAGCAGAGGGTTGGATACGACACCGCCGTGTTCGATGATGTCAAGCCCTGCCGCAGAAAGAGAAGCGACAACCTGATCATATATGCCGTTTCTTTTGATACTGCTTTTGCCATAGACCAGCAGAATTTTACTGCCGAAAGCCGCGGTTTCTCCGCCGATCTGCTTTACCGTATCGGCGCCGAAAATAATTTTTGTCGGGTTGTGTAATACAAAGTTCTGCATGCTGTTTTCCTGTTAAGCAACTTTAGCCAGTTCGCTGGTCAGGGCAACAAAATCCTCGATTGTCAGCCTCTCTGCCCTGGTGGTTGGATCAATTCCTGCCGCGAGCAGAGCTGTGCGGCAATTTTCCTTGGCAATACTGATGAAGGGCGATGAGGAGAGGGAGTTCAGCAGGGTTTTGCGGCGTTGCTGGAAGGCGCTTTTCACCACCTTGCGCAGAACATCATGATCATGCACCGGCAGAGAACTGGAGCGCTGCGGGGCCGGGTGGAAGGTGAATTTGACCACGACGGAATCCACCTTGGGCCGTGGATAAAACTGGCCGGGACCGACATCAAGCAGGTGGGTGACTGAAGCGGATCCGGCCATCAGTACCGAGAGGATGCCGTATTCCTTGGTGCCGGGGGCGGCGATAAGCCGCATGGCCACCTCCTTCTGCAGCATCAGCACCGCCCACTTCATCACCTGACGATTGTCAAGGAGCTTGAAGAGAAGAGGGTTTGAGATGGAATAGGGGAGATTGGCGAGTATTTTCAGCCGGCCGCCGCATTCCTCTGCCAAGCGGGGGAAATCGGCTTTCAGCAGGTCCTGATGGATGAGACTCACGTTGTCAGCCAGATTGCCGTTGGTTAACTGCCAGTCAATGATGCCTGAGTCAATTTCCAGGCCGATGACTTTGTTGACTTTTTCAGCCAGCGGACCGGTTAAGGTGCCAAGGCCGACGCCCAGTTCAACAACGGTATCGTCGGCTGTGACCCCGGCAAGGGCGACAATTGCCGCCGCGGTCTGCCGGTGGATGAGAAAGTTCTGGCCCCGTTTTTTTGATGGGGCCAGTTTTTCATTTTTGAGAATATCTTTGATTTTTTGGAGGCTCATAAATAGCATAGTTTTCTGCGCGTTGCCTGAACCGTTTTCTGCGCAGCGATTTGTAAAAGTACAGGGAGAGGAAATAGCCGGACACAGCAAAGGGGAGTGCCAGCACCGCTCCGCCGACAAGCATGACGGCAATGGCCTCCCAGCCGAGTTTGCTCAGTTCGGCAAGGGTCTTCTCGAAGGCGGTATGGCCGGAAATGATGGCCATGATGTCATGGATGCGCTCCCAGGAAAGCTCATAAGGCGTGAGCCACGTGCCTATCCGCCAGGAAAGATAATATTGAAAGAAGAAGGTCAGGGGATTGCTGACCACGCAGCTGGCCAGCAGGCCGGCAAGTTTGCTGGCCCGGCAGAAGATGGCGACCACAAGGATCAGCAGGGTATGCAGGGGGATGGTGGGGGTGATGCCGATAAAGATACCAAGGGCAATGCCTCTGGCGATTTCTTTCGGATCACCCTGGAGGCGGATGAATCTCAGGTAATAGTATCTGAAAAAACGCCTGTTCATGCAGGTTCCGCCATCCGGCTGCGCGAATAGACATCCATATCAAGAGAGGTGACAGCCTGTTGCCGGAAGAGATAAAATCCGGCCAGGGCGATCATTGCCGCATTGTCCGTGCAGAATTTCTGCGGCGGCATGTACACCGAAAATCCCTCTCTGCCGCCCTCCTGCCGGAACACTTCACGCAGTCTGGGGTTGGCGGCGACACCTCCTGCCAGGACAACATTTTCCATATTGAACTTGCGGGCGGCCTTCATCGTCTTGCCCACCAGGACATCGACAACCGCCTCCTGAAAGGATGCGCAGATGTTTGCCGTTTCACCACTGGACCGCATCTTTTCGTCACCGCTCATGATCAATTGGTGATTTTGCTTGACGTAATTGGCAACAGACGTTTTGATACCGCTGAAGCTGAAATCAAGGCTGTCCGGTTCCAGCCAGGAACGTGGGAAATTGATAGCCGTGGGGTCGCCGTTTTTCGATAATTCCGAGATGATCGGCCCGCCGGGATAGGGGAGGTCAAGAATTTTCGCCACCTTGTCAAAGGCTTCGCCCGCCGCATCATCCCGTGTTCTGCCTACCAGTCTGTAATGAAGGTAGTCTGTTACATGGAAGATGGAGGAGTGGCCACCGGAGGCGATAAGGGCAATATAGGGGAAGTCGGGTTTGTTTTCCCCCAGGAAGACTGAAAAAAGATGGCCTGCCATGTGGTCCACCCCGACATAGGGTATTTTTTTTACAAGAGCCAGGGCCTTGGCAAAGGAAAGTCCGACAAGCAGCGAGCCGATAAGGCCGGGCCCCTGGGTGATGGCCAGACCGTCCACCTGATCAAGGGTGATCCCTGCCTGCTGCAGGGCTTGCTCAACAACGGGATAAATATCCTCCAGATGCTTGCGGGAGGCAAGTTCCGGTACAACCCCGCCGTATATTCCATGGAGATCGATTTGAGAATTAACAATATTCGCCAACAGGCGTCTGTCGTCTTCCATCACTGCGGCGGCAGTTTCATCGCATGAACTTTCTATTCCTAAGATGATCATCAGCAGATTTTAAAATGAGGCTGTCAAAATTCCACCTCACAGCACATGACCGGGGCGGATAAAAACTGGCATTCTGACATATTATGACAAAAATTACTCCTGAAATTGTACAAACACAACAAGAAAAATTCCTGGAAAACCTGATGGCAACCGGACAGCTTGTCGATCTCTTTTCCCGCTCCATTTCCTACCTGCGTGTGTCGCTGACCGATCAGTGCAACCTGCGGTGCATTTACTGTACTCCCAGGGACATCGGAGAAAAACTGCCCTGCGGCGAGCTGCTGAGCTATGAAGAGCTGCTGCGGGTCATCGGGCTTGCCGTGGAGCTTGGCATCCGTAAGGTGCGGCTCACCGGCGGGGAACCGCTGGTGAGGAAGAATGTTATCTCCTTTATTCGACGGCTGACAGCCATTCCCGGCTTGGAGGACATCCGCCTGACCACCAACGGTGTCATGCTGACAAAGTACGCTGCGGATCTCTTTGACGCCGGCATCAGAAAACTGAATATCAGCCTCGATACCCTGAAAAAAGAACGGTTCAGCCAGATCACCGGGGCCGATCTCTTCGACCAGGTGTGGCAGGGCATCAATCTTGTGCAGGCCATGGGTTTTTCGCCTGTGAAGATCAATGTGGTGGCCCTGCGCGGCATCAACGATGACGAGCTGGTCGATTTTGCCAGGCTCTCCCTGACCCATTCACTGCAGGTCCGCTTTATTGAATTCATGCCCATCGGTGACGCAACCATCTGGGGCAAGGAGAGATATATCTCCTCGGAGGAAATCAAGGAACGGATCAGTGTCCTTGGTGAATTGGCCGCGGTGCAGACTGCCCGCATGGACGGCCCTGCCCGTATTTACCGGTTCAGGCAGGCAAAGGGGTCGGTGGGTTTTATCAGCCCCATCAGCCATAAGTTCTGTAATCAGTGCAATCGTCTGCGCCTGACCTCGGAAGGAAGGCTACGTTCATGCCTTCTTTTTGATCAGGAAACAGACCTGAAGAAGATTCTCCGTTCCGGCGGCAGCGATGATGATGTGAAGAGAGTTCTGGTGCAAACGATTCTTGATAAGCCGAAAAGCCATACCCTGTTTGAAAAAGAGGGCTTCAACTGCCACGGACAGATGTCACGGATTGGCGGTTGATTGCCTGGCCTGGGGATAGGAGCCGAGCCATTCGTAATAGGAGCAGCTTTCCTGCAGCCGTTCGCATGCCTCGACAAGCACTCCGTCCATATGATGGCCGAGCATATCGATGAAGAAGAGATATTTGCCGGGCTCCCCTTTAACCGGACGGGATTCGATTCTGGTCAGATTGATGTTGCGGCGGGCCAGAATGGCCAATGTGTCATTCAAGGCCCCCGGCCGGTCAAGCAATCCCAGCAGCAGGGAGGTTTTGTCCCGGCCGCTTTTGGAGGGGGACTGTTTGCCGATCAGCACAAATCTCGTGGTGTTGCCTCGGTAGTCTTCGATACCCTTGACAACGACCTGGAGCTGGTAGGTTTTGATGGCAAGGGAGCTGGCGATTGCGGCAACCGTGTGATCATCGTGGGCCATCTGGGCCGCCTGGCCTGTGCTGAAAACTGACTGGGTGGGAACGTTGGGCAGCTGTTTGCGCAGCCACTGGCGGCATTGGGCCAATGGCTGCGAGTGGGAGACAATGAGTTTGATATCATTGATATCTCCGGAATAGTTGATCAGATTATGGGTGATATTGAGGTATTCTTCACCGCAGATCTTGACCTTGCATTTCATGAAAGCGTCCAAGGTGGAAGTGACTGATCCCTCTATGGAATTCTCAACCGGCACAATGCCGTATTGAACCCTGCCCCGCTCCACCTCGTAGAAGATATCCTCGATCGTTTCAATGGGGCGATAATCAGCCGAATGGCCGAAATACTTTACAGCGGCGAGATGGGAAAAAGTCGCCTGCGGTCCCAGATAGGCCACCTCAACCGGTTTCTGGGAGAGTCTGCAGGTGGTGATGATCTCGTGGTAAATGCTGTAAAGGGACTCCTCGGGAAATTCGCCCTTATTGTCACGGACCAGCCTGTCATATATCTGCCGTTCCCGCAGAGGATCCCATTTTGCCCTGTTTTCTTTGGATTTCAGTTGGCCGATTTCCTGGGCGCATTTCAGCCTTTCCTTTAATAATTTCAATATGGTATCATCAATGCTGTCAATGCGGTTGCGGACATTGATGAGGGCTGCCTGGTTGTCTGTGGTCATAGCCTGATATTTTTTCTTAATTTATTTCTAGTTGCCCCGGTTTTTTTTATGCATTGGGGCTCAATTTTGATGATAGAATGCGCATTATTAATGCAAATTGGCAGATATGAAAAGAAAAAATGAAATATCATGAAAAAACGTAGCCGTTTTCCATGTTTCTTCTAACTTGAAAAAATATTAAAAGTATTCTAGGGTTAATATCATTTCCCTAAATAGCATTAATATGTTCCTTTTCCGAGGAGGAATCTTAAGGGGAAGGGGTTTAGACATGAGGTAGGCATCGCTATGAAAATAAAAAACTGGATGAAACCCAATCCGAAGACCATCCACAGAACCGCTCTTCTGCAGGAGGCGGCAGAACTGATGAAGAAGTACTCCATCAGGCATCTGCCGGTTGTTGAAGATGATCAGCTGGTTGGATTTATTACTGAAAGCGATTTGCGGCAGTTTTCTTTCCCGTCAATGGTGGAAGAAATACCGGTCCATCAGGTGATGGTGTTGAACCCCGTTACGGTCAATGCCAATGCCAGCATTGAAACGGCAGCGCGACTCATTCATGACTACAAAATCGGGGGATTGCCCGTTCTTGACAAGAAAAAACTGGTAGGCATCATCACTGCGTCGGATCTTCTTTCCGCCTTTATCGAGGTGCTCGGTTTGCTCAAGGCCTCAACCCGCATCGATGTGGTGATTGATAAGAAGGGCGGCCTCGAGGACGTGACCCGCGTCATTAATGAACACGGCGGCGAGATTATCAGCGTTGCCATTGAAAGTCATGCCGCCAGGCGGAAAGTGCATTATTTCAGGCTGGAAAAATGTGATTCTGCCCCGATTGTCAAGGCATTGGAAGAGGCCGGTCATAAAGTTGTCTCCGTTATGGAGTGAGGTTGATTGCATGAGTGAGTGGAAGGTTCAGAAGACCTACGATGAAATAAACGCCAGAATCAAGACCGGTGAGGCGGTGGTGGTGACGGCTGAGGAGATGGTCGGCATTGTCCGTGAGCATGGGCCGGAAGAGGCGGCCAGAAAGGTGGATGTTGTCACCACCGGCACCTTTTCCCCCATGTGTTCCTCCGGGGCCTTTATCAACTTCGGCCATTCCCAGCCGACGATTAAGGCGTCCAAGGTGTGGCTCAATGGAGTTCCTGCTTATGCCGGACTTGCTGCGGTGGATGTCTATATCGGGGCGGCTGAACTGGCGGAAGACGATCCTTTGAATAAGGTCTTTCCCGGTGAATTTCTCTATGGCGGCGGCCATGTGCTTGAGGACCTGGTGGCCGGCAAGAAGATTCATCTCAAAGCGGTGGCCTACGGCACGGATTGTTATCCGAACAAGGGCATTGAAAAGGACGTCACCCTGCAGGATCTTCCCTATGTCCTGCTGGTAAATCCCAGGAATTGCTACCAGAATTATAACTGTGCCGTCAATCTGTCCAATAAGACGATATATACCTACATGGGAACTCTGCGGCCATTTGGTAAGAATGCCAATTATTGCAGTGCCGGAGAGCTGAGCCCGCTGCTCAATGATCCATACTTTAAGACCATCGGCATAGGAACCCGTATTTTTCTGGGAGGCGGGATTGGTTATGTTGGCTGGCACGGCAGCCAGCATAATCCCGGAGCTCCACGGCTGGAAAACGGTACGCCGAGCAGACCGGCCGGGACCCTCATGGTCTATGGCGACATGAAGCAGATGAGCAACCGCTGGCTGAAAGGTATCAGCATGCAGGGCTATGGCGCCACGGTTGCTGTCGGCGTAGGTATCCCTATTCCCATCCTCAATGAGGATATGGCACGCTACACCGGCGTTTCCGATGCCGAGCTCGTCACCCAGGTGGTTGATTACTCCTACGATTATCCTCATGGTGTTAAACGGAATTATGGTGAGGTCACTTACTCCCAGCTAAAAAGCGGGCATATTGTGGTAAACGGCAAGGATGTCCCTACCGCCCCGCTGTCGAGTTTTGTCCGGGCGCGGGAGATTGCCCTCATTTTGAAAGCATGGATCGAAAAGGGTGATTTTCTGATTGAAAAGCCGGTGCAGACTTTGCCTGACAAATAATCCGAATGGTTATTGCTGAGGACAGGTCGGATCTTCCCCTGGAATTAATGGGAAAATACCATTGCCTCGTGGCTGCTCTCAGAAAAGCCGGGCATGGGGCAGTGGCATTTTCAGGCGGCGTTGACAGCACCTTGCTGCTCAAAGCGGCCACAGAGGCGTTTGGCGCGGATGCGGAGGCAGTTTATGTACGTTCGCCGGTTCAGAAGCCTCGGATGCTTGAAATGGTCAGGCAGACCTGTCAAGAGCTGGGCTGCTCGTTGCGGATTATTGATCTTGACCCCTTGTCCTGGCCGGAATTTGCCGTAAACAGCGATTTACGCTGCTATCATTGCAAAAAGAAAATATATACTTACTTGACGTCTTTGCTCTCTTCTGGGTATAAACTCTTAGACGGGACCAATATTGATGATCTCGGCCAGGATCGTCCGGGACTCCGGGCTGTCAGGGAACTTCAGGTGCAGATGCCGCTGGTTGAGGCGGGTCTGACAAAAAGGGAGATACGGACCCTCTGCAGAGAATTTCATCTTGCCAGCTGGAATCTCCCCTCTGAATCCTGTCTGGCTACCCGCATTCTAGGCGGCGTGACCATTACGCCGAAACTGCTGCAGGATGTGGAATACGGGGAAAATTTTCTCGAGGAGAAAGGTTTTTTCGGCTGTCGGGTCAGACTTGACGGAAAATCTGTATTTGTTACGCTATCTCAAGGAGATAGTAAACGATTGCTCGAAAGTGCTCTGAGGGAGGAAGTGATAAATTTTTTCGCAAAACTCAATTATACCAAAGTTTTTCTTGAACTTTCTGAGCGACCTAGTATTTTAAATTGATATTGAATATTTTTTTGGGGAATACAGTGCTTTTTTTTGTTTGACAATCTAGAAGTGTTTGGTTAAATCGGCACTAACGTTCGTGTTAGATTCATCTACTAAGTTATTCGTGAGGAGGAAGGATTATGAATAAGAGTGAATTGGTTGAAAGCATGGCTTCTGCTGCGGCGATCAGCAAAGCCGCTGCGGAGAAGTCATTAACCGCTTTTCTTGATGCAGTGACTGATGCCTTGGCAAAAGGAGACAAAGTGACTCTGGTTGGTTTTGGTACTTTTTCTGTCTCCGAGCGTGCTGCACGGCAGGGCAGAAATCCCCAGACCGGTGCTACCATCAAGATTCCTTCAAGAAAGGTTGCACGTTTTAAAGCTGGAAGTAAACTTGCTGAAGCTGTCAAATAAGCTTTTGATGATGATGTAGGCGGCGCCAATTCACATTCGATATATGCAACCGGATAATGATTCCGGTTCTGTTTACACAACAGGTTGTGCATAATCATTACTTAAAGACGCGGAGAAATTATCTTTAATTTCTCCGCGTCTTTATTCTGTCTATCCAGGTCGGGACGTGGCTCAGTCTGGTAGAGCATAGCGTTCGGGACGCTAGGGTCGGAGGTTCAAATCCTCTCGTCCCGACCACCTTCATTATTTTCTTTTACCAGTTGCTCTTATCTGATGAATCTCTCATCATCCCTTTTCATCTGCCGGTTTGGTTCTGCTTGTTTCCCTGAAGTCTCAAGAGTATAATAGCCATACATTTTTAATTTTGCCGGAATTCAGTCTCTTGAAAAAGCCGGCGCTTTTACCGTCGCTCAAATCGGCAAGTTGAATAGGCAAAGGATGTCTGACTTGCTGCAAGGATAAGGATAGAGCATCATCATGAAAGCAGAGGACCGCATCAAGGTTCTGCAAGGGGTTGATCTTTTTTCCTCGTTTTCAGTCGCTGATCTTGAATCTTTTGCCCGAAGCATTGAAGAGGTTCATTGCCAACCTGGATATATTCTGCTCGGCGAGGGAACGGAAGGGGAGGATTTTTTCGTGCTGCTGCAGGGCAAACTGGTGGTTTATAAGGGCAAAAGAATTCTGTCTGAAATCACCCCGGTTGATTATGTGGGCGAAATGGCCATCATTGAGGCAAAGCCTCGTTCCGCCACAGTGAAAGCTGGTGAACAAAGCCTGCTGCTCAGGATTCCAGCGCCACTCTTCCAGGAATTCCTGGTGAACAACCCGCAGGCGCTGCTGTCAATCATGAAGATTCTCAGCCGCCGTCTCAGGCAGGACAACGAGGTGATTGCCCATGAGTTTGAGCAGATCAACATCCTTGTGCATGACATGAAAAATCTTCTCTCCCTTTTCCTGTTTCTCGATAATTTCCCTGTTGAAAAGGGATCAAGCCAGGAAAAATATGTCCGCTACATGAAGATGGCCAGCAACCATATCTCCGTCCTGGTGGGGCTGGCCCTTGCCAACGTGAAAAAGCTTGTTGTCCCTGAAGGTTTCGTGCGCAACTCCCTGCCGGAATTGATCGACGAAATGCGGGAATCTGATTTTGTCACCCATCCTGATCTGCAGGATAAGAGCATCATTGTCAAGCTGGAAGACGATTTGCCTGAATTCTGTTTTTCAAAACTGCAGATCCGTTTGGTGCTGTTGAATCTGCTCATCAATGCCGCCCAGGCAAGCGGCTACGGCGCTGAAATCGAGCTTGCCGCCTATGTCTCTGACGGCCGCGTTGTCATCGAGGTGAAAGATCATGGTGAAGGGATTGCTGAAACAGTGGCGGATAAGATATTCGATGCCCATTTTACCACCAAGGCGACGGGAAACGGCCTAGGGCTTCTTTCCTGCAAACAGATTGTGGGAAAAAAACATGGTGGAAGCATCTCGTTTGTCAGCAAGCCTGATGAAGGAACGATCTTTACCGTTTCCCTGCCGCTTTAAGGGGTTGGTCCTGCAAGTTCCTCTGTACCAGACTGCGCAGGGTTAATGAATAATCAGATTGAAGAAGGAGAAGGAAGTATGAAAATCGGTCACAAGAGGCTTCCCGCCATTATAATGCTTTTTTTTCTGTTATTTCCTGTTGTTGTATTTTGTGGTCCCGGCATGGCGCTTGCCGCATCAGCCGAGGAGATCAATATCGGCGTTAACGGCACCCTGAAACGTTTTACGGAAGAGATAACCGGCGGCAGCGAATTCTTGCAAAAAGCGGCCGGAGTGCTGGTTTTTCCAAGCGTCATCAAGGCAGGGTTCGGCATTGGCGGCGAGTATGGAGAAGGGGCGCTGCGCATAGGCGGCAAGACAGTGGAGTATTACAATACTGCCGCCGCCTCCATCGGTTTTCAGTTGGGGGCGCAGTCCAAATCCGTTGTTGTGGTTTTTTTAACGGAAAAGTCCCTGCAGGACTTCAGGCACAGCAATGGCTGGAAAGCAGGTGTTGACGGATCGGTGGCGTTGGTTAAATGGGGTGTGGGAGAAGACATCAATACCATTGATATAAAAGATCCCATTGTCGGCTTTGTCTTCAGCAATAAGGGGCTGATGTATAATCTGACCATTGAGGGTTCAAAATTCACCAAGATAGTACGGTAGGAAAGTGAAGCAATCTCCGGAAGATTTCAAGCGGAAGGTGGAGGCGACGGTCTCCTTTTTAGAGGACAGGTGCGGCGAAAAACCTGAGGTTATCCTGGTGCTCGGCACCGGTCTGGGCGGCATTGCGGCAAAAATAGAAAATGCCCACTGTCTGCCCTATGAAACGATTCCGAATTTTCCCCGATCGACGGTTACCAGCCATGCCGGCAATCTGATCTTCGGCGCTCTGGGCAACAAACGGGTAGCCGTGCTGCAGGGGCGTTTTCATTACTATGAAGGCTACTCCACCCGGGAGCTGACTTTCCCGGTCAGGGTGCTTTCCCTGCTGGGCGCCCGGATATTATTGGTTTCCAATGCCTCGGGCGGACTGAATCCCGCCTATGCCCCGGGCACGCTGATGATTATCAGTGATCATCTTAATTTTATCCCTGATAACCCTTTGCGGGGCCCGAACGTGGATGAGTGGGGGCCGAGGTTCCCGGACTGCTCGCAGATTTATGATCCGGATCTGATCGATCTGACCATTGAATGCGCCAGAAAACATAACATCGCCAATGTGGTGGCCGGCACCTATGTGGCCATTCCCGGTCCGAGCCTGGAGACGCCTGCCGAGACAAGGTTTCTCCGTATGTGTGGCGCTGATGCGGTGGGCATGTCCACTGTGCCGGAGGTGATTGTTGGGGTGCATGCGGGGTTGAAGGTTCTCGGTATCTCCATGGTATCCAACGTCAACGACCCGGATAATTTCCAGCCCATACGCCTTGAAGAGATTCTGGAACAGGCCGGCAAGGCGGAAGGAGATTTCGTGCAACTTGTTGTGGCTGTTCTTGAGAGTCTTTGACAGTGTGTCGGCAGCACGATTTCTGCTGGAAGGTAATTCAATAGGTGGCATTACGCCAGGGCGTGATCATGTGAGACCCGCGCGGATGCATGGGGCAGGTCCGGCGGGTGTGAAAGTTTTACAGCGGATAACAGCGTGATGAGTCAGGGAAACAATCTCAAATGTGACATTCTGCTTCTTGGCACCGTGGTAACCATGGACATGAACAATACCGTTATCAACGATGGGGCGGTGGCGGTTCGTGGTGCGACAATTGCTGCCGTGGGGCCGGCCAGGGAGCTGCGGAAACAGTATGAGGCGGCTGAAACCATTGCCCTGCCCAAGGCCCTGATCATGCCGGGTCTGGTCAATGTTCACACCCACGCCGCGATGTCATGTATGCGTGGGCTTGCCGATGATCTGCCTCTTATGACATGGCTGCAGGAGCATATCTTCCCGGTGGAGGGGAGATTGACGGGCGAGATGGTCTATCATGCATCGCTTCTTTCCATGGTTGAGATGATCAAATCAGGGACCACCAGTTTCTGTGACATGTATCTTTTTGCCGATGATGTGGCCCGGGCCGCCGACAAGAGCGGCATGCGGGCATGGGTTGGCGAGGTGCTCTATGATTTCCCCTCGCCGAATTACGGGGAGCTTGCCGCAGGCTTTGCTTATGTGGAGGCGATGGCGCAACGTTACAAGGACCATCCTTTGGTCAACATCACCATGGATCCGCACTCCGTTTATACCTGCGCGCCTGACCTGCTTGTAGCGTTGAAGGAAAAGGCGGCGGCCCATGACTGCCCCTATGTCATTCATCTCTCGGAGAATAAAGATGAGGTTGAAACGGTGAGGAAGCGCTACGGGAAAACGCCGGTAAACCATCTTGAGGCCCTGGGGCTGCTGGATGAACGCGTCATCGCCGATCATTGCGTCATACTTTCAGCAGAGGAGATCGCCCTGCTCAGTGAACGGCAGGTGAAAGTGGCCCATTGTCCGGAAAGCAATATGAAACTTGCTTCCGGTGTCGCACCGGTGCCTGAGCTGCTGGCGGCAGGCGTTACTGTAGGGCTCGGTACGGACGGCAGCGCCAGTAATAATAATGTTGATCTCTTTGGCGAAATGGATATGGCCGCCAAGCTGCATAAGGTGCACCGGCTTGACCCCACGGTGATGACGGCCCGGGAGACTCTGCATATGGCCACCATGGGCGGGGCCCGGGTGCTTGGCGCGCAGAAGGATATCGGCAGCCTTGAGCCGGGCAAAAAGGCGGACATGATTGTGCTTGATCTTGACAAACCCCATCTTACCCCCATGTACAATATTGCCTCCCATCTGGTTTACGCGGCAAAGGGCAGTGATGTCGTCCATTCGCTTATCAACGGGAAAATCGTCATGCGTGACAGGCAACTGACGGAGCTTGATGAGAGAGAAATCATCGCCAGGGTCAATGAAATGACCCACACATTGACTGGCAAGGGCTGATTTTTTTACTTTGCGGTCTGCAATGCTTTAGGTTAAGTAGTAAATTTATGGTAAAATGTACTTGCAATTAACAGGAGAGGCTCGTTATGTTTGGACTCGGCATGCCGGAACTGATCATCATTCTGGTTATCATAGTAATCATTTTCGGAGCAGGCAAACTGCCGGAGATTGGCTCAGGCATCGGAAAGTGCATCAAGAATTTCAAGAATGCCACCGGGGAAAATGATGACAAGAAAAAGTTAGACGAGTCCGAGAAGGATAAGGATACTTGATCTGGGATTTGGATCACCGTCTCTTAAGGTAATATGATCCTGCGGAGAGATGATTTTCATAATAGTCTGCAAGGAGGTTGGCAATGTTTGGACTGGGAACGCCGGAACTTATTGTCATTTTGGGTATAGCCTTTCTCGTTTTCGGCGGCAAGAAGCTGCCGGAGATCGGCGCCGGACTCGGCAAGGGGATCTCTTCCTTCAAGAAAGGACTGAAGGAGGCGGAAGAAAGTGTCCCTGGAGTGAAAGAGGTGGCCTCTCTCAAAGAAGAGGTTGATAAGGTGAAGGATATCGGTAATGTCCTGAAAAAGACGTGATGTGCATATTCCCCGCTGCGGGAAACTTTTTTGAGAAAAGGGGAACGGAAGCGTTCAGCTTGCCCGTTCCCCTTTTTTTATTTAATCTTCAAAATCCCCCTCAGGGCCTTTATCGGTATCAAGTGCGGCAGCCTTGGCAATTATTTTTTCAGGGGTCCAGTCGTCAGGGTTTTCAATGCGTTGGGCCTTTGGTCCCAGATCAAAAGATCCTTTCTGCAGGATGGCCTCGATGGCCAGATCCGCCGAATTTTCAGCGTTAAAGACATTGACCAGCATGTTGTAGACAAAATCTTGAACTCTTTTGCTCATCCGTTCACGGATTTCGGCCGGCTGGCCGAGCAGTCTGTTTTCAAAGGGCAGATTCAGGCTTTTGTAGCCTCCGGCTTTCCAGCCTTTTTCCTTGGCATAGTCTACCATTGACTGCCACATCTCTTCGGTGACCCCTTCATTCTTGACCTTGACCAGGTTGCCGTCATTATCGAGGATGGCATTGCCATAGTCATTGACCTCAACACCCCAGGATATCATCTGCAGGGCAGTGGCGACATTTGCTTTGGTGGTGCGGGTTTTCTGGGCGATTTCCCGCAAGCGGTCCGAGCTGTTGCCGGACGTGCCGTGCTGGGCGCCGGATGTCTTATAAGGAGACAACACCTTGTGGATTTCCGCGGTAAGTTCCACCTGGATGCCCTGGCCGCTCGCTTCAAGGCCATGGGTGGTGCCGTTGTTCAAGGCGATCCAGTTGGGAAAGATATTATGGGCATTGAGTCCCCGGATGAGAAAAAGGGCCTCGGCCGGGGAAGAGAGCCCCTCACTGCCTTTGATTTCGCCCACTTCGGTCTCAAGGCCGGCCCAGGCGGGAATAAATTGATTGAGTTCCAGATTGGCCAGCAGGTTTTTGTCGTCCGGCATATGCGAGGCGTCAATGGCAATGGAGGTGATGCCTGCCTCAAAGATGGTGGGGATCTCCACCCTGGCAAAGGGAAGGTCTTTTTCGCTCTTGATGCCGTAATGGTCGGCGTGGATGGCCACCGGAATGGTGATGTTCAGTTCGTTGCACACCTGATCGACCTGGCGGGCCATGTTCCAGTAGTTGGTCGGACAGTATGCCTTTGCCCCGCCTTCGGAGCGGGCAATTTCAATGATGATGGCGGCGTTGGCTTTTTGTGCGGCCATCAGGGCGCCGCGGATGATAAAATAATTACGGCCGTTGGCAGCCATTGTCATGGCCTTGCCCTTCAGTGACAGGGCATGATCAATCACCCTGCCGCTGATGAGAAGACCGCGTGAATTGGGGAATAGTTTGACGATATTTGGCGGACGGCCGATTTCAAGTGCCTTGTTAAATTCTGCTGCGCTGACAGTCATAACAGTTCTCCGTGATGTGAAAATTTTTCCAGAAATATTCAGTTGAATTAATTCGTTAGAATTTTACAATATTTTTAACTGGATGGTCAGTATTTTTTTTGGGAAAATCGTCAATCGGGTCAAGTTCCGTGATCTGCTGACGGATTATCGGTTGACTGTTGAAAAAAATAGGATAAGAAATGTATCTTCTCAAAAGATATGCCAGAAAAACATGAATGCTGCAAGCGGCTGCGTATAATCAAATGAAACAGGATCCCTATCTTAAAGAAATTAAAAACAGACTGGCGGCAAAGGAGGAGCAGTATCTCGGGCCGTATGCAGCAAAAAGCAGGGAGGCCGTCCGCCGCCGCCAGGAGCATCTTGAGGGGCACCGGCCGGCCTTTGCCGTGGACACGGACCGTATTATGCATTCCCGCGCCTATACCAGATATATCGATAAAACCCAGGTCTTCTACATGGTCAGGAATGACCATATCACCCATCGGGTTCTCCATGTCCAGCTGGTCTCGAAAATTGCCAGAACCATCGGCCGTGTCCTTTCATTGAACGAGGATCTCCTCGAGTCCATCGCCCTGGGCCATGATATCGGCCATCCGCCATTCGGCCATGACGGCGAAAAAATTCTTGATTCGTTATGCCGTGAGCATGGTCTGCCCTCTTTCCAGCATAACCTGCAGAGTGTCCGGTTTCTTGAACATATCGAGAGAAAAGGCAAGGGGGTCAATCTCACCCTGCAGACCCTTGACGGCATTCTCTGCCACGACGGGGAGGTTCATGATCACAGCCTGCGGCCGCAGCGCAATGTCTCCTTTGCCGATTTTGACGGCAAAATGCGCCGCAAGGCGGAAAACCCCGCCGCCGGCCTTGTGCCCATGACCCTTGAAGGCTGCGTCGTCCGTTTTGCCGATACGGTCAGTTATATCGGCCGTGATATTGAAGACGCCATTGAACTCGGCATGATCAGGCGCAGCGATATCCCGGCGGACTGTAGGGCCACCCTGGGTGAAACCAACGGCACAATTGTCCATAATCTGGTCACCGATCTGTTGAAAAACAGCGAGCAGGATGCAATTGCCTTCAGTCCGGAAATTTCCGAAGCATTGCGCTCTTTGAAGAAATTCAATTATGAGCGGATTTATTTGAATCCTGTCATAAAAAAAGACGTGGAAAAAATAAAAATATGTTACCGTCGCCTTTTTCGCGCTTACATGGATGAAATGCATTCACCAATGGGGGAAAACACCTTTTTCTCCGAATTTATCAATAAGATGGATCCCGAGTATGTAGCCAAAACCCCTCCTGCTGCCATAGTCTGCGATTTTTTAGCCGGCATGACGGATGATTATTTTTTAAAACAGGCGGATTTGTCAGGCTGCGCAATCCCGCAAAAACAGTAATGAAGCGCATAAAAAGATTATTTCCGGGCGAAAACGCCCTGATGCTTATTATTGCCTCTGCCATCGGACTTGCGGCAGGGATAGCCAATATACTTTTCAGGTCTACCGAAGAACTCGTTCACCATTATATTTTTCAGACCGGGCACGAACTGCTGATCGGTGATGGCGGATTGTGTCTGCTGCTTCTTCCTCTGATTCCCATGTTCGGCATGGTGCTTCTCATACCGCTGAGCTATTTTTTCCCCGGCGAGGTGAATGGCTACGGCTTTACCAAATTCCTGCGCAAAGTGAACCTGGAGGGAGGAAAAATCAAATCCCGCTCCATCCTGCTTAAGACCATTTCCACCTCTCTCACCATCGGCACCGGTGGTTCCGCCGGGGTGGAGGGTCCCATCGCCCAGGTGGGCGGCGCCATCGGCTCCCAGGTCGGCCAGTTCTTCCGGGTGTCCGGCAATCGCATGAAGGTTTACATTGCTGCGGGTTGCGCAGGCGGTATTGCCGCCATGTTCAACGCCCCCATTGCCGGTGTTTTTTTTGCATCGGAAATTGTCCTGCTCGGCACCTACGAGATGTCCTCATTTTCCGCCCTTGTTATCTCCTCGGCCATGGCCACCGTCGTCTCCCGGGCCACTTATGGTGAAAGTCCGGCATTTCCCGTACCTGATTATCAGCTTATCAATGCCCCGGTGGAGATCCCACTCTACATCCTGATGGGCGTTGTGGTGGGCATTGTGGCCGTGCTGCATATCCGGATTTTCTACTGGATCAGGGATCAGTTTGCCGCACTTCCCATCAATATCTTTGTCAAGCCGATCATCGGCGCCTTCCTCGTCGGCTCCATCGGTATCGTCATGCCCCAGGTCATGGGCAGCGGCTATGATTACATCGGAGATGTCCTGCAGGGCAACGGCGTTGTCTGGGTCATGCTGCTTCTTGTTTTCTTGAAAATTTTTGCCACGGCCATCACCCTCGGTTCCGGCGGGGCAGGGGGGGTGTTTGCCCCCGCCCTCTTTATCGGAGCGGTGCTGGGCGGCACCTTCGGCGGCGTGGCCAACTATCTTCTGCCGGCCGGAACCATCGCCTCAAGCGGCGCCTATGCCGCGGTGGGCATCGGGGCGTTTCTGGCCGCGGTGACCCATGCGCCGCTGACCGCCATTTTCCTGCTCTTTGAGATGACGGGCAACTACATGATTATGGTGCCGATCATGCTGGCCAGCATCATCGGCACGGTTGTCTCCAGAAAACTTTATCAGGATTCCATCGATACGGTTGATTTCACCCGGGAGGGAATCGATATCCATGATGGACGTGAAACTGCGGTTTTGAAATCCATCAAGGTCGGCATGGCCATGACCGAGGATGTGGGCTTTGTCAGCGAGTCGGCCAATGTCAACCATCTGCTGAAGATTTTCAGCATGGCCGGGGACAGTTTTTATTTCCCGGTGTTGGCTGACTCGGGTCGGAATGCAGGACAGATGGTCGGTATTATTTCCCTGCAGGATGTGAAGACCATTCTGCATGACGAGGTGTTGCGGGGCAGCGCCAGTGTCGGCAATATCTGCGCCCGTGACGTGATCACCCTCACCCCTGACGACAATCTTTACACCGCCATGGGGCTTTTGAATAAGAAAGGAATCGAAGAGATCCCCGTGGTGGAAACCGAGACAGAGCGCTGGGTGGTGGGTATGCTGAAGAGGCGTGATGTTATTGCCGCCTACAACCGTGAGGTCTTGAAGAAGGGTATCAGCAGCAAGGGCATGACCCTGCCGCTTCCGTGATTGCCATAGCCGTCTTCCCTCCCGCGATGGTAAACTAACAACCAGTATTGTATTGCATAAATTCTGATCAAGGTAGGCCTTGCGGCCCACCTTTTTTGTTGGCAGAAACGGAAATATTGTCCGGATTGCCGGGAGTTGCCGTTATTCCGACAGGGAGATATCAACGGACGGCCGCAGGGTGGCGCAGGTTTTGATGGCATCATGGATCATGTTGTTCTTGAATGCCGCAACCTTGGCCGTGTCTGTCGGCGCCCCATCGTCATAGGCAACCAGGCCGATCTGGTGCAGGATATAATCAAAACGGGGAGCCCATTTGCGGGAGCCGAGGCGCGCCGTGGTTGAGCAGTTGTCAACCATAAAGGCCACGCCCCTGAAATGCATATAGGGATTGAGTGAATCCACCGCCTCGATGACGGACTCATTGCATACTTCACTCAGGCAGTGGCCTTTTTCCACCAGCAGGTCAATCTGGGCCATCATGGTGGCGCAGTAAACCCCGGCGGTTAAAGGGTTGAGCGGGATGTCCTTTTCCACCCTTGCGGCCCGCACCTTTTCTCCCACCTTCCACATGCGGGTGCCGTCGATCTTGCCCATGGGGAAGCGTTTGAAACGCTGGCCCGCCATGATGACGCTTCTGATCTCATTACCGCTGGCCACCTCATCATAGATCTCAAGCAGCATTTCAAAGGCAGGGTCGTAACACAGTGAATAGCTCCTCTCGAAAATCTCTTTTCCTTTGGCATCAAGTTTTTCATAAACAGCCAGGATGCCGTCATGGGAGATGGTCTTGCTGATGGGGCCGGTGACGCTCTCCACCGAGTGTCTGAACGCCTCTTCCTCGCTCATTTTGTCAACGGAGATAAAGCGGCGGTAGAGGAGTTCCACGATGCCGTGCACTGCCCCGAGCAGGATGCCGCGCTCACCGAAGATATCGCTGCGGTACTCATGGTCCAGGGTGGTCTTGAAGACAAAGGGGGCGCCCACCGCCACCGCCCAGCCCAGGGCATTATCGGTGGCCTTGCCGTTGATGTCCTGTTCAACGGCGAAACTGCAGTTGATACCGGCGCCGTTGATCTTTTTGCCCTGCTCGTACAGCCTGCGCACGGACGGTCCCATGCCCTTGGGGCAGACGCCGATGACATTGATGTTTTTGGGAAATGTCGTGCCGATGCTTTTCAGGTAACCAAGGAGAAAACCGTGGGACAGGCCCAGGGTGGCCCCGTCCTTCATGTTGTCGAATACCTTCTCGTAGTTCTCCGCCTGGGCGGCGTCGGAGATGAGCAGCATGACCAGATCGGATTCCCTGACCACCTGATACATCTCGCCCAGTGTGCCGTTTTCCTTGGTGAAACCGGCGGCAGCGGCAGCCTTCATGGACGCGCTGCCCTCGCGCAGGCCGATTTTGACCTTGATGTCGGCGCCCGTTAGCGAGTCGCGGAAGTTCTGGGCCTGGGCCGGCCCCTGGGATCCCCAGCCGATGACGCCGATCTGCCTGATGCCGTCCAGGGCCTTGGGCAGCAGCGGGAAAAGATCACGGCCGCCTTTGACAATCGTCTCTTCAGTGTTCGTCAGTTTTATGGTCTGTGTCTTGAAGACATTTGAGGTAAATGTTGTCTGCATGGAAAGTTTTCTCCTTGATTATGAATTTATTCTGGTAATTTTATGCTATGAGATGTAATGGGCGGTGAACGTTCTCGTGAGGTTGGTCCTTGCGTGACACGGTCACGTTATTGTTTCCGGCGTTCCGCTATCTTTTGTTTGACTTTTTCAATATTGTCTCTGGCGATTTTCGTATGAGGATGATTATTACCTAACTTATTGTCCCACACACGCAAGGCCTTCTCATAAAAAGCAATGGCCTTGTCGTACTCGCCTTTATCCGCCCAAGCAGCCCCTAAGTTGTTCCAATTCGCCGCC
>Ga0180007_10002559_pt1 | contig 21516 bp, 16 predicted proteins | sample MM_PC_MetaG_FD_121122 | JGI IMG/M metagenome (GOLD analysis project Ga0180007, IMG submission 121122) | Groundwater microbial communities from the Aspo Hard Rock Laboratory (HRL) deep subsurface site, Sweden - MM_PC_MetaG | ecosystem: Environmental > Aquatic > Deep subsurface > Groundwater... | reverse complement strand
GGGCAATTGAAAAATCCCTGAATTTGCCCAGCATGCAGATCCATTGTGATCACCCGGTGTACCCCTGTGTTTTCAAGAAGGTCGGCTACCAATTTGGCACTGATGGGAACCCTGGGTGTTACTTTTTTGTCCTGCCGGGAATATCCGAAATAGGGGATAACTGCTGTAATTCTATTGGCAGATGATCTTTTAAACGCATCAATCAGAAGCAGCAACTCAACCAGATTATCGTTCACAGGCTTACATGTGGACTGTATTACAAAAATTTCCTGCTTTCTGACATTCTCCTGGATTTCAACCTGGGTTTCTCCATCACTGAAACGGTTGACCTTTAATCTTCCCAACGGTTTTGCAAGATATTCTGAAATCCTTTCTGCAAGTATGGGATTCGAATTCCCTGCAAAGACTGACAAGCCATTCATATCAAATCTCTTTTTAAAATTTAAACATCCGGTTATCACAATATGGCTGGGGCGAGAGGATTCGAACCTCTGAATGCAGGGATCAAAACCCTGTGTCTTACCATTTGACGACGCCCCAGTACATTAAACTCACACATATGAATTAAACGAGGAAAGAAATATTTTTTGCCGGCCCCGGGTCCAGTTCTTAACAAGTCTTTCAAAGCCCAATTCTGCGTTTTCCCGGGCTGAAAAAAGAGCAAAAAGAACTGCCCCGCTTCCCGTCATATACACTTTTCTCTGCAACAGCACTGCCATTGTTTCTTTTGCTTCTTTGATTTCCGGATAAAGCCTGCACGCAGATTCTTCAAGGTCATTGTGCATATGTTCCCGTACATCAAACGCCTGCCCCCTTAACGATTCATTCAAACCAACATACTTATTATATTTTTGATTTTCTGTCAATCTATAATCAATATTTTTATAAACCCTGGCTGTTGATGCGGCAACTCCCGGGTCGCATAAAACAAGATGATAGGATTTTAAACCCGTTACTTTTTCAAGCCTTTCGCCCACACCACTGACAATTGCCGGAAAGCCGAAAATAAAAAAAGGCACATCCGTACCCAGCTTTAACCCTAAAGCCATCAGCTCTGTTGTTGAAAAAGGTGATTTGTAATGCGCGTTTAAAGCCATCAAAACAGCTGCGGCATTGCTGCTTCCGCCACCCAATCCACCTCCGGGGGGGATTCTTTTGATAATTTTAATGGAAAGACCGGTATCCTCTTCACGGGTCTTTAATTTTAACGACTGAAAAAACAATACCGCTGCTTTATAGGCAAGATTGGATTCATCTTCAGGAACGTCCGGATGATCACAGGAAATCGACAATTCGTTTTTGCCAAAATCAAGATAAAGGTCATCACACATATCAATCTGTGTCATCAAAGAATAAAGGTTATGATATCCATCCGTCCGTTTGGATTCAATATATAAAAACAGATTTATCTTTGCAAAGGATGCAACCTTTTTTATCAAGTTTTTGCCTCAACATAAGCCAGTCTGATTTCACTTAGCAAGGCTTTAAGAAGATTCTTTTCATCCTCGGTCAAATTCCCTCTGGTTTTTTCTTCCAGCATGGCTATCATCTCAATGGTATGTCTTGCAAGGCCAAGATTGATGGATTTTTTCCCTGTTATCGGATCTTCGACCTTTCCCAGCTGTACAAGACCTGATGAATATAATGACAGAATAAAACTTGAAAAATCAATTTTTAACGAGTTTTTAGTCCCTTTTGGCGCATCACTCATTGTAAAACCATCTCCCTCAGCCATTTTCTTTCTCCTTGAATAAACTTCTTGTCTTATTGTCCATTGAACATCTACATTATCTTTTGTCACTGATGCAAGGTAACCTTCAAAATAAAAATTTTCAACCGATAATCAGCCCTCGTGATTTTCAAGTCGAATGATAATATCTGCAACCGTTGCACCCTGCCCATCCTCATGCACAAACAAGGGATTTATGTCCAGTTCCTTTATCATGGGATGGTTATCTGCCATCACTTTTAACGAAACAATATGTTTTTCTATGGTTTCAATATCTGAAGGCTTCTGACCGCGCAATCCTTTCAGAATAGGATATCCCTTGATACTCCTGACCATTCTTCTTGCAACATTTCTGCCCATGGGGGACAGCCTGAATACGACATCTTTATATACCTCGACAAAGATACCGCCCAGTCCAAACATAACAGCATGGCCGAAAACAGGATCTTTTGACAATCCCAATATTATTTCCTTACCTTTTGGTGCCAGTTTCTGAATCAGAATACCCTCTATTTTTGCATCCGGGCTATATAGCCCGACTTTTTCCAGGATTGCATCAAACGCTTGTTCCACAGCGTTGCTGTCTTCAAGTCCCACAACAACACCGCCGGCATCTGTTTTATGGAGTATATCAGGGGATACGATCTTCATGACAACGGGGTAACCGATCTTATCTGCAATTTGACAGGCCTTGATTTTATCCGTTGCCAGGGCCATGGGAAGTGTTTTAAATCCATAACAGTTCAGCAGTTCGCTCCCATCCAGTTCACCTAAGGTCATCCTGCCTGTTTTTAGATATCCATCAATGATCCTGGTTGCTTTAGCAGTATCATACTCCAGTTCAAACTGTGGCAAAATTTTTCTGAACAACCATTTCATTCCTTGCCTTAAGGCCCCTAACGATCTGGCAGCGCTTTCCGGAAACTGATAAACGGGAATTTTATGCTTTTGCAGCAGCTTGACACCGTCTGACACATCTACAACGCCCATAAACGAACACACGATCGGTTTTATGCTGTTCCTGGCAATATTAACAATAGCCTCGGCCGTACCAATTGCATCGGTCATGGATTGGGGCGTTAAAATAATCAAGGCAGCATCCACTCCGCGATCACTTAACACCGTGGCCAGTGTTTTTTCATACCGGTCCCTGGCTGCATCCCCTATAATATCCACAGGATTATGAAAATTCGCCGTGGATGGCAGATACTTTCTTAATTCCTTGATGGTGTCTTCTGAAAACCGTGCCAGCTTCAATCCGGACTGTTCGCTCATGTCCGTAGCGATAATGCCGGGTCCGCCTGCATTGGTTATAATGGCAACCTTATCACCCGTGGGATATTTGTTGGCCGCAAACGCCTGGGCATAATCAAACAATTGATTGACCGTTGCACAACGTAAGATTCCAGACATATTAAAAATTGCATCATACAATGCATCAGAACCTGCAAGGGCCCCTGTATGGGACGCGGCAGCCCTTGCGCCGGCATCTGAAGACCCCGATTTTATAGCAATCACATGGGTTGGATTGGTTCCCGACGTCATATCTCTGACTTCTGAAATAAATTCTTCAGCGCTTCTGGATAACTCTTCCATATATATCATCACTACATCCGTATCAGGGTCATTATGATAATATCGTAACAGATCAAGCTCATCCACATCTGCCTTGTTCCCGATTGAAATGAATTTTGAGAACCCAAACCCTTTGTCTGCTGCATAATCAAGAACGGCCGTGCAAAGCGCCCCACTTTGGGAAATAAAGGAAACATTACCGGCAGTGGGCATCCGTGCCGAAAAACTGGCATTCAGAGATACCTTTGGTGATGGATTAATCACCCCCAGACAATTCGGACCCACCAACCTTACTTTTGCATTGGCACACAAGATCTTGATCTCTTTTTCAATCTGAGCCCCTTCGCCACCCACTTCTTTAAAACCGGCAGAAACAATCACTATTCCTTTAACACCCTTTGCAATACAGTCTTTAACCGCATTTAAAGCTGCTTTGGGGGGAAGAATAATCATGCCCAGATCAATGGGATCGGGAATATTGGCAATACTGGTATAACATTTCACACTTAAAACAGATTTTGCTTTTGGATTAACAGGATAGAGTGTTCCGGTAAATCCACCAGATAAAATATTGGCAAAAATATCATGCCCTACCTTTCCTTTTTGAGTTGACGCCCCGATAACCGCTATGGTTTCAGGTGCAAATATGGCGTCCAGCCTATCCATCCCTCCCCCTTCCCAATTTATATAAACCAATTGTTATATTTTAAATTGCATATCATAAAAACCTGCCTACTTATGATATCATTTCATAAAACAATTATCTACAGCTTGCTTTTCATGTGAGCAATTTAATTCCAGGCTCGTGATTCTATCCCCAGATACCATATCATGCCTTAAACCGGGAACCTGTTCCAACGGTAAAACCATAACCTGAATTTGCAAAACAAGAATAATGACAAAAAATGCTTTTCCAAAAAATAAATCAGCCGTATAGTAACACATAAAATTAATAAACAGGTAAGGTTATAATGTTGAATATATCAAGTCAGATAAGTATTCCTGAAAATGAAATTCAATTTGAGGCCATTCGAGCACAAGGAGCGGGCGGGCAGAATGTAAACAAAGTTTCTAGTGCGATACATTTGAGATTTGATATTCAGAATTCAAGTCTGCCAGACAAATGCAAAGAAAAACTGCTGGCCATACGGGATCAAAGAATTTCAAAAAATGGCATCATTGTTATTAAAGCACAAAGATTTCGCAGCCAGGAAAAAAACAAGGAAGACGGCCTTAACCGTCTTGGGTTATTGATTCTAAAATCTCTAACCAGACAAAAAAAAAGAAAAAAAACCCAGCCTTCCAAAAACGCTGTGAAGAAACGTCTGGAGCATAAGACAAAACGCGGCACCCTTAAAGGGTTGAGACGCAAGATGCCGTCCCAAGAATGATTTTTTTTAACAACCGCCGCAAAATTCAGTATCCCCCTGGATCTGACAAATAAAAAAAGGGTTCCCTTTTTCTCCAAAAAATGATACAGTGAAAACAATTTTTAAACTGCAGGATTTACTCTTGTGGTTTTTTTTAATTTTAAGGGAATATAAAACAACAATGATTTTCGCAAACAACGTATCCCTTGCATACGGCAAGAGGGTTTTATTCAAAGACGTCAATATAAAGTTTACACCGGGTAATTGTTACGGATTAATCGGAGCCAATGGATCCGGCAAGTCCACGTTTCTGAAAATTCTTTCAGGAGATATCGAATCAGACTCGGGAAATATTAGTGTGGGACCCATGGAACGAATCGCGGTTTTAAGACAAGACCATTTTGCCTTTGACGAAGAAACGGTTTTAAACACAGTGATCATGGGCCATGAAAAACTTTTCAACACCATGGCACTGCGAGATGCCTTATATGCCAAGCCCGATTTTTCCGAAGCAGATGGGATAAGATCAGGTGAACTTGAAGTGGAATTCGCAGAAATGAATGGCTATGAAGCAGATTCTGAAGCAGCCGTTCTCTTAAACAGTCTGGGAATTACAGAAGATATGCACCCCAAAAGACTGAAGGAGCTTGAAGGCGGTGAGAAAGTGAGGGTCCTTCTGGCCCAGGCTCTGTTTGGAAACCCGGACGTTCTGCTGCTGGATGAGCCCACCAACAACCTGGACATCAAATCCATTGCCTGGCTTGAGGAATTTTTATACCGGTTTCAAAACACGGTCATCGTGGTATCCCATGACCGTCATTTCATGAACCAGGTTTGCACCCATATTGCAGATATTGATTTTGGTAAAATCGCCGTGTACGCCGGAAACTACGATTTCTGGTACCAGGCCAGCCAGTTGAACCTGAAACAAAAACAGAGTGATAATAAAAAGATCACTGACCGGGCCAATGAACTGAAAACATTTATCCAGCGCTTCAGTTCCAATGCCTCCAAATCCAAACAGGCCACGTCCAGAAAAAAACTGTTGGAAAAACTCACCATTGAAGACATGCCCGTGTCGTCACGAAAATACCCCTTTATTTTTTTCAAGCCGGAACGGCCCTGTGGTAACGTAATCCTGGAAGTTGACAGACTCTCCAAAACCATTGATGGTGAAAAAGTTTTAAACAATATCAGTTTTAAGGTGAACAACGCCGATAAGATCGCCTTTATGGGCAAAAACAGCCTTGCCAAAACCACCCTCTTTCAAATCCTGGCAGGCGAGATGGAGCCGGACAGCGGATCTTTTCATTGGGGCGTTACCACCAGCCGCTCCTACTTTTCAAAAGAGCACAAAGATCATTTCAACGGAGACATGAATCTTATCGGGTGGCTTCTGCAATTTGCGCCTCCCAAAGAAGGGGAAAATTTTGCCCGGACATTTTTAGGGCGGATGCTTTTTTCCGGAGAGGAGGCCCTGAAAAAAGTCAGCGTACTCTCTGGTGGAGAAAAGGTTCGCTGCATGCTGTCAAAGATGATGCTTTCAGAATCCAATGTCCTGATTCTGGATGAACCCACCAACCACCTCGACCTGGAATCCATCACTGCATTAAACAACAGTTTGATCAAATTCCAGGAAGTGGTTCTGTTCACCTCCCATGACCATGAATTTGTGAGTACCGTTGTAAACCGGATTATCGAAATAACGCCTGGCGGGGTCATTGACCGGCTCATGACCTTTGATGAGTATATCGACAGCACGGAAGTTGCCCAAACCCGGGAAACCATGAGTCAAAAGGCCATTATAAAACCGGCCTGACCATGCAGAAAAAAATAAAAAAGTGCCGGAATCACCTATTGTTGACTCCGGCACTTGGCTGTCTTACCTAATTTAACCGTATTGTTTATATCCTGTCAAACCATGCTAAAGGCTAAATTGTGCTGATTTTAATGTGTTCTTCATGAGCATGGCAATGGTCATGGGTCCTACGCCGCCTGGAACAGGTGTGATTTTCCCTGCAATCTCTTTGGCGGCTTCAAAATCCACATCACCTTTTAGAATCGCTTTCCCGGTTTTTTCATTCATGCCCACCCGGTTGACGCCAACATCAATAACGGTTGATCCTGGTTTTATCCATTCCGGCTTTACAAGGTCAGGAACACCCGCTGCAACGATGAGAATATCGGCTCGCTTGCAATGGGATGCAAGATCTTTTGTACGGGTATGAACGATGGTGACCGTTGCATTGGCACCCACACCTTTTTGCGCCATCATCATGGCAATGGGTTTTCCAACAATATTGGATCTTCCCACAACCACAACCTCAGCGCCTGAGGTTTCCGTTCCGGATCGAACAATCATTTCCTGGATACCGGCTGGCGTGCACGGAAGAAATTTGGCTTCAGCACCACCAATCATGAGACGACCCACATTGACCGGATGGAATGCATCAACATCCTTGTCAGGATTGATGGCATTCAACACTTTTTTATCATCAATATGTTTGGGTAACGGCAACTGAACCAGAATACCATGTATCGCCGGATCATTATTATATTTATCAATTAAAGCCAAAAGTGCTTCTTCAGAGATGTCATCGGGCTGGTCATCCTGAATTTCATGGAAGCCCAGGCTGATGGCAGTCTTGACTTTAAGTGTAACATAGCTGATGGATGCCGGGCTTGATCCCACAAGAATTGTTACAAGCCCCGGCACCTTGCCATGTTTTTCCCTCATCTCATCGACTTCCGCTTTTATCTCTGCGAGGATCGCCTTTCTTATCTCTGTTCCGCTAATAAGTTCAGCAGTCATATTTTTTTCTCCTGTTTATATGAAAGTAACCACAGTTTTTACCATGAAGCACATGAAGGAGTTGAAGAAAAAACTTCATGGACTTCATGGACTTCACGGTGATCTTTCATGTTTTATTGCGCCTGCAAGGGTATGGCTGTCAGTTAAAATACACCCTGTACCTTGCCTGTTTCCACATCAACATCAACCCGCTTAAAAGCAGGATTTGAACTGGTGCCAGGCATGAGAGAAATCGCACCGGCAACGGGAACGATAAAACCTGCACCACCATAGGTAAGGACTTCTCTAATGGTCAGTCTCCAGCCTGTTGGTACACCCTTTAGTGCCGGGTTATCCGACAGGGACAGATGGGTTTTAACCATGCAAAGCCCTAAACCTGCAAGCTTAGGATCAGCCTGGATTCTGGCAAGAGATTTAAGGGCATCCGCGGAATAGTCCACCCCGTCTGCACCATAAACTTCTTTTGCAATCAGCGCAATTCTGTCTTTAACCGGCATGTCAAGCTCATAGAGGAATTTGAATTCGGATTTTTCTTCACAAGCTGCAACAACCGCTTCTGCAAATTCAATGGCACCTTCACCCCCATGTTCCCAGTGACGGGAAAGAGCGACCCTTGCGCCTTCGGCTTCACAAAGCTCACGAACCTTGGCAATTTCAGCATCCGTATCTGTGTAGAATGCATTAATACAAACAACAGGAGCAATACCTGCTTTTCTGACATTTCTGATATGATGAATCAGATTGCCACATCCTTTTGCAACCCAGTCAACATTCTCTGATTTATACTCTTCAGGCATGGCTTTGCCAGGTACTGGAACCGGAGCACCGCCATGGCATTTGAGTGCCCTGATGGTTGCGACAATAACAGCACAATTGGGTTTTAAGCCGGAAAAACGGCACTTGAGATTCCAGAATTTTTCAAATCCAATGTCTGCACCAAAGCCTGATTCAGTCACATGGTAATCAGCCAGTTTCAGACCAACCCTGTCCGCAATAATGGAACTCTGACCAATGGCGATATTGGCAAACGGCCCTGCATGGACGATTACGGGCTGTCCTTCAAGGGTCTGAATTAAAGATGGGTTCAGGGCATCCACCATCCATGCGGTCATGGCGCCGGCAACCTGGAGATCTTCCGTGGTAACGGGTTTGCCTTTTTTGGTATATGCCACAACAATTTTACCCATTCTTTCCCGCATGTCTTTGAGATCTGTTGCCACAGCAAGAATGGCCATGACTTCTGAAGATACGGCAATACCAAATTTTGATTTCATCATGAAACCGTCAGATTTGCCGTTAACGCCGTCAATCCCGATAATGATGTTTCTGAGAGACTGGCAGCAGAAATCCATAATCCATCCCATTTCCACGTTTGTGGGATCAATATCCAGTCTTTTCATTCCAGACAGACGTTCAAGCTGCTCGTCTGTATAATTTCTTTCATGCTGCAGGCGGGAAGTCAATGCAACCATTGCAAGATTATGGGCATTCATGATGGCATTGATGTCACCGGTAAAACCCAGAGAAAAAGGTGTCAGAGGAATACATTGTGCCAAACCGCCGCCTGCGGCATACCCTTTGATATTCATGGTCGGTCCGCCTGATGGCTGACGAATGGCGGCACAAACACTTTTACCGATTTTACCAAGACCCTGGACAAGTCCCATTGCTGATGTTGATTTACCCTCACCCAGAGGTGTTGGTGTTATGGCGGTCACATTAATGTATTTTCCGTCTGGTGCATCTTTAAGACGATTTAACACTGCTCTGAAATCTATTTTTGCAATATAGTGACCCTGGGGAAGAAGCTCTTCTTTTGTCAATCCCAGTTTTTCACCGATTTCATAAATAGTTGACATTGTTTTTTCTGCATCTTGTGCAATTTCCCAGTCTGCGTGTTTGGTTGGATCTAATGCCATGTTTTGCTCCTTTATTGCTGTGGACTCAAAAAATGAGCCGTTAAAAAAAAAGAAATGATAAACCCATATATTCATTTTGCCATCAAAATTCTCATTGCATAGTCTACCTATTAAATTTAATGAAAAAAATCAACTTTTTTCGCTTATGCGATTTGAATTTATTAACTAAATTTCATTCAACAACATACCACATTGTAGACAACATTCAGGATACCTCATTGTACAGGGGATTTTGACGATTAAACGTGAAACGCATTAAATTCACTCATCTATTGACAAAAAACCACACAGAATATAAATCATACCTGGTATAAATAAATTGGGATTATAGTAAGGATTATTATATGGGAAGCGTCAAATTAGAGTTATGTGTGTTTGATTTTGCTATTCCATTATATATTTGTCCTTTTCTGTTAATGTCCTGTCAGTTTAATCTTAACCCCCCCCAACTCATAACTATCTTTAATCTTAGGAGGTAAAAGTGGGATTTGAAATAACCAAAGAAACCTATGCCGGCAGTATCAAAGGCATCACCATAGGAAAAGGTGACAATGCCCTTACCGTCGGCGGCCAAACCAGCTACCCTTTTTATCAGTTTGAAGGGAAAATGCCCAATAAACCAGTTATTGCTATGGAAATCTGGGATATGGAACCTACGGACTGGCCGGAAGCGGCCCTGGCACCTTACAGGGATGTTGTATCGGATCCAGCAGCCTGGGCCAAAAAATGTGTGGACGTCTATGGTGCGCAAGCCATTGTGCTGCAGCTCAAAAGCACAGATCCCAATGACAAGGATACCAGTGCAGATGAAGCAGCGGCAACCGTTAAAAAAGTTCTGGCAGCAATCAATGTTCCCCTGATCATCTGGGGGTGCGCCGTTCCTGCCAAAGACGGAGAAGTTTTAAAAAAAATCTGTGAGGTCTGTGAAGGTGAAAACCTTATTCTCGGACCGGTTGAAGAAAAAAACCACAAAGGTATTGGTGCGGCAGCCATGGGATATGGGCACACGCTGATTTCATCCTCCCCCATTGACGTAAACCTTGCCAAACAGGTCAATATTCTTTTAGAGAACCTGGGCGTTAACCTTGGCAATGTGATTGTTGACCCCACCACGGGTGGTCTTGGCTATGGCCTTGAATATTCCTACTCTGTTATGGAACGTCTTTCCCAGGCAGCCATGACCCAGGGAGATGACAAACTCCAGAATCCGATGATCAATAACCTGGGCAACGAAGTCTGGAAATGCAAAGAAGCCAAACTCACGGTTAATGATGCCCCGGAGCTGGGTGATCCTGAAAGAAGAGCCATCCTGATGGAAGCTGTCGGTGCTGTCTCTTATCTTCTCGCAGGTTCCAGCATCCTGATTATGCGTCACCCTGAATCCATTAAACTTGCAAAGGCATTCATTAATCTTATTTCTGACGGTGGTTCTGCCCTTGACGTCCCTGCCATTGAAAAACGGCTGGACGATGTAGACATTGATTTTGCCGGCATGGCCCCGGCAGTGGATCTCACCATTGAAGAAGAGAAAAAGAAAGCGGCTCCTGTCAAAAAAGCGGCTCCTGCAGCCAAAGAAGCACCGAAAGCAGAGGTAAAACCGGCTGCACCAAAAGTTGAATCCGCTCCGGCTCAAAAAGAAGCAGCTCCTGCAGCAGCTCCTGCCATAGATCCTGAAGCAGAGGCAAAAGCAAAAGAAGCGGCCGCAGCCAAAGCAAAAGCAGATGCCGAGGCCAAGGCAAAAGCAGATGCAGACGCAAAAGCAAAAGCAGACGCCGCGGCAAAGGCAAAAGTTGAGGCAGATGCCAAAGCAAAAGCAGATGCTGAAAAGAAAGCCATTGCTGATGAAGCCGCAAAACGTGATGCTGATGAATTGGCGCTGAAAGAAAAACGTGCTGCTGAAAGAGAAAAAGCAGCCGCGGCAAGAGCAGCAGCACCTAAATCGGAAATCAAAAAGACGCCGGCTGCAATCAATAAGTCCATGCTTGAAAAACTGATTGATAACCTGAACAGAATTCACAAGCGTGCAAGTTAATCGTAACAAATTGTGCAACCCATAAATCAATGTGTTGCGCAGTTACTTTATATATAATCAAGAGGAGGAACCTCTAATGGTAGAAAAAAATGATAAGGCAGTCAAAGAAGTAAAACTGGCTGATCCAATAGAAGCATCTGTTGACAAAGCAACACAGCAGATGATTATCCGTTCCCATGAACTCGGTGTGGAAACTATTTTTGACAGAGCCGTAACAATGAAACAGTGTAACATTGGTCTTCAGGGAACATGCTGTAAAAACTGTGCAATGGGGCCCTGCAGGCTGCCGCTTCCCAAGAATGGCATTGAAGGTGAAGATACAAGAAAAGGGCTTTGCGGTGCAACAGCCAATACCATTGCCGCAAGAAACTTTACCAGGATGATCGCGGGAGGTGCTGCAGCACACTCTGATCATGGTAGAGCCGTTGCCGAAGTATTTTATCAAGCCGCCAACAAACTAACTGATGATTATAAAATCAAAGACCCCATCAAGCTTCTGGCCATCGCTCCTGACTATGGTGTGGAAACAACGGTTGAAGTTGACGGTGAAATGGTTGACAGAGACATTGATGAGATCGCTGTTGAATTGGCTGATGTTGCCCTGGCCGAATGGGGTAAAAACGGCAGCACAACACTTGTTCCCAAACGATTCCCCAAAGTCAGATATGAACTCTGGGAAAAACTGGGTGTCCTTCCCAGGAATATCGACAGAGAAATTGTTGAGGTCATGCACAGAACCCACATCGGGGTTGACCAGGATTACAAAAACCTCATGAAACAGGGTGCCCGATGTGCTCTTGCTGACTTAAGCGGTTCCTGGATTGCAACTGATCTTCAGGATGTTATGTTCGGAACCCCGTCTCCTTTGATTTCAGAAGCCAACCTCGGCGTCATGAAAAAAGACCATGTCAACATCATTGTTCACGGTCATGAGCCGATACTTTCAGAAATGATTGTTGCTGCATCCCAGTCTGCTGAAATGCATGAGCTTGCAATAAAAGTCGGTGCAAAAGGTATTCAGCTAAGCGGTATCTGCTGTACAGCCAACGAAGTGCTTCAAAGACATGGCGTTCCCAATGCCGGTAACTTTCTGCAGCAGGAACTTGCCATTATAACCGGTGCCTGTGATGCAATGGTGGTGGATGTTCAGTGTGTATTTCAGAACCTTGCCAATGTGGCAAAATGTTTCCATACAAAACTGATCACGACCCACCCCATTGCTAAAATGGAACAATCCAATGTTATTCACATTGAATTTGATGAGCATCATGCAATGGAAGACGCCATGAGAATTGTGACCATGGCCGTTGAAAACTATAAGAACCGTGGAGCCGAAGTGCAAATTCCACCTTATAAAGAAACCCAGGTGGCTGGTTTTGGTGTTGAATCCATTAAATATCACCTGGGTGGATCTTTCAGAGGCACATATTATACGCTCAATGACAATATAATCAATGGTCGTATCCGTGGTGTAGCTGCTGTCGTTGGCTGCAACAATGCAAGACAGCAGCACAATAACGCCCACCTGACCGTTATTAAGGAACTGATTAAAAACGACGTTATCGTTTTGACCACTGGCTGCGGTGGTATTACGGCTGCCATGGCAGGCCTTCTCCAGCCGGATTCAGCCGCTGCTTACTGCGGACCCGGTCTTGCTGAGATCTGTGAAGTTGTGGGTATTCCACCGATTCTCCATATGGGCTCCTGTGTGGATAACTCCAGAATTTTAAATGCTGCCATCCAGGTGGTAAATGCCGGCGGCATGGGTCAGGATCTTTGTGACTGGCCAGTAGCAGGTTCTGCACCTGAATGGATGAGTGAAAAAGCCATTTCCATTGGTCAATATGTTGTCTGCAGCGGTATTTATACTGTATTTGGCGGACACCTTCCAATTGATGGCGCACCGGTTTTTAAAGAATACTTGAATTCTGGAATGGAAAAACTCTATGGCGGAATGTGGGCTGTGGAAGCAGATCCCATCAAACATGCACAACTGATGATTGCCCACATCGATAAAAAGAGAAAAGAGCTGGGCATTGATAAGGCAAGAGAAAGAGTCTTGATGGATATGGCTTCCCGTCAGGCTTTGGAAGGGTAATAATTTTTTTTAAAAAAAATTATTAGAATATAATAAATTAAATCCTCAACGAAGGGGGAAGATAATATGTCAAAATTAATCGCATTTGCTGCCATTCAGGGTGGGTATAAAGTAGTTGCACAGGCAGAAGGACAGCTTGAAAAAGCTCTTCAAACCTATGATGCAAGTACAAAAGTCGGATTCCCGAATACAGCATACTACCTGCCGGTCATCTACTCTTTAACCGGCCTTAAAGTTGAAACCCTGGAAGACCTGAAAAAACCCATGGCGTTTGCAAAAGGACTTCTGCCGCCCCATATCAGACTCAAAAACTGGCTTCCTTACTTAGGGCCACTTCTTGATGCCGGTATGGCCGGTATTCTGTCCTATGAAATCATCGAAGCGTTACGATATCTTAACGAGCCTGATTTCTACATTGCCCAGGAAGACCCGGACATTGAAAATGGCAAACTCTGGGTGGGTGCTGCTGACGATACCATCTTAAGAAAACGCGGGGTTGAGTTTGTTGATGGGTCTGCACCTGGTTTTGCTGCCATGGTGGGTGCTGCACCCAATAAAGAGATCGCAAAAATGATTGTTGAAGACTACCAGAAAAGATCTCTGTATATTTTCTGTGCAGCCAATCATAACGGCAAGACCTTAATTCAGCAATGCCTGGATGCAGGAATGCAGATCGGATGGAACACCCGTATTGTACCATTTGGTCCGGATATCTCTTCGGCCGTATTTGCCCTTGGGTTTGCCAACAGGGCAGCCATGGCATTTGGTGGTGTCAAACCAGGTGATTATAAAACCATTCTAAAATACAACAAAGACAGGGTGTTTGCCTTTGTCAATGCATTGGGCGATGTCGGTACAGAATGGGGTGTTGCCGCAGCCGGATGTGTTAACTGGGGTTTTCCCACCATTGCAGACACACCCATTCCTGAAATCCTTCCCACGGGTATCTGTACTTACGAGCATGTCGTGGCACCTGTTGCCCATGAAGACATGGTTCAAAGATCCGTTGAGGTCAGGGGCCTGAAAGTTCAGGTGGCTGATATCGATATCCCCTGTGCATTTGGCCCTGCCTATGAAGGTGAGCGTGTAAGAGGTGCAGACCTCTATGCCCAGTGCGGCGGTGGAAAAACCCAATGTACAGAGCTGGTTAAAATGGCTGACATGAACCAGATTGAAGATGGAAAAGTGATTCTTGTGGGTCCGGACCTTGATGGTATCAAAGAAGGCGGAACCTTCCCATTAGGCATTTTTGTCCAGGTTGCCGGCAGGGAATTCCAGGAAGACTTTGAACCCATCATGGAACGTCAGATCCACCATCTGATCAACTACATCCAGGGTATCATGCACATCGGACAAAGGGATATTTCCTGGGTCCGTATTTCTAAAGCAGCCATTGAAAAAGGGTTTACCCTTAAAGACATTGGTGTGGTGCTTCATGCAAAATTTCACCAGGATTTTACCAAGATTCTCGACAAAGTTCAGGTTACCCTCTATACAAACCAGGCAGATGTTGACAAAATGACGGCAACGGCCAGGGCCAATTACACCACACGTGATGCCCGGGTGGACAATATGACAGACGAGGATGTGGAAACATACTACTCATGTACCCTCTGCCAGTCTTTTGCCCCTTCCCATGTATGTTCTGTCAGCCCTGAAAGAACAGGTCTTTGCGGTGCATACAACTGGATGGACTGCAAGGCATCTTTTGAAATTAACCCAACAGGTCCGAACCAGCCCATTGAAAAAGGCGAATGTATTGATCCTAAACTGGGTCAATGGAAAGGTGTCAATGACTTTGTATACAAAGCCTCCAGGGGCACTGTAACCCATTACAACTTTTATTCCATGGTCGTTGATCCCATGACCACCTGCGGATGCTGCGAATGTATCGCTGCCATGCTACCGGGCTGTAACGGTGTTATGACGGTTGGCCGTGATTACGCAGGCGAGACCCCATGTGGTATGAAGTTTACCACGCTTGCCGGAGTTATGGGTGGTGGTGCTTCTTCTCCGGGATTTGTCGGCCATTCAAAATACAACATCACCCAGGGGAAATTTATTGTTGGTGATGGCGGTCTCTTGAGAATGGTCTGGATGCCCAAGATGCTCAAAGAAGAGCTGAAAGACAGAATCATTGCTCGTGGAGAAGCCCTGGGTGTTCCAGGTCTGTATGACATGATAGCAGATGAAACCATTGGGATTACAGAAGAAGAAATTCTTCCCTTTCTCAAGGAAAAAGGTCATCCAGCGCTCACTATGGAATCCCTTGTCGGATAATTACTAAACACCACGGTCTGGCCGCCGTTCATACCAGAAATAGTGCTGCCAGACCTAAATTCATAAGTTTTTTAAAAACTTAAGGAGAAAAAAATGGCATTAACCGGTATACAGATATTCAAACTCCTGCCCAAAACAAATTGTAAGGAGTGCGGAGTTCCAACTTGCCTTGCTTTTGCAATGAATCTTGCATCCGGAAAGGCAGAACTTGACAGTTGCCCTTATGTTTCTGATGAAGCAAAAGCTCAGCTGGCAGAAGCATCGGCTCCTCCCATCCGTCCTGTTGCCCTTGGTGAAGGTGTTCGCAAAACCACTGCAGGTGGAGAGACGGTTCTTTACAGGCATGAAAAAACATTCTTCAATCCAAGCGTTCTTGCAGCAACGATTTCTTCAGACATTGGAGCTGCTGAACTTGATAAAACCCTTAAAGTCTGCAATGCATTTCAGTTCGAGCGTGTAGGCTTGAATTTAAGGCCTGAGCTTCTGATGGTCAAAGATGCCGGCGTTGGTGCGCAAGCCTTTGCCGCCGTTGCAGGTAAAATAGCCAAAGAATCTGAATTCAACCTGATTCTGATGACCCAGGATCTTGATGTCATGAAAGCCGGCATTGAAACAGCTGGATTCAAACGTCCGCTGCTCTATGCTGCCACTGCTGACAACCTGGATGCAATGGGAGCTCTTGCAAAAGACAATGATCTGCCCCTGGCTGTTAAAGCTGCTTCTGTTGAAGCCCTTATACCATTGACACAAAAATTGACAGCTATGGGACTCAAAGATCTTGTTCTTGATCCAGGCGCTAGAGAAATCAAACAGGCCCTTGAAGATCAGGTTGCCATCAGGCGGGCTGCGCTTAAGGCGTCTAACAAGGCCCTTGGATTTCCCACCATTGCCTTCCCCTGTGAAATGGCATCCAACCCGGATATGGAAACCCTTATTGCTGCCATGTTTGTTGCAAAATACGGCGGAATCATTGTGATGTCTGATTTCAGTGCCGAGTCTCTTTTTCCGCTTCTACTTGAACGTCTCAATATCTATACGGATCCGCAACGACCAATGACCGTTGTGGAAGGTATTTTTGAGATTGGCAACCCGGATGAGAATTCTCCCGTACTGGTTACCACCAACTTTGCCTTGACCTATTTTATCGTTTCAGGTGAATGTGAAGCAAGTAGAGTTCCCTGCTGGCTGTTGGTCAAGGATTCTGAAGGCCTTTCCGTTCTAACTGCCTGGGCTGCCGGTAAATTCGGCGGCGATGATGTGGGATTGTTTGTTAAAAAATGTGGTATAATGGATAAGGTAAAACATAAAGAACTTATCATCCCAGGTTATGCTGCAGCCATTGCAGGCGATGTTGAAGAGGAACTTCCCGGCTGGACTATTACGGTTGGCCCAAGGGAAGCGGCTCATCTGCCGGCATTCCTGAAAAACAAATAACGAATATAAAGCCAGGGCAGCTTCAATGCCCTGGCTTAAAAATTTGAAAATATTTTAATTTAAAAGGAAAATAATATGATACTTTTTGGTGAAAGTCTGAATGTCATTTCCAAGGTTATTGGAAAAGAATTCAAGGAAGCAGATCCAGCCAAACGTAATCCAGAACCCATTCAAAAAGAAGTTCTAAGACAAAAAGAGTTGGGAATGGATTATATCGACATAAATCTGGGGCCGGCCAAAAAATTTGGAATAGAGTTAATGCCATGGGTCGTTAATGTGGTCCAGGAGGCTGTTCCGGGAATGCCGTTGCTTCTTGATTCATCTAACATAGATGCCATTGAGGCAGGACTTAAAGTTCTAAAACCTGCTGATAAGCCTCATATCATCAATTCGATTATGGCACGGCCTGAACGATATGAAAAAATGATACCCCTTGCAGTACAATATGATGCTGATTTTGTTGCCCTGATGTGGGGACCGGATGGACTTCCAAGGGATGAAAATGAAAGGGCGGCGTTGGCGGTTGAACTCATTTATTTTGCCAATGAAGCAGGGATTGCCAATGAGAGAATCTGGGTGGATGGAATTGTAACCCCTGTCAATATCCAGCAGCAGCAGCTGATGAGTCTTATGAATTTCCAGATGATGCTTGAAGACATGGCCCCGGGTGCAAAATCAACCTGTGGCCTTTCCAATATCTCCAATGGACCTCCGGAACATCTTCGCGGCATCCTTAACCAGACCTATATGGTGATGCTGGAAAAATATGGAATGAAGGCCGTTATTTCAGATCCCCTGGATAAACAATTGACCGCCATTGCCAAAGGCCAGCGCCAGGATATTGTTGACCTGATTTATGGCATGATGGACGGCAACGAACCCAATATTGCAAGTCTTGAAAAAGAAATGCAGGATTATGCAAAGACCTATAAGGTCATTATGGGTGAAACCCTGTATTCTGATTCATGGCTTGAAATTTAGTCTTTCTTAAGCAGGTTGCGTTTAAAAGCCCGGGTCTTTTGTTAACAATAAGACCCGGGCTTTTTTATTTGTATTGTTGATTTTAACTTTATTTCATAAAAAATAGTCTTATATTCATTTTAAACATTTTTTCTGGCAGGAGGTATTGAATAAATTGAATGATCTGATAAAAGATGCCTGGTTTTACATTGTTGTTCAAAATCCGGGGCTGTCGGCTGAACAATTTGTGGGCTATACAGACACAGAGACCGGGGATAATTTTATTCCGGCGTTTAAAACAAAGGAAATTGCCCAGCAATGCTTTCTTGTCATGCCCAAAGATATCATGAATAATACATATGAGGCCCAGGCCATTATAAAGGAAGACTTGATGGAACATGCCCGAAGCAATGGGTATAAAGTTTTTCTATTTGATGACAAAGGAATCATTTCAGAACGATTGTCCTGATTCCAATACAGAACCGTTACATTTTAAACCTTGCAGGAGGCTTATTTTGAGTTTAAAACTTGCTGTGGGCGGTAAGGGAGGTGTGGGGAAAACAACCATTACTTCTTTAATTGCAAGATCCATTGCCGCTTTAAATAAAGATACCAAAGTCATTGCCATTGATGCTGACCCGGTTGCCAATCTTGCTGCCGCTCTTGGTATTGATGAATCAAAACCCATCACCCCTGTTTCAGAGCTGTCAGACCTGATTGCCGAACGTACGGGTGCCACGCCCGGAACCATGGGCGGTTTTTTTACATTAAATCCAAAAGTTGATGATATTCCCGATCGTTTTTCCGTTGAAAAAGACGGGGTAAAACTGCTGGTCATGGGAACGGTTCAAAAGGGTGGGTCAGGATGTATATGCCCTGAGGCAACCATTTTAAAGGCCTTGATGAACCACCTTGTTCTGGCCCGGAATGAAGTTGTGGTAATGGATATGGAGGCTGGCATCGAACATCTGGGCCGCGCTACTTCCGGATCTGTGGACGCCCTCATTGTGGTTGTAAACCCCGGGAAAAGAAGCCGTGTTGCCGCCGATAAAATCAGAAAACTGGGACAGGACATCGGGATCAAACGAATTGTCGTTGTGGGGAACCGAATCCGGTCTGAAGCAGATAAACGTCTGATACAGGACAGTATGCCAGGGTATAAAATCCTGGGATTCATTCCGGAAATGGATGAAATTGTCCGTTCGGACCGGGATGGCAAAAGGCCCTTTGATGATATTACTCAAATCCCGGAGGAGTTAAAACAGATCACAAAAAAACTGATGGAACTGGATTCCTGAGGCAATTATAAAGCTTGAAACGCAGCAATGGTTGTGTCCAGCATCCGATTTGAGTATCCCCATTCATTATCAAACCAGGCCTGTATTTTAACCAGGTGTTTTCGGCTGACCCGGGTCTGGTGAAGATCAATGATGGAAGATCGGGGGTCATGATTAAAATCACAGGATACCAGGTGTTCGTCTGTCACTCCCAGGATACCTTTTAACCCATATTCTGATGCATTTGTCAGCACATTGTTGACCGCCTGGATATTTGTATCCGTTTTTACCAAAAGAACGATATCCATGATGGATACATTGGTGGTCGGAACCCTTATGGCCAGTGTTTCAAATTTTCCTTCCATGGACGGCAATATTTTTGAGATTCCCTTTTCCAGGGCTGTATTCACCGGAATGATGGACAACATGGCAGACCGTGTTTTTCTCAAATCAGGATTATACGCATCAATCACGGGTTGGTCGTGCATGGCAGAATGAATCGTGGTAATGCTGCCGCTTTCAATGCCCAGGGTTTGCTCCAGCACATAAAGAACGGGTATTACACAATTGGTTGTGCAGGATGCATTGGAGATGATGGTGTGGTCTTTTTTCAATATATGATGATTGACACCATATACAATGGTGGCATCCATTTCATCTGTTGCCGGCTGCGAAAAAATAACTTTCTGGGCCCCGGAAAGAAGATGTAACTCTGCAGATTCCCTGTCCTTATAGACTCCAGTGCAATCAAGGACGATATCAATATCGAGATCTTTCCAGGGAAGATTCACGATATTTTTTTCCTGAAATATTTTTATTCTGTCTTTGCCGATGATCAGGGCTGAGGGTTCTTTTTCAACGGTTTGAGGAAACCTGCCATGGGTTGAATCATACTTGGTCAGATGATAAATGGTTTTCTCATCAGCCGTCTCATTTATGGCCACAAGATTAATTTTATCGTAAAATTTTTTTGATTCATATAACGCCCTGGTAATACAGCGACCAATCCGTCCATAACCATTTATTGCAATATTAATTTTCATTTTTATTCCATTTTAAAAATTGCTGCGGCTACATTTTCAGGGTTATAGCGATCTTTCATTAATGCTCCCTTGCAATCATCTGAAAGGTATTTTACTATCATATTCAAGTGGATTCTGAAAGAGGGAAACCAGAGAGAAGGGAATAAAATAATAAAACGAGAAAAGGAGCTTGATGTATATGGAGGAAAAACCGTTACAAAGCGTATTTTTTCATTTTCGCTTTAAATTTCTGGCTATTACTAGTATTGCATTTTTACTTTATGTCATTCTTTCCAGCACGGCAGAATTTGATCAGTTTGCATCAACCCTTCAATTCAAATTAATGGGTCCATATTTTATCGGGGCAGGAATTTTTTATCTGATTTTCAGAAGATTTCCCATCAAATGTCCCAGTTGTTATAAAATTGTTTCAACCCGAAAAAACTGGCCGTGTCCTCATTGTGGCAAGATGCAGGGAAAGGAACGCTTTTTATCGGATAAGTGTGTTCATTGTAAACAGATCCTGACCACTTCTTTTTGTGACCATTGCAAGGAAGAATTCATGCTTTAAACAAGCCCTATAAATTCAAACTCCAGTTTTTTTTGAAGGGTTTCAATCATCTTGAAAATTTCTTTTAACAGGGTTTGATCCAGGGCTGAGAGATTGTTCGGATAGATATAATTGTCAGGGGGGTTCCCTTCGTCCATAATGGTGGTGATTTGTCGCAGGAATCTTAATTGCATCATGTAGTTATAGGCCCTTACAATATCCGTGTATTCTTTTTTTGTTATTGCCTTCCGGGTATAGAGCCTGAACAGCCTTGTCAAGGTGTTGGTGTGTGTAATGCCGTTTTTAAGGGCATAAATTCTTGTGAAATCAATGATGGGCAGCATGGCAATTTTTATATCCAGAGACCCTTTTTGTTTGCCCTGGGTTTTTACCACAAGTTTACCAAAGACACTGATGGGCGGTTTGAAATAAAGGGTGTTTTCCGTGAGATTTCTTAG